>Ga0315279_10000885_pt1 | contig 53790 bp, 44 predicted proteins | sample YL17G06_20_MG_FD_203694 | JGI IMG/M metagenome (GOLD analysis project Ga0315279, IMG submission 203694) | Sediment microbial communities from Yellowstone Lake, YNP, Wyoming, USA - YL17G06_20 | ecosystem: Environmental > Aquatic > Freshwater > Lake > Sediment | place: USA: Wyoming | collected... | reverse complement strand
GGCGGTTGTTTTGAGAATTTAAGGGTATCGGAGGACATCACCCCAAGTGAATTCCAGCAGGGGAAGGGGACGAGAGTGCCGATTCGGCCAAAGGTTCGCCTCGAAGCCTCTCCGAACGGCTTACCCATGTCCGTATCGTCAAAAGTTTATGCAACGTTAATGTATATTAGGACTCATCGAATCTGGAGAGACAAAAGAAATTATTTTTAAGACATATCCCTACTGGGAAGCCGAGGACATTGATGAGACCCTGTGTTATGCCACCTATCTTGCAGAACGGGGCGGAAATCCTATTAAAGTTGGAAATATTTAACGGGGCAGCTCGAATAAATGTTAATAGTAGTAATAGAAGGTAATGAATGTGAGGACAATCAAGGTTCCCCCTCCAGAGAAATTGGGAACGGAAGTTGAAAATTATGTAAAGAGTGGATGCCCTATGATCTGGACAGACATTGTCTTTGATAGGTTGAAAGAAAACAATTTGGAGGTAGTGTGCCACGTCCCCGACATCGTGCTGGCTTCTCTCATCGCACGGGCTGAGGCTGATCCGTTCTTCACCGTGGTACCCCTGACGCGTGAGGAAGAGGGAGTGGGTGTGTTGACCGGGGCCTATTTAGGGGGCCGACGAGGTCTACTGATGATGCAGGTCTCGGGTCTAGGCAATAGCATTAATGGCCTGGCATCGCTGGCCATCCCTTACCAAATCCCTTTCCTGATGCTCATCAGCCAACGTGGTGAGCTCGGCGAGTTCAATCCTGCCCAAATTGCGATGGGTCAGGCAGCGCGACCGATGCTGGACGCCCTGGGCATACAGCATTTTACCTTGCGTCGCACCGACGAGATGTCCAGCCTGATGGACGGAGCCATAAAAACGGCTTACACTGCTCAGCGGCCAGTTGCCCTGTTCCTTTCGACGGAGCTGGTGGGATGGAAACAGGAAAAATGAGGGAAAAGGGATGAGAAATGAGAGACGAGGTATAGGGGGAAGCGGGGGTATCAACCGGCTTGAGGCGACGCGGTACTTGGTGGGCCGGACCCCACAAGCCCTCATTGTAGCTGGACCCGGTAACGCCAAGTTCGATCTGGCAGCCACCGGCGACAGGCCTCAGCATTTCTATATTTGGAATAGCCTGGGGTTGGCTCCCTCCATTGGATTGGGGTTGGCCCTGGCCCAACCTGAACAACAGATTATCGTCCTGGACGGCGACGGTGGTACGCTAATGAACCCTGGCGCACTGGTGACCATTGCCCGCTTGGCCCCGTCCAACCTGTTGCATATCGTGTGGGACAATGCCCAATATCAGTTGACCGGGGGGCAGCCGACTGCCACTGCCACAGTAACCGATTTGGCGGCTATGGGCCGGGGGATTGGCCTCCATTATGTAGCCACGGTTACCAATATGCGTGAATTCAAGGCTGGGTTGGAGATCTGGCTGAAAGAGCCAGGCCCTTGGCTGGTGGTGGCCAAGATAGATAATAGCCCCGCCCCTGCCCGTCCACCCAAGGACCCGGTGTGGATCAAACTCCGGTTCATGGAAACAATTGTTGCCGGCTCTTCGAATAGATCTCATTCTGATTTACCCAAGCCCTAATGAAACGTTAGCTGAATATCAAGGATTAAAACAGGGGGGCCAGGCCTTGTTTATTGATATGATCACGTGACGCAGGGGGTGAGGATAAAATCCCTTCAATACCATGAGCACTTGACAAATGCTTTCTGTTGGATTATTATCAGCCTTAACTGATAATTCTGATTATTTATTTTTATCAGAAATCACTGTAACGGGAGGCGGGCAAATGTCTAAAAAAAATCAAAGGGGCTCTTTCTGCTCCCCTATGAGTAAGGAAATAGGTTGCTGTAAAGTCGAATCGATCATCAGCATCGATGAACGGGGGCAGATGGTCCTTCCTAAAGAATTGAGAGATAAGGCAAATATCAAAGCAGGGGATAAATTGGCTATTGTCAGTTGGGATAAAGGTGGGGAGATCTGTTGTATCTATCTGATAAAGGCGGAATATCTTGCAGAGCGTGTGAAGGATTTCCTCGGCCCAATGATGAAAGATATGACCACAAGTTAATATCCAACCCATATTCCGGAAAGCGCCTCGTGTGATTCTTCAAAACAGGGAGATCCTTATGGATGAAACAAAATGTTACTCATCAGAACAACAGAATGGTCCTCCTAAAACCACAAGCTGTTGAGCCCAAGGCGGAAAGGCTCAGTTGAGCCTTCCAAGTGTGAAGCAACCCTTTGTGATGGGCTCGATCCCCACCCCGGTTGGCCTTTTGCCTCAGGTTTCATCATCTCTGGCATGGGCAGACCGTTTAGGAACTTTTAAAGCTCGCTGGGGGATAGGCCGCATGCATTACACGATCGAACCCGGTCTTTATGCTCTGGGGAGGCCCGGTGAACAGTCTCCGGTCTTGGTCACAGCCAATTACAAGATGAGCTTTGACAAGCTGCGCCAAGTATTACCGGACAGGGATATGTGGATACTGGTCCTGGACACCAAGGGCATTAACGTCTGGTGTGCCGCAGGCAAGGGGACCTTTGGGACATTGGAGCTTATTGCCCGCATTGAATCGAGCGGCCTCACCCACATCGTCTCCCATCGGGAATTGATTCTGCCCCAGCTGTCTGGTCCAGGAGTTGCAGCTCACCAAGTTAAAAAATTATCCGGCTTCAAGGTTATTTATGGCCCCATCCGAGCAAAGGATCTGGCGACTTTCTTGGACGCCAGTAATAGAGCAACACCAGAAATGAGGTTCAAGACCTTTACGACCTGGGAGCGTTTGGTACTCATTCCGATTGAGCTTATCCAAGCTCTCAAGGCGGGTCTTATTATTATTCCCATCCTTTTTATTCTAACTTTTCTTGGAAGATCAGGAGGGGGTTGGGCAAATGCCTTAAGCCATGGCCTTTTCTCTGCCTTGGCTATCCTAACGGCCATTCTGTCTGGAGCTGTTTTAACGCCTTTATTGCTGCCGTGGTTACCAGGCCGGGCTTTCTCACTCAAAGGCCTTATACCGGGACTTTTTACCGCTTTGATCCTTTCCTGTTTTGGATGGGGTCATTGGATCACAGGGTCAGGCCGTCTCGAAATACTGGCCTGGCTCTTTTTAATACCTGCTGTCTCGGCTTATCTGGCGATGAATTTAACAGGAACATCAACTTACACCTCTCTCTCCGGGGTAAGGAAAGAAATGCGCTGGGCCCTGCCCCTGGAGATGGGTGCGGGGATTATAGGTTTCATCCTCTGGCTCGGATCACACTTCATTGCATAAGGAGTTCGCATGATGGGTCAGTTGATCTATCTCAAAGATGTCGTCACATTAAAGCTTGACCAGGAAGCGTGTGCGGGTTGCGGGATGTGTCTGTTGGTCTGTCCCCATGCCGTCTTGAGCCTGACAAACGGTAAAATTGAGATCGCAAACCGTGATGCCTGCATGGAATGTGGCGCCTGTGCCAGAAATTGTCCTGCCGAAGCTCTCAGCGTGCGTTCAGGGGTGGGCTGTGCGGCTGCGGTGATCAACTCCAAACTGAAGCGAAAAAGCTCTTCAGCCTGTTGTACGGTAGATTCGGAGGAGAGGTCAAACGAGCCCTCGGCATGCTGTCAAATTGAGGGAAGTAGCTGAGAGAAAAGGAATGGACGAGGAGGAAATCACGGCAGTGAGGAGAACGAGAGAGGTTGTAAAAGTGACAAAACTTTTTTCTATCTGGCGGTGAGGAAGTCAGGCCATACGGGAGCGCTACAAGATTTTTGTGGGCCATGACCTCTCTGGTTAACCAGTACGCTGCCTCCGGTGAGCTTATTGAATGAGGAAGTATGCTTAGGTTGCATTTGAACCCCCGTCCCCTACATAAGTAAATATAACATAGCTTTTCCCCTCGTTCATTCGATTATTTACCCTTAGATTTTTTGTATCGCTTCACCAGATCCTGATAGGTCTTCACTCCTTGATAAATTCGTTTTCTTTGGTCATCCGATAAGGATTTAACGATTCTTGCTGGGTTTCCGGCAACTACTACATTGGAAGGAATATGAAAGTTCTCTTTCACTATAGACCCTGCGGCGATCATAACATGATCCTCACAGAAAACCCCGGTCATCAGAATCGAACCCATGCCTACTAAAACATAAGGTTTTATCGTGGTATCATGAAGAATGGCCCCGTGGGCAATGATAACATTGCTACCGATTGAGACCATCCCTTCTCCTCTTACATGGATGACACAATTTTCTTGAATGCTCGTTCCACGACCAATGCCTATTTTCCCAAAATCACCACGCAGTACGGCACCTGCCCCGATAAAGCAGTCGTCGGCTATCTCTACATCACCGATGATTACTGCCTGAGGATGGACATAGGAGGTCTTGGCGATTTTTGGAATCTTGTTTTCAAATTTATGGATCGACATGAAGAAGTATCCTTTTTCTCTTGGGGGACGGGGACATAGTTGAATTATTTAAATTAAGGGATCATTGTAATCGATTTAAACCCTTCCCGTAAGATAATCATTGATTTCTTTGATATAAATTGGATAAAGTTCTTCGGCCATCTTCACGGCTTTAAGAACCATCGTATGTTCAAGCCTATCGTATTCGTGAACGAGCCTATTTCTTAGACCTGCCGATCGAGGGAGAATAGGACTCATGTAAGCCCCTTTTCTGCAATGAAATGCTCGATGGCCTTTTCCTGGGCATCACGCATTTTCTTTGTGGGGTCAACTTCAGTTTAATCTCGTCGATGGAATACATCTTTTTTTGAATCCGGCATAAATCTATCTTCTCACAAGGTCTTAATAAAAGCAATATTCAAAGCTTCAATTCTCGATCCGGTCAAGACCTACTCTTCAGTGAGTGGTGATGGCACTCGGCAGGCTCAACGCCCCCTTTGATTCTCCCACCATCTTCATGAAAGCCTGGGCTGGAGGTGATAGAGATTTCTCACCGTGGTAAATGATATCCGTAAAGAAAATAATGTTCCCCTCTTCGATAAGGATCACTTTTAAGGTCCCCTTCTCCAATTCCTCTTTGATATCGGGTTCAAACATGAAAGAAACCCCTTTGTTCTGTTTCACATATCCCACAATAAAGTCCAAGCTACTTGCTTCAATAATCACCGATGGCAAAATCCCATATTCCTGAAATTTCCTTAGAATTGCCGCTCTTGAACCAGACCCCTTCTCCCTCAAAATGACTGGTTCGCCATTCAACTCTCTCAGCGAGATACTCTTCCTCCCCGAGAACCTGTGTTCGGGTGAGGCAACCAGAACAAATTCTACCGTAGAGAAAAAGAGGGATTTGATTTTTCGATCGAGGTTGAGCTGGGAGATAAGAGCCAGCTCATTCTGCATCTCGAGAACACTTCTGGCTATATTCTCGGAATTACCTTCATCTAAGATGACTTTGGTACGCGGGAATCTCCTCTGAAACTCAGAAAGCAAAGAGGGCATAATGTAGCGGGCATAGTTTTTCGTTGTTCCAATTTTAAGGGTCCCTCTCATCAATTTTTTGAAATCTCTCATCTTCTCATTTGCTTCATCTGCAAGATCAAAAATCTTTCCTGCATATTGATAGAGGAGTTCCCCGGCTTCGCTTAATTGAACCCTTTTCCCTAATTGTTGAATGAGCTTCAAGTTTAATGATCTCTCCAAAGATTTGACCTGCATCGTCACAGCAGGCTGAGTCACGTTCAGTTCCTCTGCCGCTTTCGTGAAGCTTCCCCTTTTTACGACTAAATAAAAAGCCTCCAATTGCTTAAGATTCAAAGGAGCCCCCTTGATTGCTGACGGCCTCATCCACCCCTTGAAGTCCCCTAAAAAAGAAGGGTGCAATGAGAAATTCACAAAATCGATAAATCAAAACCTACTGAAATAAAAGGTAATTTCGGAAAGCTATAAATTTTATTTATGGTATTATAAGAATATTTGCATTGACTTGTCAATCCATATCAATAAAATGATGTCACATCCACTTTTCAAAGACCGAAAATATCCTTGGAAAGGAGAGAGAACTATGCCCCAATATGACGGCATTATCATTGGTGGTGGACCGAACGGACTCACTTTAGGTTGTTACCTGGCCAAAGCAGGGCTCAAAATTCTGATCTTAGAGAAGAGGTACGAAATGGGAGGAGGCCTCTGCTCGGAGATGATCACCATCCCGGGCTTCATCCACAATACCCATGCGATCTACCATCCTATGGTGGATTATGCTCCGGTATTTTCTGACCTCGAATTGGATAAAACCTACGATCTTCAATATATTCATCCAACCCTTGTCATGGCCATGCCTTTCGCTGATGGCAGAAGTCTCTGTATCTACTCGGATCTTGAAAAAACCTGTGCTTCATTCGCCCAATTCTCAAAGAAAGATGCAGATGCTTACCGGAATACCTATAAGCGTTTTAAGGAATATGTGGACGCATTTCTCGGACCCGCAACCTATGATATGGCCAAACCGGCCATTGAACAGCTGATTAAGCTTCACTCCAAGCCCTTAGGTCAAGAGATCAGCGCCCTTTCCGAAAAGAAACCGATCGATATCATCCATGGGATTTTTGAAAATAATCAAATCAGGACATTCATGTTGTACGCCACGTGTATGTGGGGGTTGGATTACGACCTGGAAGGGCTCGGTTACCTCGTTCCCCTCATGGTCAATCGGGCCGCAAATTACCGGCTCTGTGTGGGAGGCTCTCATCACATGGCCAACCTGATGTCCAAATTCCTTTACCGAAATGGAGGAATGATCCTTGGAAGTCAGATCATCAAGAGAATTATTGTCGAAAATGGGACTGCAAAAGGTGTTGAATTAGACGACGGAACGGTTTATGAGGCCACGAAATTTGTCGCCTCCAGCATCGATCCTTATCAAACCTTCTTGAAATATATCGGGGAGAAGGACCTCCCAAAAGATCTTGTGACGCGGACGAAGGACTGGAAATGGGAAAAATGGTCCCTCTTTGATGTCCACCTTGCGCTTTTTAACGCACCCCAATTTGCTGCTGCAGCTTCGAACCCTGATTTGAATAAAGCCTTTATTTATGTTGTCGGATTTGAGACGGAAGAGAATCTGATCGATCATTTTAAGGCGTTAAAAAACGGAGAGCTCAAGCCATCCGGGTTCAACTGTTGCTTTCCAACACTCTTTGACCCTGCAGAGGCCCCTCCAGGAAGGCATACGGCCTTGATTTCAGAACATGCACCTTACCGTTTGAAGGAAGGGGGCCCTGAGAGATGGTATAAGATCCGTCAAGAACATGCCAAAGGACTGATCGACAAGCTCAAAAAATACGCACCCAACATGAGTGAGGATAACATCCTCTGGACCTACATCGCCTCTCCCCTCGATATCGAAAACAAGTTCGCAGATATGGTGGAGGGATCGATTAAACAGGGAGGTTACTATCCTCTCCAGATGGGATTTTTGAGACCTAACGAATTATGTTCACAGTATGCTACGCCTGTCAAAAACCTTTATCTGTGCGGTGCGTCCACCTTCCCCGGAGGTCTGGTCACCTATGGCGCAGGATATAATGCGGCCAATCGAATCGCCCAGGATCTCGGGATTAAAAAGTGGTGGAAAGAACCTGAGATCGTGACGAAGGCAAAGGCAAATGGCTTGTTATAGGAGGTAAGAGATGAAAGTCAATTCGACAGGTTTGGGCCAGACGACGATGGTCGCGGCCTTTACTCAGCTTTTCAAAGATCCAGATGGAGGGGAAGCCTTGAAATTGAAGATCGAGTCTTCGGAACCCATCCATTGGGTGATCACAGCTACCCTGGAAGGAGCGGACCTGAGGAACTTCATAAAGCTCCTCTTAAAACCATCCATCCTCTATTACGCCATTTCAATGATGATGAAAAAGAAGAAATAAAAAAGGAGGAAACCCATGCCAGATACAAGTTATGATGCGATTGTCATTGGCGGAGGGCACCACGGGACGATCATTGCCTGCTACTTACAACACGCAGGTCTCAAAACATTGGTCTGCGAACGTCAACATGAATTAGGGGGAGGTGCCTGCGGTGAAGAGCTTCCCCTGCCCGGATTTATCCAGAATACATGCGCCCACTTCACCCGCGTCTGGACCCATCCTGTTTACACCGACTTCAACCTGAGGGAATATGGTCTAAAATACATCTTTCCGGACCAGAATGAAGGGATGGTCTATCCGGACGGGACCTGCTTTGTCGGCTATTCAGCCTGGAAGGTCATCGATCCTTTGACGGGAAAAGAGGAGCTCTCAAATGAAAATGTGAAGAAGACCTATAACGAGATTGCCCGTTTCTCAAAAACCGATGCAGAAACCTATCTCGAGATCCTTGGAAAATATCAGAGGAAGTGGAGGGCCGCATTTCGGGAATATCGTTATAGTCCTCCAACCCCCTGGGGAGTCAAAAATGCCCTTGAAAGGCTCTGCGATGATCCCGTGGATGGAATTGATCCCGTTTATCAATTCATGACAGGCTCCCAGATAGCCAAAGACCTTTTTGAAAGCCCTGAACTCCAGTGTCTCTTTATGAGGGCCATTGAAACCTCTACCGGCTGCTTCCCCGGCGATGTGATTGGCCTCTATGTCTTTGTTCATGTAATCGCTCTCACCCTTTCTTTAGAATCTGTCTCTATTGTGATTGGCGGAACCCACACCATCACCCATGCCCTCCAGAGAGCCTTCAGTGCCATGGGAGGGGAGTTCTGCGTGGAGACGGAGGTCGATAAAGTTCTCGTTGAGAACGGAAGCGCCAAAGGTGTCAGACTTTCGAATGGAACAGAGGTTGAAGTAAAACAGTTGGTGGTCAGCGATTTAGGAATGTCTCAAACGATCTTCAGGCTCTTGGGAGAGAATTTTGTGACCCCAAAGGTAGCTCGACGCATTCGAAACATTCGGTATGACCGCTCTCAGATTTACTGGGGCAATATGGCCATGCATGAACTCCCCAAATATAAAGCCGTCTCTTTCAATCCCGATATCGGTAGCCAACCTCGACTCTATATGGGAGATAAAGACCCTGAATACATTTCCTGGAAATATCAGGCGGACATCTTTACGAAGGGCTTTCCCGAAAAGTGGTATATGCTGGCTGCACCTGACTCCATTTGGGATAAGACTCGAGCCCCAGCAGGAAAACATACTATCCTGGTTGAAGAATTTGCTCCTCCCTTACATCTCTTTTCCGAGAGACAATGGCTCAAAATGAAGAAAGAGGTAGAGGATTTGATGTTAAAGCAGTGGCAAATCTACGCCCCCAATATGACCCGTGAAAATGTCATTGAAGCCTTCATTACCACCCCCTATGATACAGTCATGCGAAACATCGATATGTTGGAAGGTGGATGGGCAGAAGGAGCAATGTTTGCCTCCCAAGCCGACCGATTCAGGCCCATCCCGGACCTCTCGGGTTATCGACTCCCATTCCTGAAAAATATGTATATCTGCTCTTCCAACATGCATTCCGGAGGTGGCATTGCTCGAGGCTCCAGCTATAACTGCTTCAAGGTCATTGCAGAAGACTTCAAGTTGGAGAAGCTCTGGGAGATAAAAGGAAGACCCTATTAACAAATTTTGGAATTAAGAAATTTAGGAATTGGGGAATTTTTGATTATCAATTCGCAATTCCTAAATCCCTCAATTCTTAATTTGGGAGGAGAGATGAGACTCAAAGATAAAGTGGCCATTGTGACAGGGGCTGCCAAGGGCCTCGGAAGGGAATTCTCCATTGGTATGGCAAAAGAAGGGGCAAAGATCATGGCCGTCACCCGTAAAGATCTTGCCAATCTTGAGAAGACCGTAAAGGAGATTGAAGCCTCTGGCGGCGTGGCGAAAGGTCTCCAAGCTGATGTCTCCATTGAAAAAGATGCCCTCAAGATGGCCGATGAAACAGTTAAGGTCTTCGGTAAGATCGACATCTTAGTCAATTGCGCAGCCATCTATGACGGATTGGTTCGAAGATCATTCACCGAGATCGATCCCAATGAATGGGATCAGGTGATGGCCGTGAACGTCAAAGGCCCTTGGCTCTGCGCGAGAGCCGTATTCCCTTATATGAAACAACAGGGGAGGGGGAAGATTGTTAACCTCTCTTCCGAAGTCTTCTTCACAGGGTCCCAAGGTTTTATTCACTACGTCTCTTCCAAGGGAGGGGTGATCGGTTTAACCCGCGCCCTTGCCATTGAATTAGGGCCGCACAACATCAACATCAATGCGGTCGCACCCGGATTTACGGATACGGAAGCAAGCCGTCATCTTGCCGATGTCACAAAATACGATGTTTCCAAAACCCCTTTAAGAAGACTGGAGCAACCCAACGACCTTCTTGGAGCGGTCATCTTCCTTGCGTCGGATGAAAGCGATTTCATAACGGGGCAAACCATTTTGGTGGATGGTGGAAGGGCGATGCATTAACGTTATTGATCGTTGAGCCATCCACCTTCCGCTGTGCCCTGTTTCTTATCACCATAGACCTTAGATGAAGCGGAAATACTGAGGGTTGAGCTCATCGCTTCGCGGTAAATGTTTTCTTTAATAATGACCCATTTCCAATTAGTCACCTTCAAACGATGAGAATCCCCCTCACCCTATCCCTCTCCCACCAGGGGAGAGGGGAATTAATTATAGTGAACGACATAAATAAGTTGACATTCACCATGTGTCATTGCGAACGAAGTGAAGCAATCTCAAGGGATTGCCCTTCGACAAGCTCAGGGCATGCCGATCATGGTGAGCCTGTCGAACCATTCGCTCCTCGCAATGACTACTTTTCAGGGTCGTTCACTATAGATAAAGGGAATCCACTTAATCCCTCCCCCTTGATGGGGGAAGGTGGAGGTGAAGGTCTAAAAGGGAGGTTTTGAATTATGCATGAGATAAATTTCATCATGAACGGTGCCCCGCAAAGGGTGATTGTTGATCCTCAGAAAAGTTTACTCAAAGTGATTCGGGAGGACCTCAGGTTGACTGGGACTAAGGAAGGGTGTTCAGCCGGTCACTGTGGCACCTGTGCTGTGCTGATAGATGGTGAAGTGGTTCTCGCCTGTAGGTATCCAGTGGTTAAAGCACAGGGCAAAGAGGTAACGACCATCGAAGGTATTGGAACTCTCAAAAACCCCCATCCTCTCCAATTGGCCTTTGCGAAGGCTGGGGCGATACAATGTGGTTTCTGTACCCCTGGGATGATCGTTCGAGCCAAATCCATTTTGGACAAAAATCTTAATCCCTCAAGGGACGAAATAAAGAAGGGACTTCAACCTCATATCTGCCGTTGTACTGGCTACCAAAAGATCTTTGAGGCGATAGAGCTTGCAGCTTCTTATCTACGTGGGGAGACAAAGTCGGTTGAATTAAAATTGACTGGGAAGGGAACGATTGGCCAACCTATAACCCGACCTGATGCACTCGAAAAGGCAACAGGGACCACCCTCTATGCTGCTGACTTAGCTGTGGAAGGATGTGGCCACATCAAGGTCCTGAGAAGTCCCCATCACCATGCCAAGATCTTACATATCGATAAGATCGAAGCCGAGGCCATACCCGGTGTGTTAGCCGTCCTCACCGCTGAGGATGTGAAAGGGACTAATATCCTGAAGATGGCTGGAGATGATCAACCCATACTTTGTGGGAATAAGGTTCGATTCGTTGGCGACCCAGTGGCTGCTGTAGTAGCGACCTCTGAAGAAATAGCTTCTTTTGCCCTCGAAAAGATCGAAGTGACCTATGAACCCTTAGAATCAGTCCTCACTCCGGGGGAGGCATTGAAAGAAGGTGCCGTAAGGGTCCATGACGATCGGCCCAACGTCTTTTTCGAACAACCGATTATCCATGGTGATGTAGAGAGGGGGTTTTTAGAGTCGGAGGTGGTTGTTGAGAAAACTTACGCCACGCAAACCGTTGAACATGCCTACCTCGAAAATGACTCCGGCGTGGCCTATATCCACGAGAATGGGCAATTGATCGTTATGTCTGCAAGCCAGAACATTCATGCCCACCGCAAGACCATCGCAGAAGCCGTAGGCCTAAGTGTGGACAAAGTACGGGTCATTCAAACCCCTACAGGAGGAGCTTTTGGAGGGAAGTTAGATGTCTCAGTGGGCGGAATTCTCGGCCTGGCTGCCTTAAAGCTGAAAAGGCCGGTCAAGCTTGTCTATACGAGAAGTGAGACCTTTGCCGCTACCCCGAAACGTCACCCCTTCTTTATGAAGGTGAAAGTGGGGGCCAAAAAGGACGGAACCTTGATGGCATTGGATTTCGACCTCACTGCGGACGGTGGAGCCTATAAATCATTCAGTAACAGTGTGACACAGCGAGGTGTCATCCATTCCCAAGGACCTTATCATTTTCCAAATGCGCATGTTTATGGAAAGGCCGTTTATACCAATACAGCTTTCAAGGGGGCCATGAGAGGCTTTGGCGTACCCCAAGTCGCTTTTGCGATTGAGTCGATCCTCGATGAGCTGGCATCGGAACTGAAAATAGATCCCTTAGCACTCAGGATGAAAAATGGTTTTGTGAGGGGGGATACAACGATCTGCGGCCAGGTATTAGATCACGCGATTGGTTTTCAAGAGTGTATGGAAACACTAAGGCCTCTTTATGAGAAAACACTCAAAGAGGCAAAGGCAAACACAACCAATGAAATCAAACGGGGGGTGGGTTTAGGAGGGGTCTGGTTCGGTCCGGGCCGAAGCGCTCCAGATCAATCCGAGGCATGGGCAGAATTTCTTCCTGATGATACTTTGCAGGTTTGGATTGCGGCATCGGACATGGGACAGGGGACGGATACGATGTTTTGGCAGGTCGCTGCAGAGACCATGGGATTCCCTCTGGAAAAGGTTAAAGTCTTTACTACGGATACCGAGATCACACCGGATGGGAACTTCTCTGCTGGAAGCCGCCAAACCTACGTCTCAGGAAGAGCTGTTCAGATGGCCGTGGAAGAATTGAAAAGGGCCATGGATGAAAATGGTGTTAAGACGTACGGCGAGATGAAGGCAAAGGGTTTACCCACTCTTTATAAAGCAGTCAATAAGCCCGTGACTTCAAGGCCCGACCCCAAGACCGGTCAGGGTGTACCATGGGAAACCTATTCCTTTGGAATCCAGATGGCTGAAGTAGCTGTGGAGGTGAAGACAGGAAAGGTGGATGTCCTCAAGATCATATCCGTGCATGACCTTGGAACGGTGATCAATATCCAAAATGTGGAGGGTCAGCTCCATGGCGGCATCTATATGGGGCTTGGATATGCCCTCACGGAAGAGTTCGTGTACACGAAGACCGATAGCTTCGCTAAATTTAGGGTCCCGAGAGCGAAAGACATGCCTGAGATGGAAGTGATCACACTCCATATCCCCAGGAAGAAAGGACCCTTTGGCGCTTCGGGTACCGCTGAATACGCTGACGTCCCAACCGCACCAGCCATTGCAAACGCCATCTACAATGCTTGTGGTGTCCGGGTCCGAGATTTGCCGATCACGCCCGAAAAGATCAAGCAATCGCTGTAGCCTTACACCCCACCTTCACCGATCCGTCGCCAAGGCTATGGCCCGGCCTACGTAGCTGGAGCTACTTCGGCGGAGTAGGCAGCGTCGGCGACTTCCCCCTTGGGGACGAGGGTGGAGTGGGGGGAAAGAGAACCTTTTTGAAGCCTGACTTAGAGTGCGCTCCATGTATATGGAATTGGGTTTATGAGAGAGCAGAACTCCTGATCAGCGAAGAGAGACGTTTTCAATTGAGCCGATCTGTTTTAGGCATGCTCTCCCAGGAGTTCTACACGGAAGCCAATGTAGGTTTGATATCTAACAAGATTACTGCTGCCATTGACGAATTCATATTCAACTCTGCCGAGTATTTTGAAGGATTTAAGCTCAGAAGTAATCAACTTGCAAAGGAATTATTATCCGCCGCAAGGAATTTTATAGAGAAGGGACAAACACCTCAGGAAAAATTTGTGAGGGCGTGCTGCCTGGCATCGGTGAGCAACGTCGCTCCGATGGGTGTACCGTCTGAAGTTTTCAAATTCCAAGAGGTCATTCATATCTTAGAAGGAAAAGGCCCATTGCCAACTGTAATGGGTGATGTCTTCAAAGCTGCACAAAAAGCCAATCGCATCCTCTATATTGCAGATAATGCTGGGGAGATAGGGTTCGATTCTCTCTTAATCGCCAAACTCAAGGAAATGGGTTCAAAGGTAACCCTGATTGTAAAAGAAGATCCTTTCTTCGAAGATGCGACGATGAAAGATATTTTCTTCTTTACTATGGATCAGTTAGTTGATAGCATATCCACCGCGAAGGGGTTCTTTGTACCGAGTGAGCCCACGCCCTCTCTTACAGATTCCTTCAAGAACAGCGACCTTCTCATCGCTAAAGGTACGGGAAATTACGAGGCCTTACAAGGTGAGACGAAGGGGAAAACGACAATCTTTATGCTGAAGGTGAAATGCAGGCCAATCGCAATAAAGATAGGAGCCAATATAGGTAACTTCGTTGTAAAACTTGAGAAATAACTTGATTTCTATAAATCATGTCGATATATTTGCCGTTGTGGCACAAGATGAAAGTGATTTTATCACAGGTCGTACTTTCTTGAAAGAGGAGGGTCATGAATGTGACCGGGTGAAAGGAGGGGGTGTGTATGGAAGGATAACCTTCACGGTCAATACATCGGATGGTGGGGAAGCGGAGGATCTTTTAAGAGTAGTACAAAACTCATACAGGAGGTGAAAAATGAAAATTTATGATGTGGTCCCAGGATTTGAGTTTGATGAGAAGTATGATTTAGAGCAATCGCCAGCTTGGTTTCTCGACGCCACCCACTCTGTCCCGCCCTGGACACCGATGTTCGGGTGGTTCTGGATCAACTTCTGCCGACACGGAATGCAGTACGGCGCTGAAACCCTTTCCCTTCCCACTGTGAAAGGATGGGACTGGCGCTTTAAAGATGGAGGTGGCTATCTATGCCTTCTCATGGTCACGTCCGACCAAGAGAAAGCCGAAAGGGAGAAGAAGTTTAGAGAAGCGATCCGTCCCTTTGTGGAGAATTATGATGGTCTTTGGGGCGGTTACGTTAAGGAAATACTAAAAAGATATGATAATCTAAAGGCCCTCGATGTCAACACCGCTTCGAATATCAAACTTCTCGAGAATTTCGAGGAAGTGATCGATACCTGTCGAAGGATGTGGGAGATCCACATGCATATGATGTACGGAACTTATACCCCTTACGTCCTCTTTGAACAGCTCTGTCAACAGTTGCTCAAAATCGATGATACCCATCCCACTTTCCACAAGTTAGTGAGTGGTTTTGACAATGAAAGTTTTCGTGTCGACCGCAGGCTTTGGGAGTTCTCAAAGAAGGCTAAAGATATGGGGCTCGATGGTCTCTTTATGGAGACACCATCAAAGCAGATAGGAGCCAAACTGGGGGGAAGTGACAAAGGGAAAACCTATTTAAAAGAGTTTAATAATTTCCTTGAAAAAGAAGCCGGTTGGAGAATGGAACGAATGGCTGAGATTAATGTCCCCACCTGGCAAGAGGATCCTACGCCCGGTTTCGAAACGGTGAAGATGTACCTTAAGAAAGGCGGGGATTTCGACTTAGATCAAGACCGTAAGAAGATTGAAAAGGAAAGGAAAGATGCGGAAAAAGAGGTCTTGGCGAAGATCGCTCCCGAGCAGAAGGGTTGGTTCTCCATGCTCATGAAAGTCGCTCAAAATTGCAGCCGCTTCAGTGAGGAACACAACCATTATCTCGATCTCTACACCCATGCGTTGATGAGAAGATCCTGTATGGCATTGGGAAATAGATTCGCTAAATACGGTGCGATTAATAAACCTGAAGATATTTTCTTCCTCATGCCCGATGAGGTGAGAAAGGCTGGGATTAATCCGGATAAACTCAATCTCAAACCCATCGTCCAACGTCGGCGAAAAGAATGGGAAGAATGGAACCAGAGGGGCAATCCCCCTGCCATCTTTAAAGAGGGGTTTACTTTGGAGCAGGCGATTGGAGGATTGGTCCAATCTCTTGATCCAATCGCCCTCAAAGTGGTGGTGGGTAGCATGCCTGTGCCCAAGCCTGAACTCAAGGCAGACCTCTTGGGAACCTGCGGATCTTCAGGCATGGCGGAAGGGATTGCTCGGGTTGTCCTCAGGGATGAAGACTTACCGACCATCCAGAAAGGAGACATTCTTGTAGCGATGAGTACTTCTCCAGCCTGGACCCCTGTTTTTAGCATGATCAACGGAGTCGTGGTGGATAGAGGGGCAAGCCTCTCCCATGCCGCTATTGTTGGAAGGGAGTATGGTATCCCTGTGGTGATGAATGTCTTCACCGGCACTCAGGTGATCAAGTCAGGACAAAAGATTCGAGTGGACGGGAACTTGGGGGCCGTTTACATCCTGGACAAATAATATGCCTTCAAAAAAACCGACACAGAATATCATCTGGTTCAAAAAGTGTTCGAGCAAAGACTTTTCTCAAGTGGGTGGTAAAAATGCCAATTTAGGGGAGATGTTTCAACTTGGCCTTCGAGTTCCTCCTGGATTTGCTGTCACCACGCACGCCTTCGACACGTTTATAGACAGAGGGGGGGGTCGAAACGAGATTGTAAGAACCCTCTCTCAAATCCCCTTTGAGAACATCAAAGCCCTGGAGGAAGCGGGGCGTCAGGTTCGAGATCTGGTTGAATCAACCCCGATTCCCAAAGGGATTGTCAAGGAGATCAAAGAGGCTTATAAAAAATTGTGTAAATCCTGTGGAGTCGCGGATCTCCCCGTGGCTGTCCGGTCCAGTGCCACCTCTGAGGACCTGAAAACGGCCAGCTTCGCCGGACAGCATGAATCTTACCTCTGGGTCAGAGGCGAAGAGGAAGTCATCCAACACATATTGAAATGCTGGGCAAGTCTGTTTACAGATCGCGCCATCGCTTATCGAAATCAGATCGGGTGGCCTCATGATAAAGTGACCATCAGTGTTGGGGTCCAAAAAATGGTCAATGCCAAATGTGCGGGAGTGATGTTCACGATTGATCCGGTCATCGGAGATGAGAATAAGATTGTAGTGGAAGGCAACTGGGGATTAGGCGAAAGCGTCGTCAAAGGAGAGGTTTCCCCGGATCACTTTCTCGTGGACAAGCAATCCTCCGAGATTTTGGAGAAGATGGTTGCTCTGAAATTAGTCTGTTATCAGTTGGAGGGAAACAAGGTGGTTTGCTCGCCGCCCTCTCCTGAAAAACAGAATCAGCTCTGCTTAAATGACGAAGAGTTGATCGAAATCGTTCGGCTGGGCAAAATTTCAGAAGTCCATTATCAATCGGCCCAGGATTTGGAATGGGCCATCGATGTCGATCTCCCCTTCCCTGAGAATATTTTTCTTGTCCAGACCCGGCCCGTGACAAGTGCTGGGAAACCAAAACAGAGCAATACGGATATCATTATCGATATGATGTCCTCCCTTTTCAGAAGATAAGTGGGCTCTTCTCCCCGCGCTCATGAGAGGGAATTGGAGGTAATCTATGTACGTCCGAATGACATTTTTCAAATTGAAAACAGGCAAGATACAGGAGTTGCGCGAGATTTACAACAAGGAGGTCGTTTTAGCTCACAAAGGCCATAAGGGAATTCGCTTCGTCCATCTCCTTGAGTCTTTAGACAATAAAGACGAAGGGATTTCTATCACCGCATGGGATACCAAGGCAGATGTCGAGGCCTATGAGAAGAGCGGAGACTACGAAAGACTGGTTGCGAAATTCAAGGACATGTATGCCGAGGAACCCTTGCTAAAATCCTATGAGGTGACCGCCAGCTCTGATCCCATCATCCTTCGAATATTTTAACCCACTGGGAGGGAGAGATGATCTTTCTATTTAATCAACACTGGGACATCATCCCGGGGAAAGAAGGAGAATACACAAAATTTGCCATCAATCACTACATTCCTACCATGAAAAAGATTGGTATCAATCCGGTAGGAGGATTTTATGTGGTGGTAGGGGAAGGTCCCAGGGTCATCTCAGTGGGGACAGTGGATTCGTTACAAAAACTCCAAAAGGCCATGGAAACAGAGGAGTATGAGAAGGTAACGGCCCAAGTCCAGTGTCATGTCTTCAACTATTGTAGCAGGATTCTTAAGCCCACAGGCAGGGTAAAGATAAATAAGTACAGTATTCAATTAAGAGTATGGAAATTTAACCAATATTTTAATATCATCCCTGGAAAAGAGAAAGAATACTCGAAGTTTATCACAAAGGATCATCTCCCGGCCATGGAAAAACTGGGTATAAAAATGACAGGGGGATGGCAGGTCGTAGTAGGACCTGGTCCTTATATCGTTGCAGAAGGAACCGCGACAAGTATTGTTGATATTGCCAAGGCCCTTGAAAGTGATGAATATAAACGGATCACAAATCACCTCACGTCTACCTACGTTACGGATTATAGCAGTCGAATCCTCGCTCCAACCGGCCGTATCGAACTCCCTTATCTTATGGAAAAGATGATGAAGGGGTTTTGAATTTCGGAGTTCAGATTGCGGATTGAAGATATATGATTTGGATATTATGGCTATAAAGCCGACCCATCAAGAGATTTTTGAAAAGGCCAAACCCTTTCTTCACACCCGAAAGAATCTCATCCACACTAAGATTGCACTCCGGTATGCCTTAAAACTTTTAAAATCTGAAAAAGGGGACGAAGAGGTTGTCATTCCTGCCGTCCTTCTCCATGATGTGGGCTGGAATGCCATCCCCGAACATCTCCACTTGACCGCTTTTGGCCCAAACCCGTCCAACCCTAAATTGGCAAAAGTTCATGAAGTAGAAGGAGCAAAAATAGCTAAAGCCATTTTGGAGAAATTAAATTATCCTCCTGCAAACGTAAAAGAGATCTGTCAAATCATCCAAGGACACGATTCGAGAAAAAGACCACTCTCTTGGAATGACCGAATTGTCAAGGATGCGGATAAACTGACCCGTTATTCTCGAAAGGGTATGACCATTGATTTGGATCGGTTCCATATTCCACGTCGAGAATATCTTGTTTTTTTAGAAGCCATCATTGACCATTGGTTTCTAACACCGACCGCTAAAAGGATTGCGAAAAGAGAGATCCTATTGAGAAAAAAAGATAGGTTATAGACTCCAGGAATAACATTATATTTGATCCGTCATCAGATGGTATAAATGCTCACAGGCCACCCTCCCAAATTGAGGGTCGTTGATGGACAGGTCAACTTCGATCACAGAGTCTTCTCGATAGAATTTTTTTATCCACCTTTCAAAGAGACCGATCAGTTCCGGGTCGTAGAATTCCTTTCCTGGCTCTCCAGGGTAAGACCAACCCCGAAGAGGGATCAAAAAAATTGATTTCTTAGGACGGGTCTCTTCCAGAATATTTCCTATCCATTTTGCAGCTTTTATCAACTCCTCTTTTTTAGCTTTGATCCCCCACCTAAAATCGTGATGGTATCTTTTTCTTTTTCTAAAAAAGGGAAGGGAGGGGTGACCATCTGGAAATGCAATGGTATCTAAGCCTCCAGGGGCGATGACGGCTGGCAAGTCCTTTGAGAGATAGGCATAAAGCCTATTTTTATCTATCTTCCCATAAGCCCCTCCAGCAATATGATCCATCACATCGTGTAGGGTGAGGTCTAATATCCCTTTAAAAAAACCCATGTGGATGAGTTCTGCCATGGCCATCGTATTTTCTCCGATAGAATGGAATGGAACGAGATGAAAATCTTTTTTGGACCAGAAATTTTTTACGGCCTTGAAGCATCCATCCGTGATACCGAAGCCCGTGATGGCAATGGAGGGTTTGTCGAGGCTGGGGAGCCCCTCATCGATGGAGGTTAAAATAGTTACACAATTGGTTAGGATGGATTTTGTCAACGGGTTAAAAATACCGAAATCACAAGGAGATTGAATATAGAGTATGTCTTTATAGGATCTAAAATTGTGGATACTATTGACAATCATCGTTGAAACGATAATCTTTGGAACAAATAAAGGAATATCTTCCATCAATTTTGTCGCCATGAAAAGATTTGTTCCTCCACCCACTGAAATGATTCCTGAGATATGTTTCTTTTTTGCTATTTCTCTTAGTCTCTCCTTCGCCATGGAAATGGATTGACGGATTGCAATATTCCTTGTGGGGGCCCCTTTTTTTGTTGACAAGTCTAATTGAATAGGTTGGTGAGATCGCCTTCTCATCTCGGCACAGATGAAATCGAGCTCTTCATATTTTGTGTTCCATGTCCCAATAACAACAAAGTTAGCCATGGGGGTGACCTCTCACGGAAGATATCCTTAATGACCTTCAAATAAATCTTATTATATTCTATCTCTGTCCATTTTCCTATATTTTCATACGTACCCCATCACAACGTATTGCCTCAGAAGGTGTGAAAAAATCGAGCACATGGATGAAACCGGAAGAACGGGTGGATTGGAGAAGCTTTAGACCTGCCTGCGCGTAGCCGCTTCGGTGAAGGCAGGGCGCAACCTTTTGAAATTGAAGCACTGTGGCATAACCCCGCTAAAGCACATATCTTTATTGCCGTTGCAGATAACCCTTAACCTCAACGAGCACATTCTAAAGCTTTGGAAATCCACTCGTCCTTCCGGGACTATGGTTGATGAAACCAATTTCGTCTTGCTATGGGTCTCAGATTTTCGTAATATAAAATTGTGATATTCGGCTGGAGCGGGATGAATGGGAAGCTCTTCTTACCGGTGGTGAATATGAGAAAAGGGGAAACATCTTTGAGCCGAGTTGTTACGATCCTTTTTGTAACTTTCATTTCCTTTTTTTCCAGCCTGATTGATCCAACCTGGATCCTCTCTCAGCCTCCTCCTCACGAAAAGATTGTATTGAAAGGGTTCGACGGAAGTCCTCTCACGGTGAACAGTAAAACACCTTACAGTCCCAAGAAGACTTGTGGCGTCTGCCACGATTACGATCGAATCACCAACGGTTACCACTTCCAGCAAGGCCGAACCGATGGAATGGGGAAAATTGTCATCAGCGATAACTTCGATCAAAAATACCCGTGGAAGCTCTCCTCCGGACTCTATGGGAAACATTGCCTGGCCTCTCCTGATTCAAGCCAGTTGGCGAAGAAGGTCAATCGAAATCCCTCTGAAATTGATAAATCTTCATTCTTTATCGTCCAGGATTGCGGGGCCTGCCATCCTGGAGGGGGGTTTGGTGAGTATGATCGTAAAGGAAACCCGTATTACAATGAGGAAACAAAAAAATTTGGCTACGAACTCTCGGGCGATGATCCCACACTCGATGGTGACTACACATCTTTCAGCATGGGTGATGCTCATTACGGGGCCCCATGGGACAGAAGTGGCTTGAGTGAGGCCGATTGTCTTATCTGCCACTTGAAAGACTATCAATGGAAAGAACGTGGGGCCGCTTTAAGGGGACGTTTCTTCAAGTATGGACCCACCGTAGGAGCAGGGTGGGCCGCGGTGAAACTCTCTCAGGATGGGTCTGAAAATCCAAAAGTGATTGAGGTAAATATAGACTATTCTAAAAAAGAGATTGCGGATTTTGAAAACCTCCATCTCCAGATCGTCCGAAGACCTCTCGATGAGAATTGTTGGTCCTGCCATTCTGCCGCCGACGGAAAGAGGAGAGGCCGCGAGTGGAGTCCCGAGACGGATATCCACAAAGCGAAGGAGTTTAACTGTATCTCTTGCCATCCAGGCGACAAGGATCACAACTTCGCTAAAGGGGGTACACTGCAGCAGACGGTACGGGATGATCTTGCCAACACCATGAATTCTTGCGAGGACTGCCATTACAAAGGAAAGGACAGAAAAGCGCCAAGATACAAACACCCCTTCTCCCCCCGTCATATGAAAAGGATTGCCTGTCAGACCTGTCACATTACATTTCTGACTGCTTCGGCAGAACTCGTCTATGACCATGCTTCCACCGGAGCGACGACGATCTACGACACCTCAAAATTTCTCTCCAGTGACCCTCTGGATCCTAAAAAATCGGTGCCAGGAGCAAACCTAAATGCCTGGTACCCTGCCATTAGGGAATTTAAGGGGAGAATTGTTCCGGTCAAGTCTCTGATCGTCATCTACTGGGGAGACCTGGACGAAAAGACCAATGTGGTGAAACCCATCTTTCTCTGGAAAATACGGGAGTTGAAAAAACCTCCTCTTAAAGATGATGACAGGGATGGGATCCCAGAAATCAATTCCCTCGACGAGATCAAAACCTTTTTAAAGGCACTGAAGGGAAAAGATAGATTTGGAAATCCTGTGGCCAATCATCCGGTTTTGATCAAAGGGGGATTCCTCTATCATTTGGATAAGAAAGGAGAGGTGGAAAAGATCAAACACGATCAGGCTGAAACCCTTGACTTCTCTCTCAGCCACAATGTGATGTCAGGTGAGAATATCATTGGTGCGAGGGGCTGCAAAGACTGCCATTCAAAAAAATCACCCTTCTTTTTGCGAAAAACCCTGATCGATCCTTACGACGAAAAAGGAAAACCGGTCTACATCGAAACCTGGGAGCGTCTGGGAATCGACAAAGAGAAGTTGAGTCGTTTGCTGTTGGAGCAGTAATCCCCCCCCCTTTTTACATTTCGTTTTTTACTTTGCACTCTTAATCTTCTACTTAAGTATATCTGAATGGTGTCGAAGGATAACCCCTGAACGGCTGCGCCAGAATTGGTAATTATGTGTAGACCTCCCATTAAAAGGCTGGGCAGAAATTTGATGACTTCCTTCCTTTAATGCCTTCTCAAAATTTCGATTCCCTTCTGTAATTCCTTGAAACCCCTCTTTCTCTCCATAATCAAAATAGATCCAATTGGGCAAACGGCTGAGCCCAAGCTTCCTGATCAGAGTCAAAGGATTGTTGGCCTGGATATATTTCAGATCGAGGGAGGAAGTTGAAGGAAGCTTCTTAGGCTCTAAGTGACCAAATACCTCTAAGAATTCGGGCAAAACCATCTTGAGCATCAACTTATCTTGAAGAAGTCCAATGTCAAGAAGCCCACTCTGGCTACTGACGGACTGGAAAAGATGAGGATATTTCAGACCCAGCTTCATCGCACCGAATCCGCCCATGGATATACCGCCCACGGCTCTTCTCTGAAGAATCCTTTCACGGTATGAAGACTGAGAATCAATGTATTGTAGGAATTCAAGAAAATAGGATTCATGCTTCCCCAAGGCCCCTGGCTTCATAGAGAGGAAGGGAAAGAGCGAATAGTTTAGGGGTTCTCCCGGATTGAAATCATCACAAGCCTTCCGACTCTTCGTTTCGGGGAAAAGTGCCCTTCCCTCATTCTCATCTGTATAGAACCCATTGTCCCCATCAGGAAGGACGATGACCATTTTCTGAATGGGATGAAACGGATCATCCAAATTCCCTTTAGAATGAAGATTATGAGAAACGATCGATTGGGCAATCTCCTTAGGCGTGTAATCTTTTTTGTCAAGGCCACCATATTTCGAAAGCTCTTCAAAACGCTCTTCCAAGGACTTTTCTAAATCTCGATAAGTCCGATTCTTCGAATCCATCATCGCATAGGCAATGACAGCGATATCCTCGTGGAGAAGCCAATGATATTCTTCCTCCTTCACTTCGCACAGGATCTTTCTTGCCTTTTCCGGAGACTGGACTTTCCACCAAAACCCTCTCCGATTAAAGTTATATCCATGAAGAAGGAAGAGGATGGGATATTTGGTTTTCCGATTTTGATCAAAATCTTCAGGCAGGATGACAAAAAACCCTTTCTCCTTACCCAGGGCTTTCGAAAAAAAGGTTTCATACCGAACCAGGTATTGAAACCTCTGGGAGGGCTGGGGAGAGAGAAGATAAGAAAGTTTAGGATCCTCTGGGCAACAGAGATGGTTGGCAGAGAAAATTTCGGTATAACAGACGAGGAGGAGAAGGCCGCAAATTCCGGCCAAGCAAATCCGGTACCGTCTTCCGGCTTTCATCAAAGTCAATATATCCCCAAAGAAGCATCTTTACAACCTCTGCAACTTCTCGGAGACCCTCCGAGTGAATAATCCCGCACTTACAAACCGGGCATCCAAAAACATTAAACTAAAACCAGTCAATTGACCTTGCAGTTGCAAAAAAACGGTCCAAAAGGGAGATGAGTGTGCTGGGCCGGCAAATTATAAAAAAGGATTTCACCTCTCCGGGAGAATCCCCACCTAATTAATGGGGATTCTCCAAACCTTTACACCTGCCTGCGCGTAGCCGCTTCGGCGAAGGCAGGGCGGCACCTTTAGTCTTTTAGCTACCCTGTTTCCCAGCCTATGACAAAAGTCACCTCAGGTGACATCGCATGTTACCCATAAAACATTGAAAAACCCGCATTGGAAAGGTTTGGAAGTACACTCATCTCCCTTTTCAATGCAACGTTGAGGTTGATTGTCACTCTGAATTCATTTCAGAGTCTCGCTTTTTTCGTGCCCTCAGTCTGACGATTCGGCGAGGTCAGTCAAGTCGCTGGCGCCGAAGGCTTGAACCAGGTCCAGGGTCAAGTCTGGTGGCAACTTCTTCCTGCATTCGTTGACAGATAGATTTCAACCATCATGTAAGATTTCATTTGCTAATCGTTATCTATGATGCTGGCCTAAAACCTTCCTTCATATCTTGGGGTCATTTCAGCTTGACACACAATACCGTTTTTCATACATTTATTAGTCAGTCCATAATTGTATAGACACCGGAAACTAAATCCCTCCTCCATTCCCTTTACCCTCCGGGCCAGAGGCCCTCTTGGGCCGGCGGCAAAAGGGAGGAATTACCCCTCTTTGGCAAAGAGGGGCGAGGGGAGATTTTCTAAGCAATATGTCTACTCAATTATGGACTCCTTAGTAACTCACCCAAAGGCTAGTTCTTATCATTTTGAATCTCATGTGTTACAATCGTGCAAAATTACGGTCATACAAAGCTCAGGATTCATGCCGGCGGAGGTGTGACATGCGGTGGAAAAACAGAATTCTTTATTTTTTGTTGCTGGTTGCTTTCTGTATGTCCTTTATTGATCAGACCAAAAAGGCAGGAGAGGGGGCAATTGTTCCGGGCGTTCATCCGCGCGTGTTTCTGGATAGCAGCAGGCTTCAATTCATACGATATAAGGTTGCACAGAATGATCCGACTTGGATAAGGTTCGAAAATTACCTTAATATGAACGGTGTTCCTTATTCTCCTAACGGATACAACCTTTTCCTCGGCGCATTGGCATATCAGGCGCTGAAAGTCACTGACCATGTCAGGGCAAACGGGTACGCCGATACGGTGATTAATGGAATGATGGCAGTAATCAATGAGGGGGTATCGAGTGCAGAGGACGTAAACAGATATTACCTTTACAATATGGGCCTTGCATATGACTGGGTTTACGGCAGGCTCACCCCTCAGCAGAAGACCTCAATCATCAACTGGATAGATGCCGTCTATCAAAACAATCCGAACGGCCATGAAAAAGATTCAAAGACCTATGGACTGCACTACCTGCACAACTATACGATCGACTTCATGTTCGGCAATGCCGTTGCAGGTTATGCGATTTATGACGAAAACCAAATGCTCGCTCTGGACATGATCGACAATGCGGCGCATCGCTGGTCGGTGGACCTGGTGGCACAGATTGCCTTTATCGCTTCAAACGGGGCCTATCCGGAAGGTGATGGCTATGGATATCACTCCATCCCCAATTTCTTTCGATACGCAAAGGCCGTTGAGACGGCGGAAGGCCGCAATATCTGGGATGATGCTCAGTGGATAAAAAACCGTATGACTTATGACATGTTTGCTTTTTTCCCGACAAGGTATCTGGATTCCGAGAGAAATGGATATTACCGGGACAGGGTCGGAAGCGGCGACAGCTCGCGACACAACTTTAAGGGTGACCTTGTACGGGCAGGGGCCCTGATCTATATATCCTCCCATCCTGATGCAGAAGAATCCAAGCGCATGCAGTCCTGGCTTGATGCCATATATGACAAGGCACTTGGCGAGGAGACATCCGTTGACGATTTCCTCTGGTATGATTCCAGCCAAAAAAAGGTTTCCTATTCCTCTGCGCCTCTGACAACATTCAGCGGGCAGGGGACGAACAACATCGCCCTTGGCGAGGTCATCATGCGTTCGGACTGGACGGACAGCGCCACATGGATCCGTTTTGTCTCCGGAGATTATTTTCTCTATCATCAGCATCTTGAGGCGAACCATTTCAATATCTTCAAATATGAAGACCTGGCAACTGAATCCGGCGCCTACGAAGGGGCGGGCGGATCAGACCATTTTGGAAATTACCTCAAGCGCACGATTGCCCATAATTCCGTTCTGGTATATGCTCCCGGGAAAGACAATGAGTGGTTTCACGGTCCCTCAGGCTGGGAGTACCCGGGGGCAAATGACGGCGGCCAGAGGGGGATTGATATTGTGGATGCGGACGGCACGATCCTCGAAAGCTTAAGTTGGTCAATCACCGGATATAATCACGGAGAGTACCCTGTCGTCGGCAATGAAAGGTTCTACGACAGGGCTGATATCAGGAAATATGAAGACACGGGTCAATACACGTATGTTCTCGGTTCGGCAGCCAAGGCATATTCAGGATGGAGATGCGACCTGTTCGACAGGGAATTTGCCTTTCTGAGGCCTGCGGTTTCCGGCGGCAATGATTACATTGTGATATACGACAGGGTGAACGCCGGAGATCCCGCTTACCTCAAATACTGGATGATGCATTCGCTGACCCTTCCGGAGGTCAGCGGGACAGAGACACCGGTGGAAACCGGCATCAGTGACTTTGACGGGGATACCGTGATGATTACAAACGGCAACGGGAGGCTGTTCCTCAAAAATCTTTTGCCTCCCGGCAGAAAGATCACAAGGATCGGTGGCCTTGCGGAAGGGAAGGACTCATGGGTATTTGGAAAGAATTATCCGAGTGATAACTGGATGCCATATGGGACGTACCGAATTCAGATACAGCCGGCACTTCAGCAAAATTATGATGCATTTCTCAATGTCCTCTATCCGGCTTCTTCAACAACTGCCTCGATGCCTCTGACGACAAGAATAGAAGCTGCGACAAATAATATGGTCGGCACACTTATCAGTGACCCTTCCATGAACTATGTAGCAATGTTCAGTACGGACCCGGCCGGTGCAAGTGTTACGGGGCCGGTCACATATGTCCTCAATCCTACCGCCAACGTGCGCCATTTTCTTTTCAATATGGTGCCTAATACAGCCTATGATGTTGCAATAACGTCGGAAGGCAGGAATATCACTGTCACACCGGGAAGCGGCAAATACCTGTCTTCAGGCCAGGGGGTTTTGACCTTTGACAATTCGTGTATCCTGTCAGTAACAAAGGCCGGAACCGGCAGCGGCCTTGTCACAAGCATCCCTGCCGGCATCGACTGCGGAAGTAGCTGCGTAAAGACCTGTGAGTGGGGCGAAGAGGTAACCCTCAGGGCAACCCCTAATTCTGGCTCAACCCTTGTTGAATGGTGGGGAGGCGGCTGTTCTGGTACAGGGCTATGCGTCGTCACCATGAATGCAAGCAAGACCGTGACCGCAATATTTCAACTCCAGCCAACGGAGCAATATTCTCTTACCGTGAATAAGACAGGAACAGGAATTGGTACGGTTACGAGTGATCCATCAGGGATCAATTGTGGAGAAGACTGCAATGAGGTATACGATCAGGGAACGAATGTAACATTGACAGCAGTGCCTGCAGCAGGTTCAACCTTTACCGGTTGGTCAGGGGCCTGTTCAGGCACAGGGTCGTGCAATTTCACGATGGATGCTGACAAGAACGTCACGGCTGCCTTTGCAACAGCTGCTCCGACCCAATATACCCTTACGGTTTCCAAGACCGGAAGTGGAAGCGGAACAGTGACCAGCAGCCCCACCGGTATCGATTGTGGTTCGGATTGCACCGAGACGTATGATCAGGGAACGAGCGTGACATTGACTGCCACACCAGCATCAGGATCAAGCTTTGCAGGTTGGAATGCTGATGCAGACTGTTCAGATGGAGTGGTAACCATGAATGCCAATATGACTTGTACAGCCACCTTTAATCCACAAGTCGTTGGATACACCCTCACCGTATCTAAGTCAGGGACAGGGAATGGTACGGTCACAAGCAGTCCAGCGGGGATCAATTGCGGTTCTGATTGCAGTGAGACTTATACAAAGGTTCAGAAAGTGAAACTAACGGCCAAAGCAGATACAGACTCAACGTTTACTGGCTGGTCAGGTGGCGGTTGTACGGGGACAAAGACATGTCCGGTCACAGTGGGTGCCGCAGTAACTGTGACAGCGAGTTTTGCGTTGAAGACTCCTGACATTTCAATCGCTCAAACTACCCTTGACTTTGGGAGTATAAAGGTAGGGAAGAAGGCAACGAAGACATTAAAGGTTACGAACAATGGTACAGGAGATCTGGTGATAACGCTTTCCGGGTTAGAGGGGACAGATTTTAGTATCCAGGGGAGTAGTAGTGTCACCATCAAGGCTAAAAAGAGTTACAGTCTGAAGGTTCTATTTACGCCGAAATCTGCAGGATTAGAGACAGCCACTTTGGAGGTAAATTCGAACGACCTGGATTCACCGAGCATTGACATCTCATTGAGCGGGACAGGCCAGTAGAGAGGCTTAAGGTTTAAAAGGATATGAAATATTCGGTTTCCAAAAGACCAAAGGCAGGGCCGGAAACGGCTCTGCCTTTTTTATCATTCAGCCTTCATTATGCTTGCTTTCAACCCTCTTCAATCCTCGGATGCTATTAGAATTGGAGATTCATAGGCGAACGTTTCAAATCGACCTTTTGACCGACATGATCTCGGAAAAAAAGGACTACTTCCTTGTAATAGAGAGCCAGACATTTTTTCAAAGCTTGCTTGATTCCAAGTGAAAATCAATGACCCAGGTGAATCATCGGGTAGCTCATTCTGATCTGGAATTCCCGATGGATTCTTGCGTGACCTGATCGGGCCGTGAATATTATTGGGGAGATGAGCGGTTGGTCTGTCCGCAGGAGGGGCTGATGACACTCTTTTTTGGGGCAAAATCCCTTTCTCCGATGGCTTCGACTTCCTTGTTAAGGCTTCTTGCCTTGTTGAAGCCCGAACGGATAACGAAGGTATTGCCGCCTCATTTTGTGGTCAATTTTCCTTGACATACTATCCCCTCTTTTGTATATTGAACTCATTCTAAAGCAAGTTCTTATCATCCAGCGGCACTTCAGAGGAGTGATTTTGTCAGCTTTAAATGGCTGGCCCACTTCGGATCTGATGTGGACCAAGTCGCAGAATAAAGGAGGCACGCCATGTTTCGAAGACAGTCAGGTTTCCTGTGTGTTTTGCTCGTGATGTTTGTCGCCCTGCCTGCCGCAAGCCAGGTTCAGAGCAATTCTCAATCCTCGGTGGAACCCACTTCCAATGCCGGCCAATTCTGGGTGATGGCAACAGGCGGCAACGAGCGGGTCCGCTTCACCACTCTCGGCATCGTGCAGCAGATGCGTCTCGAAGTCATCAACCAGAGAGGTGACACAGTCTACGACTCCGAGTTGCGCAGTGGGAGCCTGATCGACTGGGCCATCGAGGACCAGCAGGGACATCGGCTCGCTGACGGCGTTTACGGCTGCCTGGTAACAGTTGAGGACTTGTCAGGGCAGCAGAGCTATTGCCGGGGATTCTTCTCCGTAAGAGACGGTTCGGTGGTCTTTGAGCAACCGGCGTCGGGAGAGACAGTTTCAGCTGCCTCGGACGAAGTGCCGGAATTTGCGGTAACGGTTTTGCTCAGCAACGAGACGCGCCCGATCACCTTCCTGGCGCACGATGGAAAGGAAGGAATCATCGCAAGCGGGAGGGGGGATTTGAGTTTCCGTTCAGGAGACTTGTTCTCGGGCAAGGATGTCGAGCAGATGCGGCTGACCGTCGACGGCAGGCTGGGCCTGGGAGTAAAAGAACCGGCGGCAAAGCTGGACGTCGCAGGACTGATCCGAACATCGGAAGGGATCTTATTTCCGGACGGGACAGTCCAGAAAACGGCGTCGGGGGGCGGGATGGTTGCGCTGGGAGGCGGGGTCTATGGAGTGAATGCGGAGGGAAATTCGGCAAACCTTTCGAGCGGTGGACCTGGTCTGACCCTACCGGGGAGTTCACCCAGTGCTGCGGGCCAGGGCAGTAAAGTCCTGGCGAGTAGCGGAACCGTCGTGCCGCTGGCCAATGAGACTGGCACCAACAACTGGTTCGGGAATAGTACCGGCGGTGCCATTACTACGGGACTCTTTAACTCCTTCTTTGGGTATTACAACGGCTTTTCTACCACGACGGGCTCGGACAACTCCTTCGTCGGAGCTGGAGCAGGTTCCTACAACGTCGTGGGTAGTGACAACTCCTTCTTTGGCTTCAATGCCGGCCACTTTAATACGGCCAGCAACAACTCATTCTTTGGGAGCGCCGCCGGCATTAGCAATACCAGCGGTGGCAGCAATGGCTTCTTCGGCTACCAGGCTGGCCAGTCTAATAGCACCGGCGCCGCCAATGCATTTTTCGGCGTCTCCGCTGGCTCGAATAACACCTCCGCCTCGGGTAACTCCTTCTTCGGAAAAGAAAGCGGCTTTACCAACACGACGGGAACCGGACTCGCCTTCTTCGGATATCAGTCGGGCCGCGCCAACACCACTGCCAGCTATAATACCTTCTTCGGATATCAGGCCGGGTTAGCCACCACCACAGGGGTAGGCAATGTTTTCATTGGGACTAATACCGGAGACGCGAACACTGCCGGCGACAATAATGATTTTGTCGGATACGATGCAGGCGGCAACAACACCACGGGTTCAGGTAACTCGTTCTTCGGGGATTGGGTTGGCAGGATCAACACGACAGGCAGCGATAACTCCTTCTTCGGCCGAGCGGCTGGCCCATCCAATACCACGGAGAGCGCGAACAGCAGCTTCGGTGCTTACTCCGATACCGCAGCAGGGATCACCAACGCCACGGCAATCGGAAGCCACGCGAAGGTAAACCAGAGCAACAGCTTAGTCCTCGGCAGCATCAACGGCGTCAACGGCGCGACGGCGGGCACCAACGTCGGCATCGGCACAACTACTCCGAGCAGGATTTTGGATGTATCAGGCGGAGTGCCGATTATGCAGAATGCTGGGACAGCCGGATTTGACTTTAAAAACACAGGGGCGACATTCGGTGCTTCAATCTCTGTCGGAACAGCTGGCAACCCGAATCTGTACGGCAATTGGTTGGCGGCAACAAATGCGAAAGACGATCCCACAAAGGTGGCTTGGGGATTACGTTTAGATATCGGCGGGGACCGTTTTCGCGTGGTCAGAGTTCCAGTGGGGGGCAGTCCTACCGATGTGTTTGATGTCAATGGAGACGGGTCCTTATCATCAATAACCGGGGCCTTTCTTTCGGTAGGTGGCGCTTGGACAGATGCCTCCAGCAGAGAATACAAAGAAAACATTAAAGAGCTTACCTCAGAAGAGGCGATCAATACGCTGGCAGGGCTGAACCCTATTAAATATAATTACAAAACAGACAAAGATGAGAGACATGTGGGATTCATAGCAGAGGATGTCCCTGACCTTGTGGCGGTGAAGGGTAGAAAAGGACTAAGTCCGATGGACATTGTAGCCGTATTGACGAAGGTGGTTCAGGAGTTGAAGGCGAGGAATGAGATGCTGGAGGAACGGCTCCTGGCACTGGAGAGCAAAGATCAAACGGGAAAATAACAAATTATCAATCATATGTCCATCAAAGAGGCAGGGCTTGAAACGGCTCTGCCTTTTTGTTAGTTTCAATCGCAAATCCTCAGAAGATTCCACATGCCCCATGCAAAGATAAGTAGGTGTAATCCGCAGCCAAAAGTCAGTCTGGTGATATCTTTCAATTTAAGTCCCACCTTTTACCCTCCTACGCAGAAAACCCCAGTCTCTAAAGCAGCGGATGAAAGCGAAGAAAATACCGTCTCGAAGCTCATGGGAAAGTAGTGGTATATGCTTCGGACGGTTCCGCCCTCATAAACACGCGGAGGAACCACCAGCTTCAGGTGTCCGGGCTCCGCAAAATTATTTGATCCTCAATGATAATTGGTTTAAATTATTTATAAACGCGGAATCAATTTTATCATTCGGTATGAATCTTCTCACTCTTTCCCTCTCCCCTCCGGAGACTGTGTCGTAATCATGATGGAGGGTAGATTCCGGCGGGACAGGCAGTCAGGTTCCTCAACTTTAGAATGCGGTCATTTAAAGTTATGGGTAATCGGCCTTCTTAGAAATGGGATTCTTTTCATGGGCTTGGAGCCCTGAAGCTAAGCGATGAAAGGTTTCCGCTCTAAAGCTTCGTCACCCGACCGCCTGTCCCGTGTTTCAACGGAAGTAGTTTCTCGTTTATTGTGACACAGTCTCCCGAGAGGATAGGGGAAGAGTGAGGCGTAAAGAAAGGAAATCTATGGATAAAAAATGGGATGCAATGAATGCTATTTTCAACCCAAGGGCTGTTGCAGTGATCGGCGCTTCAGACAATCCAGGGAAGTTGGGATCTCATGTGATGAGAAGTCTGACCGAGGGGGAATATCCGGGCAGAATCTTTCCGGTCAATCCAGGTAAGGATGAAATCCTGGGAATCAGAACCCACCCTTCCCTTCTCAAGGTCCCTGAAACAGTCGACTTATCCATCATTGTGCTTCCGGCTGAGCAGGTACCAAAAATAATCACAGAATGTAAAGAAAAAGGTGTGAAAGGAATTGTCCTCATCACAGCCGGTTTCAAAGAGATTGAAGATAAAAGGGGAGAGATATTGCAGAGAGAGATAACAGAACTGGCAAACCAATTCGGTATCAAGATCATTGGCCCGAATACCTTTGGAATTGTAAACCTTCATCTACCTCTGAATGCGTCTTTCACGCCGGAGTTTTCACGGGTGAAAAAAGGAGGGATAAGTTTTGTCAGCCAGAGCGGAGGCATGTCGCATCTAATGGCTTTTCTGTCGATGAGAGACCAAATCGGGATGAGCAAGATCATCGGCTTAGGGAACCGCTGTAATGTCGATTTTGCCGAGATGGTGGAATTTCTCATCGAAGACCCTCAAACGAAGGTGATTGCCATGTATCTGGAAGGGATCGATCATCCGAGGCGATTGGTGGAAGTGGCCAAAAGGATAGCGTCGAAGAAACCCATCGTTGCCTACAAGGTGGGGCGTTCCCATACAAGTGACAGCGCCTCTCAATTCCATACCGGGTCACTTGCCGGAAAACATGAGATCTATGAAGGAGCATTCAGACAGGCCGGGATTTTAACGGTCAGGAGTTCAGAAGAGCTTCTGGATGCAGCCAAGGCTTTAGCGATGTCCTCCCTTCCTGCGGGAAAGAATGTTGCCGTGCTTTCAGGACAGGCGGGACCTGGGATGGCTGCTTGTGACATATGCGAGACCGAAGGGCTGTCCCTTCCTCCATTTTCTGCAGGTACTCAAAAAAGGGTTGAAGAACTCCTTCCTCCCCTCGCGATCAGGACGAACCCTGTGGATATGGGACCCGCTTGGTACGACTCTGAAGCAATAAAAGGAATCGTAGACGCCGTTCTGGAGGACCCAAACATCGATGCTATCATTTTATGCATTATGTTCGCCTCGGCCAACAGAGCTGCTGTTGGAACCTTGTCTGATCTATTGCTCCAAAGAAGAACGAACAAGCCCGTGATCTGTTGCATCTCCTCACCCGCAGGAATCTGGGATGACGAAATTAAACTCCTTGAAGGATCAGGAATCCCAAATTATCCTACCCCAGAGCGAGCTGCCAAAACACTGGCCAATCTTGTCATATATAAGAAATTAAAGGGCGAATATAACGAATGACAGCGAATTATTAGTCAGTCCATAATTGTATAGACATCGAAAACTAAATCCCTCCTCCCCTCCCTTTACCCTCCGGGTCAGAGACCGCTCTGGGTCGGAGACGAAAGGGAGGAATTACCCCTCTTTGGCAAAGAGGGGCGAGGGGAGATTTTCTGAGCAATATGTCTACTCAATTATGGACTCCTTAGTAATCGAATGCCATTCGTCCAATTCGTTATCATTAGGGCCATTCGCTAATGTTTATGGGCTTTTTCAATTCCCTTTCAATCCGGCTTCCATTGGCAGCCATTGGAGGAATCCTTTATGGTTCATTAACTTACTATATCGTCATTCTCCTTGGCCTTCCATCCCAACTTGCTCTCTTTACTGCTTTGGTTGTTTTTCTTTTCTACCTTGCGTCAAGACTTCTTATTCTCTTCTCTGGAATCGATACCCCCTACTATTCAAGAGTTGAAAGAACCGCTTCGGAGTTCCTTTATGAAAATACTTCTTTTTACCATACCGCACAATGGGTTGGAAAATTTTACCACTATCATGATATGGCCCTCTTCGGTTTTCTGGTCATCCTATCTATCGTCTTCCTCGCTACCCTGGTCACCGATGGATTAGACCATCGGCCTCTTGGGGAAACCATCCAAAACCTCTGGTTTCATTTCATCCCTCTGCCTGGAAAATAAGAGAGCTCTGAGAAACTACTACTCGCTCTCTCGATTACACAGATTTCAAAAGATGATTACGCAGATTTCCATGATTTTTCAATGTGTTTGGTATCTGTGTAATCGGTTCCTAATCGGTGTAATCAGAGATTTCGGGACTTTTTCAGAAATCTCAATAATTTTGTTGACATTTTTGTCAATTTTGTTAATTTTAATTCAACTTGTTGATAAATAGTCAACTTTATGATCGAAATTAAGATTGCCAAAAAGATTCGCCAACTTCGTTTAGAGAGACGGATGACCCAAGATAATTTGGCATCAAAAATTGGATTTTCCAAGGCCTTCATCTCTAAGATTGAAAATCACATCACCTCACCCTCCATCGCCAGCCTTTCCAAGATTGCCATGGCCTTAGGAGTGAGCATATCAGCCTTATTGGACGAGAACCCCGGGGAAAATCAGGACATCATCCTGGTGAGGAAGGGACAGAGGAAGAAAATTGTTGGACCAGGTTCTGATATTGGTTTTGCTTACGAATCACTGGCCTATAAGAAAAAACGGAAGGGCATGGAGCCATTTATCATCAAATACCCGCCTGGCAGTCATATCCGAAAACTCTTCGAGCACGATGGGGAAGAGATGCTCTTCGTCCTTCAAGGGAAAATCAAGTTTGTTTACGGAGATAAAATCTTTATTCTCAGGGAGGGGGACACAGTCTATTTTAATTCAAGCATTCCTCACCGAGGAGAAAGCGTTGGGGATAAAGAAGGAATCGGCCTCTGCGTGTTAGTTCCTCCTAAGTAAGGCTGGATGAGACAAATGGTGAAAAGGAAGGTTTTTATGATGGATGACCCCAAATTTTTATTATCCCTTTATCGGACAATGGTGACCATCCGCAATTTTGAAACGTTAGCTGGCGAGATGTTTGCTGCGGGTAAGATCCCCGGGTTTATCCACTTGTCCATCGGCCAAGAGGCATCGTCGGTTGGGGTTTGCTCAGTGCTTCGGCCGGACGACTATATCACCACCACCCACCGGGGACACGGCCACGTCATCGCAAAAGGGGCGGATCTGAAGAAGATGGTCGCGGAACTGATGGGCCGTAAGACAGGATATTGCAAGGGCAAGGGTGGATCGATGCACATCGCTGATTTTTCATTGGGCATCCTGGGAGCAAACGGTGTGGTGGCGGGTGGTTTCCCCATCATTGTTGGAGCAGGATTGTCGATAAAACTCCGTAGTACTGACCAGGTAGCCGTTTGTTTCTTCGGTGACGGCGCTTCCAACCGGGGAACCTTTCACGAGGCCCTGAACATGGCCTCCATTTGGAAGCTTCCCGTCTTATTCGTTTGTGAGAACAACTGCTACGCATCGACCACGCCGACAACCTATGCTTGTTCTGTGATTGACATTGCCACCCGCGCTGCGGGCTACAACATCCCAGGTGTAACGGTGGACGGCAATGATATTCTTGCTGTCCGCCAAGCTGCAACCAAGGCCATCGATCGGGCCCGCCGAGGTGAGGGCCCTACTCTCCTTGAGAACAAGACCTACCGGCGTCGCGGCCATTTCGAGGGAGATCCCCAAAAGTATCGAGACCACGCAGAAGTGGCGGAATGGGAGAAAAAAAATGATCCTATCCTCCGATTTGGTGCTGTCCTGAAGGAGAAAAAGATCCTCACCGGAGAGCTGGAAAAAGAGATACAGAAACAGGTTGAGATGGAGTTAAAAGAAGCAGTCGCATTCGCCGACCAGAGTGAGTGGCCCCATCCTGAAGAGGCCTTGAATGACATGTTCGTCAACCCATAGCCAGACGGAGAATAAGCCATGCCAGAAAGGATGATCAGTTGTGCCGCTGCTGTAGCTGAGGCTCTTACTGAAGAGATGGCCCGGGATGAAACCGTCTTTATCATCGGTGAGGATTTAGTTGCCCATGGCGGTATCTTCGGCCAGTTTAGAGGCCTGCCCGAGAAGTTTCCGGGCCGTGTCATCGATACACCCATCTCCGAGACCTGCATCGTTGGAGCTGGCCTGGGCGCAGCTCTTACCGGCATGCGGCCGCTCGTGGATATGCACTTCGCTGATTTCGTCACCTGCGCCATGGACGAGATCGTCAACCAGACAGCTAAGATACACTACATGTTCGGCGGGCAGGTCAAGGTCCCTCTGGTCATCTGGGCGCCGGACGGTGCAGGGCTGAGCGCAGCAGCGCATCATTCTCAGTCATTAGAGAGCTGGTTCATCCATGCTCCAGGATTGAAGGTCGTCGTCCCCAGCGAGCCGGCCGACGTGAAGGGACTTTTAAAGGCGGCCATTCGTGATGATAATCCCACTATCTTTTTCCAGCACAAAAAGCTTTTCGCCAAGGAAGGCCCCGTACCCGAAGGAGAACATATCGTTCCCTTGGGTAAGGCAGCGGTTAAACGGCCAGGAGGCAATGTGACCATCTTGACCTACGGTTCAGGGTTCTATCTGAGCATGGAGGCGGCCAAGGAGCTGGCTGACATGGGCATCGACGCCGAGGTCATCGACCTACGAACCTTAAAGCCCCTTGATTTTGACACTGTTGCCGAATCGATCCAGAAGACCAACCGGGTGGTGGTCGTCCATGAGGCGTGTTTGTCCGGTGGCTTCGGGGCCGAGGTGGCGGCCAAGATAAGCAGCGAATTGTTCGATTATCTGGATGCACCCATCCTTCGCGTGGCGGCTAAGGACGTTCCCATACCCTTCTCTCCCCCAATGGAAGCCTTCGTTTTACCCAAGGTGGAAGATGTAATTAAAGCCGTGCGCCAGGTGACTTATCGATGAGGGAGTAAGGAGTTTTCTCCATTTTGAAAGGAGTAATCTTATTGGAAAACCAACCCAAAAGTTTTGATCTGATCATTATCGGTAGCGGTCCGGCCGGTTATCTATCGGCGATTCTATCCGCTCAAAAAGGTCTATCTGCCGCCGTCATTGAAAAAGGTGAATTGGGCGGAACCTGCCTCAACCGGGGATGCATCCCGACGAAGGCCCTCCTGCACGAAGCCTTCCTCTGGGATACCTTTGGAAAATCTGGATTAATTAGAAACAAGGACGAAACAACCTCCTATTTTAAATTTGTTCTGGAAAAGAAGAATGCTGCTGTAAACCAAGTGGTTTCAGGCCTTCGGAATCTCCTGAGTCGGGACCGCATCACGGTTATTCAAGGAGAGGCCTCCTTTGTCAACTCCCATACTCTCACTATTAAGAGAAATGGAAAGGTAATAGATAAACTTGAGGCAGATCGAATCCTCATCGCATCAGGAGCAGTTCCGAAAGAAATAAACCAAATCAAAAAAGACGGGCAAGGGGTGATAGGAAGCGATGAGGTGCTAAATATGACTGATCTTCCCTCCACCATGGCCATTGTTGGAGGTGGCAGGCGCGGTGTAGAGTTTTCCACGTTCTTTAATACCTTCGGTGTAAAAGTGACCCTCATTGAAAAAGAGAACCGGATACTCCCCAGAATGGACCGGGAGATTTCTGTCCGATACAAAGGATTGCTGACAAAAAGAAATATTAGAGTATTAACAGACACAGAGGCTGTGGCTGCAGAAATTTCAGGAGAAGGCAAGTCAGTAAGTCTTAAGGCCGTTCAAAAAGGCAAGGAAGAGAGGCTGAATTTTCAGAAAGTATTGGTGGTAGGGGAGAGGCGCGGAAATATGGATGGGCTCGATGTTGAAAAGGCTTCCATCTCATTGAAGGATGGCTTCATTCCAGCTGACCTTCACATGAAGACATCCTCTCCCGGAATCTTTGCAGCGGGGGATGTCGTGGGAAAAGGTTTTTTTGCTCATAAGGCATTCTTCGAAGCAAGGATTGCGGTCGAGAATATTTTAGGCAAAGAAAGTCAAATGGATTATCAGCAGATTCCCATTTGCCTCTATGCCTTCCCCGAAGCTGCATCCATTGGTCTCAAAGAAGAAGAGGCAGCAAATCAGTGGGGAGAAGTGAATATCGGGAAATTTCCGTTTATGGCATGTGGACAATCGATTGCTACGGGAAATCAAGAAGGGATGGTGAAAATCATATCCGAAAAAAAATATGGTGAGGTTTTAGGGGTGCATATCCTCGGACCCCATGCCACAGAATTGATCCATCTGGGTGCCATGGCGATGAAGCATGAAATTGGAGTGGAAGAGATTAAACAGATGATTTTTGCCCATCCCACCTTCTCAGAGGCCTTCTTCGAGGCAGCCCTTGACACCTATGGAGAAGCAATCCATATGATGAAAGGATGATTGACGGAGTAATCTGGAGAGAACATATGGCGACTACGGTTATTATGCCTAAACTTGGCCTGACGATGACAGAAGGAACAATCGAGAAATGGTTAAAACAGGAGGGAGATCGTGTTGAAAAGGGAGAACCTCTTGTTGAAATCATCACGGAGAAGATCAACTTTCAATATGAGTCTCCGGCCTCCGGCATTCTCCGGAAAATCCTTCATCATGAAGGAGAGGCCGTCCCGGTGACGACACCCATCGCCATCATTGCAGAGGAAGGCGAGGCATTGCCAGAGTTCGAAGCCATGAAACCTGAAGTTCCTATTGAAGTGCCTATGCCCCGTGCTGTCCAGAAGGAGATGGAGGAAACTCGGAAAAGGATTTTCGTCTCCCCCATTGCCAAAAGGATAGCTGGAGAAAAAGGGATTGATCTCTCTTCTTTAAAGGGATCCGGTCCTGGAGGAAGGATTATTAAAATAGACGTCTTAAAGGCGGCTGAAAAAGTCATGGCCCAAAAAGTTGAAGCCCCTCCCCCATTGCAGAAACCGTCAGAAAGATTAATCCCTCTCAAGGGTATCCGGAAAATCATTGCCAAGCGCATGACCGAAAGTTTCCAGAATATTCCACATTTCTATCTCTCATTGGAGATAGATATGTCCGCTGTTCAAAACCTTAGAGAAGGGTTGAAAGACGAGATCGAAAAGCGGGCCAAGGTCAGATTAACGATGACAGATATATTAGTTAAAGTGACGGCAGCCGCACTCAAAGACCATCCTTTCGTCAACTCCCGAATCGAAGGGGACCAGATCCGTCTGATAGAAGAGATCAACATTGGGGTGGCGATCGCTCTCGAGGACGGCTTGATCGTCCCTGTCGTCCATCATGCAAATCAAAAATCATTAACAGAAATTGCTTCCACCATCAGAGACCTCACACAAAGAGCAAGGGAAGGAAAACTTTCTTTGGAAGATGTGGGAGGAGGGACTTTCACTCTTTCGAACATGGGGATGCTCGGGATCGATAAATTCAATCCCATTATCAATCCTCCGGAATGTTCCATTTTGGGGGTGGGGAGAACAATCGAAAAACCAGTGGTCCAAGGAGGAGAGATCAAGATCAAACCCATGGCCTGGTTCAGTTTATCCTCGGACCACCGAATCGTCGATGGTGCAACCGCTGCCCTTTTCTTGAATCACATAAAGAAATTAATCGAAAACCCTACGTTCCTTCTGATTTAAGGGACCCAGCTTCATCAGCCGGGAAACAAACCGGTTAGGTGGTAAGATGACATTGCAAATTGATAAAAAACTTTGCTTCAAAATGTATGAACAGATGCTTACTATCCGCAGTTTTGAAGAAAAGGCCATCGAACTCTTTGAGCACAACCTAATCCGGGGTAATATCCATCCCTGTATTGGACAAGAGGCTGTTTCAGTAGGGGGTTGTTCTCCTCTTCACCGAGATGATTTCATGGTGAATACGCATCGGGGACATGGCAACTGTATTGCCAAAGGTGGTGAGCTGAAATTGATGATGGCCGAGCTCCTCGGGAAATCGACTGGTTACTGTAAAGGTAAGGGAGGCTCCATGCACATTGCCGATTTCGAAGGAGGAAACTTAGGTGCCAATGGCATTGTGGGGGGCGGCCTTCCAATCGCCGTGGGGGCTGGCATCAGCATCCAAAATCGAAGTACGAATCAAGTCGTCGTCTGTTTCTTCGGAGATGGGGCAACAAATCAAGGAACCTTCCACGAAAGCCTTAATCTGGCTGCCTTGTGGAGGCTCCCGGTAATTTTTGTGTGCGAGAACAACCTTTATGCCCTTTCCACACCCGTTCGTGAGGCCATCTCCGTTCCTCATATTTCGGATCGGGCAACAGCCTATGGCATCCCTGGTGTTAATATCGATGGGAATGATCTCATCGAAGTATATACAAAAATGAAGGAAGCCGTTGATAGGGCGAGGGCTGGAGAAGGACCCACGTTACTCGATTGCGTCACCTATCGTTTCTTTGGCCATTTTACTGGCGATCCTGGGAGAGGAATCACTTACCGGACGAAGGAAGAGATGGATCAATGGCTGAACCGTTGTCCGATCAAAAGATTTAGGGAACACCTGATTGAAGAGAAAATAATGACCGAGGAGATGGAGAAAACGATCGAAGCAAACGTGAAGGCCTCCATTGAAGAGGCTGTTCAATTTGCAAAGGAGGGTCCATTCCCGTTACCAGAAGAAGCCACACAAGATGTCTTTTGTTGAAACGACTATATTGTATTGGATTGAACAAACAGCCAGGCTGCTTACAAACCTTTACAAAGCGGTCATTATTTCTATCTTATGGGTAACTTTCTCTCTTGCTGCAGTGGCCTTTGAAATGCGGTTGAAAAGCTGGTAGTGGTATTCTAAAAGGTTCCGCTGTAAAGCTTTTCCAGCCCCCTGGCTGCTTGTTCACAGCTTTTGATCCAACTGTCGCAATGATTTTAGGGGGAAAAAGGAATAATGCCAGAAATCACTTTTGTTGAATCACTCAGAATGACCCTCAAAGAGGAGATGCAGAGGAATCCTTCTCTTATGCTGATCGGCGAGGATATTGGTCGATATGGCGGTATCTTTGGGGTGACCAAAGGATTGCTGGAAGAATTCGGACCCCATCGGGTTCGGAGTACCCCGATCTCCGAATCAGCAATTATTGGTTCTGCATTAGGCGCAGCCATGACCGGAATTCGAACAGTTGCTGAAATTATGTATATCGACTTCACCACTTGTGCCATGGACCAAATCGTTAATCAAGTTGCAAAGATGAGATATATGTCAGGTGGGAAGGCAAAGATTCCGTTAGTGATTCGAACGCAGGAAGGGGGAGGCAGGAGCAATGCCGCCCAGCACTCCCAGAGCCTGGAGGCACTTTTCTATCATATCCCTGGTCTAAAAATCGTTATGCCTTCGACGCCTCATGATGCGAGAGGTCTCCTAAAAACTGCTATACGAGACGATAATCCTGTCATGTTCATCGAGCATAAACTCCTTTATGCAACCAAGGGCTTTGTGCCCGATGAAGAATATCTCATCCCCTTTGGTCAGGCTGATATAAAAAGAAAGGGAAAGGATGTCACGGTCGTGGCGATTTCCTACATGGTTACAAAGGCTTTAAAGGCCGCTGACCGGTTGGCAGGAGAAGGCATTGAGGTGGAGGTAATCGATCCAAGAACACTTGTCCCCTTAGACCTCGAGACCCTTCTCCAATCGGTTCGGAGAACCAACCGTGCCGTTGTCGTTCACGAGGGGTGTCGGAGAGGAGGCATTGGAGCAGAAATTGCCTCTCAAATCCAAGAGGAGGTATTTGATTATCTCGATGCTCCTATACAGCGGGTAGGGGCTTTGAGTGTACCTATTCCCTATAGCGAGCCCCTCGAGAACGCCGTGATCCCTGGCGAAGAAGATATTATCAAGGCTGTGAAGAAGGTGTTGTATATGGTATGAAGAGGATAATGTTATTCCATTTTTTGGAAACTTTTGTATAATACGTAGGTTTTTTCATTGACACAAGGTTTGATTTCTGCTTATATAAACATCGGTTCCGAGATACGTTTTGTAGGGCATGACCCCCGATCACGTCATTAAATGGCGGAGCCAGAGGAGGAGCTTTACTTACGCCCAGTTTTGTAAGTTTAAGCAGTATAATCCTTTGCTTGAGCCGAAGATGTATCACTTGACTACCGTTCTGTCCTCGTAATGAGGAATTATTACCCAAGAGCCGAATCTGGGAAAACCAGACATTCGGTTCTGGGAGGCGCATTCGATAACCAAGAAAGGAGGTTATAAAAGATGTTTACTCGACAGTACACTGGAGGAAAAGGCGCGATTTTGATGATGGTTGGCATGCTCGTCGTGGCCCTGGCCGTTCCGGCCTGGGGCCAGTACAAGGCCGAGTACAAGATGTCCGTCCGGACGAGCCAGACATCGCCGTGGGGCGCTGGCGCGCAGAAGTTCGCCGACATCATCAAAGAGAAGTCCAACGGCAAGATCAACATAAAGATTTACTTCAACGGAGTGCTCTTCGCCGATGACCAGACCAAGGAGTTCATGCTGACCAAGCAGGGCGTGGCGGACTTCGCCCTGGGTTCCACGATCAACTGGTCGCCCCAGCTCCGGGTCCTCAACCTGTTCAATCTCCCCTTCATGTTTCCCAGCTACGAGGCCCTGGACGCTGTGAAGAACGGCACGGCGGGCAAGACGATCAGGGATCAGATGGATCGGTTCGGAGTGATCTTCCTTGGCTGGGGTGAGAACGGCTACCGGGAGCTGACGAACCGCCTCCGCCCGATCGCCACCCCCGACGACATGAAGGGCCTGAAGGTGCGCGCTGCGGCTTCACCCATCTTCATCGATACCTTCACAGCCATGGGGGCCAACCCTGTCCTGATGAACTGGGGCGACGCGCTGTCTGCCCTCCAGCAGGGCACGATCGACGCCCAGGAGAACCCGGTCAACGTGGTCATCATCCCGTACAAGATCTTCCAGCTGCACAAGTACATCACCGTCTGGCACTATGCCATCGATCCGCTCATCCTGGGTGTCAGCAAGATGACCTGGGATACGTTCTCGGCCGCGGACAAAAAGCTGATGCTGGAGGCGGCTGATGAGGCCATGAAGTGGGAGATGCGTGAAGCACGGGAGGGCCTCAGTCGGGACGGAGCCTCATACAAGAAGCTGGAGGCCGAGGGCATGACCGTCACCTACCTGACGCCCGAGCAGATCAAGGTTTTCCAGGACCGAAGCAAGCCGGTCTATGACAAATGGATCAAGGAGATCGGGGAGGACGTATTCAAGGCCGCCCTTGAGGATCTGGCTAAGATGAAGAAGTAAGCGTGCCTCCCTCATATCATTGGGTACGCCATGAGCGATAGACTGCACTGGTTGGGCCGAAACGCGGAAGAAGTCGTGTGCGCCGCCATGATGACGTTCATGACCGCGTTGGGATTCGTAAATGTCGCGGCGCGGTACCTGGGGTACTCCATGGCCTACACGGAGGAACTCCTCGTCATGCTGCTGGTCTGGCTCACCATGCTGGGGACCGCGGCCGGTTTCAAGCGGAACGCCCACCTGAGCATGACCTTCTTACAGGAGCGACTCCCCAACGTAGGCCAGAAGGCCCTGGCGATCCTCTCAACGATCCTGACGATCGGATCAGTGGTTGTGGTCATGGTCGTCTGTGTGGTGTACCAGATCCCAGATGAGATACTCCTGAAGAGTCGGACCCTGTCCCTGGATCTGCCCACGGTCTATTACAGTCTCGCCATCCCCGTGGGCGGCATTCTGATCATCGTACGGGTCCTTCAGGCCTCGTGGCGGGACTGGAAGAAGTTGGGGAGGGCCACATGATACTGGACCCTGCCATCCTCGTCTTCGGGCTCTTTCTGACCTTCGTGATCCTGGGAATCCGCATCGCCATCGCTCTGGGGGCGACAGCCTGCCTGATCATCCTGCTATACCACCAGGGCGCGATGGGCATCTCCTCCATCTTTTACTCCAACATGGCCAAGTTCCCGCTGCTTGCCATCCCGTTCTTCATCCTGGCCGGATTTATCATGGAGCGTTCGGGCATCTCCGGACGGTTGGTCCACCTGGCGAGCCTGATGGTCGGGCCCATCCCGGGCGGACTGGCCATCGTGGGGGTCGCGGTCTGCGTCTTCTTCGGCGGGATCTCCGGCTCCGGTCCGGCGGACGCGGCGGCCATCGGCGCCGTCCTGATCCCGGCCATGATCGCCAAGGGGTATGACCGGAACTTCGCGGCCGGCCTCATCGCCACCGCGGGATCCACGGCCATCCTCATCCCCCCTTCCATCGCCTTCGTCGTGTATGGCGTGATCACCGAGGTCTCGGTCCCGGCCCTGTTCGCCGGGGGCATTTTTCCCGGCCTGGTGGCAGGGGCCGCGATCATCGTGCCGGCCTATTTCATCTCCAGAAAGCATGGCTGGGGCGGCGAGCGATGGGGAACCCCCGGGGAGCTCTGGGTGGCCTTCAAGCGGGCCTTCTGGGGGCTCATGGCGCCGGCGGTAATCCTGGGGAGCATGTACGGCGGTATCTGCACCCCGACCGAGGCGGCCATCATTGCCGTGGTGTACGGAATCCTTCTCGGGTGGATCTACCGGACCATCGCCTGGAAGGAGCTTTATAAATGCATGCTGGATGCTGCCGTAACCTCGGCGGTGGTCATGTTCATCGTGGCCTTTGCCGGGCTCTTCGGCTGGGCGGCCGACCGCGTGGGCGCCATCGACCACGTTCTCAAGAGTATGCTCAGCCTGAGCGACAACGGGATGGTGATGATCTTCATCATCAACGGGGTCCTTTTCATCGCCGGGATGCTCCTAGACGCAATTTCAATCTTCTATGTCTTCTTGCCGATCTTCATCCCCATGATGGCACACTTCGGCTGGGACCCGCTCTGGTTCGGCGTGGTGATGACCTACAACCTGGCCATCGGCCAGGCGACCCCGCCGGTGGCGGTGAACCTGTACGTGACCACTTCTCTGGCCGAGACCAAGCTTGACCGGGCGGCCGTGGCGGTCGTTCCGTTCGTCCTTGCCATGGTCGGCGGACTGGTGGTGGTCATCCTCTGGCAGTGGTTGTCCATCGCACCGCCGGTCTGGTTCGGCCTATACAAGCCCGTTCGGTAACGGCCCAGCGCCATGGGGTATCTCCCGGTGCGCCAAGGGCAAGACATCTCACGGGCGGGCCGGGCGAGACGTTACCCCTATTGGAATCTTTCGTTTTACCCAAGGTGGAAGATGTGATCAAAGCCGTGCGCCAGGTGGCCTATCGATGACCCCTCACCCCATCCCTCTCCCTCAACGGGAGAGGGATGGGGTGAGGGAAAGGAGCAACCTTATTGGAAACCCAACCCAAAGTTTTTGATTTAATTGTTATCGGCAGCGGTCCAGGGGGCTACCTGTCAGCAATCCTCTCTGCTCAAAAAGGCCTGTCTGTTGCAGTCATCGAGAAGAGTGAATTAGGAGGAACATGTCTCAACCGGGGATGCATCCCGACCAAGGCCCTTCTACATGAGGCGTTGCTCTGGGATGCTTAGGGTACGTTCTCTTCGGGGCCATTTTATGAACCGTACCCGCAGACACAGCGGCGATCGGAGCGGTGATGATTCCTGCCATGGCCAATCGCGGTTATGATGAGGTGACTCCGATTTGGAGATATCAATGAAATTAAAGGACAAAGTGGCAATCCTTACGGGTGGTGCCAGGGGAATTGGGAAAGCGTGCGCCATTGCTTTGGCATAGGAAGGCGCTCATGTCTGTGTCACCGATATCATCCCCATGGAAGAAGTCATTCATGAAATAGAATCCCTTAGTCGGCAAGCCCTTGGAATAAGGACAGATGTATCTAAAAAAGAGGATGTCCTCAATATGGTGGCACACGTCATTGAAACATTTGGGAAGATCGATATCTTGGTGAATAATGCAGGGACATGCCAGCGTGTTCCCCTCGAAGAACTCACCGAGGAACTTTGGGATAAAGATTTGAATACCATCCTGAAGGGCACCTTCTTTTGTACCCAAGCTGTCTATCCCTATATGAAGGAGAGGGGATTTGGAAAGATTATCAACATCGCTTCGATTTCAGGAAAGATCGGTGGTGCTGTCTCCAAGAAAGGAGACGGAATTGAAGGTAAGCGCAGCCGTTCAGGCCCTGGCTATGCAGCGGCCAAAGGAGGCGTCATCGCCTTCACCAAATGGGTGGCTAAGGACGCCGGATGTTATGGAATTTATGTCAATGCTGTCGCCCCAGGTGGGATCGATACAGAGATGACAAAAGGTTATACCTATCCGGTCGAAGACCTTCCTATCTCAAGAATGGGAAAACCAGAAGATGTGGCCCAAGTGGTTGTCTTCCTCGCCTCAGATGCATCTAATTACATTACAGGACAGATCATCAATGTAGATGGTGGTTGGGTAATGGATTAGGACATCTTTCCCTCCCTCTCCCTCTTGCTCACTGATCTCTTTTGAATTCTAAAACTCCTATCTCCCGTTTGATAAATGGCGAATGAAAAAAAGAGCTTTTGCTTTATACTAACCTTTTTAATATAATTAAAAAGACGTTGAGCCAATGCTGTTCAGCCGATTATCGATGAGTATATAAAAGAGGCTACAAAAAAAGGGTTGCCTGGAAAGGAATATGTGGAGACCATAGGGGACTTGATTCGGAAATATAGCAAAAAGTAAAACAGAATGGAGCACAATATTGATGATCTAAATAATAAGCAGTGGACAAAAGCCGACGATCTCCTTGTCGATTTACCCAGCATGGAAAAGGGATTTCAGGAGACGAAAAGACGTCAGCAAGAGATCTGGGATTATATTCAATATCGTGAAAGCCTTTTGAAATGGCCTTCAAGCAATAATCCCCCTTCTCCCCTTCCTGGTAAAGGGGGATGGGAGGGGATTTAAAGAACATAGCTCCGCTCGAAAAGTAAAAACCAGAAGGAGAAAAGTTTATGAAGGAAAAAATTAAGGAATTCGTTTTGAGTATGGGATTAGACGATGTAGGTATTGTCGCGATGAAAGACTATAAAAGCCCCAGGTCACCAGACTTGCAGGCCATTTTTCCCGGGGCCAAATCACTGGTGGTCCTCGCTTATAAATCCCTTTCAAACCTTGAAAGCGCAAATATGCAGATCGCCATGGGCGGACGACTCGATGAATTAGAATTTGCTCGCTCCTGCAATTACAGAGCAGCCCGTTTCTTAGATAGGGAATTTAAGGCAAAAGCAATGACTGTCCCTCCTTCTTATCCCTTGTACATGAGTTATGAAACCAAGGGAACACTGGGAGAGGTCTCCCTGCGTCATGCTGCCGTTGCCGCAGGCCTCGGTAACTTTGGCCGACACAACTTGGTCATTCATCCTAAAATGGGCACGAGGGTGCTCTTCGCAGCACTGATTACAGACCTGGACTTACCTTCAGACTCTCCAGTTTCTGAGAGGCTCTGTACAGACTGCAATGCCTGTGTTGAGAATTGCCCTGCGGGAGCACTGGATGAAGAAGGAAAAACCGATGACATGAAGTGTCTCAAGAATAGCCAACCTTACGGCATTGGGAGTGCCATTCGTTTCTGGACTAAATTTGCAGAGAGCACGATTGAAGACCAGAAAAAGATGGTGAAGGACGTAAACTTCTGGCGTTTATACCAGGCCGGTTTTATCGGGTTTCAATATTTCTGCTTCAACTGCATCAAATCCTGCCCGGTCAGCCAATCCTCATAGGGTTGGGGGGGATTGTAATGAGTAAACCCCGTTAGAAAGGTGGGGCTTTGACCCCGCCTTTACAAGGAGTTGATGCTTTCTATTTATAACATCCCCGGCATAAATGCCGGGCCTTTCTAACGGGGTAAAACGTATAACCACAAGGAGTGATAAGACATGGGAACGAACAATATCGTGTTTTTGGAAGTGATTGAGTGGTTCGATGAAACGGGGAAAGAAATTGTTCACAGAATTCCTGAAAAGGGATCCGGAGAGATAAAATACGGGGCTCAATTGATCGTCCGGGAGAGTCAGGCAGCGGTCTTCTTTTACAACGGGAGGGCCTATGATGCCTTTGCCTCTGGGCGACGTACCTTAGCCACGGCAAATATTCCCATCCTTACTAAAGTGTTAAGCCTACCCTGGGGGTTTACAAGTCCGTTGAGGGCTGAAGTCTATTTCGTGAACATGAAAGTCTTTCCCAATCTGAAGTGGGGTACTCGAGACCCAGTGGCATTTAAAGACTCTGAGCTCGGTTTGATTCGTCTCAGGGCTTTCGGGGTATTTAATGTCAGGGTTATGCAGCCGGTGCTTTTTGTAAATTCTCTCGTGGGAACCCAGGGCATCTATTCGACGGAAGAGATTGAAGAATATCTGAGCCGGGTTATTGTCTCGCGCTTTAATGATCATTTGGGTGATCATCTTGACACCATCCTCAACCTCCCGGGTCGGTATGATAAACTCTCAGAAGGACTCATCGAGCGTCTGCAGAATGATTTTACCCGTTATGGTTTAGGACTCTACAGCCTTCACATTGTTTCCATTACGCCACCTCCAGATGTCCAAAAGGCCATCGATGACAAAAGTCGACTTGGTATTTTTGATGATATCAACCGCCTTTTACGGATGAAGGCTGCCATGGGTATAGAGAAGGCATCTGAATCTCAGGCCGGAGCGGGAACAGGTCTGGGCATGGGGCTTGGCTTTATGATGCCAACCATGTTTGCCGATCTTTTCAAGAACTCCCATTCCCTACAAGCCAGTGAAATATCCAAATGTCCTGATTGTCAGCATCCGGTTCCCAACGAGGCCAAATTCTGTCCTGACTGCGGTCACCAGTTGCTCATTTTCCAGCAATGCTCCCGATGCGGCAAGAATCTGCCTCCGAATGGAAAATTCTGTACTCAGTGTGGACAACCGGTTGGGCAGAAGCCTCATTCTAAAAGATGCCCTCACTGTAGTACCGAGAATTTGCCAGAGTCTATCTACTGTAATCAGTGCGGTGAAAAAATATAGACCTTAATGCTGCATTGAATAGGCAATTGGTTGCGCTTCCCAACCTTTACCAAGCGGATTTTCCCCATGTTTTATATGTAACTGGAGGGTAGATCTATCAACTGGAAAATCGAATATCAATGTCCCCAATGTGGCGCTCCTGTCACTCTGGGAGAGACTGACCGCCTCTTCTCCTGCTCTTATTGTCGGACAAGGCTCTACCTCATACCCAAGGATGTTTTTAGATACTATTTATCTCCCTCTGATCTCTTCTCGAAAGATTTCATTTTCATACCGTACTGGCGACTCAAGGGAATGGCCTTTTTCTGTAAAGCCAATGAATTAGGACACAGAGTCATTGATGTGAGTTCATTAGCCTTACGTCGTCCAATGCTGCCACATTCCCTTGGGGTTAGACCCCAGGCCTTAAAATTGAGATTGATTACTCCTGAAATGAAAGGAACGTTCTTCAATCCCCATGTCCCTCTCGAAACGATTATTCAAAATATTGGCATGCAATTACATCCTTTGGATGGCTCCGTCCCCATAGGTCCCGTTGCTTACAAAACTTTTGTTGGTGAAACTGCCAGCTTGATCTATTCACCCATTTTTATCCACCATGATATGGCTCACGACGGAATCCTCGGAAAGCCCTTAGCTCCAATACCAATAGATTTTGCTGATGGTCTCTTGTCTTTTGATCAACAAAAGGATTGGCAAATCAAGTTTCTACCTACTTTATGCCCCAACTGCGGATGGGATCTTCTCGGTGAAAGAGACAGCGTTGCCCTTTTTTGCAGGAACTGTAATTCGGCTTGGGAAGCTTCTCAGATTGGCTTTGAAGAGCTGAATTTTGGAATGATCCCAAGTAAGGAAGATAATGTACTCTATCTACCATTCTGGAGGATGAACGTCCACATTGAAGGGCTCAAGATTCGGTCTTACGCTGACTTAATGAAGGTAGCCAACGTACCAAAGGTGATGACAGAAGAAGAGGAAGGATCCGATCTCTATTTTTGGAGTCCAGCCTTTAAAGTTCTACCCGAACTCTTCTTAAGGCTAACTCAAGGAATGACAATCTGTCAGCCGCGAGAAGAATTCGAAAGAAGTTTACCCCTGTCTTCTCTATATCCTGTTACCCTTCCTGTCAGTGAAGCTGCAGAGAGCATAAAAATTACAATTGCCTATCTCGCCATCCACAAAAAAATGATTTTCCCTAAGCTTAACGAGATTAATATTCATGTAAACGAATCTCTTTTGGTTTACCTACCCTTCTCTTCAAGTGGAATTGATTTCATTGACCCACACTCAAACCTTTGCATCCATAAAAACTATCTTAAACTTGGAAGAAATCTTTAGCCTCTTAGAATTTTTTGGAACCAAATCGTCTCGTTGTTGTCTTTAATAATAAAATCCACAAAAGGAGGCAAATCTGATTGCGAATTGCGGATTTCGGATTGCAGATTGAAATCAAGAAAAAGGAGGTACTTCTAATGAAAAGATTAACCATTTTGATCACTCTCATCTCTTTTATCTTTTCCATCCAAATCGGATACGCCGCACCTTTGACCAGCACTCTTAAGGATCAACAGGATGTGGCGGTCACCATTTACAATTCAAACATAGGTTTGGTGAAGGATACCCGACTCATCGATCTTAAACCTGGTGTTCATGAATTGAAGTTCATGGACGTAGCTGGAAAAATCGATCCCACGACCGTCCACATCAAATCCATCATCAATGGATCGAGCCTCAATGTCTTAGAACAGAACTACGAATACGATCTCCTCAGCCCCCAGAAACTTCTTGAAAAGTTTGTGGGCCAGAAGGTTCAGCTTGCAACGATCAACCCCGAGACGAAAAAAGAGGAGATTGTTGAAGCCACCCTCCTCTCCACTCAGGGCGGAAATATATTCCAGATTGGGGACAAGATTCACATCGGACATCATGGACGGATTCTTCTCTCGAAAATTCCTGAGAATCTCATCCCTCAGCCCACATTGGTCTGGATGTTAGAAAATAGGCTCTCGAAACCTCAGAAGCTGGAGGCCTCTTACCTTACTTCCGGGATTAACTGGAAGGCCGATTATGTAGCCGTCTTAAATAAATTGGACACCCTTACCGATTTAACCGGTTGGGTTACGATCGACAATCGAAGTGGCGCCCATTACCAGAATGCGCTGCTTAAATTGGTAGCAGGTGATATCCATCGGGTTCAAGGTGAGATGAGAATGGATTATGCCAGGCCAATGGCTGCGGCAAAAGAGGCCGCAAGTCCACAGTTTAAAGAGGAATCCTTTTTCGAATATCATCTCTACACTTTGGACCGAAGGACAACGATTAAAGACAATCAGACCAAGCAGATGACCCTGCTCGATGCCAATCAGGTTCCCCTTAAGAAACTCTTTATCTTCTCAGGCTCCCCTCAGTACTACTACTATCAAATGGATCAAGGTTCAAATAAACAAAAGATTGGAGTCTTCCTCGAACTGGAGAACACCAAGAAGAATAACCTCGGAATACCCCTTCCCAAAGGTACGATTCGGGTCTACAAAGAGGACAAGGATGGAAGTCTCCAGTTTGTGGGAGAGGATCGAATTGATCACACCCCAAAGGATGAAAAATTTAAGATCAAAATCGGAGAAGCCTTCGATGTGGTTGGAGAGAGGGTTCAGACGGATTACAAGCGTCTTGGCCGAAATCTTTTTGAGGTGGCCTTTGAGGTAAGTTTGAGGAACCACAAAAATGAGGATATTAAAGTTTTCGTGGAGGAGCCGATCCCCGGCGATTGGGAGATGCTTTCAAATACTCATTCCTTTGAAAAACTGAGTGCTCATCTGATCCGTTTCGATGTACCCGTGGCCAAAGACAAAGAGGTAAAAGTAAAATACAGAATTCGATTTAAATATTAAAAAGCCCCCTCACCCTTCCCCTCTCCCCCCAGGTGAGAGGGCGGGGTGAGGGGAACTCCGCATTCCGCATTCCGCATTCTGCATTCCGAAATCTGTTAAATAACAGGCTTCTGTCTTTCTTCCATGCCTTTCTTTTCATTAACTGTTGATAGGATCACCATCCCGGCAACGAAAAAGAGGAGGACGGAAAGAATGCCTGATTGGACACTCCCTGTAATAGCGATCAGGATTCCATAAATCAGAGGACCAAAGACGGAGGAAAATTTCCCGGAAACGCCGAAGAAGGCAAAAAACTCGGCACTGTTCGCCTCGGGAGTGAAGACTCCTTGAAGAGAGCGTGAGGCTGCCTGGCTTCCACCCATCACCAAAGCTGCCAGAACCCCCAAAATCCAGTATTCTGTTTTTGGGTCCCAGAGGATCCCCAACCGAAAGGCCCACAGGACAATCAGGGACCAAATCCCCAGTGAGATCATCACCGTCCTTTTATTCCCGATGGCATCCGCCAAATATCCAAAGATTAACGATCCGAAAAATGCAATCCCTTGAATCATCAAAAAGAAGAGGATGATCTCACCCGTCTCCATGCCCAACACTTCCGCACCGAAGATCGAGGCCATGACAATCACCGTCTCAATCCCATCGTTGTAAATCAGGAAGGCGACCAGAAACTTTGTCAATTCCTTAAAGGTCTTGATCCGATGGAAAGTATGTTGAAGGCGCTGATAGCCTATTCGAAAATAACTCCCTTCCAAAGGTGGAGAAAATTCTTGTGCCCTCTCTCTTAAGAACAAAAATGTGGGAAGTGAAAAGATGAGCCACCAAAGCGATACAGAGAGGAAGCAATCATGGACACTAAAATAACCAGCAGGAAATCCAAGCCACTCCGGGTATTTCAGCATCATCAAGTTGATGGCCAGAAGCGCCCCTCCACCGATATACCCTAATGCCCATCCAAGGCCCGAAATCCTCCCGATATTCTGTACAGTTGAGATTTCTGGGAGGAATGCATTATAAAAGACATTTCCTTCCGCAAAACCGATATTAGCAATAATGAAGAAGATCGCCCCCATCCAATAATCACCTGCATGGACAAAATAAAGGAGGCCTGTGAAAAGGACAGCAGAGTAGCAGAAAGCTATCAAAAACCGTTTTTTGGAACCTGAGGCGTCCGCCACGGCGCCTAAGAAAGGGGAAAAGAGGGCTGAGATAGCCATGCTGACGGAAACAGTGAAAGTGAAGAAGGAAGCCCCGTGAAGGCGGAATCCGAGGATCTCGACCCCTCTCTCTCCTCCTGCTACCACTGTGGCGAAGTATTGATTGAAGATGACGGCAAGAATGGTCGTTGCAAAGGCTGAGTTGGCAAAATCATACATCGCCCAGCCGAAGATCTCGCGGTTTTTGACAGCCATGGTTCGGAAGATCAAATGGGGAGGTTGGGGGATAGCGCGATGGGGAGAAGTCTTCGATTTGCCTCTCCCTATCTCCCCATCTCTTCATCTCCCTAAAAGTTCTTAGATCGTGCGGATCTCCTGA
>Ga0315279_10000884_pt1 | contig 53806 bp, 49 predicted proteins | sample YL17G06_20_MG_FD_203694 | JGI IMG/M metagenome (GOLD analysis project Ga0315279, IMG submission 203694) | Sediment microbial communities from Yellowstone Lake, YNP, Wyoming, USA - YL17G06_20 | ecosystem: Environmental > Aquatic > Freshwater > Lake > Sediment | place: USA: Wyoming | collected... | reverse complement strand
GTGTCTCGATCGTCTGTCTTGACAGCGGGAACCTAGCGTACGTTCGTTCTGGCGTCGCCACTGTCAGTCGCCAAGTTCGGATCGCATGCTCGACAGCAACCTTGACTTTCTCTTTTATCTCAAGATCTGCAAAGGATGAGATCCCGAGAGGAGCGCTCAGCATTCCGCCTCTGATGAGTCGAGAGAAGACGCAGTGCAGTTCCAAGACGGATATCTCCGAGATGTATCTTGCCTCTGTGGATGCTCGGAAGAGTCGTTCGACTTTGCCGAAGGCCGGGTCAGCAGGAATGTATCTAGCTATGATGACGCTCGTGTCCAAGTAGGTGGCCATCACTGTCTACTCTCAGCCACGATCTCCGCCGCCGTCTTCTTTGAAGCAATATGCAGCGGGTTCTCTCCGTGTCGTTTCTCAGCTTGGAGAAGTTCGTTCAGCGCCTCCTTTACTCGGTCGTTCAGCATATACCGGTTCAGTTGCTCGTCGGCCGTGGCTTGGATCATTGCTCGCATCGCTTCGGTTCTGCTGTTGTAGAGACCCAGCCTGACGAGCAGATCGAGTTTCCTTGCGTCTTGGCGGCTCAATCTGATCGGAACAACCGTCATGGCCATAACCTCATCGCGCCTGGTATACATGTCGTATAACATAAGCCTGACGGCAGAGCCGGTCATACCCGGGAGACATGAGGTTCCTCTTGACTCTCTCCGCGACTAAAAGTCGGGAGATTCATGCTTCCACTCTGCTCCTCTTCGCTTGGGTGGGCATCCCGTTGTTGCGGTTCCACCCGCATCCATTCCACTGTAGAACAAAGGCCAACATAGGCCAACAACAAGCAGCCTTGGCGTTGAGAACGCATTCTTCAGCAAAGCAGCCTATTCCCAGTCTTTGCCCGATTGTCGACGACTCCTGTCCCCTTTGACTATTAGTCGCTTCAGTTCGTTGCCTAGCTAGCGGAGCCTCGTTGGGATAGATTGACTGTGCTCGAAAAAGGTGTCGAGGATTCGCCTTAATGCGGTGTGCTCGGCAGGCTGGTATCTGCGAATCATCGGATACATGCTTATCAGCAATTCTCGCTCGTCTGCCTTCCTATTGGCTTGGATCGCGATACGCAAGGAATACGTGTCTCTGAGGCTCAGCAGGTTCCACAAGATCGCTTTCCCGATCGCGATAGCTTTCCGAGGCTCCAGCACACAGAAACCAACAGCATCGATCAAGCTGAAGAGGAAGTAGTTGCGAACAGCCCAGCCAAGCGAAGATCCGCAATTCTTCAGAATCGCCCGCAACAAATTCCGGTGGCACAGGTACAGCTTCCGAGCATCTATTGCCTTTGCACCGGTTGATCCGGAGAAGAAATGGGCGACTTTGGCTTCGGGCGCGAATCCAACTCGATAGCCCAGGAGCCTGAATCTCCATGAGAGATCCACATCTTCCGAGAACATGAAGAACTTCTCATCAAACCCTCCCACTTGCTCGAAGAGTTCATGCTTGATGAGGACCGCTCCGCCACAGAATGAGAAAGGCTCAAAATCCGTACTGTCATATTGTCCTTCATCGCGTTCTTCTCGTCCGATGTCCACAAAGCCCCTCCAGAAGGGGATACCCATCCCTCCAACCGAATCCAGACGGTCGGGCTGGCTCATGGAGACCATCTTGCAGCCGACGGCTGCTATCTCGGGATCAGCAGCGGCAACCTTGACCAACGACTGAACCCAGTTCGGACTCAGTACCTCTGTGTCATTGTTTAGGAGCACAACGTAGTCGGCTTTGATTCTCTCCAATGCCCGGTCGTAGCCGGCAGCGAAGCCGAGATTCGTTGAGTGAACGATGATCTTCACATCGGGGAAATGCTCGCGAACGTAACGCACAGATCCATCCGTGCTTGCGTTGTCCACAAGGTACACGTCCAAGTTCCGATAGTTTGTTCGAGCAACACTCGACAGGCACTTGGGCAGCCACGTCAAGCCATTTCGTGTGAGCACAACTACTGCCACTCTCGGTGGGTGCGCTGAGTCCATGAGTTCCTCCTCCGCCAGGCTCCAGGTGAGGCTAACACGTCCCTTGTGTACTGGTTCATGACTTATTCTTCAAGGCTCTGGGTACCCAGTATCATCGCGCGCGGTGCTGTACAGTTGTTGCAGTATTGCAGCTCTATTTCCTTCGTCGGGCAGCAGGGGCGCCTCTTCCGAGCTTCTCAGTCGCGGCAATCAACTCAGACGCGAGTGAAATCTAGTGCGTCTACGCTGACCTATCTGGTCTTTGTTGGTCTGACTCATCTGATGGGAACGACTGTTCGCGGCTGGAGCTTCAATCCGCCGATATCCCGCCCGCCATAAGCCGCTCGACGCGGATTCTATCGTTCACCTATCCATCTGACGGCCCTGACTACGTAGCACTCTGCATCCTCAAGCTTTGCGCCTTGGGCTCTATGCCGATGAGTTCTCGGGATTGGAATGCGCATCAGCTCGATACGACGCGCGTAAGCGATTATTCGCTCTCCGACCAGCCCATCACCCTCGCCATGCAGTATTGTCAAGCGAGAACCTCCTCGACGCTACGCGAAGTCTCTTCCACGTTTCCCTCTGCTAACAATTCCCTCACCACGGCAAGCACTATACGGTAATCGATCCCCAGTTCTTCAGCCATCTCGTCTGGCCACACCGCGCCCGCCTGCTTCTTCAAATAGCGTTCCACGGCTCTCCTAGCTTCCGACATGGAGACAACGCGCAGATTCACTAGCTTCGCGATTCCAGCCTTCATCGTGTACTCGGTCACAGCGAGCCTCACAAGCTCCGCAGTACTCTTGGCGGCGCCCGCCCGAACGAAGCGTACCACACGCTTATACTCGTCCTCTGTAACAACGGCCGAGAGTCTTGGCAAGTGGATCAATGGAACAATGTACCACTCGCGACTATATACCTTCCGCAAGAGTCGGCACGCGGCCCGGCTTCGAGTGTCAGGTGTGACGCTAGATATTGCGACGACATCTGCGTGAAGGGTTTCATCGTTCGGGGTAGAAGGCTCGCTGATCATGCGAACTTCGTGATGCTTGTGATTACCCACCCATGGATGGGTGTGGGCTTGCAGGCTACTATTTCTCTTGCCTGTTCATCCCCAGTATAGGCCAAATCATCTGTGGCCCTTCGAGTCGTGGCCTTTGGCAAGAAACGCGACCCGATATTGATTCGGTCGTTCATCGGAAACCCGTCACGGACGGGCGTCGAAAATAAGCTTCCATCCCGCCTATGAGGTTGAGCGGTGGCTGAAAGTTGCTTGCGGAATTGGTCAGCCTGAAGGCTGACACGCAATTCATCCCACCCCTAAAGGGCTGTGGGGCTTACTGCTCAATTCCTCGCTAAGATTGGCTTCGCCTCCGAGAGAAAGAAAGATAGTCACGTCTTCCTGAGACATCTGAGGGCGGACGCAGGCGTGGGCAAGGTGGCGCAACTTTATGTAACTGCCACGGGAAACTCCCGGTGGTGCATGTGGGCTTGTCCGACGAGTACGTAATTGTCTCCGACCCCGAGACGTGCGGCGGAAAACCTGTTGTACGAGGTACCCGCGTCCCTGTTCAATATATCCTCGAGCTCTCGGCCAAAGGGCTCAGCGTCGACAGAATACACGAGGAGTATCCAACGGTTCCGAAAGATCTCGTATACAAGGTAATCAAGATGCTCGCCGAGAGCCGGTCTATCAAGGTCTTACATTAGTCATGGCCAAGCTGATTGCCGACGAAAACATTCCGAGCGAAGTTGTTAGAAAGCTGCGTAATGCCGGCTACGACGTACTGACCGTAACTGATGTTGTTTCCGCAGGAACGAAGAACCATGAACTCGCAGAGTTGTCATTGAGAATCGGGCGGATCCTACTCACTAGAGACGCCGACTTCACACGACTCAGCCGGTCCATCACGAATAGACTGAGAGCGGTCTACATTGCGGCGCACGCTGGTCCCTCTGAGCTTGCAGGTCTAACGCTCACCCACATAGAACGCTGCGTAGAGCTTCTCCAGACCGTGAACATAGTCCTTCTAGACGAAGATGGATGTCACACGTTGTAGCGATGGATAGGGCATAGCGTCTGTCTCCCATTACTCGCGTAGTGGGTTTCGCAATCGAATTTGGGCAGTTTGGGTCAGCTGGACTGAGAGGAGGATTCTCCGCGCATATCTTGTCTCAGAATCGCACGCCCTACGAGTAACTTCCCGGCACCCAAGATGGGGTTTCGACTTCCGTCTCCTTCAGGCGTTTGGCTCTCTGCGGTGCTTATGAAGGCTCCTGCAACTCTCATTCGCAGTGGGCCGGTTAACGTTCTTTGACACTCTCCGCGACTGAAGTCGCGGGGATTCATGCTTCCACAATGATCCTCTTCGCTTGGGTGGGCATTCCGTTGTTGCGGTTCCACCCGCATCCATCCCATCGTAGGAGCATAGGCCAAACCGGGGCCTGACAGCATACTCGCCGCAGCGGGCAGCAATGTTCACGACGCCAACTGCGTCCCTGTGCGCCTAACCGAGCTCATGGGCGCCCTGTGCTAGGTCCCCTGAGATTATCACATCTTGCGTGTACTGATTAGTGACTTCCTCGCTCGGCCCGAAGGCTTTCATCTCGCCGTTTGCGAGGTAGAGCGTCTTCTCACAGAAATCTCTGACTAGTTGCATGCTGTGCGAAACGAGCACTATTGACTTGTTCATCTTCTTGAATGCATGGAATCTATCGAGGCATTTGTTTTGAAACTCCGCGTCGCCCACTGCCAATGCCTCGTCCACAAGGAAAATGTCTGCTTCAACCTGAATTGCAATGGAGAAGGCCAACCGGACTTGCATTCCGGACGACAGATTCTTGAGTCTGGCATCCTGAAATCTTGTGAGACCGGCGAAGTCCAGAATAGAGTCCGTACGTTTCCGCATTTCAGAGCGTGGCAGCCCCATTATGACGCCATAGATCAGGGCGTTCTCTTTGACTGTGAGGTCGCCGTGGAATCCTATTCCCAACTCGAGGACCGCTGCGGTTGATCCGTTCGTCTCAATCATGCCCTTGTCGGCCGTCATTACCCGGGCGATGAGTTTGAGAAGCGTGCTCTTGCCACTTCCGTTCGGACCGACTATGCCAAGAGATTCACCGCGCTCGAGTCGGAAGCTGACTTGCTTGAGCGCCCACAAGTCCTCGTAGCTGTATCGTTTGCCTTCGAGAATCGAGAGTGCGCCAGCGATGCTATCGAGGACCGTTGCACGTCGCTCATGAGGGATCCTGAAATGTTTCCAGACATCTTCGACATCCATCACGACGGACATGTCTAGAGTTCCTCCGCGAACCTTTTCTCGAGACGCCCGAAGATGAGGAAGCCAACCAGCAGGAGAATTACGACGCTTGAGACTATCACACCCATGTCGAACGTAGGCGGTAGCTGGTGCAGAAGGAAGATGCTCCTTGTGGATTGGATCAGACTCGTGACCGGGTTTAGAGAGTACACAAATCGGAATCTCTCAGGAATTAGGTTTGCGTCGTAGACTATCGGTGATAGGAAGAAACCAAGCTGCAGGGCTATGTCCCATAGCTGGTAGAAATCTCGGTACTTCAGGTTAAGAGAGGACAAGGATAGGGAGAGCCCGAAGACGAGGAGGAACTCTAGGATCAGGATTGGAACTAGAAAGAGCGCGTAGACAGTCAGATTGACGCCTAGCGCCACCAGAAGAGGAACCAACACGAGAAACTCTAAAGCGGCACCCGTGAAGTTTGCGATGTTGTTGGATAGGACGATCATGTAGCGGGGGATGTACACTTTGCTGACGAGGGACGGGTTTCCAATTATGCTAAAGAGACTTTGACCTGTGCCAATGGAAAAGAACCTCCAGATCATAAGGCCGATCAGGACCCATGCGGCGAAGTTTGGGATGTTAACCCGCATGAGAAGCGAGAAGACCAGCGTCAGGATGACCATGTAGGCGAGCGGATTCAGGAGCGACCACAGAAAACCGAGAACAGAGTTCCTGTACCGTACCTTGAAATCCTTCTGAGCCAAGACGACAACCACATCCAAGTAGTGACGTGCATTGCTCAGCATGGGTTCTCGCCTCAAATACGGCGCAGGCATGGCAGAAGTCTCATGTGGCAGACGCTAGAGCGACCTGTCTCTCGTCCCTGAAGATCACGTCAACGGCCTTCATGACATCCAACCTGCCGATGATGTTTGGTATCTCGACTCTCGGGAACGCCACCCTGGCATGGAAGTGCAGCGCGCCGATGTTGAAGTGTACACGGTGAACGTAAGCCTCTATTTCGCCTCCAAGACCGCGAAAGACCCGCCGTCTTCCCTCACGTAGGTTTATTCCCATTATCTCGGCAACACTCGGAGATAGCATCGAGATGTCCGCGCCAGAGTCCAACAGGGCCGTGGTCTCAAATACTTCGCCCCCTCCTGCACGCAAGGCGAGCTTGATAATGGGGCGTGCTACGTATCCGAAAGCTTTCGATTTCTGCCTAGAGAATGAGAAGCGAACGCGAGCCAAAGGACCATAGCCTCCCTTACTGGAACTTGGGCGAGCAGCATCTTAGCTTCCGGATGCGCCCTCCGAGCTCGGTCATAGACATCTTTTCCGTCCCGCCCGTGAGCAACAACCCTGACGCCGACCACGGCGACGTACTCTCCCTCATACTTGTCCACGAGCCTTCGAAGCGATCGCATGAAGAAACTGTATGGGTCTATGCACCTGCCCATGAACTCGTTGCCCCGCCTCAGTAACGTAGGCTCACATAATAAGTCTGATACCTCCTGGAATGCCCATCGCATGTCGCTGTTTAGGAAGTGGCTCAGGCATAGAGGAAGGCTCACCGGCAAGTCCGAAGGCAGCTTAATACACCAACTTGATTCTCTCCTCGACTGAAGTCGCGGGGATTCATGCTTCCATTGTGGTCCTCTGTTGGGTGGGCATTCCGTTGTTGCGGTTCCACCCGCATCCATCCCAGCGTAGAAGCATAGGAGCACCGCGTAGGCCAAGTGCCCGCCCAAGATGCTGATTATTGCCGCAATCACGTTGAACACGGCCGCGAGCGGCAAGAAGACAAGAGCCGCATCCAGCGAGTTGAACACCACGGGCCAAACGGCTAGGGTTGCCAAAACCGTCATTAGAACCTTACACTATGTTCCAGAGCTGAGGCCATCAAGCAAATACCTGTACTTAGATCCCTGTAGGAAGGTGGAGTTGACGCTGGGACAACGCTTCCCCTGCTCCGCCCCAACCTGCTCCTCGCCACCCGGAACCACTGCTAGGCGACCCCTACTGAGCCATGAAGGCTCGTCTTGGAAGTTGAGTTTGCCGCGGCACACCAAGGATACGTGGTGGGGCCGAAGGGATTCAAACCCATGTTATCGAGGGTTCCAAGGCATGCTCTGGCTTTGTCCCATGCGACGCAAGCCCCGGTTCGTTGTGCGAACCCTTATGTACTCCACCGTACCGTACGTTACCGCACCGAGGTTTCTGTTGTATGCCTAAGAAAGGTTACACTTCGGTCACCTTACCATCGAGCCTTGTTCGCGAGGCACGGAAACTTCTGAAGAGCCCGACGGGCGAGAGGTATAGGAGCCTAACGGAACTCGTTTCCGAGGCTATCGAGGAAAAGCTTGAGGTCATTAGGGGTGCTTCGATAGTGTCCACGAGGACTGTCCAGACAGAGGAAGCGAAGAACATGATAATTGAATACCTTAAGAACAATCCGGGCGCCCACTACCCAAGCGATATCGCCGATTCCCTCGGACTGGACCTTGATGTCGTCTTCGAAATAACTCAGTCCCTACTTCGAGATCACATCATCGAGACCAAGACGACATCCGAGAAGGTGATCGAGGCACGTTGACGACGCTAACTGGATACGGCGATTCGATACTCGGCGAACGCATCGTATACGTCGCGCGCAAGCGCTCCCGAGAGAGGCTTGTCATGAAAGGGGGGGCACATAGAGGCATAAGTGGCACGCTCTATGACGCCAAATGCTGGATTGAAAGACCGGTCCAAATAAGGCGCGAGCGTGGAGGGCAACCAGAATAGAAGAGAAGCATTTTGCTGGAAATTACTGGGGCCGGTTAGGTGACATTTCACGTTTTGAACCAACGAAATCCCGGCGGATAACGTCTACGCCAAATGTCCGCAAAGCATACGCAGATAGGCCGAGAGAGGCGGCGAGCCTCAGCACAGAAAAACGCCTCCATGAACTTCATGCTTGGACCACCAAACATCAAACCGCGGTAACGGTTTAGACTAATGGTAGCCTTCAGATAGTTCCTGACCATAACTTGGCGAGCGCAAGCTCCTGTCTTCAGACATGGAGTAAGCGAGCCCTTGCAGCTTAAACGTCTGGCACACACCGGATCTGCTAGGGCCGAATGAGACAATCCCGGAAGGGCTAGTAGGCTCAGATGTGGTTGAGATGTCCGAAGCCTCGAATAAGGCTCTCAACCGAAAATAGGCGGGGCAGGCTCGAGTAAGAGATTGTGTCGTGAATATGGCGGCTCGCTGCGGCGGGTACGCTGTCAGGCCAATGGTTTGGCCTATGCTTCTACACTGGGATGGATGCGGGTGGAACCGCAACAACGGGATGCCCACCCAAGCGAAGAGGACCAGGGTGGAAGCATGAATCTCCCGACTTCGGTCGTGGAGAGAGTCAAAAGAGATGGATTCGCTACTATGCTGCCTAGTCCTTGGGCTGTGCCAATAGAGAAGAATCTCCAAACGAGAAGCCCGATCAGCACCCATGGAGCAAAGTTTGGAATACTCACCCGCAACAAGAACGAGAAGACAAGAGTCAGAATCACCATGTAGGCCAAGGGATTCAAGAGCGACCAAAGGAAACCAAGAACCGAATTCCTGTAGCGAACCTTGAAGTCCTTCTGAGCAAGAACCACTATCACTTCGAAATAGTAATGAAGTCTGTCCAGCAAGGCCTCTCATCCTAACGATAGGCCCGCATCCCAATGATCCAAGACGCTCGATTCTGGCTCACCGTGACGTCTCGCCTCGATCGCATGGCCTTAACCACGCGGCCGTTGGGCCGACGAGCGTATAACCCTTTAGGGAGAGAGCAAGCGGATTCTGCATCGCGACTCGCTTGGGAATGTTGATGACTCGGACAAGTCGCGAGAGTGCGTGGTCCTTCACGGACTACCTTTCGGCGCATGGTGATAGCATTCGTGAGACAAAGATGAATCCCCTCAGGTCGATTGTGATTGCGCACACCTAGCAGCTGGCCGCGTGTCGCCTTGACGATTCTCAACTACAACGGTCTGCGATGGCTTGAGACTTGCGAATCTTGGAGACGATGAGCTAGTCCGGGTTCTCCAGAGGTGATCAGAGGGGGCCTGCGGGGCCTGTTCAGTTGGGCAGTCCGATACGGATAGCAACATACACTACATCCATGAGTAGTGCTATTCTTCCTCTCGAGTGACGAACAGCGGTGTAGGGTTGGAGACGGACCGCCTCTTGAAATAGCGTGAATAGACGATGTGAGGCACGTATGTATCTGGCAAAGAGACAAGTTCGGAGGATACTCTGGGAGTCTGAGTACATCGCCTTCTGCATATTGGAATCACTGCTGGGCAGGAAGAGATGTAGCGAACTGACGCCATTCAGAAGTCACGTAGATCCTGTCCTCGGATTTTTCAGGACACAGCATCTTAGCGAAGAGAATTCCCTGTGGTTCATCGACAGAATGTGGCAGATAGTGCCCGACGACTCCAAGGCCATCTGCGCGGAAGTCAGAAGAGATTACCTGAGACCTGCAAAAGGGGACCTTGTTCTTGATGCAGGAGCACACTACGGACTCTACACCCTGTTGGCTTCACATCTCGTGGGAGGAAAGGGCTTGGTCGTTTCTTTCGAACCCTCGTCCAAGAACTATCTAGGCCTGCTCAGAAATCTCAAGATGAACAAGGTCTCAAATGTCAAAGCGCTAAGGATCGCCATCGGTGACTTTGACGGAGAAGGAAATCTATTCCTTCACAGGTACTCCCCAGGACACTCAATGATTCTCAAGGGAGTGGACAGTTTTGAGACCGTTCCTGTCAGAAAGATTGACTCAATCGTTGATGGGCTAGGTCTTCGCCGAGTAGATCTCGTCAAGATCGACTGCGAGGGTTGGGAGCTCAATGTTCTCAGGGGCGCGATATCGACCATCGAACGTTACCAGCCAAGGCTGATCGTGGCAGCTTACCACTACGATGGACAAGTTGAAGAGACTGAGAGATGGTTCAAAGAAAACAGTCTACCGTACACAGTCACCAAAAGTATACCTTTCTCTCATGGCGGCATCCTACAAATGGCCCCGATCTAGTTTGGCATCATCTATACCCACATAGCGGTCACCGAGTGACTGACTTCGCATGACACTCAGGGGTTCACGGACATTTGCAAGGAGCATTCGATCAGATACGGTGTCCGATCAAGAATCGACCGGGCCTGATGTGCACCTGTCTTTTCTTGGCGAAATACTCCTGACTATAGTAGCTCTTTGGCATTGACAACGACCTATAGAGTTTTACAGAGGTTCGCTCAAGAATAGTCGGGAGACTGACTGAACATTCAACCCCCCTTCCATTCTATCCTTTTCTCACTTGATGCCATTACAGGGTTTCCAAAGCGACTATGCAGAGTTTGTCGGGATTTTCTCGTGGAATGGCTTCTTCGTCTTGCTCTCACCTTCTGATTTCCTGACTGGGGATAGAGTCGTCCGGAATGCTATGTGCGTTCATGAATATTGCATATTGTGTGACATTCATGAAGCGACATCATCTCCCGACCCTGTCTATCCCCGAAGGGCATACATAGACGGTCAATCTTCCCGCGGACTGACTGCGAAGGCCTGCTTGCTCGGCCCAAACTCCCCTCAGGCATGAAGTAACCGCTCATCCGGTTCTCCGTTCACGTATCGTATACTGCTTGCCGTCCTCGGTGAAGAGATCGTAACCGTGCGCCCTTAGCCGATCTCTGAATCCGTCCAAGCCAAACCATTCCTTGGCTCGATAGTCTTCTATGTAGTAAGCTGGATCATTGAGAAACTCCCGAATGTTGTGGCCCCAGTTGATCGCAACGTACCTGTCGTTCCAGGCCACTTTGTAGCCTAGGTTTCTCACATCAAAAGAGAAGATCCCGTCGTACGGAAATCTGAAGTTGCCTGATTCATATGATTTCCATCTTACTCCTCTGTTCCATATCTCGCGACGGACGATGCAACTAGATGAGACATTCTCATCAGATACGTAGATGGTGACGCCTTCCCTTGAAAGTGGCTGCGCAGCTTTGTCGACCCAGATTTCTCCCAGATCAGCCTGATGAAAAGGCGAGAAAGGGGATAGCTGCCCCAACTCAGGAAAGACTTTGAACTTCCGCAGCAGGTCAATATCCCACCCGGGCAAATACTCGATATCATTCTCACTGATGTGCAAGTATTCTCCGCGCGTCTTCGACATTCCGATGTTCAGGGCTTCTCCTCCTATGTTCTGCGAAAGAAAGATTGCATGACAATCTGGCCGCCCGTTGCATGTCGACTCAATCAACTTGCGCGACCCATCAGTAGATGCGTTGTCAACAATAATCAGCTCAGACTTCACCGTCAGCGTGTTTAGGTAGGATTCAATCGTTTTCTGCAGCAAGTGGACCCGATTCCAACTTAGGAGTATGGTGCTCAATTCAATGTCAGCATTCTCAGGCGCCATCTTTCGGTCCACCATACAGATTCAAAGTGACGTTTCAAAGCTCCTGACAGCAGTTGACGGTACGACAGGGACCGCCTATACTCTGGAATTCTCCGCGTTCCAAGAGGCGAATCAACTTCATCCTTCGCTCACCCTCACAGACTTTCAAGATTGACTCCTCTATCACATTTCCAAGTGCAAGCTCGTTCTTGGAATCCCGACAACAAGCGTACCAAGTTCCATCTGGAGCGATAAAACACTCTTCTTTCACTCGTTGCAACAGTGGACATGAATAGCTACGATAGTCAACGTGACCTATCGGAATGCTGCTCCTCTCAGCCCACCCTATCACCTTCGGTCGTCGTATCATGTCAGTTCTTGGATCGATGAGCTTACTCCACTCCTCCTGAATCGTGCCGTAGTCATCGGTGACGCAACCGTCATCCACTCCACGCAGTTTTGAAGGAGACAGCCCGAGTTTCATGATCCTCTCGACATAGTACGCCAGTGTCAAAGATAGAATCGTAAGATGCACATCCGCCTTCAGTTCTCTCCTTAGCCTCAAGAAAGAGAGGAGGTTCCTTCTCGTTAGGCTGAAACTCAACCTCTTGACCTCATGGTAACTCACATCGTCGGCTCCATCAATGTTGCAGACGACGGAATCCAGCAAACCTTCCTTCAGGATTATCTTCGACTTCTCCTCTGTGAGGTTGAAGAAATTCGTGTAGACGTTCTTGTTGACATCTGGGAGATGCGACTTAACGTATCTCATTATCTCGATGACGTCCGGATTCAGAAAAGCGTCGCCGTTCTCGCCGAATTCGAACTTGATCACACGATGAACGGACCTGAATTTCTCAGAGCACATTTCATCAACGATCTTCTTCGCATAGCCCAAAGGCATGATTTTGGGTTGGATATTCTCTCCGCGATCAGAAGGGCAGTACAAGCAATCACCGTTGCATAGAAGTGATAATGCTAGGTTCGCGGATGTCAAGGTCATGCCATACTTCGCCTCCAAGGGTGAAGTCTGTTCTCAGATGTCGAGAATAAAGGCTGCTGACTGTATGGATAGGCACTTTTTCGACTAGTGACTCAAGTCCGTCAATTTCGAAGAGCGAAGGGCTCTATCAACGTTTATAAGACCTTTTTTTAAGTCATAGAGGCTTTCCGTGAAGGCATTCTCATGCTAGGTAGAATCGGGATACCGAGGGTGTTCAATGGATAGACTGCGCGGTTTCGTCCGCGACGGAGATAATGGAGTCTACCTGCCGGAGAGAGGTTACTCTGCAGCCTTCGGATACACGAATGGACTTGAAGTCGAGAAGCGTCTCCTGGAAATCATCGCGAAGTCAAAAGATCTTAGTTCTCAATCTAAGGAGCTAGAAAGTGCCATTACTGATTGGCCATCTCGCTACCATCTGAGTTGCAGAAGGGCGAATCTCATTAGAGCCCTTGATCAGCTGCCGAGAAGGTCGAACGTTCTTGAATTGGGAGCAGGTTGTGGCGCCCTTACACGATATCTAGGTGAGCGGTTTGCTAGAGTAGATGCGGTTGAAGGAAGCCTCCTTCGTGCTCGTATCACACGAGAAAGATGCCGAGATCTTCCAAACGTTGCAGTGTATGCTGCGCCATTTAGCGACATCAGACTCAAACCAGAATATGATCTTGTAACTCTAGTGGGTGTCCTCGAATGGGCTCCACTTTTTGGCCGGATACCTAGCCGAGATCCGAAAGATGCTTGTCTATCTCTCCTGAGACTGGCAGCATCTGGGGTGAAACGAGATGGCATCCTCATCCTCGCCATCGAGAATGCATTGGGTCTCAAGTACTGGAGTGGATGCGTCGAAGACCACACGAATAGACCCTTCGATGGCATCCATGGATATCCCGTGAAGCATTCACCGGTCACACTCAGTAGGACAGAGCTAAGCCAGCTGTTACATCAAGCTGGATTCAACCACCTCATGTTCTACAGTCCATTCCCTGACTACAAGCTGCCTGATACGGTCATTCGCGAGACAGTGATCTCGCCAGACAAACTCTTTCTTCACAACTGGATAAGAGGGCCCTTCGAAGACTACAGTGGAAAGAGGGACTACTACATTCACGATAGCCTTGCCATCAGAAACCTTTCCAGGTCGAATCTACTCCATGAGTTGGGCAACTCATTTCTGGTTCTGTCATCGAGATCACGCAAAGCCAAACTCAAATCAGCTTGGATCGCCAAGAGGTTCACGACAGAAAGAGCTCTACCATATCAGCAGGTTACCTCACTCTATGCGGATCCGAACCCTAGAATAATCAAGACCAAATTGCTCGACATACCCGGTCGATCCTCGATCCTTCGCCTCAAGAACGTGAAACGAAGATGGATACCTGGCGACCTTGCAATATACTCTCTTTATGAAGTCTTGTACGACGACGATGTCTACGGGTCTCTGCTACGAATAACAAAAGAGTATCACAGGAATCTGCTGGATAAGTTCTCATCGAACGTGTCGGACAGTGATGGATATCCACTCCTGACGGGAGACAGCTTCGACTTCACATTCTGGAACACGATCTGGAACAGCAGGAAACAAAGATACGAGTATGTAGATGACGAGTGGAAATGGAATGGCAGGTTGCCAGCAGATTATGTGCTCTTTCGAAGCCTCTACTACTTCATTCTTTCCCAAGGTCACTACCTCAAAGCACGCATGCCCGCAAGAGATTTGGAAACTCTGCTGCTTGATCTGATCAAGGAGATATACCCACAGTATGATTTGGAAAGACATCAACAGAATCGAGGTCGTGAAGAGGCGGCGCAGACTACCGTCAATGGCAAAAATGTGGTTTTGGCCTCGCTTTCTGCTCCGCTGGTCGAGAGGACCAACCTACTGGAGACGAAAGAGCAACTAGAGAGAACCAGAGCTGAACTGTCGGTCGAGAGGACCAACCTACTCGAGACGAAAGAGCAACTAGAGAGAACCAGAGCTGAACTGTCTTCCACTAGAGAAAGTCTAGGCCACTCAATCGACAAGCTAGCTTCTGAAGTCACCCTGAAAACACATTCTCTTGCCCTTAGAGAGGAGGAGTTGGCCCGAGCGCTTGACGAACTTGCGTTGATCCGTTCGTCGATGGCATGGCGCATGGCGATCGCGTACAGGGCAATTCTCAACTCAAGGTTCCCTGCAGGCACGATCCGCAGAAGTGTTCTCGAGAGCTTGCTCAGTGTCTCTTTGAAGCTCATTAGCAGACTGATGAGGAGCCCCCATTCCAGCCCTCTGTCACAAACGGTGGCCGACACGCACACAGAACCCGACGTCTATCAAGAGTGGAAGTGTGAAGTCGCCAGATTACTTAGCGGTCCGAGACGCGAACACGGTGCTAGGACACGTGAAGTCGACATAGTCATCCCGGTTCATGATGCATTCCAGGAGGTTCAGAAGTGCATAGAGAGCGTAATCTCCAACACGTCTCAGCCATATCGACTGCTTATCGTAGACGATGCTAGCACTGATCATGAACTAATCCGTTACTTGGATGGTGTCAGCAGACTCCGACAGGTCAGATTGCTACGAAATGTTAAGAACCTAGGTTTTGTCAGGAGCGCAAACATTGGCTTCAGCAGGTCCGACAACGATGTGGTGTTACTCAACAGCGACACGATCGTTCCGCCTGCCTGGCTTGAAAGATTATGGCGATGCGCCTATTCATATCAAGAGATCGGAATCGTGTCTCCGTTCTCCAATCGTGCAACCATATGTTCCATCCCGCGATTCTGTATGGATAATGAATTGCCGGCTGACTTTGATGTGAACAGTCTCGCGCAGCTCGTCGATCATCTGTCCCTGCGCACGTACCCGGCCTTGCCGACGGCTGTCGGCTTCTGCATGTACGTTAAACGCGAGGTGCTCAAGGAGATTGGACTATTCGACGAATCATTCAGTCCTGGCTACGAAGAGGAAAACGATTTCTGCATGAGAGCCTACGCGGCCAAATACGCGTCAGTGCTAGATGACTCAACCTTTGTTTACCATAAGGGACGTGCGAGCTTTGACATTAGCGGTGAAGGAATCGCACGCGACCACTTCGAACTAATGGGGAAGAAGCATCCCAAATACCCCAGACTCGTGGAAAGCTTCATCGCCGAGAATCCTCTGCGCCCACTTCAGGACAGTATTACGCATGCCCTTCTTGAGCACTACCGCTCCAAGCTCAAAAAAATACTGTACATTGTGCATGCCCCACTTGAGGATCGCGCAGCGGGAGGAACCGAAACCCATTGCAGGGACCTCATAGAGAATCTACATGGCACCATCTCGTATGTGCTATATCCGCATGGTAGCTTGCTCTTTCTCGAGGAGTACTCGCCCCTAGGCCTGCAGGTCTCCAAGTACCCCAAGACCTGGAGTGAACCTAATCCCATCCATGATTCTCAAGGTGAGGAAACCCTTGCCACGATTCTCAAGGAGTTCAAGATCGACCTCGTGCATGTGCAGCATCTACTTTTTCTCCCGCTCTCGCTCGTGACCGTTGCGAAGCAAAGAGGACTAAAAGTGATACTGAGCTGCCACGATGGCTACTACGCTTGTGTACAGTATGGTCTGCTAGAAAATGGGCTCAACTACTGCTATGGTTGCGTCGACCTTGACCGGTGTGACAGTTGCTTGCAGAAGCAGTACGGCCTTCCAAGCGGGTTTCAGAGAACCTGGAGAGAATCCTCCAGGCACGTCCTGGGGGCATGTGATGCCATTGTGACAGCGTCAAAGTCGACATTTGAGATCTACAATAGAATCCTTGATGTGTCCAAAGAGAAGGTTCGCATAATCGGCCACGGTATCAGGAAACCAAACCTGCAAGCGCTCCAACCTAGGAACCCGTATCAAGAACGTGTTTTCAGAATAGGCTTCATCGGTAATGCGAGGGAGCGCGTGAAAGGTCGGGACACAATTGTTGGCCTAGTCGAGGCAAACACGCGGGATAACATAGAATGGCATTTCTTTGGAAATAGAGTCGACATCGCCGAGTGGTTGCCGATGTTAGCCGGGAAAACTCACGCAGAGATCTTTGTGCATGACTCTTACAAACGGAACCTATCGGAGATGTTGCTGGAAGAGGGGATTCACCTAGTCGTACTGCCGTATATCGGATTCGAAGGGTTCTCCCTCGCACTGTCTGAGGTTTGGGCAGCCGGAATTCCAGCTGTTGTCCCAGATATCTCTGCTCTCAGCGAGCGAATGCGACAATATGGCGGAGGATGGCTCTACGAATATGGCACTCCGTCCCAGAAGATCTTGGCTCTGATAGAAAAGATCATGCAGAACCCGGAGCAGTACTCGGAAGCTGTCGATAGGACTCGTCAAATTCCAATAACTGATACTGCAGAATGTACTCGAGCATACGAGGAGCTCTATGAATCGCTACTCGGGAATGGCAATGAACAATAATCATGCCCAAGAAACCGTAACCCAAGGACGAGACAGATGGTCAGAGATAGGATCGGATTTCGTTTTCGCATTCCGAGTTCTCAAGGTGGCTTAGGTCAAGTTGGAAAAGACGCAAACGGCAACAGAACGGGTGTCCAGCTCCATGTGAGAGTCACCCGTCCAGAATCAGACCTGCACGTCCGCCCACAAACTCATGCGACTACCCATGTCCCCCGCATTCCTTCGTGCTCACAGAGAATATGGGAGCTCTTCCCGCCTCACCGGGAGCTCCTTGGAAACAGGGCGTCCAATATGTTGTAAGCTGCTTTCTCAGGCGGATAATGACAGGCATGAGCAATTGCTTGTCGTTGAAGTAGATTGCGGAGCTCTTGATCCACGGCCAAACGTTCCAGAGCAGCGTAACACTCATCTTCTGAGCGAGTGTCGACCACGAGACTGTTCTCACCGTGCTTGGCGTAAGTTGTTGCACCGCCCTGCAGAGGGACGACGACTGCAGCTCCACAGCTCATTGCCTCCAGCGCGGTCAAGCCCATCGCCTGCCAAGCTGAGTAATCGACGAAAATGTCCACCTCGTTGAGCAGAAATGCGTGCTGTGCCCGGCCCAAGAGACCTGCATGTCGCCAGGAAAAATCGCGGGGAAGCCCAAGGAAGTCGGGTTCGTTCGGCCGGCACCCGAACAGGATTATCTCGACACCTCTTCCGTGGGCCCGATCGAGCTCTCGCAAGACCCTCATTGTTAGCTGTGCTTGCCTGCGTGGAGTACTTGGGCGAATCATCGCGGCCACGCGCAAGGGCTTGTCCGGCCATCCAAGATCATATCGCGGTCGAGGCCTATACAGGTCTATATCTACACTTGGTCCGACAACAGTGCAGTCAACGCCAGAGTGTTCTTTCACAATATTGCGATTCCATTCAGTCTTAGTCAACCGCACCATGTCAGGGTAGCGAGTGTACGAATTCCAAGCCATCTCGTAATACCGTGAATTCATCGGAAAGAAGTGCGGCTCAAAGTCTTGGACGTAATAGCCCTTCACCGAACGGGCCGCGCGTGATGTCAATGGTTGAAGCCAGTCGACCGAGGTAAATAGAGTAGCGATAATCGCATCATAACGCCCAAGGTTTGAGGCAACGATGTCTTTCTCGTCTACGTATGTAACTGGAATCACGTTGTCCGAGTAGCATCTTTCGAATGCTGCTTGATTGGAGAACGTGTTGAGGATGCACGCATTCACTCCCATGTCCAACATCGCCTTGGCCTCCTGCAGAACCACGTACACGCCACCAGCAAACGTTTGGACGGGTAGAAGAAAGAGGACGCGTTTCCCCTTCCAGCGTGCGCGACCGTTCTCAACCAGTTGTCGGCGTGTTGTGATGACACGACTCCGTGCGCGAATGCCCTCCAATACACGATCGAAACGACAAACTAGAACTCCTTCTTGGATTATCTGCCTGCCGTGTTTAGCGGCAAGCGCCTTGTCAGCTCGTTTGGACAACTCTCTTCTCTGTTCGTGAGAATAGCTACGAGACTGTTCATGAAAGACGTAGGCATCGTCCGCAACAGCAAGTTGCCACCCTGCTTTGCGCGCTCGAAGACAATAATCATTCTCTTCGCCGTAGCCTTTCCCAAAGGTCTCTTCGTCGAAGTAGCCGATTTCCTCAATCAGATCACGTTTGATCATTAGACAGAAGCCATTCAGAAAGGAGATGCACGGATATAGCTGGCCTGAGTATTGCGCGACGAGTCTGCCCATTTGATCAGCCGTCATTCCCTCAGGTAAACGATTTTCCGCCCAATCATCTCCTGATTCATTGAGAATCTCTGGAATGGATTGCCAAGAAGCTGTGTTTGAAAGAGGGCCTGCTATCCCGATGCGTGGGTCAGACTCCGCGCAGGCGATCATGCGGTCCAACCAGCCTGAAGTGACCAATGTGTCGCTATTCAGCAGTACCACATACTGACCTTCAGAGCGCCGAAGACCTTGATTGGCTGCCTTGGTGTACCCCTCCGCCTGTTCGTTCCTGACGAGCAGGGCTTCATGGGAGTCTGCGAATTGTGCGAGGTATCTGGCAGTCTCTTCGTTACTGCCATCATCTACCACGATCAATGAATAGGGGGCGCGTGTCTGGCGTATCACTGACGTCAGGCAACGACTGACATGATCAAGTGCGTTGTGCACACAAACAACGATGTCAACAGTGGCATGATGTGCGCGTAGAGGAGGACGAGGAGTGATCTCACCAACAGGTATCGTTGCTCCCGTCGGCACACTTCCATAAGGATCTACTATGTGGAATTCTCTCTTCTTGATCTTCTCCCAAGTCTGTCTCGCTAAACTGAAGATCCCCTCTTTCCCAGCTATGCGCAGACTCGTGGTCACAATCTTGCGAAAATCACCTCGTCTAGTGCCTTCTGGCAGCAGTCTGTCAAGAACCCTCACAAACGAACGCATCATGTAACCGAAACCATCCTTCTACCATTCTTCTCCTGACAGTCTTATACAACCTGTCACATGATTCCCCAGCCCTAGTTGTTCCCGTCGCCCCAGACGGACCGCGCAGAGACGTAACCCAATAGCGCGAATGCAGTGAACGCTGTGGCAGCGACACCAACCTGAAGAGGATTATCGTAGTAAAAGAAGAATAGAGCCGGTTTGTAGAGTGAAAACCACACCACAAGCCCATATTCCAAAAAGATGAGGGGATACAGGCACTTCAGCAGGTTTTGAGTCTGCGAAATGACCCTGGCGCCGGCAATAATGATTAGTATGATTATGAAGTCCATTCCCATGATGACCAATGAGTAGTCAGGATATCCGTTGAGAGAAGCTATGAGGATGAACGGCAGAATGAGCAAAGACACAAATTCCTTCTTCTTGCGGTAGCAGAACTTCAGCGCCCCATAGTAGGCGACCGGAGCAAATGCGAATGGAACTGCACCCGTGAGTGCCCTGATATGCTGAAAACAGAAGTTCCAGCTGGGCGACAAGTTTCCCCATTTGGGAAAGACAAGCTGGTTTGCGAGCTCGACATTCAAGAGAGTCCGCGCCACGTTGATGACTCTGACAAACAAGATCTCGGCTGGAGGAGTATGGAGAAAGGTGTCAATGATCACCTGATACTCGGACGGATCATGTATGTTATGAAAGATAAGGTAGCCCTTCACATCAAGGGGCATCAAGAGGAAAGGGAGACTAGGTACGTTACCAGCGTAGAATCTTGACCAGACAAGCCATGGAAGAACGATCAGGACCGCGAGGCCGAAGTAACCTCTGCTGCCTGAGAAGAACCTACGGAAAGACTTCGTGAAGCCTGATGCTCTGTCTCTCCAAAAGAGGTAGATGCTGCAGCCGATCGCGTAGATTAGTGTCTGAGGATGAGCAAGGTATCCCAATCCTATCATGGCGCCGGACAGAGAAGCAGAGCGATGATTCAGGAGAAGGTAGAATGCCACGAGAACGAAGTAAGTAGCCATGGGTACTGGTCTGCCGTAGATCGCCATCGCGAGTACCCACGGAGAAGCCAGCATAACGGAGAACGCTATCTTGGCCGTTCTTCTATCAAAGAGCGATTTCGCCACAAAGAACGCTGGGACTAGAAGAGATGAGTTGCAGACGATTGCGGTGGATCGATGTATCCAGATTCCTGTGAAATCATTGACAAGTAGCGACTGGAGCTGGGAACTGGCGAATCCGCCACCCCAGAGGGCATAATCAGCACCAGTGCCTGTTGAGACCGGAACAGAGGCACCATAGCTGGTCAGGAAAAAGGCCTCTAGTATGCCTTGGAGGGGAGTTCGGTCAGTAATATACCAGTTGTACCAAAACCTGATCTTGGCCGGATCCAACTTGTGAAGTAGGAAAACGGCGTAGTTGTAGTACATCATATGGTCGCCTCCGAGAAAGGGTACTCTCGTGAACGTCTCCAGTTCAGTGAATGGCAGATCCCCGACCTTGACCGGAAGAGCGACAAAAGCAGCCGCGAACAGAATGAATACGAAGGTTCCAGCGAGTGGGAAGCCTCCCACAAGAAGCGGGCTTTCGATCCTTCTCTTAAGAAGAGCGACTGCCGCAGTGATGACAAGCAGAATGTGTACAGCCAAGAACGCTAACCCGTCGGTGAGTCCTAATGCGACGAGCAGCAGTGTCAGTGGCACCAGGACTGCAACACTCACCCCGAAGGCGAGAGCGACGCGTTCATCACGAGAGAAGTACCTGAAGTAGCCTAGGATCGCATAACCCGGTAGAAACAACGTCAGAAAAGTCACGCAGACCTGAAGGAAGTAAACCACGTGCTTCAACGAGAACCATGAGGTCAGCAACAGAGAAGCCGCAATCGCGCACAATCCCAGAAGTACTACATTCTTGGGGGTGCGCATACTGAGATGAAGAGAAGCAGGGGACCGAACTTTTCGGGTCAATAACCTCAATCTCAACACGCTAGCTTCCAGCATGAGGCGGACGCCAGGCAGAATAAGATTTGCGTCTCTCTGCCTGCGACATCGACTTCCTAGACCTCATTCACAGGTCCCCTAGAGACATCGGAGCTTCTGCAACGTATCGAATAGCCGAATACCGCTACCACCGCCAACGTGCCGACGAGAGACGAGACAAGCGTGAGTGACACGTCAAGATCAAGCGTGCAGCTGCAACCCGTATGTGCACAGAACCGAGGAGACCGGGCTTGGCACGTTTTCCAACGCAGCTATAGACAAACGAGATCCACAACATGATCGCCTGTGGGGTTCTGAAACCACCGTACGCCCAATCGATGCAGCGCGGCTCTCAGTACTACGTTGAGGTATCCTAGACCCTCCTTGCGAAATCGAAACTTCGAGATTCCGCGGTTTCGTGTGCCCTGCGCCCCGGGAACTGTCACTATCTTTCCACCGCTCAACAACACTTTGAAAGCAATTTCGGGGCTGATACTGAACCTGTTTGATGTTAGGCCGAGTATCCGTACATACTCCCTGTCAAAAGCCTTGAAGGCGTAGGTACTGTCCGGAAGCAGCTTACCAAGAACAACCTTCTGACCTGCTCTGAACAGGGTCTGATAGAACTTGTAAGTGAATGGAATTGTCTCGGAGTCACCTAGGTTTGCATAACGCGAGCATTGAACGAGCTGTGCGTCCTCCCTTAGACGCTTGACGTACGTTGGAAGAAGCTGGATCGGATCTACTCCATCTGCTGCAACAAACGTGCAGTATCGACACGACGCCTGGTCCATCCCGAATCTGACGACCGCCCCATAGCCCTTGCGAGGCTTCGGGCGTGTTATGACCTTGATGCTCAATTCCGGGTATTTGTTCGACAAGTTGCGGGCAACTTCGGCTGTGCTGTCATCGCTCGAATCATCAACAATGATAGTCTCGCCTATGTGTGCGCTTTGCACATAGCTGGACAGGTCCCTGAGGATTGAGGGAAGATTCTCAGCCTCATTCAAGCATGGGATTATTACGCTCAGTTCGCGCAATGCTGACCTGCCCTCCTGTAAAATTCATTCTCCTTGGCCATTTCGTCTACCATCATTTGCATAGACGGTACAGCAATACCCATCGCATTTACCCTAGGACACGCTAAGCTCCTGTCGGTCTTCTCGTCTGCGCAGGGGACGATCGAGATGTTGCCCAAACGGAAGGAGCGCTTCACGAGCCGCAGGAGATCGTACTTGCTCGTGGGTTCGGTCCCCACATGGACAAGACCAGAAGCGCCAATTGATGCGAGCTTGAGGACTACTCTGCTAAGTGCGCGTGTCGTGAGTCCTGAGAAAATCGCGTTGGTGAACCCTCTGACCTCTCCAGTCTGGCTCAGGAGCCACTCGATCAGGTTCCTTCTTGTCCCGAGCTCTCGCCCTATCATTGAGGTTCGGATTGTGAGATTGCTTCCGTATGATACTTCGCCGAGGAGTTTTGTCAGACCATACAAGTCGACAGGGTCGGGCACACTTGATTCAGAGTACTGGCCCCTCGTGCCTGAGAACACGCAGTCGGTGCTTATTTGGACAAGTCTGGTGCCTGAGAGCCCGCAACTCTGCGCCAACCTGTGCGGAAAGAGCGAATTCACTTGTATCGTCTCTACCTCGTCCGTGGCACGGGGTTTTACTAGACCCGCGCAATTGACAACAACATCGGGCCTTGTCTTTGCGATCACTTTTTGGAAATCTGACTGGATCCTAATATCCACATTGTCGTATGTCTGGTGTCTGTCAAAGATATTGAACTTTGAGAAAACATCAAGGGGCTGGCGCATGCAAGCAGACACGTCATGTCTCTCTTCTGTCGCAACCTGGTAGAGCTTGTGACCCAGCATGCCAGAGGCGCCGAAGATTAGGACCTTCACGGTTTCAGTCACTTCGTTTAGGGCTTCTCTTCCAGACCTAGCCGAGCACAGATCACATCGAACTTGGCAACTAAGCCTTTTGGTCCCTCGTTTGATAGTGAGCTAGCTACCCTCATCTGTCCCGGACTACGATTGAGGGAGATTCCGGGGAATGCGGATGGATGAGGTTCTGAAGAGGCGTAGATGGATTGTTAGAAGAAGACTTGAAGGAAGGAAAGTTGGCGAGATCGCCTCCGCGCTAAGAATCAATGAGAAGACTGTGGATCGTTGGTGGAGCGTCTACCGGAAACAAGGGTGGGCGGGTCTACAGGTCAAGTCCAGGAGAAATCGCAGCTATCATCGGACGCCTGAATCAACGATCCAGTTGGTTCTACATCTAAGAAGAGAACGATTATGGGGACCCAACCGAATAGAAGGCTACCTCCACAACTACGCAAGCAGCGAGATCACCCCTATCAGTCACCGAACAATCCACAAGATCCTCATCAAGGCAGGATTGAACAACCCCATCCTCAAGCCAAGAAGGATCTGGGGTAAGCGTAGGTTCGAGCGTCCGCACAGCAACAGCCTCTGGCAAGCAGATTTCAAGCTCACAGACGCGGACGAGTGGATGATCAGCTACCTCGACGATCACTCACGCTTCATTCCAGGATCAAGGGTTCATCACAACCCGACAGCGGAGCATGCCATCAAGCTCCTGCAGGAATCAGTGAAACGATACGGGAAACCTGATCAGATACTGACGGATCGCGGAACCCAATTCTATCCAACACGAGGAGGCATCTCCGAGTTCACGAAGTATTGCAGTGGAAACGGCATAGAGCATATCGTCGCAAGCATACGGCGACCAAGCACGATCGGCAAGATCGAAGCCTTCCATAAAGCGTACGTCCACGAAGCCTGGATCTACCCAACCCATCAAGCATTCGTGAACTACTGGAACTATGAACGTCCACATCAAGGAATCAGTTATCTCTATCCAGCAGACGTATACTTCCGCGACCTCCGGGACACATGAAGGTAGCTAGAACAGTCCCTCGTTTGATAGCCACCTGAGATTGACATATCTAAAGGGAAATTCCAGATATGATACCCACAGGAGCGAGGTGCCTTAGACTTGAACAGAAGACTCGCCGTAGTTCTGGGGATTCGGCCGGACGTGATACGTGCGAGTATCATACTCGACCGTCTTCGTTCAGAGTGCGATCTAAAGGTCATTTGGTCAGGCCAACATTACTCAGAGAACCTGAAGGACGTGTTCTTCCGACAACTCCAAGTGCCGCGACCTGACATCGAATTGACGACTGGGGCAGAGACCGATTCGGAGATTGTGTCCTCGCTGATCAGTCAGTTGCATCCTGCCCTTGAGAAGCTTCGACCGAGGGCTGTGATCTTTCTGGGGGATACGAACACAGTAATGGGGTGCTTGGCAGCTGCACAACTCAACATACCGATTGTGCACATTGAGGGGTGCATGAGATCCTACGATTGGAGAATGCCCGAAGAGAAGTACCGAACGGTTGTTGATCACCTATCGGACGTGATCTATGCGTATCTTGACGAATACAAAGAGCAGGGGATCGCGGAGGGATTGAACCCACAGAATATTGTTGTGACAGGAAACCCGATCGTTGACGTACTCGACAAGTACTATCATCGTAGGAAGGACCAGTACGCGAGAATGGCGAACGAGGAGTTCTTCGCGAACAGACACATCAAGAAGGACAAGTACTACCTCATGACCTGTCACCGAAGGGAGAACGTGGATGATCAGGAGTCACTGCGCAATACGATTGAGCTCGTCGGCAAGGCTGGCAGAACCGTTTACTTTGTGGCAAGTTATCGCACGCAAAAGATGATGAAAGCGAACGCGATTGAAGCACCCAGTAATGTCATTGTCACGGACCCTATAGGATATGAGGAGTTTCTCGTTCTGTTGACAAACTCGCGTGGCGTACTCTCTGATTCTGGTACCGTGGTCGAGGAAGCATGCATCCTCCAAGTTCCAGCAGTGCAGATGAGGAGGTCCACCGAAAGGCCTCAAGTCTATGAAGTCGGAGCTTGCGTGAAATTCGACCCAACGACTTCAGAGAGACATCAACATGAGAGAGTATTCGCAAAGCTAGAGGCTCTGCGTGGGAGGACTTGGCGCAACCCGTTCGGTGACGGGCAATCGTCCGAGCGCATAGCCGAAGACATTCTGCAACGATTGGAAGAAGATCAGCTTTGCCGCCACGACCCCTCCGACTATCACTTAGACATAAGGCGGCAGTTCAGGGGCGATGATCTGGAGAAGCTACTGAGAGGAGAACTCTAATCGAGACCAACAGGAACGGCTGGCCTTCCTCCATACACCAGACAATTACTGACAACGGGGCCTATCGTTCCTCTATGTTCCAGATGTCCCAGTATCGTGCCGGAAACCGAACGTCGTCCGCTTTACTTTCCTCCAAGGAAGCAGTCGAAAAGACAACGAGTCTCGTGTACCCGGTCAGCGACATGAAGCCGTTCGCGAAGCCTGCCGGCACGTATAGGATGGATGGGCGCTCACTCGACAGCACATACTTCCAAGCCTTGCTTTCCTTGGATGGGTTCTTCCAGTCGTCGATTTGAACTACTCCGATGAGTGCCGCGCCAGATACGACTGTGAAGTACTTCGCCTCACGTTGATGCGCGTGCCAAGCCCGCACAAATCCTTGCCTGTTGTTCTTGACCCAGTAGAAACGTTTGATGCCAACTAGTGAGAAACCGTTGACAAAACCGACGACGCCGCGGTCATCGATGGCGAGACCTCCCTCGTACAGTTTTGGAGCCGGCGTCTCGCTTTTGTCACCGAGCTGCATCCTTCCCATCTGCCCTTCTAGAGTCTTGCTGGCATTTCTGCGTCGATGATATAAGGCTCAGAAGACAGCGCAGAGGCCAAGTGTTCTGAGTTGCTGTATCGGGCGCTGTTGATGTTCTTTATTCTGCCCTCCTCAAGGATTCTCTTTATTTCGCTTACTCCGTCCTCGACGGATAGTCGAGGAGAGAAACCAAACGTCTTCCTCGCTTTGTCCGAAGATACCTGGTAGGTCCGATCATCCTGGAATCTCAGGTCAGTTCGAAATATCTGAAGTTCTGGGAACGACTTGTGAAGCCGCTCAGCCAGGTCGATGACTCGCAGGTTGATGGAGTGTAGGTTGAACACGCCACTATGCTCTCCTTGGGCGCTGTCCACGATCGCCTGAGCGGCATCTCTCACATGAAGCAGCGGCCGGTACTGTTCTCCGCCGTAGACGGTTATTCTTCCGTTGAGAAATGCCCTTGCCGTGAGCGTGTTGACGACTAGGTCAAATCTTACCCGCGAGAAGTTGTCAGAGAGGCCAAATAGCGTTCCCAACCTGAAGACCACGGCGTTCTTGTTCTTTAGGTGGTCTTCAGCCTTTGCCTTTGTCACCGCATAAATTGAGAGCGGCTCTAGCGGTGCCGTCTCATCTATGGCTGATTCTTGGGCGCCGTAGACCGAGCATGTTGAGGTAAAGATGATGCGACCATCAAAGAGGTCCGACAGCATCTTGACCGATTTCTCATTGACGCCAAGCGTCAACTCAGGGTTGAGCTGACTCGCCTTATCTCCGACGATCGCAGCAAGCCACACGACAACATCAGCCCACTGAAGATGCTTCGTCAGTTTCTTCTCGTCCCGGACATCACCAAGCACGAAATCGATCGGCTTCATGTAGGAATCTTCGTAGAGAAGATTGTCGTACACCCTCACCGAGCAGCCTCTCTGCAACAGAAGATCGGTGACTGCTCCACCTAGGTAGCCAGCTCCTCCGGTGACGAGAACGTTGACCAAGACTCTTAGCACGACTGAACGAATCTGAGATCTGACCCTTAAAATCCTTGCCTTGGGCATTCATAGTGAACCTCTGCGCACGCGTCCATCCATCAAATGCTCGCCTGACGACAGAAGATGAAACGATCATTCAAAAAAGGGACCCTCCGTTGTGCTTGCCATGGTTAGTCGTTTCTGCTGTGCAGAATGTCTCTAGGCGACCCGGACATTTGCCCCGATTCCCAGATGCCCCTAGATCCGTGTGCTTGGCGGACAGTTACACCAGTCAGGCCCGTATCGATCCCTGCGAAATCCTCCTCGACTGTGGAATGTAGACCTGAAGCGAATATGGCGCTCCGCCAATCATGTTCCTGTGCGCTCTTAGCCTAATATGTTTCTTGATGATTACCATGTCGACGATCGCCATGGAACGCCACTATGAAGAACCACTAGAGCATTTTGAGCCGATCTCGGGTATACGAGAGTTCAGAATCACTGCCGACGAACGGCTTCTGCTTGTCAGATCTACGAACAACGATCCTTGCTTCCATAGACGAAACATCGATCTCGATGCAGCGAAATGGAAGTACATGGTACTTGAAATGCAAGTTGACCGAGGGTCGTGGGGCCAAGTCTTCTTTGACCTAGGCAGTGGATACAACGAAGGCGACTCTGCTCGATTTAGAATCATTCCAGGTAGAGACTACGTAAGATATCCTGTGCCGCTTCCTCCCAAGTTGATTCGAAACTTAAGAGTTGATCCTTCCGACGAACCGGGCCAAACGAGTGTTCGACGGATCTTTTTCATCAATCAACGGGACTCCTTCGACCGATATTGTCAGGACTATTCAAAGACCAAGAGATTCTATTTGACCAACCTTATGGTTAGAACGCTCAATCTGTCCAAACCGTCTCAGAGCAACGATCAAGAGATTTCATATGGAGATTTCATAATCTTCGAGAAAGCTATCTTTCAAGACGAGTTCCCTGTCACCGTATATGACCCCTACTTGGTTCGATATGGCGAATACGAATTCACACTGTCAAGACTGAATTTCAAACCAGGCGAGCGAGTCATCGACATCGGATGCGATACGAACCTACTGATGCTGTATCTGTCCTCTATGGGCGTTCATGTTGCTGGAGTAGATCTCGAAAGGAGGCGGATTGAATCAATCGTCAGCCAGAGAATACGAGTGATTCAGGAGCGTACGGGTAAGAAATGCAAGTTGAGTTTAGTTTGGGAGGATGCAACCCTATTGCCGAGCTTCAACGACCATTCGGTTGACAAGGTCGTTGCCGTAAGCTCGATAGAGCACATGTTCACAGACAAAGGCAACGGCGATTCCTTGGCCATGAAACAAATCGCGCGGGTTCTCAAACCTGGGGGCCGAGCCGTAGTAACAGTCCCCTGCGAACCCGGCTCCAGCTTTGCAGAATGCAGAGATGGTGATCAACGGTATCATGGGCCTTACCGCATTTATACCATGGATGCATTGCGCGAACGACTCGTTGAATCTACTGACTTGAGTCTAGAAGAGCTGAAGTTTCTCCAATATCGTTGCCTCCCGTATAAGAACAGACAAGGATTCAATGTGTTCTACAATCAGGTGCTCTCCGAAACGGATCGTAAGAAGTGGGGCTGGTTTACACATTCGTTGGCATCACAATTCAACCCCATCGTGTCAAAAGAGACGGCATTACGAGACGTGGAAACCACAAACACGGCACTGATGCTTTTCAAGAAATAGGTTGTTCCGCCGTCGCTCACCACGACTGTGAAACGCGCTTCTGCACATCGAGCCATGGGTTGCATTCCGCGATTCGTTCCGGTCCTCGGGACTCACATACTGGCTGATGTAGTCAATGTGGATGAGAACAAGAAACACGTCATCTTCACCTCCTTCCATCCCTGTATCGACCGTTAGCTGTCTTCCGACACAAGCAGCATTTGCACCATGCCGCAACACCTAGACGAAGTATTCTCTTGGGTGCCCATATACGAGCCGGCGTTTCTCGAAGTCCAACCTGCAACGCGTTCCCCATCGGTCGGTGCTATACCGACCGCACGTCGAAGAAAACTCGTGGTGACTTGGCGTTCTATCTCCGGAGAGCGTCACGCAGACAAATTTCTCAACGGGGCGGTGGCGATTAGCGTAAACGTGAATTCAGGAGCACACAGACCTTGATCAGACTCGCCACCGGCGATGTGACTATATCAGAGCTCAAGTGTGTGTCGATGCCTGCCTCTTTGCCAGTCAGCGTGCGGGATTCTAGCCTCGCTGCTTTGGGCCATCGACACAGGAGAGAAGCGTTCACCCAGACTTCTACTGCACAATCGTTCAGCGACTCTAATCTGCCGGAGGCCACTGCCGGGTTCCTAGCGTGTCTAGTCGGTCTTCGCAGACAAGGAGTAAGTCCAGGTGCCTGCCCCAGGCGTACTGACGGCGATGGCGACCGCAAGCTCTCTATGAGTTATGGTGGCGCCGGCAGCGAACATGTCACCAGAAACTCTAGCATCACCTTGGGTGATCGCGATACTGGAACCAACATCAGAGTAATCATCCCACAACTGCGACGTCCCGATCACGAACATGGATTCGCCGCTGCCAACGCTCGCATCGAAACTGGCCCCTGTATGAGACCAACCCTTAGAGGAATAGTGGAAATCGCCAGGCACACTGCTAGAGTAAACACTTGACACTACGAACGCCAGTAGATACGGCTGAGAGACCCAAGCATTACCGCCCGGATCAGTCTTAGCCGACAACGCATACGTGAAACTGCCTGCGCCAGGCGTATCAATCGCAACGGCGGCCGCAAGTTCCCTACTCGTAATCGTGGCACCCGCGGCGAACATGTCACCCGACACACGAGTGCCATCCCGAGTAATCGCAATGCTAGAACCAATCGAGGAATAGTCATTCCAGACCTGCGCAGTTCCGATCAGGAATAGAGAGTCGCCTACGTTGAGATTTGCCGCGAAACTAGCAGGAGTAGGAGACCAACCCGTTCCAGAATAAGAGTAGTCTCCGACCACATTGCTCATAAATGGCTGAGAGACCTTGAAACCAGCAAGATATGGCTGAGATACCCAAGCATTGCCGCCCGGATCAGTCTTGGCGGATAGCGTATATGTATGAGGGCCTGCACCGGGGTTTTCAAGGACAATGGCGACGGCGATTTCCCTATTCCCTGCCGTCGCCCCTACAGCGAACATATCACCTGAAACACGAACGCCATCCCGAGTAATCGCAATGCTAGAACCAATCGAGGAATAGTCATTCCAGACCTGCGCGGTCCCGATCACAAAGAAGAAGTCAAAAGCAGCCAGCGTAACTTGAAAGCTCGCCTGAGTAGCAGACCACCCAGTAGTGGAAAACGAGTAGTCGCCCGTCACGCTGCTCGAGTAGACGTTCGGAACATTGAAACCCAGAACATACGGCTGAGAAACACTAGCTCTGGGAGGCGCTCTAACATCTGAAATCACCGCCGCCTCTTGGTATATCCCGAAGAAACCAGTTGTCGGGTTCATGGTCATGTAGAAGTAGCCGCCGTGGCTTCCACCCCCATAATCATTCACATCTCCGCCGGTGGTTCCCCAGCTGTTCCGCACAACCCACCACCCGCCCCCGCTGCCCCCGTCATTCCACCCCACAATAGCGACAAAGTGTCCACCATAACTGCCTGATGCGTCATGTCCATAGTAGTAGTACTGCCAGAAATTCGCATCAGACCATGGAAAATCGTCGAAAACGGGCATCCAGACCATCACAGGGCCGTGGTAGTAGAGGTACCACTTGATGGTTGCCAGATCCGTTGAGATAAAAGTCCAGTCAGTTACCTTGTATGTTCTCGAAAGATAATCCGAGCAACGGCCAGTTCCGCAAGCGTGGTCAGCCGCGTTGTAGGGGTTGCACGCCTCGTCAGGGGTCCCAGAGTTCTTCAGATAGTCCAGAGTCCCGTCTAGGTACCAACCTGAACAAGATCCCCCGGAACACTGGAGAACGTTCTGCTCGGAAAGGTCGATCCCTGAGCTAGGGTTGGCCTTGCTGATCTGGTATTGAGCTTCCATGTCGCCAATAGCGGCAAACGCCCAACAACTTCCACAGCCCCCCTGATCTCTGACAGGAGTCATGTAGTTGGTCCCAATGCTGCTAGTCCCATCCCAGCCGCTCCATGAGAAACTGGTGGGGTAACTCCCGATGTTCCCTCCCCCTTTCGCGAGGGCGTCTGCCGGAATCTTGCTTGGCAGAGCACCGGATACTGGTCCGGTCCAGTATCCTCCCGTAGGGGTACCCAAGGTTCGCGTCGGGGGTGTGATCACGGGCAGCGAGAATGGTGCGTATCGGATGACCCTGCCGGTTGAGGCTCCGCCATAGTCCTCGCCGACGTAGAGCGCCCCGTTGTGAAACAGAATGCCCTCCTGTTCGGTGCCGGGCAGCTGCCATTCCTGGAGCAACTGACCCGTGCGTGTCGTCGCCTTGAGTCGGTTGGGCCCGTCGAACACCGACAGCAGCACGCCCGATTCATCGTCGTAGGAGAGATCCGAGAGGTCGGCGAGCCCGGCCTCGAGGGTGATGGTCCCTTTGAAGGTGACACTCGTGCTGGTGGAGCTCGATACGATCGGCAGTTCGAACAAATAGATGCGACCATCGGCCTGCAGCCCAGCGTAAAAGACCCCGCCTTCGGCACTATCGGAACTCGGTACGAACGTGAGCCCCTCGAGGCCCTGATTGTCCGGACCAGTCATCCATGGCGTGAGATTGAACGTGCGAGTCACCGTGCCGGTGCGGATGCTGAACTCGAGAATGCTGTCGGGATGCTCGACGCCCATGTAGACATAGTCGCTCTGGGCATTCGCCACGCAGATCGCCTCGAGATCACCCGGCACACTCCAATTGAACAGTCCGCTGCCGTCGGTATTCATCGATGACACGGTTCCGCCATCGCTCACGGTGAGGAGTTTTTGAAGCCGCGAATGCCATGCGAGGCCGCTCGTTTCGTAACCAGCCGGCAGCGTGCCGATCGACACGCCAGGCAGGGATGCCGATGGGAAGGGACTGGGCCCTTGCAAAATGGTTACCGTCGTGGTTGTGTAGCCAGTCACCATCGTGGTACCAGTCGAGGCTAGCACGAAAGCAAGCAGAAAGCATATCACTCTTCTCGAGTGAAACATGGTCTATCGTTCATGTTCCAATCTTTCGGATTATATATATCGCTTCCGATAGTATGAACCAGACATTATACCAGAAAGGTGGAGAATGACATTGCGTCTTGGTCGTCGGCTTGGGATTGCTCTGTCGCTGCTCACCGCAGTACTGATCTGTGCGGTCGTTGCGTCAGGTACATTGAATGCAATGACCAGGACGTTGGGAATACCTCCTCCCCAATCAGGCGTTCTCCCTCCCACCGGAGGACTGCCTGAGAAATCACTCGCACTCAAAGGCAGACTTGCGCACGACGGCAGCCTATACAAGCTGGATGTTGACGCATTCCCAGGGTATGTAGTCACGTTGCGTTTCGCTTCCTCCGAGCTTGAGGCTTGGGCGGCGGCTCACGTGGGACAGGATGTAACAGTCTCGGGCTACTGGGATAAGACCGAACCGTCGATCTTTCTCGTACAGGCTGTAGCCCTATCATGATGCACCGTGGGCCCATTGGTCAATTCTTTCAACTATCTGCTGCCACCACTTGTCGACCTCGCATAAGTGAATCGTTCTCCGAATCTCCTCGTTGAAGCCCCCTGTGGCAAAGCCCGCTACTATTGCTGTGCCGGTCGTTCTAGGGCATGGTCGCGACCATTCGCGATGGGGCGAGGCATAGTCTTAAGAAGGAATCTAGACGAGCCGTGTTTGGCACAGCCGCCCGCTTCGTCTATGTTCTGGTGCGGTATGTTGCACCTCTTCGATTGCGAGCAACTGTGGCTTCAACTCCGCCTCCTAGCCGCTCCTCCACCACGTTCAAGTGTGAATCCCTGTAAACGCTGACGGTTCCTATGCCGCCGAGGTTGATGAACGTCAACGAGCACCGTCGCGGCTCCTACCGCGAAAAGCAGATTCCCACGGAGGTCCGTCCAAGGAACCGCAGGATTGTTTAGGCAATGTGGAGAGAATCCAGACTGCTGGAGCGGATAGGCCTATGCAGTCACCGTGCTTGGAGAATTGAACCCTCCCATCATTTTGGCCAGTTTCCGCAACAGAGATCACGAATTCCGCCCAAAAGAAGACCCGTTTGAACGCGCGATTATACCGGAACTGGCTGGAGTGGACCATCAACCCGTGGCAAGAGCAAGTGACATTCTGTCGTGCCTGTTAGATCAACGCTCCATTTGTCTGCGCCACGCGTGTTGACCGCGATGGCATAGGTGTATCAACCGGGCGTGTCAACGGCTATGACAGTAGCGAGCTCCCGTCTGGTAATGGTAGCGCCTGCTGCGAACATATCACCTGAAACCCTAACACCGCCGTCAACGCAGATCGCGATGCTCGAACCCACACTCGCATAATCATTCCAAACCTGAGCCGCCCCAATCAAGAAGAACGAGTCACTTGGGCCCAAGGCCGCGGCGACTCCTGCTGGAGTCGGTGACCAACTCGTAGTGGAATAGTAAGTGTCACCCACCGCGCTACTCGAATACACACCTGAAACCTTGAAACCCAAAAGATACGGCTGCGAAATACCAGCCCTACCACCCGGATCAGTCTTCGCAGACAACGCATAGATATGAGTGCCCTCCGTAGAGTCAACAGCGATCGCGGTAGCAAGCTCCCGACTCGTTATCGTAGCACCAGCAGCAAACATATCACCCGAAACCCGAGTGCCATCACGAGTGATCGCAATACTCGAACCGATGGTCGAATAGTCATTCCACACCTGAGCCGCCCCGATGACGAAGAAAGACTCACCCGCAGCTAGCGTCACCTGGAAACTCGCAGGAGTAGACGACCAACCAGTGGTGGAATAGTAATAGTCACCCACCTGACTACTCGAATACACATCCGTGACTTTAAAGCCCAGAACATACGGCTGCGAAATACCAGCCCTACCACCCGGATCAGTCTTCGCAGACAACGCATAGATATGAGTGCCCTCCGTAGAGTCAACAGCGATCGCGGTAGCAAGCTCCCGACTCGTTATCGTAGCACCAGCAGCAAACATATCACCCGAAACCCGAGTGCCATCACGAGTGATCGCAATACTCGAACCGATGGTCGAATAGTCATTCCACACCTGAGCCGCCCCGATGACGAAGAAAGACTCACCCGCAGCTAGCGTCACCTGGAAACTCGCAGGAGTAGACGACCAACCAGTGGTGGAATAGTAATAGTCACCCACCTGACTACTCGAATACACATCCGTGACTTTAAAGCCCAGAACATACGGCTGCGAAATACCAGCCCTACCACCCGGATCAGTCTTCCCACACAGCGAGTACGTGTATGTAGTGGCCAAAGGCTCAAAGACGGCTCTCAACGTTCCGTCGCCTGTGACCTGGGCTGTTGTGGAGGGAGAGAGGGCATCGATGACGGATATGCCTCCGCTGGTTTCCCAATTGGTGAACGTGTAGTCTGCAGGAGCGTACGCAACTGCCGCGTGGTCGCCGCTAGAGAACTGCCTGGTCTGGTAGTGTGAGTAGACGTTGCCGTCAAACCCAATGGTGGCGACGGCTGGCACGCTGGTGATGGCTGCGACATTGTCGTTGATACCGCATTCGCCGAAGCCTATCCTGAAGTAGCCGCTCTCACCCCATCCGGGCCCCCAGCTGTTCTTCACTATCCAGTATTGTCCCACGTTGTCGTAGCCGACGATCGAAACGCAATGGCCGCCTGCGACATCGCCATAAGTGTGATGGTAAACGCCTCCGGTGTAGTCAAAGAAGTCTTCGTAGACCGTGAAGGCTGTGACGGCCGGGCCGGACTGAAGGTAGTATTCAATAGTTCCAACATCGCTTGCAACCCAGGTCCAAGCGTACAGCTTGTGCGTCTGCAGCTGCCAATCCGAGCAGGTCCAATCGCAGTGACCCGTAATGGCCTGATAGGGGAAGCATTCTTCGTATGGCGCGCCGTAGTCTTTCAAATAGTTCAGCGCTGGCTCGATGTTCCAACCATAAGTGCAGTCTGGATTTCCGCTTCCGCATGAGAAGATGTGCTGCTCGGAAATGTTAGGGTTCCAGCTCGGATTGCCCGAAGCTATCTTGAGCGCCGCCTCGAACGTGGCAATGGTTCCAAATGCGACGCAACTTCCGCAGCCATCTTGATCCGTTATGGGTGTTGTCCAATCGACTCCCCCGATGTTCCTCCAGTCCAGACTTTCAGGAAGGGACTGTGCTAGTACCGGCCCTTTTGCCCTAGCGGAGTCAGGGATGTGTTCCATGTCGGATCGCCATCCAAGCCCATGCTCACCGGATTTGCCGATTGGCAACGTGGAGTTCGAGCAATGAGTACATTTGGGAATATTCTTCGGCAATGCTGCTGCGGGCTGTCCTATGAACGTCGGTTGAGTGAGAAATGTGATCGAATTGCCAGGTGACTGCCAGTCGTATTGGTTGATCCGGAACCCCCAATACGTAACACTAAAATCCGAAACGAATCTGACGCGCATCCAGTTTCCATTACCCCAAGGCGTCCAGAAGTCATAGTAGTCCCCATCTAGGCTATAATCGGCAACTAGATTGTCGTAGGCGTCATAGACGTAGACGTGATCAAAGTAACTCTCTATGTTCAGTCTGGCGAAATGCAATCGCATCTTGGCAGCATCGCTGGGACCGTAGACATACCACGTCTGGTCCGTGTAGTCGCTATATCTGTGGGAAGACTCGACGTACGCAGTTCGCCATTCATTCGAATAGTCCGCCAAGAAACCGTAATCGGTGATCAAAGAATCGGATGTCAGTCTAATCCTCATGTCATAGCCGGACGCCCAGCTGCTCCACTGATCGGAAAAATCGCCGCTCCAACCATCATAGAAAGACCCGTCCGTTCCGTAATCATATAGCCAGTCGTACCCAGACTCAGTCTGGATCGTTGGATAGTGAGTGCAAAAGAAGGCATAATCATCATCAGGTGTGCCATCAACCCACCAGCTATTGTCATAATTGTCTGGGTATGGGTGTGGTGACTCCGCAGATACGTCAGCCCCGACAGCCAAGCCAGTTACAGCAAACCCCCAGGACACAACCGAGTAATCCGCTACGAGACGAACCCTGAGCAAGTTCCCCGAAGTCCAGTCGGTCCATATGTTCTCCCAATATCCCGTGTAGTCGTGCACAAGGTTGTCCGCGCTGTCGTAGACATACACGTGGTCGTAGCCCGTTTCCACGTTGATCACAGAGAAACGGATGCAGATCAATGTAGCCTCAGGCGGGCCATACACGTACCATGACTGGTCCATGTAGTCCCAGTACGGATGAGGCGACTCGATGTACAATGGCGTTGAGGCCCTCGGCGCCTCGTTCGAAACGACCAACTTGCCTCCTGACATCGCAGTCTTTGTCACATTGATCGTGGTGGTTGCTGGCCGCATAACGGTTTGATTGCTCACAGGAAGATGATGAGAGGGAGCATTCGAAGGCACGGGCTTGTGAGATTCGCTAGAAGGAAGCAACGGTTTCAGCATAGCGGGTTGCAGGATAGTCGCAAAAAGCACGAACCCAATAAAACACGCCAAGAGCACATTGTGAAACCGGCGGGATTCCAGTACGTGTCGCACTCTATTCGATAGAGGCATGTTTTACGTTCCTCGTCGGCCACGACTATATGAGACTCTCGCAACAAGGTTCTAGAAAACAAGGGCCGGATCGTGGGTTATACCAAATCCCAGGCGCTCAAGTGACCCACTGATGACCCATTGATGGTTCTCTTGCGCCTGTAGACCGCGAACAGCGCTAGTCCGCCAGCAACAAGTCCAAGTGCAATCGACTCAAGAGGAAAGCCCGGGATAGCAGCCGGACTGGCCGAGTCTACGACTTCAAGGTTCAGGTACGCAACGCGATAGTACTCGGTACGATTGATAGTGCGTCCGAGTCGGAATTCCACGACATACTGACCTATGGCATTAGATGAAATCGAAAACACCTGGAAGAGCTGGCCGCAGCCCGGTGGCGGCGGGTTCTCGCTCAGACATGATATGGTCCCTGGTTCTTTGCGCACCTCTTGGACGAAGACGCTGTTTGGCATTGTTTCGATCCACCAAACGAGTCCTGTCGAGGGGTTTGTTTCCAACCGCAACTCCTGGGTATCGCCCTTCACCAGCACCATCTGATATGTCTCACTTGGAACGTTTGCATGGGATGCCTCCGCGGATAGAGTGACGGCCATCAGCAGCAAAAACAACGCCGCCGTCAAGGTGACCACGTTGGCTCTGCCATCGAGGCAACTCGGCAAGAGTCCGAAACGTCCCCTACAACAGATCCCTCATTCCATGATAAGAGTCTACCTTCTATGGAGTCAGGCCTTCCGCTCAGTCCATTTGTGATCAGCCTTGGGATGAGCTGGTTTCAGGATGCTCACTGAGCACATAGGCGGCCGGTGTGCCACTTGACATTATGTGCTGTTGGAGAGAGAGCGCAGTCTGATTATGGGCGACCTTCACTGCCCAAACACTCCCGCCTCGACTTCGACCTTCAAGTGGCTCTAGATTTGGCCATATGCTCGTGGGATGGCAGACCTGTTTCGATTAGTCTTGAACGACAACTAGTACGTGGACGTACCCGCGCCAGGCGTATCAATCGCTATAGCAATAGCAAGCTCCCGACTCGTTATCGTAGCACCAGCAGCAAACATATCACCCGAAACAGGCACGTTGCCGTCGACGCAGATCGCAATACTCGAACCGATAGTCGAATAGTCATTCCACACCTGAGCCGCCCCGATGAGGAAGATGGACTCGCCTGGACCCATGGTCGCAGCGGCACCCGCAGGAGTAGGCGACCAACCAGTGCTGGAATAGTAATAGTCACCCACCTGACTACTCGAATACACGCCTGAAACCTTGAAACCCAAGAGATACGGCTGCGAAACACCAGCCCTACCACCCGGATCAGTCTTCGCAGACAACGAATAGGTATGTGTGCCCTCCGTAGAGTCAACAGCGATCGCGGTAGCAAGCTCCCGACTCGTTATCGTAGCACCAGCAGCAAACATATCACCCGAAACAGGCACCCCATCCCTACAGATCGCAATACTCGAACCAATGGTCGAATAGTCATTCCACACCTGAGCCGCCCCAATCAGGAAGAAAGACTCACCAGCAGCTAGCGTCACCTGGAAACTCGCAGGAGTAGACGACCAACCAGTGGTGGAATAGTAATAGTCACCCACCGCACTATCCGAATACACATCCGTGACTTTAAAGCCCAGAACATACGGCTGCGAAACACCAGCCCTACCACCCGGATCAGTCTTCCCACACAGCGAGTACGTGTATGTACCCGCTCCAGGTGTATCCACAGCGATCGCGGTAGCAAGCTCCCGACTCGTTATCGTAGCACCAGCAGCAAACATATCACCCGAAACAGGCACCCCATCCCTACAGATCGCAATACTCGAACCAATGGTCGAATAGTCATTCCACACCTGAGCCGCCCCGATGACGAAGAAAGACTCACCAGCATTCAACGCCACTTGAAAACTCGCACTCGTAGAAGACCAACCCGTAGAAGAAACGTACTCGTCACCCACATAACTACTCGAATACACATTCGAAACCTTAAACCCCAAAACATAACCCTGCGAAACACCAGCCCTACCACCCGGATCAGTCTTCGCAGACAACGAATACGTATAAGCACCCTCCTCCAGCTGTCGAGCGAAGCGGGCTTTCAACCAACCGTTGGCTGAGACGGTCGCGTATGTGTCCCCGGAAAGAGAATTGTCAACAGATATGCTGCTCGCCTCCCAATTGGAGAACGTGTACCCATCCGGCGGGTTGGCGATCAAGTGAAGTCTGGAGCCTGACGGATAGCCAGCAGTAACCCCATCAGATCCAGCAACCCCGTTTGCTATGATCGTCCCGCTACTGCTAGGGTCAGTATAGAAAGTGATCGAGTTCGTCGGCACTGCCCGGATAGATGCGACCGATTGTTCGATGCCCACTTCTCCGAATCCGATTCTGAAGTAGCCGTTCTCTCCCCAGTTCTCACCCCAGCTATTCTTCACGATCCAATACTGCTCGACTGAATCGTACCCAACCATCGCTACGGCATGTCCACCTGCAAACGCAGAATGCCCATCATAATGATAAACGGACGAAGTGTAGTAGTAGTTTACAAAATCCTGATAAACGTCGAAACGTGCCACTAGTGGCCCATTTTGGAGGGCAGCCTCAATAGCACTCGGAGTCGCGGCGATCCAATTCCAGCTCGTGATCTTGAATGATCTTGATTGCCAGTCGGGGCATGAGGCCGAACATGAACCGCTCCTACTCTGATATGGAGAACAAGCCTCGTCTGGAGTACCGTATTGTTTTAGGTAGTCGAGTGCCCTGCTTACGTACCATCCATAGGTGCAGGTTCCACCGCCACAGGAGAAGAGATGCTGTTCAGACAAATCTACGTCCCAAGAGGGACTATTCGCCGCGATCCTCAACTGCCCCTCAACAGCAGCGACAACGCCGAAGGCAACGCAGCTTCCACACCCTCCTTGGGACTTGACAGGCGTCATCCAGTTGTATCCATTCTGTTGCCTCCAGTCGAAATGTGTGGGCAACGCGGCAGCGGAGTATGCTGCTGCTCGAGCCTCGTCGGGAATATCCTCAGGTAATGCACCGAGACCATAACTCGTCGCATTAGCGGCGTTCATGATTGAAACTCCCGCGGCGCTATGCTGCAGGGACGACAGACCTGACTCAGATGAGGCTGTTTGAGCTGAACGAACTGTCGGAATCGAGGCAAGCACGCCTATTATGACCAGTGTTATGACGAAAAGGGGGACAACACGACGCATACTACGAGGGAGACTAGTGATCACCTGCATCTAGCTGCACACTTGATCATATGAGCTGCCCGACTCAGGTTTGGTCTTGGTGTGCGTAAGGACATGCAACCAAAGTGACAATTCCCTCACGGTTTGCAGATGATGGGCGTCTTAGCAGGCAGTGTTAAGCAGTCAGTGCGATACAGTCAGTAGTATGTAACAGAGGAGCAAACATAGACCAAACGATTCAACCGAATGCGCAAGGTGATTGCTGAGTTACGTCAGGGCTAACTAGCGTGCCATGTAGCACTTGCCAAAGACATTCACGGCGCATGACTGAACTACGAACGATATGCAGGGCGCTTGACTAGCTCGGAAGGCAGGCCTCGATCAAATGACGACAAATGAACCACCGCAACGACTCTGCTCTGACCGAACCAACAAACGCCTTGCCGCAAGGCAGCCCAGTTGAAACCTGTATATTTCAATCCGTCGAGTTCTTGCTTCGGGCTCCGGCTAGGGCATGGCACTCGTCTTGCCATCGGGATCCTAACCGATTCTCGCCTCGCTAGTCTGTCTTGGCCGACAGGGCATAGGTCCAGGTGCCTGCTCCAGGCGTGCTTACAGCGATGGCGACCGCGAGTTCCCTATGAGTTATGGTGGCACCCGTCGCGAACATGTCACCAGAAACTCTAACATCACCTTGAGTTATCGCCATGCTCGAACCGATCGTTGCGTTATTATTCCAGACCTGAGCCGTCCCAATGAGAAAGATTGAGTCGCCGGCGCCAAGGGTCGCTGAGAAACTGGCTCTCGCAGACGACCACGAGGTCTTGGAGATGTACTGGTCACCTACCTGACTCGCGGAGTAGACGGTCGAGACCTTGAACCCGAGGACGTATGGCTGTGAAATCCAAGCCCTTCCTCCCGGGTCAGTCTTCGCAGAGAGCGCATACGTGTACGTGCCTGCACCAGGCGTGTCCACAGCGATCGCGGTCCCGAGTTCCCTGCTCGTAATTGTAGCGCCAGCGGCAAACAGGTCACCTGAAACAAGGGTACCGTCCCGAGTGACTGCAATACTGGCACCAATCGATGGATCATCGTTCCAGACTTGAGCAGTCCCGATCAGGAATAGAGACTCACCAGCGGCAAGATTCACTGTGAAACTCGCTGGACTAGCAGACCAACCTGTCGTTGAGTAGGAGAAATCTCCAATCGCACTACCCGAGTTGGCATCGGAGACCCTGAAACCGACAATGTATGGCTGCGAGATCCAAGCCTTACCGCCTGGATCCGTCTTCGCCGACAACGAGTAAGTGTATGTGCCTGCGCTTGGCGTGTCAACCGCAACCGCGGTTGCGAGTTCTCTACTCGTGATCGTGGCGCCGGCAGCGAACATGTCCCCCGAAACAGGGATCCCGTTCCGAGTGATCGCAATACTCGAACCGACCGAGGCGTAACTATTCCAGACCTGAGCAGTCCCGATCACGAAGAAGGATTCGCCTGGACCCAGAGTCACCGTGAAAGTGGCCTCTGTGGGAGACCAATCTGTCGATGAATAGGAAGAGTCACCTGTCGCGCTGTACGAGTAGACATTCGAGACCCTAAAACCCAAGAGGTACGGCTGAGAGATCCCAGCCACATTCACTGCCAGTTGCTTTGTGAAGTGAGCCCTCAACCAGCCATTGTTGTTGACCGTCATGTAAGTATCCTGCAAGGGTGTACTATCAACAGATACGCCGTTTGTCTCCCAATACGAGAACTGATACCCGCTCGGCGCATTTGCGACAACATGAACCCTTGCACCTGACGTGTAGGTTCCCGTCGCCCCATCCGTTTTGCTTGCACTGTCGACGGTCACGGTGGCGGAGCTAGTGTCTGTGTGGAAGGTTACCGTGTAAGTCGGGATGACGCTGAAGTTGCTTGTCGCCGAATCGATTGGACCCGCATCTGTCTGAACAGTCAGCGTGTAGCCTCCTGCAGGTGCGCTTGAATCGACCGTGAAGCTTCCAGTCAACGTGCCAGCCACGATTGAGCATGCCTGCGAAGTGGACAGGCTTGAGGGGATAGCTGTCAAGACGCAACTGGCACCCTGGTAGTTCGAGCCGGAAACTGAGACGGCTGTTCCTGCCGGACCGGAGACTGGTGTCAACGTCAACGTTGCCGGTGCTGTTTGAGAAGTAGAATTGGATGTTGAAGTCGTGGTGGTCGTTGTGGTTGAGCCTGTCGATTCTGTGGAAGATGTCGAGGTACTTGCTGACTGGGTAGTGGAGGATGTTGACGTGCTATTTGATTCCGTGCTGGAAGGTGTTGACGTGCTCGTTGATTGAGTACTGGACGATGTTGGTGTACTCGTTGAATTTGTGGTAGAGGAATATGTAGAACTGGTCGTTGAATTCGTTGATGTGGTCCAGGTTGTTTCAGTTCTTGAGGTGGCTGTTGAATTAGAGGTAGTGGAATTCGTTGTCGTGGTCGTGTTTGTGGTCTGCGATCCGACTGTGAACGTGTAATCTTTCTCATTGTTGCCTTCGTTAGACTCCGCTATCTGGTTGTCGGGATCAGTTATCCACTTGGTCGTGTGAGTGCCCGTTTGAGCTGTGAGTGGGCCTACATACCAGATCTGGACTTCGGCGGGCGTTATGGTATCGGGGCCTCCCCGCCCATAGTCGCTGTCATAGTAGACATCCAAGTAATAGCCGGATGCGGGCGCGTCCCCAATGTTCTTCACAGATGCTACGATATTGATCTGTTCGCCGGGCGCCACCGATGTGACTGCTTGACCGGGATTGGCGGCCTCCTCAAGCCAGATGCTGTCGACTGTGAGATCAGCTGAGGCCGCATGAACCGGATGCGCGAGGCTCGAAGTACAGATCAACAGCAGAGTCAGGAACGATAGAAACGGGATCTTGATGCGTGGCAGAGTGGCGTGTCGCAAGCGAGGCATACGTCTTCTAGGCTTCTGATTGATGATGGCGGCCCATCCCCTGCTACTTTCGCAATCCGTCATCTTCAACCAGGGTCTATGCACGAGTTCCAGACGAGTAAACGTCTTGTAACTCACGTCTTTGAGCGCAAGGGACGGAGGCGGCGCGAATCTTCTAGAAGACAGAGGAAGACGAGGCGGGACGGAATCAAGTCTAGGCTGCAACCCGCACCAGTGGAAATGAAGGCTGGCAAGGTGTCCGAACGGCAAATGGAGGACTGTGGAGCTCGACTGAACACCGCTATTCCGATGCGGCTTGGCAGAAGACGTTCGCTGGCGACGATGCGAGCGTCTAGAGTAGATGCCTATTCCATTCTAATGATACATACCAGAAGACGCTGGTTACGTGGATCTAAGACGTCCAGTCGAAGGAAGATGCGAGAGTGCGAGGTAAGAACCCAACGCTTCGAACGGGGATCGGGCGTGATGCTGGCGCTTGCGATATCGTTTGACACGCAGCACAGACCGTGCCTCTCGTGACCGGGGATCATGGCGGCGGTGAAGGACAGAAGGTAAGGCTCTCTTGGCTTCTCGAAGTCTCTCGGTTTCCTGGCAATTAAGGTCGACGACGATATCTGAACAGCACCACAACACTGACCGAACCGATTGCAGCAGCTGTGACCTCTATGCAAAGCATAATGAAAACGTGCGAGCGGGTTTCAAGCATAGTACCTCCGACAGGAGGACTGGGCTGCATGGGAGCGCCGATCAGATCTACTCTGCCGTGGCCTACGTGTGTGTTTGGGCATGGGCTTAGCACGCAGTCAGCAGTGCTGAATAGAACACTTCGGACTTGATTTGGGGTAAGACTCGGGTTCTCGCTCAGTATGAGAGCCACGGCTCCTGACACCATCGGGGTGGCCATTGATGTTCCAGAAAGAGTCTGATAGCCGCCGCTGAGCCAAGTCGAATAGATGTTAACCCCCGGCGCGGCTATTCCATGGTCTACCATTGCTGCTCCGATAGAAGAGAAAGAAGCCAAGTTGTCAAGACTATCCACAGCTCCAACTGCTATCACGCTGCTTACGCATCCAGGCGCGCCTAGGCCTTGAGTCCCCAGATTTCCCGCGGCTGCGACGACTGCTATCCCCGTGGACACCGCATTGCTGATTGCCGTCGCGAGGCTAGGTACGGCACTGTCACAATTGGGCAGAGTCCCTCCGTTGTCTTCTGCATAAACTGTTGCGAAGCTCATGCTGATGATATTCGCGCTGTTCGCCACTGCCCAGTCTATCCCTGCTATGACCTGCGAGAATGTGCCTTCCCCGCGGCTGTCTAGAACCTTGTCGCTTAAGAAAAGGATGGAGGGCGCAACGCCTTTTGCAGATGGGTTTGCTCCCTGTGCTCCTGCTATGCCGGCAACGTGAGTTCCATGTCCATTGTCGTCCTCGCATGATGTGGTCCCAGGTACTTCGGTGTGGCAAGCTACGATTCTTCCGCTGAACTCGGCGTGTGTTGTATCGATGCCCGTATCGAGAATTGCGACCCGAATTCCAGAGCCCGTGTAGCCCCGAGCCCATACGAGATCCGCATGAATCTGTTGGTCCGCCTGCAAATCGGTTGCTGTCACGGGCAAGTCGGGGTCGACACTCACTACCAGTGGGCGCAGAGACTTGTCGGCCAAGAGAGACATGCTTGCTGAGGGAACCAGAGCTGCAACACCGTTGATGATCTTGTACTGTCGAACAATTGTGCCGCCCATGGATGCTACTTCCTTCTGCATCTCCGTTTCGTTCGCTGAGGAAGAGAAGAGAATTATGACCGGCACTTTCGAATCTGCCTGAGCCCGAGTCTGCGAGAATGGCAAGATGGGATCAATTGACACACTAGGCGGTAGCCAAGCCAACTGAGGACTCGATAGGACGAGAGTCGCAATCAGGACACAGACGACAGGGCGAAACAAGACCGGAGTCAGTCCTCGCACGGGTGTTTTGTTGGTGTGCTCGCGCTCGGATTCGAGTTTCCTGTCATGCCGCAGTCTCGAATGGTAATGAACCCCGACAAGCAACGGTTGTCAGTTCTGAGTTCAAACCGACCGGATGGAATGAGCGAGGGCAACTTCTCGTTCACCGTAGAAAGTCCCTACCTTCTATGCCTTTCAAGGTAAGCATGCACTACGTTATGTTTCCCTAACCAACTATCTGATGAACCTCAAAGCTCGTTCATGTCATTTCATTTCTTCTGCCCAGCATGTCGTAAGAGCATGTGCTTCTCGTAACGCACTTGACCTACATCTAGTTTGTAAGCCCTTTGGCCTCTAGCTCAACCGATCAATTTCCTCACAATTCAGAGAGTATCTGAAGTCGTGGCCGGGACGATCGCCTACGAACTCTATCATCGCCTCTGGAAGAGATAGACAACGAAGAATCTCTTTGGCGATCTGCAAAGTAGCCCTGACATGAAGCATGTGACCTGTGATGGCTCCGAGATTATAGTAACCGTCCGCGGGACCTCCTTTAGCGAACCGCAGCCCCCTCAGCCCGATTGCTTGATCTAGGTCCGTGATGACGCTCCTCGCGAAGTCTCCTCTCTAGCTCACGAAGGATGCTCGTCTTCCCCGATCTTCTTCCACCAGTGGGCACCACCTTGGGGGGGGTATCCCAGATCTCTTTGAGACCATTCTGATGCCACGTTCATGACAAGCGTAGACGCTCTATCGTGTCAAACGCCAGGAAGGAACCGGCTACGGACAAGCATGCCATCAGTCCAATGTTGATCCAGACCCTGTTGAGTCCAAAGGGAGGAAGAGCCTCAGCACGGAGCACCTGATACACAAAGAACTGCAGGAATCCCAAAACGGAAGCGACGAGCGCCCCCGCCAACGTAGCCACAACGGCGGTCTGCGTTCCCTGAGAAAACTCCTTTGCCAGTTGGGCAGTCATGAACGTACCGATTAGCCAGGGAACAGCAATCAGAATCACTGCGGCCACATACCACTTGTTGCCCCAGAGCCAGCGAAGGTTTAGCATGTTACTGACGCTTACCTCCGTGATGTCCGAAAGGCGAGATTTCAGAAGGGTCAGTGATATGCTCAGTAGCTGCACGACCAGAGAATAGAGCAGCAAGAACAACAGCGATTTGTTCATGGATACTCCACTCCAACAGACTGAAGGTGAACCTAGTTACTATAACTTCCCATCGTATCTTCACGTGTGAAACGGCAAGTCTGATTCATGAGAGGGGAGATATATTCGCTCTTTCCCTCCGCGGCGACGCGACCACAAGAGCCGAAGAGTGCGGAGATAGAGATTCGTCGCCGAGAGCGAATACAAAGCTGAACATCCTATCCGGCGACTTTAGTAGACAAGGCGACGCCGCCACCATCTGTCGGCGGTGTATCACTTGATTGTCTTCTCAAACCTCCGTATCAATTCCTTCCGGACTGCTTCGGTCCGTAGTCGTTCGTGCTATGTTTGACTCTCTCCGCGGCTGAAGACGTGAGGATTCTCTGGGCTTGGTCGAGGCCTCTTCATGAACGGCGACACAGAAGTCGGGCCACCTCCAAGAGGCTTCGCGACCGGTCCAGAATCGGCCTTCAATTTCGGCCGCGGTTTCATGGGCTTCAGGAAACCTATGGAAAACGGATCAGCGGCAAATACGCATGCTCTAGTAGAATTTGTCTCTTCTTGCCGCTCGGAGTATGATAACTTCGGCGCTCTCGAAGTTAATCGTGAAGGCGATCCTGTATTCGCCGACTCTTCGCGTGAGAAGACCGGTGACCAGCCTGACCTTGGACAGGGCGTGATCCGCTTCAGGCTGGCGAAGCCGGAACTTCATCGCTACATTATCCGGCGACGAGAGGGAACAGACAAGATCGTCGCATTGGGAAAGCAGAGATAACATTCGACATCAGAGGAAATGCTGAGCTGAAGAATGGACCACCTGCTCCCAGGCGCCCGTTCACTTTCCATTTATTGGCAGCGGCCATGGCACCGTGGAACTCTATTTCACGCCTAGAACGGGCTGATTTTGAGCGAATGTGACGATTTCAGCCCGCATCTACCCTGATCTCAACCTACAATGGTGGAGGGGAGGCCCCGCTTGGCCCTGACCTAATAGTGGTGCAATACTGCAAGAACTCAAACACGCTCATTCGTATTCGTCGAATCATGCGTCTGATTCCCTGTCCTCCCCTCATGAAATATAGGAACGTTGAGGCGGAGAGGACTGCCAGCATAAGCAAGAATTCATGCAAGCCGAGAAGACAGTCTAGCCTCCTGGTGAGGATTCGACCATAGCTGCGTACCACGGGAGCAAGACTCAAAGGCTGTGAATTCACAGCTTGGCGTTATGTTGAATCAAGCTTCTGTTCGCCTTAGGCCAAGCTCCTCCAGTCTTTGGAAGTGTTCATCACGTGTCTTCAACGTGAGGTTACGTGCTATCGCGGTTGCAGCTACAAGCAGGTCCGCATCAGGTACTAGTGCGCCTCTCTCCTTGAGATCACAGTAAATCTTGCAGTAGGTTTCGATTATCTCGTTGTCCAGGTTCTGCAGGTTGAAGGTTTCTTCAAGCAGTTTCTTGACTCGTCCTCTCTTCTCGACCTCAAGTCCTCTCAACACCTCGATCAATGTGACGATTGAAATGCTTCCGGCCTCGTACCTTCTCTCACGCAGCAGTTCTATGACCACATCTGTGTCAAGCAGGTTCATCTGAACGCAAGTCTCTCTCTGAATTCTCTACTGGACTTGAGTATGGATTCCAAATCCTCCGTCGTGAGTAAGCTCGCCAGCTCCTCGAAGGCCCTCCTGCTGCTAAATCCGCTTGCCTCAGAGTACAAACTGAACAAGAACTCCCCCCATTCATGTCTGCCTTTGGCCTTCTCCAAGACCTTCTTAACGTCCGCGGGAACGGAGATCGTGGCATATTTCCCCATTGTGGATCGCTGTGCAGTTACGTCACGACGTAGCTATAAAGCCGTTTCGGGGAACCGTCGCCCGCTCTCTCTCCAGACATCTCCTGTCAAGTCTCTGGGGCGAACTCCCTCTGCAGTTCTTCATAGCCGTCAGGTGTGCCTATGTCCCACACGTAGCTAACCAACACATAGCCGTAGACCTCCTCTTGCCTGCAGAGCCAAGCTATGAAATTGCCAGGTTCATCCCTGTTTCCGCCCGTGTCTAGGTACTGTTTGGTTCTGAGTAGCGACTCATACGGTAGAATGTAGATGCAAGCTCCGACCACGGTTGTTGTAGGTTTCTTCGGCTTCTCCTCAAAGCTGAGGACTCTGTTGCCGCTTCCGAGCGTCACGGCGGAGCCTAGCTTGACTTCCTCCAAGCTCTTCTGATGGTAGACCGCCACCACCGCTTTCCGTTTCTGCCGATAGTACTCTAGCATGCCAGTTAGGCTCGACGTGAAGATATTGTCGCCGCAGATGACAAGGTAGTCATCAGGCTCGAGCTTCGGGGCAAGCTGAGCTAGGGCTCCGACGGCTCCGAGCTTTTCCCTTTCGCTTCTCGAATGCTCAACGACAAGCTCGATATTTGTCAGATGCTTGGAGGTTAGCCATGACTCGAATGCTGGCTTGAACTTGATGTTGGTCGTGAGCAGTATCTTCTCTGGGGCTATCTCCGTAAGCTTGTCCAAGATGTGGTCGATCGCGGGTCTACCAGCGATGGGCAGCAGACTCTTCGGCAGTTCGGCTGCCACCGGTCCCATCCTCTTTGCGTAGCCTCCAGCCAGAATGATAGCCCTCATGATCTTCACTTCCGCAAGTATCTATCAACTATCGCTTTCCATGGCGCGCCTGTTCGTAACAAGTCTCCATGTCAATCCTTGGGAAGCTGTTTCGGTCCGTAGTCGTTCGTGCTATGCTTGACTCTCTCCTAGACTGTAGTCGGGAGCTTGCGCTCGCCCACTTGTGGTCAGCGCTCTTTCCCATTCGACAGCCGATCCAGGATTTTCTCCGCCTCTGTCTCGACGTTAGCTGCTTGCAGATTGGTTTGTTTCGCGACTTCAATTAGCTCTGCATCTGCGCTGAGGAAGAGATCACATTCGAGGCTTTTCGCCGTTGCGATCTGGATAGCGTCAGCTTCGTAGATGTGGCTTGAAAAGATCAGATACCAAGCATCAGCGAATATCTTGGCGGTTGGAGATCGTATGTTGAGGTGGCCAAGTCTGAACAGTTTTATCGTTTCTGCGACAAAATCTCTAGTGCTAGTCCTAAACTGCATCTCCGAGATGACTTTCCTAGAGAGATGTTGGTCAAGTGCGCCTATCAGTTCTCCCACATTCCACATCGAGAAGGATATCCTAAGGGCACCTACCTCGGCTCGGCCGTAGACATCGTCAACGAGCTTGGATCCTTTCTCTTCGATATACCTCTTGACGATGGTGCTTGTGTCAAGATACACGTTTCTTGCGCTCATCTCTCATCCGTCTGATCGTTCTCGCCGTCGACACCCTGACCTTCGGCCGATGACTTATGATTTCTTGAGATGAAGGATACGAGTCCAAAACAATTCCAGCGTTTGACGCAAAGGCTTCGAGAACCGCTGCAGGGGTGAAGCTGCGTAGAGCTTCCTCAACGCCTGCACTCATCTTTCTCGTCGTCCCGTAAGCTTCTTCCACGAACCTCCTGAACTCGCTCCAAATCTTCTCGTCCAAGACGAGTGTCGTCTTAACAGTCGCCAAGAGCGCCCGCCATCTAGAAGGTATACCGTACAACCCTATTATGCATTGTCTCGCTGCGGTGAGATACCGTGAATGAATCCGTCCTCAGCCGCATCACAGCCTGGCGACACTCTTATGGCTGACCATCCCAAGGGCACGGGTCTCTTGTCCTAGGCAGAGTGGCATACCATCCTCACACCAATACTTGTACCATGCGTCGACGTCACAGTAACCAAGTCCGTACGTTTCATGATAACCGTGATAACCGATCCGTTACCGCAAGCGCGCGGCCTCCTCAACATGAGAGAAACGTTTACATGTAATCTGTCCCTTCATGTACATGTTCATTTGATGCAAGGTCCCCGAACATGACGAAAGTAGTCCAGACAACCCTTGACGAGCAGGAGTACCGCACATTGCGAGAAGTGCTCCGCAGACGAGGCCTCAGCCTCAAAGAAGGGCTGCGGATCGCGGTCACAAGGTTGGTGTTAGAAGAGATGAAACTCGATCCCTCAGATCCATTCCTTTCAAGTCAGCCAACCGGGAGAAGCGGCCACAAGGACCTCTCCAAGGCTCATGACAGATACCTATACGGCCGTGGCCAACGCTGAGACTCTTTCTTGATACGAGCGCGCTAGTGGCAATTGAGGACCTAGACGACGCAAACCACAAGATCGCGATCAAGTACAGAGACAGGATCCGCACGGGCGACACTCCCTTCCGGAGCCTGTACATTTCGAACTATGTGATTGACGAGGCGCTCACACTCCTGCGCATCCATTGTAGCCACCGGGTCGCCGTCTCGTTTCGCAAAGTCCTTGAGGCTTCGAGGCTCGTGAAGATACTCTGGATAACAGAAACCCTAGAAAAGGCTGCTTGGGAGATTTTCGAGAAGCATGCAGACAAGGAATTCAGCTTCACTGACTGCACAAGTTTCGCGCTGATGGAAGCCGAAGCGATTCGGAACGTCTTCACGTTCGATCAACACTTCAGCCAGTACGGATTCGAGTCAGTGCCGTAAGCCTGAACCTCTACTGACTTGGATACAGACTAGATCGAACTCTTCTGACATCAGAGGCATGGGCGGACAATGTGCCAGTTCACGCAGAATACGGCCTACGATCGTCGTCCAGGATCGCCCAGCTTGAGCTACCTGTACTCCTGTCCTCGGAACCGAAGTGATCGTGAGCCACTTCCTGATTGCTAGGATGTGGGACCGACTAGGTCAAGCCACCACCGCTCGTTGGTCCTGTACCAGTCAACGGTCTTCTGAAGTCCCTCCTCGAAACCTACCTGAGGTTTCCATCCTAAGCGTTGAACCTTGCTACATTGGATCGAGTACCTGAAGTCGTGGCCGGGACGGTCAGGAACGAGCTCTAGCATCGCCTCAGGAAGAGATAGACAGTGAAGAATCTCTTTGGCGATCTCAAGGTTCTTCCTCTCGTTTCCCCCGCCGATGTTGTAGATCTGCCCCTTCTCCCCCTTCTCCAGAACCGTGAGAATAGCTCCACAGTTGTCCTCCACGAATATCCAGTCTCTCACGTTCTCTCCCGTCCCATAGATTGGGAGACGCTTTCCGCGCAACGCATTAGTAATCAGTCTAGGGATGAACTTCTCAGGATGCTGGTTGGGGCCGTAGTTGTTCGTGCTCCGCGTTACGGTGACCTCAAGCCCGTACGTGACGTGGTATGCGTTGACTAGTAGGTCCGCTGCTGCCTTGCTCGCTGAGTATGGGCTGGAAGGGTTGAGCGCATCGGTCTCCACGAAGGACCCTTCGACGCGGCTGCCGTAAATCTCGTCTGTGCTGATCTGTTGAAACCTAACGCCAGACTTCCGGCACGCCTCAAGGAGGACCTGTACTCCAAGAACGTTCGTCTCAACGAAGATGCTTGGCGTCTGGATGCTTCGGTCCACATGAGACTCGGCCGCAAAGTTCACGACAGCATCCGCTTTCTTCACGAGCGACCCTACAAGCTTACGATTTCTGATATCGCCTCTGATGAACTTGTGGCGTTTCTCGCCGCGTAGGTCTTTGATGTTGCTCAGGTTCCCTGCGTACGTGAGCTTGTCCAGATTGACTACGGCACAGTTCGTATTGTTGAGCAGGTGACAAACGAAGCTGCTTCCGATGAAACCCGCGCCGCCAGTGACGAGTACTCTATCCATGCTTGAGACCTGGCGCTAGGCCCCAGTCGTATGGGATCTGTTTCGTGTCAGGTGGAAGCCTGAACTCATCAGGTTCCTTGTAGTCGTACAATTCGGTTGGTACGTTTACTGCGTACGCCGTTTCTCCTCCGACCGCCTTGAATCCATGATACACGAGCGGCGGGATCTTCACGAGGAGAGGTTTCCGATCACCGAAGAAGACCTCCGCGAGCTGCTTGTATGTCTTGGAGGACTTGCGGGAATCATAGAGCGCCAGCTTGAGCATGCCTTTGATGCAGATCATGTGGTCTGTCTGTTTCTTGTGATAGTGCCAAGCCTTCACGACGCCCGGATACACCGTTGTCAAGTACACCTGGCCAAACTTCTCGAAGACATCCCAGTCAGACCTCATTAGCTCCATAAGCCAGCCGCGCTCGTCCGGGATCGATTTGAGCTCCCGGAGAACCACGCCGTCGATCATACCGTTCACGACTCCAGTTTGAGATAGTCGCTCGGCCTAACTTAATTATTCCTCGCCTTGGGTGGCCCATCAGTTGACGGTTACCCGTACAAAACTAGGGTGCAATGCACCCTAGTTTCTCGCCCTAAAAGTTGCCAGAGCCCTCTTCCGAACCCTTCACGGAGGCACACTCGGTTCTCCCAACTTGTGAGTATGCCAAATGTGATGCGACAACAGAAGAGAAGAAATCGCTGGGAAAGGTTTTTTTGCGACGTAAACGTCGTTGTTTACAGGGGTTATCATTCTTGGTGCAGGTCCAAGTCAGGATGCCAGAGAAGAGCGTTCAGGAGATCGACAGGTGGGTATCTGAGGGAAGGTTCGCGAGCAGGAGCGACGCGATAAAGACCATTGTCGCCATGCATCAAGAAAGGGAGCGTACAAGAGAATTCTACAAGCTCCTCCTAGAACGAAGCAGAGAGGCCAAGGAGAAACCAGAGATTCTCCTATCTTTAGAGGAAGTCAATTGAGCTTCGGGGTTTTCCTGCACCCCAAGGCCGCACGTTTCCTGAAGAAGGCAGACCCATCGCTTAGGAGAAAGATAAGAGAGAATTTGGCGGAATTAGTAGACTCACCGGAGGAGAAGGGGGAACGCCTCATCCATTCATCCTTCTGGAGGCTCAGGGTCGGAGACTACCGCGTAATATACGAAATTGATAGAGAGCATAGCAGAGTCATCGTCTTGTTCATTGGCCACAGGAGAGACGTTTACGACGAGTTCTCTAGGCTGCTGTGAGATGCCCTGTCTCTCTCGAACGGTCGGCCGAAATGAAGAGATGGGAGGAGCGGTAGTCTGCGAGTCCAGAAGACCACGAATTCGTTCTTGTCGAAGACATCCCAGTCAGACCTCATCTGCTCCATGAGACACCCACGTTCATCCGGAATCGGCTTCAGCTCCCGGAGAACAACGCCTTCAATCATCTGACTCGCACATCCAATCGGACATAGCACGTCGACCCAACTTTATTATCCCTTGATATCCTCAACCAGACTGGTGCAACAGGGGCGCCTGCGCTGAGAATCGTGGTGACAGGAAGCAGCGGTCTGCTTGGTCGAATCCTTGTGAACCTTCTCAAGAATGACTATGAAGTCATCGGGGTAGACAAGTACGTGCCGGCGAACGAGCCGGACGCGCTCGCGCTAGACATCACTCAGACACCGGGCGCACTTGACTCGATGATGAAACTACGTCCCTCCGTGGTAGTTCACACGGCCGCGGAAACCAATGTGGACCTCTGCGAAACTGATCACGCGCATGCTCGAACGGTTAACGTGGAAGGCACCGTCAACGTCGCCGAAGCTTGCGCCAAATCCGGCGCCAGAATGATATTCATCTCTACAGACTACGTCTTTGACGGCACCAAGGGGAACTACTCAGAA
>Ga0315279_10000883_pt1 | contig 53842 bp, 52 predicted proteins | sample YL17G06_20_MG_FD_203694 | JGI IMG/M metagenome (GOLD analysis project Ga0315279, IMG submission 203694) | Sediment microbial communities from Yellowstone Lake, YNP, Wyoming, USA - YL17G06_20 | ecosystem: Environmental > Aquatic > Freshwater > Lake > Sediment | place: USA: Wyoming | collected... | reverse complement strand
ATTCCCAGGAAAAACGGCCACCCGGTGCCGGGTCAGGCCAAAAACCCACGATGTCCGGGGTAATCGAAATCCGGCCTCACTCCAAATCATTGCCACAATGGAAATTAGCAGCTACGCTAATGGCTCGGAGCCACGAGAAGTCCGTTGGGTGAGGAGGCGAGAATGAACATGCAGGGAGTCGGACGGGCGTCAGATGATCTTTTCTACGATCCTGTCGCTTGCTTTCTCCTTGAGGATCAGCTTGGCTTTTCCATCAGGCATGACCTCCCGCTTGACCAGTTGGTAGTCCTTGTCGAAATCGGTGCCGCGTGGCGCTTTCGCGGCCACGGGAGGTCCCCTCCAGGCCCGGAGAGTCACCGGCTCCCATGCTCGAGACCGCACCGATCGGTAGCAGGCGTCCATGATCTCGTTGACCACATAGCCGTCGTAGAATGTCTCCATCGGCTCGGTGCCGGCATCGAAGGCATCGAGGGTTCGCGCGAACATCTGATCATATCCCAGCTCCGCCGTTTCATCCCCGACGGGGAACAGCCACCCCGTGTCCCCCTCCGCCTTTTCCGCGACGTAGCCCTGGCTCCCCACGCTGGTGAACATCTCGAAGCCGGTGCGGAGCCAGTGGTTGATCCAGACTGTGCCTTCCGTCCCGGCCACTTCGTCTCGCAGGTCCATGCCTCCACGGAAGCACCAGCTCACCTCGAACTGGCCGATGGCTCCCGTGTCGTAGCGGACCAGACCGATGGCGCTGTCTTCGACATCGATGGGATGCACCTGGGTTTCCGCCCAGCACATGACCTCCACGGGCCTCGCGGCCTTGCCGATGAAGGATCGGCCCAGCTCGATACAGTGACAGCCCATGTCGATGATCGCCCCGCCGCCGGACTGCGCGCGGTCCCAAAACCACGCGCTGTGGGGGCCGGGATGGGCTTCGCGGGACCGCGTCCACAGCACGCGCCCCACGGCTCCCTTCTGGATAGATTCGATGGCCTTGAGAACTTTCGGGTTGAAAACAAGGTCCTCCAGGTAGCCGTGGAATACCCCTGCCTTCTCGACCGCCTCGAGGATTTCCCACCCCTCGGCAGCGGTGCGACCGAGGGGTTTCGTGCAGAGCACCGCTTTCCCCGCCTTCGCCGCCATGAGGACTGCCTCGCGATGCAGGGCATTGGGCAGGCCGACGACCACGACGTCCGTATCCGGGTCGTGGATCGCCGCGGACATGTCGATTGTCCACTTCTCCACGCCCCATGCAGCCGCGGCCCCCTTCGCCCGCTCCGCAGACCGCGAGTAGAGGACATGTACCCTGTCTCTGCTCCGGTTGGCGTGGAGCGAACGGGTGTAGAACATGCCGATCAAGCCCCCGCCCAACATGGTGATCTTGTGCATGGGCACGAGTATACTCGATCGACCCGCACTTTACACGCCGACCATGTGTGCCCACGCAGTACGGACTCCTAAGACCCGTCCCGCTCCTTCTTCTCGAACTCCGCCTCCACCGTGATGGTGATTCCCCCGCGTGCATTGAAGGCGCCCGTCACCCTGCACGAGAGTGGATCCAATGCCTTCACGACGTCGTCGAGGATCCGGTTGGTCACGTGCTCGTGAAACGTGCCTTCGTTGCGATACGACCAGAGATAGAGCTTGAGTGACTTGGACTCGAGGATGCGCTGGTCCGGAACGTAGCGGATCGTGATCGTTCCGAAATCCGGCTGCCCGGTGAGCGGGCACACGCAGGTGAACTCGGGACACACGAGGGTGACGGTGTAGGGACGGCCGGGGTTCCTGTTGGGGAATGCTTCCAGCCGCTTCACCGGCTTTGCCTTCTTCTTCGACAGGAGCGTGAGCCCCTGGCCGAGCCTTTCGGTTCTGATGGTGCGCGGTTTCGTGGCGGCCTCCTTATTCCCTGATCCTGAAGGGGCTGAAATTCGTTTCGCGATCGTAGTAGTCCTCGCGCTCCGCCTTTTTCAGGAAGGCGACGATCGCATAGGTCGCCGGAGTCGCGATGGTTTCATATGCCGACTTGACCAGCCATTGCGCGACAATCACGCGCGCGAGATTGGACCATGCCATCGTGCCTCCGAATGCGGCCGTGATGAAAATGAGCGAATCGGCTCCCTGGCCCACGAGGGTGCTGCCGATCGTGCGGGTCCACAGCCAGCGGCCCCGCGTGGCGATCTTCATTTTCGCCAGCACCAGGGAGTTGAGGAACTCCCCGGCCAGGTAGGCAATGAACGAGGCGAGCAGCAGGCGCGGGGTTGCGCCGAGGATCCGCAGGTACGCGGCCTGGCCGTCCCAAAATGCCGCGGCCGGCAGCCTCCCGCCGATCCACATGGCGAGCACCGCAAGGGCGTTGCACGCGAAACCGATCCAGATCACCTGGCGCGCGCGGCCGTATCCATACACCTCGGTGAGGACATCCCCGAAGATGTAGCTGATGGGAAAGATCACGACCGCGGCGGGAACCATGATTCCGAACACGTCGATGATCTTCACCGCGATGATATTCGCGGTGATCAGGCAGGTGACGAAGATGGCGGTGACGATGGGGAGATAGCGATAGGCCCGGTTTTCCACGGCGCCAGTATAAAGAGGCGCGTGCGCCCGGTCTACAATTGCTGGTCCGCGTCGAACGGGCCCAGCACCTCGGCTCCCGTGCCGGTGATCACCACGTCGTCCTCGGTCCTCACGCCCCCGAACTCCACGGAATATGCGCCCGGTTCGACGCTGTGGATCATCCCTTCCCGCAGGGTCTCCCTGCTGCCGGGAGCGATCATCGGGTGCGGCTCGTGGTAGCGAAAACCCGTCCCATGGCCGGTCGCGTGGAGGAACTCTTTCTCGAACCCCGCGTCCCGCATGACGCCGCGGGCGGCGGCATCGACTTCGGCGCAGGGCACGCCCGGCGCGGCCGCCTTGACTGCGCGTGCCTGCGCGCGGTTCACCGCATCGAAGACCTCGGCCAGCCGCGGAGAGACCCGGCCGGCCACGACGGTTCGTGTCCTGTCGCTCCAGTACCCGTCAGCAACGACAGCCAGCTCCAGCATCACCACGTCCCCATTCTGTACAATACGATCGGTGGTAATCTCCGCCGGCCGCCAGGCGCGAGACGTTTCTTCCCTGCCTGCCGCCACCTGTGCCCAGGAGCGGACCCGCCGCGCGGCGCCCGACAGCGTGCCCCGTACCATGATCGAGGACTCCACCTGCGCGGCCAGCTCGACGGCCGTGATCCCCGGAACCGCCTTTTCACGGAAGGCCGCCAGTCCAATACCGGCCGCCTCATTGGCGATCCTGATCCTGCCGACCTCGTACAGGGTCTTCCGGCTGCGCTGGTCCTCGAGCAGGGGGCGGGCGTCGATGAGCACCGCGCGGCCGAATGCCTCCGCCAGGAGAGCCCTGCTCCCCTCGTGCGGCACGCAGACCTCGGCGGCGTTCCCTGCTGGAGCAAGCATGTCGAACGTGCCTTCGTATCCGATCCTCCGCCAGTTCCTGCCCCGGGCAAGGGAGGACAGGCTCCGGACGATCTCCGTCCTTTGATCCCCAGCGGCGAGCCTGCCGAAGGGGTAGGGGAAGCAGTCCGCGTCCCAGAGCTCGCTCTGGGCCTCCTGCAGCTCCGTGTCGGGCAGGATACACGCAGGCCTCCCTTCCCGGGGGAATACGATGTAGACCCAACCGCAGATGGGCCAGTAGCCACTGAGGAAAAGGACGTTTTCCGCAAGGCGGCAGGCCAGGGCGTCGACTTTCTCCCGCTCCATTGCTTCCCGGAGGCGTGTGATGCGCGTTTCATTCCCTGTCCAGGTCCCGGGTTCCATGGCTTCTCCCCCTTTACACATCAGGGTATTTTGGATATGTTGTCACGTCCAGGAATACTGAACTCCAAGGCAGGAAATCGATGGCGCGCAAATGTGAGATATGCGGCAAAGGTACGGTCACCGGTAACAAGGTGAGCCACGCGAAGAACAGGACCCGCAGGGTGTGGAAGCCGAACCTCCTCAAGGTCCAGACAATGGTCGGAAGAACCCAGACCACGATGAAGATCTGCACGCGCTGCCTGCGCAGCGGCAAAGTCGTAAAAATCGTGTAAGGCCGCCATGAATGTCACGGGGTACCGTGACCGCGGTACTCCGTGGCTTTTTGGCCGCCGCGCAGGACGGCCGCCAGGCGCGGCGGCCGCCCGTGCGCTCGTCGTTTAGTGCGACCCTACGAGATTCGCCGCTACCTGTTCCCACGAGACAACGTTCCAGAACGCCGCGATGTAATCGGGACGCCTGTTCTGATACTTCAGGTAGTAGGCATGCTCCCAGATGTCAAGCCCGAGCAGCGGTTTCAGGCCCTGTGAGACGGGGCTGTCCTGGTTGGGCAGCCCGGTGATCACGAGCTTGCCGGCCGCATCGGCGCACAGCCAGGCCCATCCGCTGCCGAACAGGTTGCCGGCCGCGTTTCCGAACTGCTCCTTGAACGCATCAAAGCTTCCGAAGTTCTTGTCCAGCGCCGTGGCCAGCGCCCCCGAAGGCTTCCCCCCGCCCTTGGGCGAGAGCATCTTCCAGAACAGACTGTGATTGAGATGACCGCCGCCGTGATTGCGGACGGCCGAGCGGATGTCGGCGGGAATCGAATCCAGCTGCTTCAGTATCTCCTCGATCGGTCGGCTCTGAAACGAGGGGGCCTTTTCAAGTGCGGCATTCAGCTTGGATACGTACGTGGCGTGGTGCTTCCCGTGGTGGATCTCCATGGTCTTCGCATCGATGTGCGGTTCCAGGGCATTGAAGGCAAAGGGAAGGTCAGGCAGACTGAAAGGCATTAAACACCTCCTATTAGGACTCTGGCTAAATATTAGTATTTTGGTAATGTATAGGCAAAGGATTTAGGCGCGAATCGCCTTTGCCGGGAGGTCGACGGGATGGCGGCACGCATCAAGGAGAAAGTGCTCGCGGAGAAGCTGGACGCGGTTCGCAAGGCGAAGAACCTTTCGCCCAGGGTGCTGGAGATGCTGGAGGGCCTCATCCGACAGGGCGATGACTACCAGCTCTTTCGAATCAACCCCATCCGATTCGCGGCTGACAAGGGCCTGATCGAGCACGAAGCGATCGATGCCTTTCTCCACGGCGCAAAACACGGCATGTTCCAGATGGAGTGGAACCTCGTCTGCCCGACGTGCGGCGACTCGGTGGAGAGCTTCCGGTCACTGAACAAGCTGAACTCGCATTTCTACTGCACGGTGTGCGACCTGAACTCGGAGGCGACGCTGGACGACTACATCCAGGTGAACTTCACGATCTCCCCGGAGATCCGCGAGATCGCCTACCATCGCCCGGAAGCGCTGTCCATCGAGGACTATCACCTGAAGTACCATTTCAACCAAGGCGCGGCCATCCCCGGCGGACCACGATTCATCGACGCGGTGCCGTCCCTGGTGAAGGGGCTGTCCTACGTCGGCCCGGGCCAGAAGAAGCGCTTCGAGCTGGACATCACGGGTGGAACGATCACCCTGAACGACCTCATGCACCACCTGAGCGCGGTGATCGCGGTGAAGGGCGACCCGGCGGACAAGCCGCAGTCACTCGGCGTGCGGCTGGAATCCGGGAAGCTCCTGCCCGACCGATCCGAGGTCGCACCCGGCAGGGTGGTCGTGGCCCTGGACAACCGGACGGCGGGCAGGGCGTCGATGCTGATCCTCAACTTCCCGCCCGGTTTCGAGAAGAAGCGCCTCGTCTTCGAGCCCTTTCTCTCGGGCAAGAGGCTGATTTCGGTGCAGACCTTCCGGGACCTGTTCAGCTCCGAGGTCATCCAGGGCACCGAGGGAATCGGCGTCAGGGACATCACCATTCTCTTCACCGACCTGAAGGGGTCCACGGCGCTGTATGAGCGTATCGGCGACCTGAAGGCCTTTTCACTCGTGCACCAGCATTTCGACAGGCTGGGGAGGGTCATCAATGAGAACTCCGGGGCGTTCGTGAAGACCATCGGCGATGCGGTCATGGCCTCGTTCCTCAATCCGCTGGACGCGGTGAAGGCGGCACTGGAGATGCACCGCGAGATCACCCGGTTCAACCGCGCGTTCACGAGCCGGGACGTAATCCTGAAGATCGGCATCCACAAGGGTCCGTGCATCGCCGTGACGCTGAACGACCGGCTGGACTACTTCGGGCAGACCGTGAACACGGCGGCCCGGGTGCAGGGGCTCGCGGGAGCCGAGGAAGTCTACGTCACCGATGACGTGCTGGCCTTCCCGGGCGTGAAGACCCTCCTGAAAGGGTACAGGGTCTTCGGCGGGAAGGTGAAGCTCAAGGGAATCCAGGAAAAAATGCAGGTGTACAAGATCGTGGCCCCGGATTTCGAGGACGATGAGGGCACGCGTTCCTCCGCATCGGCAGCAGGGCTCAGGGCATCAGCAGGAGCAGCGGCCGCGAGACGAGCTCCATGAACCGGGAAAGGAACTTGCACGCGTACACCCCGTCGATCAGTCGGTGGTCGACGACGAGTGACAGCGGGAGGATGGAGGCGGCGACGACCGCCCCGTCCTTGACCACCGGTTCCTGGTGCACGCGCCCGATCCCGAGGATCCCGAGGATCCCGACCTGGGGCGGCAGGATCATGGGATTGCCGTAGACCCCGGAGAACGACCCGAAGTTCGAGATCGTGAAGCTCCCTCCCCGGATCTCCTCCAGGAGAAGAGTCCTCTGCCGTGCCTTCTCCGTCAGGCGGGCGATCTCCGCGTGGATGCGCGCCACGGACAGGGTGGAGGAGTCCTTCACCACGGGAACCACGAGCCCCTCGTCCGTGTCCACTGCCACGCCGATGTGCGGCGTGGGAAAGGTCTGGTACTCCTTCCTGTCGTGCGAGTAGGTGGAGCTCAGCAGGGGATACTCCAGCAGCACGCGTGGCCGCCTTCACGAAGAAGGCAAGGAAGCCGATCTTCTCCCGCGAGCTCTCGTTCATGTCGCGCCGCAGGCGGAGCAGGTCGTCCACGAGGGTGTAATCGTGCACCGCGGCGGCGGGAATGGCCTGGCTCTTCACCATTGCTCCGGCGATTGCCAGTCGGAGGGTGGAGAGCTTCTTCACCTCCATCCCGTTGGCCGCTGGCTCCGTCACGGAGGGAGCAGCCCGCGGGGCGTTCCGGGTGGCCAGGTCCTTTTTCAATATCCGTCCGCCGGGCCCGGTGCCGGTGATCTGAAAAACGTTTTCCGGGAAATTGCCTCCCTTTTCAGCTATACTGTACCGATGATGAAACGGAATATCTCGCTCCTTGTCATAATCACGTTTGCAGCGGGGCTTGCTCTGGCCGACGCGGGTTTCATGGCCGTCCGTCCATCCACATCGAAGGCCGGGCCGCTGTACTCGACGGTCGACCACCCCAGGGTGGCCCTGGACAGCGAGGTGCTGGTCTTCGATGTCGAGCGGGACGAATGGCAAGCGGACTTCATTTTTTCGAACGATGGGGACGCCGAAAAGCTCCTGGCCGGCTTTCCGGTCCTCCTGCGCCTGCCGATTCTGCGGCGCGGCGACGGCTGGGTTGAGCTGGTGGCCGACGAGACCTTCGGCTGGACCGTGCTATCAGAGCTCTTCGGCGCCGCGGCGCTGGTCAAGCTGGATCAGGCCGGTGAGGACCTGGTCCGCGAAAAGTTCACCCTCTCCCCTGAAAATGAACTTTTCGGCAGCCATTTTCTCCGCGTCAATGGCCCGATTGAAGCGAAGCGGGTTGAAAGGGCCGGGGCCGTATTCGCGCCCCGGGGCTACAGCCTGACCCAGGATGGCCGCGAAATGCCGGTCAGCTCCGTGGTCCTGGAGAGCGCGCCGGGAAACGACCATCTGGACATCACCCTGCATGCCCTGCATGAGCTGCGCTTCCCGGCCAGGCGGCAGTCGCGCCTGACGGCGGTCTACCTGGCCTCTTCCCATTTCAAGACCGAAGGAGGCAATCGCGGTAGTACCGACTCACGCGCAAGCAGCTACATGCTCGGCACGGGCGGCACCTGGAAAGGGCCGATCGGCAAATTCAACTTCATCATCGCCGGCTGGCAGGGAATGAATACCGTTTCCGTGAAGGTCCCCCAAGGAGTCGGCCCGGCCGGCCGCTATTCCGACGGCCTGCGCAGCTACGATTTCTACCGCGCCGAGAACTTCGAGCCGACCCGGGAGGCCGAAATATCGCTTTCCTTCCAGACATATAGTGGGCAGGAACCGCAGGCATACCTGGGTCCGCTACCGCCCCTGGCCGGCAAGAGCATTGCCTGGGGCAAGCGCCTGGACAAGCCGAAGGCCCCGGCCCAGGCCGATCTGGTCAAGGTGCTGCGCGCCTCCTCCTGGCTCAAGGACACGGTCGATGTGGTCGTTGCGGGGGGCTGGATCAAGGCGGCCGATTTCGGACCGCTCGCGCTCTTTGACGGATACCCGAGCACGGCCTGGTGCGAGGGAAAGCCCGATGACGGCATCGGCGAATGGGTCGAATTCAGCATCGCGGCCGACGTAGTCGGGCTCTCGATCTGGAACGGCTTTTCTTATATCCCCTACGACTCTGTGGATGAAGTGCGGGCGGCCCTCTGGGCCTTCACCGAAGAGGGAGAGGGGAGCGCCCTCCGATATACCGATCAATGGCGGCAGGCCCGCAAGGACTTCAATTCCGACGACGACTGGAATGCCGCCGCGGCCACCATAGCCGTCGAACTGGAAAAAAAGCTGACCGGCAACCTGGAGGTCTTCCAGCGCAACAACCGGGTCCGGCAGCTGGAGATATCGAACCTGGAAAACGGGCTGAAATACAAAATCGACCTGGCCGACCGGCGCGGCCGGCAATTCTTCCCCGAATTGAGTCTCCCGGCCGGCTCCTACGGCTTGAAAATCCTTTCAATCTACAAAGGCGCCAGGTATCGTGACACCCTGCTCGGCGAACTGTTCTTGCACCCGATGGATCGCCGTATACAGACACTCATGGAGGAGGACCCGCTTTTCAATCTGGTATTTGGCGCGCTCAGAAAGCGCAAGTGAGCGGTCCGGCCAGGAAAACCGGAATCGCTGCAATCCGCCCCATCCTGCATCAGAATTAATGATAGGCTGAATGATGATTTTCCATTTCGCGCAACGGCCAGAACTCGCATTTCCGAGGTGCAGCGGGGACAGACCAACGGATTGACCTCGTACACTTGGGCGATCAGCCGAAGCCGCCGCACGATGTAGTGCCAAGGACGATGAGGCTCAGCTCGACGCTGTCGGCGACGGTGGAGAGAGTAGCGGTGAGGGCCGCGTCTTCCTTCTGTCCGGCGGGCTCGAACAGCGCGACGCGCGTGAGGCCTGTGTCGGACTGCGCGCAAAGGGGCGGGAGAAAGACAGCTCCCGCACAAAGAACGAGGGCCAACCGTCGGAGCAATCGCGCTACCATGCCATGCCGCGTCTCTTCGCTTGAAAAGTACGCGGTCGACGAATGCCAGTCATACCGCGGTATATGTGTCAGCAATGTTCGTCCATCGTTCCCGAAGACAACATCAGCGGCAAGTGCTTGCAGCTGAAAGGATTAGCCCACAGGAAGGGGAATGGACAAAAGTTGCCGCCCGGCTGCGCGTTCTCTCTGCGTTATCTCCCATAGTCTTCTCAGGCAACAAGATAGAAAGCGTTTTTCCCGGCGCGATTCTTGCATTCAAAAGAGCGAGCACCGGAGGTGATGCATGAAAAGACCGGCGATTCTGGTTCGAGGCCTTATGGCCTGCACGGTTGCGGTTGCCGTTTTCTGCGTGGTGTCGTGCCCTGCACCGGGCGGTGGGGGCGGGGGTGGCGGCGGCGGAACCACCACGACGTCGTCGATGACCTTCTACTCGACTACCGGTTCGTCGGGGACCACCGTGCCGGTGGGATACTTCGAGAGCTCGAGCGGGCGGAAAGCGTACCTGCTCGGGACCTGCACCGCGGGAGTGGTTTCTTCCCTGGACGGGATAATCACGGAGCTTCCGGACGGCGGGCAGACGGTCTTTCTCCACGGCAGCGCCGACGGGAGCCTGGCGTACATCTACGGAAAAGACGCTACCGGGGCACAACAGCCCATCGTGGCAAAGGTAAGCGTTCCCGCAGCGGGTGACACCGCATCGCTTCTCTTCTACAGCGTTGACTGGAGCACCGGCGCGTCCACCCTTCTCCTCAGCGTTCCCATGGACGAGACCGGGGTGAAGACGGCCGTTTCCCTCAGGGCGCATGCTCATGCACGCTCGGCGCGACAAACTGAAGACGAGCCGACCGTCGACGAGCTTGAAACCTCCTTCAACAATGCCTGGCTCACGTTCGTGGAATGTCGGACTCATCTCGTCATCGATCTCGTCTACAGCATTGCCGAGACAATCAAGGCGAAGCTCCCCGACAGCAGAGTCGCGAGCTTCCTGGAAAACCTCAAGATCCTCTCAGACGGCGGCAAGGAGATCGACGGCGCGGTCGCGTCGTCGGGCTTCACGACGTCGAAGAAAGCGACGGATGAGGAGCTTGCCGCCGCGAACCAGGACGTGCAGGGCTTCGAGAGCCTTCCCGCCGGCGGGAGCATCCGGGACAACGCGAATGCGTGCATCAAGAAGATCGCCGGTGACGCGCAGACAGGGGCCAAGAGCATGCCCCTCACCGACCAGATCCAGGTCATCGTCGTCGACAACAACCTTCTCCCGCAGTCAGGAGTGGCGGTCGAGTTCGAGCCTGTTGTCGGAGGGGCGAAACAGACCCTGACGACCGACGCCAACGGGTATGCGTACTATTCCTGGACACTCGGGTTGAGCACGGGAACTCAGTTCCTCGAGGCGCGGATCGCCGGAATTGGTGCTTTCGACGGGGGGATCACGCAGGTCCTGTTCTCCGCGACCGCTGAGGAGGACCATAACTACATCAGGTGCAAAGTGAACGGAGTAGCCGCAACGACGGTGAGCAGTCCCATCTACGGCAGCTCCATGTATAAGCAACTCATGGATTGGTACGACTACAAGACGTACCGGATCGGCGGGGCCCTGTCGTTCTCAGGGAAAACAACAGGGTACAACTACGACTACATATCCATTCCAGAGCATCCGAATGGCACCTATGCGTATAGTAGTGAAGAGCCGTACCTCGTCGACGTGAATTTCGAGCTGATAGGCGCTGTCGCGACATTCCTCGGCGTAACCCCGAACGCCTACACGACGTACGGCTGTCTTGCCAAGGATTGGACCATCACAGCGTACGAGGATTCAACGAAATACTGGGGAACCTTCCACGGGCATCTCCGGGCTGACGACTATAACCCCCTCACTTCTCCTACTGTCGAGGTCACGGAAGGCAGCTTCATGTTCCTGAAATGAGGGCCGCGCGGCGGGCGGGCCTCCTGTCGGCGGTCGGACTTGAACCGACACGGAGGTTGCCCCCCACCAGATTTTGAGTCTGGCATGTCTGCCATTTCATCACGCCGGCTCGTCGCAAGAGCATAGCGGCGGCCCGGCGTGGTTGTCAACGATATCGGGCCGTCCCGGTGGGTCTGTTCACATCAGCGGACGCGGGGGCACGACTGCCCTGCGGCCGCTCACGCATTCCATCACGGCCTGACGGTGAGACGTACATGTCGAGCTGGTCAGAGGTCTTCGTGATCTGGCGGCGGCAGGTGGATGAGCCTGCCTCGGAAAAAGGTTCTCCGGGGATAACAGAATCCAGGGAAAAATGTAGGTGTACAAGATTGTGGGCCCGGATTTCGAGGACGATGAGGGCACGCGTCCCTCCGCATCGGCAGCAGGGCTCAGGGCATCAGCAGGAGCAGCGGCCGCGAGACGAGCTCCATGAATCGGGAAAGGAACTTGCACGCGTACACCCCGTCGATCAGGCGATGGTCGACGACGAGTGAAAGTGGGAGGATGGAGGCGGCGACGACCGCCCCGTCCGCCCGTTCTATCGGGCACGGCGTCCCTGCTCAGCCGAAGATCCCGCGGTACCTCTTGTACGCCTCGTCCCAGGCAGCGGTGTTCTGCGGGATGTGGCTTCGGGTTTCGGAGGAGCGGGCAATGATCTCCCGTCCGTCCTTCAGGCCTGCGATCTCCCCGGTGCCCATAAGCTGCATGACGAGGTTGCCGGCAACGGTTGTCTCCACCGGACCGGCGACCACGGGGACTCCGGTGGCGTCCGCGGTCCACTGACAGAGGGACGCGTTCTGCGTGCCTCCCCCCACCATGTGGAGGATCTCGAAGCGCGTGCCGGAAAACGCCTGCAGCTGCTCGAGGCGCCGGCGGAACTTCAGCGCGAGGCTCTCATAGATGCACCGGGCGGTCTCCCCGCGGCCGCGCGGCGGGGTGATGCCCTTCCGCGTACAGTACTCGGCGATCATGCGGGGCATGTCGGGCTGCACGGCCGCGAACAGCGGGTCGTCCACGTCGATCAGGGAACCGAACCGCGGGGCTTCCAGACAGCCCTGCACCACCCCGTCCCACGGCAGGTTTCCTCCCTCTTCCTTCATCCACTTCTCGCGGCACTGCTGCACGATCCACAGCCCGGTGATGTTGCTTGCCAGGAAGTTTCTTCCCTCTGCACCTCCCTCGTTCCCATAGCCGGCGTCGAACACCTCATTGCCGATGACAGGCGCCGGCGTCTCGCGCCCCACCACCGCCCACGTGCCCAGGCTGAGGAATGCCCAGGAGCGGTCCGGGGCAGTCACCGGGACGCCCGCCACGGCAGAGGCGGTGTCATGCGTTGCGGGCGCGATGACGGGGATTGCGGGAGCCTCCAGCTCCCGCCGCACGGTCTCCTGCAGGCATCCGATCTGCGTGCCCGGCATCACGACCGGCGAGAACAGCCGCCCGGGGATGCCGAGCCGGCCGAGGATCTCCGTGTCCCACTTCTTCGCGGTCTGGTCGAAGGCCAGGGTGGTAGTGGCGATGGCGAACTCGTTGGCTTTCTCCCCGGTGAGAAGGTAGTTGAAGAGGTCGGGCATCATGAGAAGACGGTCAGCCGCCGCGAGCTCGGGTGCATCGTCCCGCTTCATCGCGTACAGGCCGCCGATGCTCATCATGCTCAGCACGAAGAGTCCCGTGCGACGGAACAGCTCCCGCTCGGGAATGATCCGAAAGACCTCCGGAGCCGCCGCGTTCCGCCTCTCGTCCCGGTAATGCACCGGATTTCCCAGGAGCCTCCCCTTGGGATCGATCAGACCGAAATCCACGCCCCACGTGTCCACGCCGATGGCACGGATCTGCGAGGAAGCCTTCAGGGACTTCTGAATCCCGATCAGAAGCTCGGAGTACAGGCGCAGGAGGTCCCAGTGGAGGGTTCCCGCGACACGCACGGGCCTGTTGTCGAAGCGGTGGGTCACCTCCAGGGTGAATCGATCCCCGTCGTACCGCGCAAGAACGGCGCGGCCGTTGCTTGCACCGAAATCGAAGATCAGGTAATCCCGCGTCGCCATGAGCTTTCTCCTGTCAGGCCGGCCGGGGCCAGCGGATCACGATCCCCAGGAAAGAAAGGTCCGGGGCCAGAAGCCTGCCATAGGCGGAGGGCGCATCCGCCACCTGCAGCCCGAGCTCATCCCCGCTCGCGACGACCTGCTCGAGGAGCGCCCGCACCCGGGCGTTCGCCTCATCGTCCATCGGCACCCTCCCCCGTCACGGTGACCTTGATGCCTCGCTCCTCGTACCTCGCGACGACATGCGGGTCCGCGTTCCGATCGGTGATGATCTCGTCGAGGATCTCCGCGGCCGCCACCCGGGCAAAGGACGTGCGCTCGAGCTTGCGCGAGACAATGAGCCCGATCCTGCGCCGTGCGCAGCGCTCGAGGATGAGTCGGGTGACTTCCGCCTCCATCATGCTGTCAGCGGTGATGCCCGATTCGAGGTCGATGGCGGTGACGGAGATCAAGGCGAGGTCCACCCTGCACGACTCGAAAAATGCGCGGGCTGGCGGGCCGAGGAGGAAGTTCTTGTACACGTTGAGCGTGCCGCCGCTGGTGATGATCTCCATGGATGCTCCGCCGTTTTCCGCCAGATCGGCAAGGGCCGAGACGATCCGCGGGGAAACGGTGACGACCCTCAGGTCCTTCTTGTTCGCCAGGTGGGGGACGACGGCGAGGCATGTGCTGCCGGACTCCAGGATAACATAGTCCCCGTCCCTGATGCGGAGGGAGGCTTCCTTCCCGATGAGCAGCTGCTCGGGAGATAGGCGGAGGGACTGCGCGGAGGCCCGCGGGGACACGGCGATGGCGTCCGGCGCCAAGGCGCCGCCGTGCACCCGTTCGACGAGCCTCTCCTCGGAGAGTCGGTCCAGGTCCCGACGCAGGGTGATGGCGGACACGGAAAACAGGGCGGCAAGCTCGAGCACCGTGACCGAGCGATTCTCGTTCACGATCTCGAGGATGCGCCTACGGCGCTCGGAGGACACTACTCTTCCCCCTTTCGGCGTCATCCGTTCCGACCTCAATCGCCTACGCCAGCGCCTCTCTCAGCGAGTCGTGGAACAGCTCGAGCACCATGTCAGCCTCCTCCCGGGTGATGATGAGGGGCGGCTTGATCTTGAGGACATTCCTAGCCGTTCCGCCCATGCCGAAGATGATCCCCTTTTGGAGCCCTTTCTTCCGTACTGCTGAGAAGAGCTCGGGGTTCGAGAGACGGCTCTGCGGGTCTTTCACGAAATCCACTCCGATATGGAGTCCCGCCTGCCTGACGTCCCCGATGACGGGAAACTCCTTCTGTATCTCCCGCAGTCCCGTGCCGATATGCTCGCCCATTGCGCGGCAGTTTGCAAGCACACCGTTCTCCAGCTCATCGATGAGCTTCAGGCCGGCCACCTGGGAGACCGAGTTGTTGGCAAACGTGTGGAGCTCCTCGGTGTCCGGTGAGAAGCCTTCCAGGGTGTCGCGGATGATGATGGCTCCGATCGGGAACCCCGCGCCCAGGCCCTTGCCCAGGACGATGATGTCGGGGTCCACGCCGAAGTACTCCCCGGCGAAGAAGGTGCCGATGCGCGCATAGGTCTGGATCTCGTCGTAGATCAGGACGATTCCGAACTCGTCGCAGATCCGGCGCACGCCCTGGAGGTATTGCCGGGGAAGGAGGACTTGTCCGCCGCTTGCCTGCAGGGGCTCGACGATCAGGCCGGCCACGGGGCCGTTTACTCCCCGTTCGATGGTGGTGCGCAGGACCGTCATGCACATCATGGCACAGCTCTCCGGTTTCAGCCCGAGCGGGCAACGGTAGCAGTACGGGTTTGGCACGCGGATGAACTGCTTGGTGAGGCGGTTGTAACCCGCCGGGGCCATGAGCTTGCCTCCCGCCAGGGTCGACTGCCAGCTCGCGCCCATGGTCCCGAGAGTGGTCCCGTGGTAGGAGTCGTACAGGCAAAGGAATTCCTGCGCCCCGGGCCTGTTCTTGATGGCGACCTTCATGGCCGCTTCCACCGCCGGCCCACCGCCGACTGTGAAGGAAACGCGGCTGAGTCCTTTGGGGGCAAGGTCCGTGAGTTTCTTCGCAAGGGCGAACCGTGGGAGCGTATCGAAGCCCTGGTGCACATGGGACAAGCTCTGCATGTGCTCGGTGACGATCCTGTTGATCCCTTCATTCGCGTACCCCAGGTAGAGAGCCCAGCTCTGGGACGTGCAATCGATGTACTTCTTGCCGTCGATGTCCTCGACCCAACAGCCCTTTCCCCGGACGAGCAGCGGTCCGCCTCGCGTGCCGCCGCCGAGCATCAGGTGCTTCGCATGCTCGGGAACATCGGCCTTCTTAATAGAATAGATGCGCTCCAGGACAGGATCCATGACGGCCTCCTTCTTTCCAATACGATCAATAGTGATCTATTATTGTCACTTAAGATCTGCTGAGTCAATCATTTTCACTCAAAAAAATGTTGACATATCAAACTTCTATGCTAAAATGACCCAACCTGCGGCACGGCACCCAGTGGGATCCGATGCGAGCCAGGCAGGACGTGGAGACGTCAAACGGGTCGACCTGTCTCTCGGGGGGGTCGTCTGATGGAAACGAGTTGCAGGATCGCGAGTGGTTTCGCCCCTTTCAGCCCGTGCGTGGACCGGTTCAACCCGGCAGGCTACCGGGATCGGATGAGCCTGGCCGAGCAGTTCGACGCGGCTGCCCGGATCAAGGGGTTCGGCGGGGTCGGCCTCGATTACCCCTACCAGTTCACCGAGCCGGAACAGGTGAAGCCTCTCTTGAAAAAGACCGGGCTCGTCTTCGTGACCCTCGAAATCGGGCTCTACCCGGACCGGAAATGGAAGAACGGCACATACACCGCGCCTGATCCCGGAGTCCGCAGGGACGCCATAGAGATGAGCAGGAGGGCGCTGGACGTGGCCGCCGAGCTGGGGGCTGTCGACGTTCTCATGTGGCCGGGTCAGGATGGTTTCGACTATCCCTTCCAGAGCGACTATGCCAGGTACTGGGGCCTCCTCGTCGATGCCATCGGGGAGGTGGCCGCGCATCGGCCGGACGTGAAGATCGCCATCGAGTACAAGAAGCAGGAGCCGCGGGCCAACTGCTACGTCCGCAACGCCGGTGTCCTGCTTTCCCTCCTCCACGAGGTGGGCATGAAGAACGTTGGCGGCTGCATCGACCTCGGTCACAGCCTGGCAGCGGGGGAGAATCCCGCGGAGGCCGCCGTGCTCCTGCACCGTGCGGGCAAGCTGTTCCAGGTCCACATCAATGACAACTACCGCGACTGGGACCACGACCTGATCGTCGGGAGCGTGACCTTCTGGGAGACGCTGGAGTTCTTCTACTGGCTCCACCGCTGCGGCTGGGACGGGTGGCACATCCTGGACATCTTCCCGTACCGCATCGAGGGCAGCGAGGCGCTCCAGCAGGGCGTGGACAGGACGATCCGCCTCATCGAGCTCGCGGCGAAGATCGGGACCCCCACCCTTGCCGACAGCCTGTCGCGGGCGGACGTGCTTGCCGCGGGCAAGGAGCTGTGGGGACGGCTGTTCGCGTGAAAGAAGACTTTCCTCGTGTGTAGGGGCAACGATAGAAAGGGAGGTGAAGGAATGAGCGAGAATGCAAGACGGACCCTCGTCCTGGGGCTGTGCGCGGTCTTCCTGCTCGCAACCCTGTCGGTCGCGGTCGCCACGGGCGGCCAGGAGGGCGGACAAAAGTACCAGTTCACGCTCGGCATCAACAACTACATGGATTCCTTCGAGTTCTGCTACAAGGTGCACCAGAACATTGCCGAGTGGGCGGAGAAGAACGGGATCAAGGTCGTCTACGCCGAGGCGAAGATGGAACCGGAGAAGGTGAAGGCGAACCTCGACACCTTTGCCCTGCAGAAGGTTGACGCAATCTTCGAGTTCAACTGGCTCACTGATGTGACCACGAAGTTCGTCAAGGAGCACCCGGAGATCGTCATGGTCACCGGGGACTACGTCGTGGAGGGGGCCTACTACTTCGGGGCCAACCAGTACTACGCGGGCCAGGTTCTGGGCAGGTACCTGGCGGAGCAGGTCAAGAAAAGGTGGAACGGCAATGTGGACGCATTCCTCTTTGCGGCCTGCTACCAGTGCGGTGAGCTCCTGCAGAGCCGTATGAACGGGATCCTGGACGGCTACAAGGAGACATACAAGGACTTCCCGGACGCGAGCGTGTTCCGCTTCGAGAACGCGGGCGGGGAGGGCCAGATCGTGAACACCAAGCGCATCGTCACGGACTTCGTCACGGCGCATCCCGACATGACCCACATCGTCGTGGGGACAAACAACGACGAGGGCGGGCTGGGTGCGCTCCAGGCGGCCGAGACGATGGGCAAGGAAGGGAACTTCTTCATCGTGTCCCACGGCGGAGACACGCCGTTCCAGGAGAAGGTCCGCGCCGGCAAGGGGGACGTCTGGATCGGATCCGTGGCCTACACTCCGGAGAAGTATGGCGAGTACTTGATCCCCTGGCTGAAGAACATACTCCTCAAGAAGGCGGGCACGCCCAAGGAGATGAATCCGAAGCACTTCGTTTTGACCAAGGACAACATCGACCAGTATTACCCCGTCAAGAAGTAGCGGACGGCGGAAGCTCCCCTACACACGGAGGAAGGCTTCGATGTCTGAACGCAACCTGGCCGCGGGAAAGCCCGCGGGACGCGGCGCAGCCGCCGGTCTCGGGAGGTGGCTCGGATCCTCCAGCGAGATCGTGAGCATCCTCATCGCTCTCGTTGTGCTGTCGGTCGTCTTCAGCGTCACATCGCCGTATTTCCTCACGGTCAAGAACATCCTGAACTTCACCATGAACACGTCGATCCTCGGAATCATGGCGGCCGGACTCTTCGTCACCATGGTCATCGGGGCAATCGACGTTTCCCAGTACTCGATCCTGGCACTCTCCACCGCGATACTGGCAATCTTCGTCAGGCGCGGGATGAACCCGGGCATCGCCGTGGTGATCGCCCTCGCCGTCTCCCTTGCCTGCGGGGCCTTGAACGGATTCTCCGTGGCGTTCCTCCGCATCAACCCGATCATCACCACCCTTGGCACGAGCATGATCCTCAGGGGAATCGCCTACCGCATCACCGAGGCGCGGGCCATGGGGGTGACGGGCGGATTCTTCTCAGCCGTCGGCTCGGGGCGCTTCCTCGGAGTCCCCATCAGCGTCTTCATCATGGTGGGAATTTTCCTGATCGTGCACGTCGTGATGACGTACACCGCCCATGGCAAGCGTGTGTATGCCGTGGGGGGGAACGCCGAGGCGAGCTACATCTCGGGAATCAACGTGCGCATGGTGCGGTTCTGGGGCATGGTGGTGAGCGCCTTCGCCGCGGGGGTGGCGGGAATCATATTCGTGGCCCAACTGGGGGCCACGGTGCCGTCCGCGGGTGAGACCGGCCTCATGGACGTGGTGACCGCGGTAATCCTGGGCGGGATCAGCCTGGCCGGCGGCAAGGGCAAGATCGTCGGCACGATCATCGGCGTCCTCATCCTCGCAATCCTTTCCAACGGCATGGTCCTCCTGAGCGTGCAGAGCTACTACCAGATCATCGTCAAGGGTGCCGTGGTCCTCGTGGCGGTCTACGTGGATTCCCTGCGCGGCGGCGGGTATCGATAGGGGAACGGTGATGGAGCACGACTGCGTCCTGGAGATGAGGGAAATCCACAAGGCCTTCGGGGGCCTGAAGGCCCTGGATGACGTGAATCTGGACCTCAGACGCGGGGAGATCCTCGGGCTTGTGGGCGACAACGCCGCCGGCAAGTCCACCCTCATGAAGATCCTGACCGGGTTCTACCACGCGGACTCCGGAAAGATTTTCGTGGACGGGAAGGAGGTCACCATCGACAGCCCCCACACCTCAAAAAGCCTCGGGATCGAGATGGTCTACCAGAACCTCGAGCTCTGTCAGAACCTGAACGTCCCGGAGAACCTGTTTCTCGGCAGGGAGCTCACCCGGGAGCGGGTCTTCAAGTTCCTGAAGCGGAAGAAGATGGAGTCGGCATCGGTCGAGATCCTCCACCGCCTGAAGATCGACATCAGAGAACCCCGCAAGAACGTCGACAGGCTCTCCGGCGGCCAGCAGCAGGCGGTCGCCATCGGCAAGGCGGTGAGCTTCGACCCGAAAGTGCTCATCCTTGACGAGCCGACGGCCAACCTCGCGCTCAAGGAAATCGACAAGGTCCTGGAGCTCGTGAACCGGCTGAAGGAGCACGGAATCCCGGTGATTTTCATCAGCCACCGGTTGGACGACGTGTTCGACGTCTGCGACCGCATCGCGGTGCTGAAGAGCGGCCGGGTGGCCGCCGTCCGGGAGACGAAGGCTACCAATAGGGACGAGATCGTGCACGACATGTTCATCGGGGCGAACGAGCCCGACGGTCAATGAAAGCGGCGCAATCCACCCCCAGGGGCCTGTCCTCCCCGGCAATCCTGCTCGCGGGCCGGGGGGACATATGACGACCGGCATCAGCCAGAAGGAAAGGCTCAACCGCACGCTCTCTTTCAAATCCGTCGACCGGGTCCCCTTCATGGAGATCGCCCTGTGGGAGCAGACGGCGGAGAGGTGGAAGGAAGAGGGTCTTCCCGAGATCGCCGCCTCCGCGGACCTCCTGGCGGGCAATGATCATTTTGGGCTGGAGGGCTATGACACCGTCCTGTTCAACATGACATTCCCCGAGCCCTGCCCGCCGGAGAGGCTCATCCGTGAGGACGAGCGGTGCGTCACCTTCGTGGACGGCATGGGGCGCACGCGCATGGCGCTGAAGGGCGGCACCGTGCGGGGCATGCGCATGAGCATGGACAGCTACATCGACTTTCCCGTGAAGTCACGGCAGGACTGGAAGGGCGTGAAGGCCGCATACTGCGGGAACGAGGCCGGGCGGCTCCCGGCGGGCTGGAAGGAGACCGCGGCCCGCCTTCGGGACTCCGCCCGGCCCTCCACCTTCTTCGACAGGTACTTCGCATCCTTCGGCTACTACAGCATGCTGCGCAACTGGATGGGGACCATCGGCGTCTCCTACATGTTCTACGACGACCCGTCCCTGGTCCGGGAGTGTCTCCAGTTCCTCACCGACTTCATCACCGGGTGGCTGGAGGCGCCGCTGCGTGATGCCGGCTTCGACTTGTACTACATCCATGAAGACATGTCGGGAAGCCAGGGTCCCCTGGTCTCCCCCGAAATCTTCCGTGAGATGTTCCTCCCGGAGTACCTGCGGTTCGTCGACTTCCTCAAGCGCTGCGGCGTGAAGAACGTGATCGTCGACACCGACGGCAACTTCGAACCCCTCATTCCCGTGTTCCTTGACGCGGGGGTGGACGGGTTCGGGCCCATCGAGCGCGCCGCGGGGCTCGATCCACGGGAGCTGCGACGCCGGTACGGCACGGCGTTCTCGATGATCGGCGGGATCGACAAACGGGTGCTCAGGAAGAACGCGGCGGTAATGGAGGAGGAGGTGGCGAGCACCGTGGCGCCCCTGCTCGAACAGGGTGGGTACATCCCTACCATCGACCATTCCATCCCTCCGGATGTCTCGCTGCGGGAGTTCGAGGCGTACCTTGCGGCAAAGCGGAGAGTGGTGGAGGGACGGTGAGCGGCGGACCGTCCGGAAGAGGAGAAAGGGTCATGGGAGTTGATGCGGTGATCGAAGGCATCGCGAAGGACAGGCGGGCTCTCGTGCGCACGCTCGGTCTCCTGGATGCGAACCTCTGGCTCGGGAAGCCGGAGTTCTTCCCCCGCGCGGAGGAGCTTGCCCCGGCTGAGCTGGACGCGGAGCTGGAGTCGTATGGGATCCACGGCGGTCTCGTGTCCCACTGGGACTCAGTACGGCTTTCCGCCCAGGACGGCAACCGGGCGCTCCTGGAAGCGGAGGGCGCCCTGCCGCGCAATGTATGGACCGCGTGGACGGGCCTCCCCCTTGTCCCGGAGGAGCAGGGGCCGCTGCCGGGCTTCACTCCGCATCCCCGCCTGCGCGCCGTGCGGCTCTTCCCCCTCACTCATCACTTCCTTCTCACTCCGTGGGTGGTGGGGAGCCTCTGCGAGTGGTGCATCTCCTGGAATCTTCCCCTCCTGCTGTGGCACGTGGAGATCGATTGGGAGCAGGTCCACGCCTTGGCCGGCGCGTTTCCGCAGCTTCGAATCGTCATCGACACCCAGTGGCAGAAAATCCTCTATCATAACCGCACTCTCTTCAGCCTCATGGACTGCCGGCAGAACATCCTGCTGGAAACGTCGAACTTTCTCGGGCAGGACTTTCTGACCTGGGCCGCGCGCCGGTGGGGAGCCGGGCGCCTTCTCTTCGGCTCGTTCCTCCCGGCAAGCGATCCCTACGCGCCCATCGGCATGATCCTGGACGCGGAGCTTTCGGCGGAAGAGAAGGTGTTGATCGCCGGCGGCACACTGAAGAATCTGATCGAAGGGGTGCGGACATGAACGACGCCTTCATTGTCGACTCCCACGTGCACACCGGCCTCCCCGGAGTGTTCTTCTCCCCGGAGGAGAGCGCACAGTCTCTGCTCATGCGCATGGACAAGAGCCTCATCCGGTATTCGATAAATCTCGGCTCGATGCGAAACCTCATGGGGAGCTCGGACGGCGAGATGCTGAAGGCCCAGGCCGAGTTCGAAGAGTCGGGGGGCCGGATCTTCTACTGCGGCTACTTCGACCCGCGCAGCAGCGCGGAAGACATGGCGACACTGGAGAAGGCGGCACGGCGGAGCGGATTCAAGGGGATCAAGATCCACCCCTCCTTTGCCAGGCTCTCTGGGGCAGATCCCCGATACGAGCCGGTATGGAAATTCGCCGCGGAGCGCGGATTTCCCATCGTCACCCACTCATGGAGCGCGTCCAGCTACAACCCCGTGCAGGTACTTTCCACACCGGAGAAGTTCGAGCCGGCCGTCGAGAAGTACCCTGCGGTCCGATTCGTGCTCGGGCACGCGGGAGGCCGGGGAGACGGTCGGACGGAGGCCATCCGCATGGCCCGGCAGCATCCGAACGTGTACATGGACGTGAGCGGCGACATCTGCGACAGGCGCTTCTTGGAGCAGATGGTGCGGGAAAAGGTGGGCGGGAAAGTGCTCTTCGGCACCGATTACCCGTGGTTCGATCAGCGTTCCCACCTCTGCGGCGTGTACCTCGCGGGCATACCCCTGGAAATCAAGAAGGCGATCCTGAAGGACAACGCCCTCCGCGTGTTCTCACTGGCGTGATTCCGAGACGCCCGCCGCCCATGAAGAGATACGCCTCGATCTTTCGGATACGACCGGAAATGGCCGTCGAATACGCACAGGCCCACGACGACATCTGGCCGGAAATGGTCCGCCAGGAACTACTCGATCTTCCTGCGCTCCGACGGCACGCTCTTTTCCTACTTCGAGTGCGAGGATGCGGAGGCGGCGTCCGCGTACATGCGCAGGCAGGAGGTGAACGCGCGCTGGCAGCGCGCCATGGAGAAGTTCTTCGTCAAGTCAGACCCGACCATCCTCGGACCGGAGGTCGAGGAGATCACGGAGGTTTTCCACATCGACTGAGGCGGCCCGCGCTCGGGATTCCCTGATGATCTCCAGCTTCCTCCTGTGCTTCACTTCCTCCGCAATGATCCGGTCGAGGTCGGCAGCCTGCTCCGGGGCAGCCCCGCCCGACCGCATCGTGGTGTAGAAGCCGATCGTTTTCTCCTCCAGCTCCATGCCGAACCCGAGAGTCTTGTCCATGTCCGAAACGTCATTCGACGCGTAGAGCTTCTGCATCGGCTCCAGGAACTCCCAGTCCAGGAGGAGCCGGAGGGCAGGGCTCACCTCCCCCTTCGGGGTAAGGCCCCTTTTTCCGCGGTTGCTCGAAGAAGAAAGACTTGTGCGCAGCCTCCTCCTCGCGCAGGGATTAATGAATGATAGGTTGTTATGATGACCGTCGGAGCCGGGAGGATTGCCGATGGAGTTGCGCGTTGCGATGAGCGGGAGATGGTCGTATGCTGCTCTCAGCCCCGACCCGGGAAAGCAGAGGGGGGAAGGGCAGGAGATGGCCTGTCGTTCGGATGTGGCGCTGAGCGACCACGGTGATAGGTTTGGTCAGGCCACCTCCCGCGTTTGTACCATCAACATGTGTGCCCCTATGGGACCACGAATAGTGGAATGGACGCAACGCACAACCACCAAGGTATCCTATCCTCTTCGCTCTCCCATGGCAATGAGGAGGAGAGAATGATCGAGAGGGTACATGGTATTGACCGGCACAAGCAGTTCTCGACGATCAGCGTGCTGAATCGTCAGGGGCAGGAGGTGCAGTTCGAGGGGGCCTGCCGGGAGTTTGGGAAGTACGTGGAGGATCTGGGGCCAACGGACGCGGTGGTCCTGGAGGCTTCGACGGGATCCTTCTGGTGGGCGGATCAGATCGAGGCGAAGGGGGCGAGGTGCTTCGTGATGGATCCGCGGAAGTTTCGGATCATCAAGGACTCGTGGAACAAGACGGACAAACAGGATGCGCGCAACCTGGCGAAGGCGTTGTGGGTGCACGTGGTCACGGGGGAGTTTGGGATCCCGACGGTGTACAAGCCTGCCGTTGTGGTGCGGGAACTGCGGAAGCTTTTCGCGCAGTATTGCCTTCTGAACCGACAGACCGCGACACACAAGAACAACGCCCAGGCGATCTTCGTGGAGAACGGGGTGGAGCTGAAGAAGGAGCTCAAGCGCCGGCTGTTCGCACCGGAGAGCGGGCTTGGGGTACTATTGATCTTTGCAAAACGAATGCAAAACTTGCTATCTAAAAGCGCCTGAAAAAAGCGCCCTTTTGAGACGGGGGACATTGCATTAATTACGCAATCCTCAATAAAGGAGATGAGCATCTCGGCAGCCAGCCGCGTCTGCCTGGAGCTGACCCTGCAGGTACTATGGAAGGTAGCGGAGGCGAAGGAGCGGCTGGCCACGGAGATCCTGCTCGCTGGAGAACCGCTGAAGAGCGAAGTGGAGCTTCTGATCAGCATCAAGGGGGTCACACCCTTGATCGCGCTCGCCTTCCTGGCTGACGTGGCAGACATCCGAAGGTTCAGGACGCTGCGGAAGATGAACGCGTACCTGGGCCTGGTGCCGCGGGCAAGCAACAGCGGAGGCAAGAGTCGGCCTGGCCACATTACCCGCGAGTCCCGGAAGCTGACGCGGACGATCCTCACGCAGTGCGTGCACCACGTCGCCGTCTCCTTGGATCGGTACTACCGTGAGCTGAGAGAGAAGCGAGGAACCGGCCGAGCCCGCATCGCGGTGATCCGCAAGCTCTGCGGGATGATGAGGAGGATGCTGCTCAGCGGCGAGCAGTACCGGTGGATGGACCAAGGGCTGTACGCGAAGAAGCTCAGGCAGTATGAGCGAGTCCTGAAGAGAGTGAAGGAGGAGCGACCAGCGGCTTGACAGTCATCATAGTGGCCGAATGACGATTTTCCATTTCGTACTTTCCATCCAGTAGCTCCATTTCTTGAAGGTGGCCAAGAACTTCATACCTTCCTCTGATTCGATCAGTGGACGGCGCCGAGCGCCAGAATGAAAACCCCCACGGCGAAAACAGCACTTTTCGACATGCGAGACGCCCCACAGGGCGGCGAGAAGGCCATGCGTGCATATCGGCGAACAGACCTCTCCCTGTGCTCGTACAACGGCCCACCCCGGGGATCGATGCTCTGGACAATCAGCTCAGCAGCGAGGGATCCAAGCCCGGAGGAGGGCAACCTATCTTGATGAGGTGGCGCAGGATCTTCTTCACCTCGGCGGCATCGGTGATGACGGCCAGCACTCGCATTTCCGAGGTGCACCGGGGACAGAGCAACGGGCTCTCGCTGTTTGCTGTGCAAACAGCTGCCGCCTATGAGATTGACCTCGTACACTTGGGCGATCAGCCGCGCCCATGCGGAGCGTGAGGCGGATTCGGGGAGAGTGCGCGTGGGTGGCTCGGGTTTCGGGTTCGTGCTGTCTTGCTCGTGCGTCCACTTCCATCCCAGCGGGGCGTGAGCTGCAACGTGCTGCCACAGGGGCCATTTCCATCGGCTGCGCGATGAATACAATCCAAAGTACCGGATAAGTCGCACGCCCTGCGGCGGGGCTCCCGCCGTCTCGCTAACGCTGCGACGGCTGCCGCCTTGGGAATGAAGGAAGTGGCGAGGGCGAGGAAGTCCAGGGCATCCCAGACTTTCAGATTCTCCCCGCGGGTCTGCAAGATTGTGGCCCCGCATTTCGAGGGTGACGAGGACGAGCGGCCTGACGACCCATCTTCCACGGGGCTCACGGCATCAGCAGGAGCAGCGGCTTCGCGACCAGCTCCATGAATCGGGAAAGGAACTTGCACGCGTAGACCCCGTCGATCAGGCGATGGTCGACGACGAGTGAGAGCGGGAGAATGGAGGCTGCGACGACCGCCCCGTCCTTGACCACCGGTTCCTGGTGCACGCGTCCAATGCCGAGGATCCCGACCTGGGGCGGCAGGATCATGGGATTGCCGTAAACCCCGGAGAACGACCCGAAGTTCGAGATCGTGAAGCTCCCTCCGCGGATTTCCTCCAGGAGAAGGGTCCTCTGCCGTGCCTTTGCGGTCAGCCGAGCGATCTCCGCGTGAATGCGCGCCACGGACAGGGTGGAGGAGTCCTTCACCACGGGAACTACGAGCCCCTCGTCGGTGTCCACGGCAACGCCGATGTGCGGCGTGGGGAAGGTCTGGTACTCCTTCCTATCGTGCGAATAGGTGGAGCTCAGCAGGGGATATTCCTGAAGCGCGCGCGCGGCCGCCTTCACGAAGAAGGCCAGGAGGCCGACCTTCTCCCGCGAGCTCTCGTTCATGTCGCGGCGCAGGCGAAGGAGGTCGTCCACGAGGGTGTAATCGTGCACCGCGGCCGCGGGGATGGCCTGGCTCTTCTCCATTGCCGTGGCAATGGCCAGCCGGAGGGTGGAGAGCTTCTTCACCTCCATCCCGTTGGCTGCTGGCTCCGTCACCGAGGGAGCGGCCCGCGGGGCGTTCCGGGTGGCCAGGTCCTTTTTCAATATCCGTCCGCCGGGCCCGGTGCCGGTGATCTGCGAGAGATCGATCCCCGCATCGGCCGCGAGCTTTCGCGCAACCGGTGACGCGCGGACGCCGCCCCTGTGGCCATTGCCGCCGTTGCCGCGCCCCTGCGAGTCCGTCGCGAGACCCTCGCTGCTCGCAGGGAGCACGCTCCCCGATCCCGTGTCGAGCCTTCCGACGACCGTCCCTGCTTCTCCATGGTGCGTCTCGCGGGCTGGCGCGGCCGCGGGTGACAGGGCCGCGGCGGGCGCTAAAGCCTGAGCGGAAGCCGGCGCGACGGACGGCGCAGGGGCGGCGCCCGTCCTGATGCGTGCAACGATCTCACCAACCCGTACGACCTGTCCCTTGACGAGGGACATCTCCACGACCACTCCCTCCACGGGTGAGGGCATCTCGGTCACCACCTTGTCCGTCTCCACGACTGCCAGCGCATCGCCGGCCTTCACCCTCTGGCCCGGTGCCACCTTCAGCTCGACCACGGTCCCTTCCGTAAGACCCTCTCCGATGTCGGGGAACCGGAACTCGTACAACCCTGCGTCACGGCTCATACGTCATCACCTTTCGCGCTTCCGCCATCACCTGCTCCGCGCTAATGAGGTAGTGCCGCTCTCCGCGGGGCATGGGGTAGATCACGTCGGGGCCGGCCAGGCGCGCGGGAGGGGCCTCCAGCCTGTCGAACGCCTGCTCCATGACCGTGGCCATCAGCTCGGCGGCCACGCCGAAGCTCTGCGGTCCCTCGTGGACGGCGAGGAACCTGCCGGTCTTCCGCACCGATTCCACCACGGTGCGGGAATCGAATGGATAGATCGTGCGCAGGTCGATGAGCTCGACCGACCGTCCCTCGGCGGCCAGCGCCGCGCGCGCCTGGCGCGCCTCGATCATCTGCGCCCCGTAGGAGACGAGGGTGAGCTCGTCGCCCTCCGCCTCCACCCGGGCGTTCCCGATCTTCACCGCGTACGCTTCCTCGGGCACCTCCTGGCGCACGGCGCGGTAGGCGCGCGCGGGCTCGAGATAGATCACGGGGTCCGGATCCCGTATAGCGGCGATCAGCAGTCCCTTTGCGTCATGCGGTGTCGAGGGAATGACGACTTTCAGCCCGGGGATGTGGCCGAAAAGCGCCTCCACGGATTCCGAGTGATGCTCGGGCGCCCGGATGCCTCCGCCGTACGGCATGCGGATCACCATCGGCGCGCAGAGGGCCCCCCGGGTCCTGTTCCTGATCCGCGAGACGTGGCTGACGATCTGATTGAAGGCCGGGAAGGCAAACCCGGAAAACTGGATCTCCACGACGGGGCGCAGCCCCACGACCGCCATACCCACGGCGGCCCCGACGATGCCGGCCTCGGCGATGGGCGTGTCGAAGCACCTTTCCTCGCCGAACTCCTTCTGCAGCCCCGCGGTGGCCCGGAACACCCCGCCTTCCAGCCCCACGTCCTCTCCGAAAACCACGACCGACCGGTCCGCCGCCATCTCGGTGCGCAGGGCGTCCGTAACCGCCTCGATGAGCGTGAGGACCTTCATGTCTTCCTCCGTTCCAACTGCGCCTCCATGATCTCAGGCATGTCGAGGTAAAGGTAGCGGAAGGTGTCCTCCATTACCTCGTCCGGCTCCTGCTCGACCTCCTCGTAGGCGGTCTGGGCGCAGGCCAGCGACTGCTCGCGAAGGCGCACTGCTTCCTGCTCGGTGAGATGCTTCGTCCGGACGAGGTAGCGTTCCAGCCTTAAAAGGGGATCACGCGCCTCCCACAGCTTCACCTCCTCGTCGGACCTGTACTTCGTCGGGTCGTCGGAGGTCGTATGGGCGCCCAGCCGGTAGGTGAGGCCCTCGATCAGCGTGGGCCCTTCACCCGCGCGGGCCCTGTCGGCCGCCAGCTTCACCGCGGCATACACGGCGAATATGTCGTTGCCGTCCACCCGGATGCCGGGGAAACCGTAGGCAAATGCCTTTTCCGCAAGGGTCCTGCTCGCGCTCTGCTTCGACCAGGGGAGAGAGATCGACCAATGGTTGTTCTGCGCGTAGAGGATCACGCCGGCCTTCCAGACGCCGGCGAGATTGCAGGCCTCGTGGAACTCTCCCTCCGAGCTGGCTCCTTCACCCATGAAGGTGATGGCGATCCGGTCATTCTTCCTGTAGCGCTCTGCCCATGCGAGGCCGACGGCGTGGAGCATCTGGCTTCCAACCGGGACGGATATGGGCATCATGTGGAACGTCTCCGCCGGCATGTGGTTGGCCCACTCGTTTCCATACCAATAGAGGAAGTACTGCTTGAGGCTGATCCCCCGGACGAGCATTCCCCCCAACTCGCGGAAGGCCGGCACGAACCAGTCGTCCGGCCGCACCGCCATGAGGGCGCCGACCGAGTTGGCTTCCTGACCCTTGTTCAACGCGTAGGTAGGCATGCGGCCCTGCCGGTTGAGGCTCACGGCCCACTCGTCGGCCTGGCGGGACAGAACCATGGTCTTGTACGCTGCCACCGCCTGCTCGTCGGTGAGCCGGGGCATTCCCGGGGGGATCGGGGCGAGCTTTCCCGTCTCGTCCAGCAGGGACAAGTGCCGTCCCTCCCGGGGATCGTAGCTTTCCAACATTACGCCTCCTCAGGCGCCCGGCAAAGTTACCAGCAGTGCGTGCCAGGCAAGCGTCGCGCATTTGACCCGCACGGGAAAGCTCGCCAGGCCCTTGAAGGCCGCGAGATCCCCCATCGCGTCCAGGACAGAAGCGGGGATTTCCCCGCGCAGCGCTTTGATGAAGGTGTCCGCGCGCTCACGCGCATCGGCAACGGAGAGCCCGCGCATCGATTCGGTCATCAGGGATGCGGAGGCCGTGCTGATGGCGCACCCGCGTCCGTCGAACCGCACGCGCTCCAGGCGTCCGCCCTCCCCCACGACGACCTCCAGCTTGATGGAGTCGCCGCACGTGGGGTTCTCGTGGGCCATGGCCTGCGGAACATGGTCGAGCTTCGCCGCTCCGCGCGGCGAACGGTAGTGGTCCATGATGATTTCCTGGTACAGCTCGTCGAATGCGCTCACCCGTAGAACCTCAGGGCGCCTTCGAGTGCGTCCGCCAGGCGGTCGATCTCGGAGAAAGTGTTGTAGAAGGCGAGGCTGGCCCGGACCGTGGCCGTCACGCCGAGCTTCCGCGCCAGCGGCTGAGCGCAGTGGTGTCCCGCGCGCACGGCGATGCCCTCACGGTCCAGGAATTGCGCCACGTCGTGCGCATGGATGTCCCCGAGGGTGAAGGGGAACACGCCGCTTCGCCGCGGCGCCGCTCCGTACTGCGTGAGCCCCTCCACGCCGTTGAGGCGTTCCCGGGCATACGCCGACAGCTCGCGCTCCCAGGACGAGATAGAGGCCAGCCCGAGGGCATGGAGGTAATCGATCGCTGCGCTGAGCCCGACCGCCCCTTCGACGTTGGGCGTGCCCGCCTCGAACTTCCAGGGCAGGTCATTCCAGGTCGAGGTTTCCAGGGACACGGATCGTATCATCTCTCCGCCCCCCATCCAGGGAGGCATGGCCTCGAGGAGCTTCTCCCTGCCGTACAGGACGCCGATGCCCATGGGGCCGTACACCTTGTGTCCCGAAAAGGCGAAGAAGTCGCAGTCGATGTCCTGCACGTCGACGCGCAGGTGCGGCACCGCCTGCGCTCCGTCCACGAGCACAGCGGCTCCCCGCCGGTGCGCCATGGCAGTGATTGCTTTCACGTCGTTGACGGTTCCCAGCACGTTGGACACGTGGGTCACGGCGACAAGACGCGTTCGCGGATCCCAGGTCCGTTCCGCTTCTGCCACGTCGAGGGTGCCATCCTCGGCCAGGGGGATGAAACGGAGCGTGCACCCGCGGCGCGCACAGGCAAGCTGCCAGGGAACCAGGTTGCTGTGGTGCTCCATCTCAGTGGCCAGCACGACGTCTCCCGGCGAGAGCGCCGTGTCCGCCCAGGAAGAGGCGACCAGGTTGATCGCTTCGGTGGTGCCGCGTGTGAAGACGATCTCCCGGCTGCTGCGGGCGTTCAGGAGTCGTTGGACCTTGCCGCGTGCCTCTTCGTAGGCGGCCGTGGCCTCCTCCCCGAGCGTGTGCAGCGCGCGGTGCACGTTGGCATTGCCGTGTTCATAGTACACCCGGATCACGTCCAGGACCGCCCGCGGTTTCTGGGAGGTTGCCGCATTGTCGAGGTAGGCAAGGGGCCTTCCGTTCACCGTCCGGTCGAGAAGGGGGAAATCCGCCCGGACGTCCTCCACGCTCCTTGCGCCGATCAGCTGGGCTTTCTCGTGCGTGATGCGACCCATATCTCGCCGTTCTCCACTTTCACCTCCCACGTCCCCACGGGCTTCGTGGCGGGAAGACCCGTGACCGCCCCGGTGCGAAGGTTGAACCGGGAACCGTGCTTCTGACAATATACCTCCCCGGCCCACACGTCGCCCTCAGAAAGCTGGGAATACTCGTGGGAGCAGATATCGTCCAGCGCGAAGATTCCCTCCTCGGTGCGGAAAAGCGCCACGGGAATCCCGTCGATGGTCACGCTCATTGTCGACACCAATTCCTCCGCGGATGCCACCTTGATCCAGTTGTTCATGACGGGGTTCAGGCCGCGGCGCGAAGTCGGTCCCTGATCGCGGCCAGGGCGCCGTCCTTGAACTCAACTGGTGCGGGGGTGAGAATGTCCTCGAAATAGCCGACTACGAGCATCTCCCGCGCGTCCGCTTCGGAGAGGCCGCGGCTCTCCAGGTAGAAGAGCTCCTCCGCGTTCAACCGGCCCGTCGTGGAGCCGTGGCTGCATTTCACATCGTTGTTTCCGATTTTCAAGGTGGGAATGGAGTCCGAGCGGGCTCCCTCCCCAAGGATCAGGTTTCGGTTGGTGAGATAGGCGTCCGTGCCGGACGCTCCGGGTGCCACCTCGATCAACCCCTGGAAGATGGTTCGTCCGCCGCCGGCGACCGCTCCCTTGTAGACGGCCCTGCTCGTCGCTTTCGGAGACCGGTGTCTCTGCACGGTCCGCAGGTCCATGTGCTGGCCTGCCCCGCAATAATACGCGCCGTCAAGGAACGCTTCGGCCCCAAGGCCGTCAAGGGAGCAGTCCACCCGGGTCTTTGCCCACCGGGCGCCGAACTCCGCGTCAAAATGCCGAAGGGAGGAGTCCCGCCCGATCTCCGCGCGCGCGTGGCGGACGTAGAGGTCCGAGGGCGCCAGCTCCTGCTGCTCCCAGAGCTGAAGGCCTGCCGCGTCCGCCAGGCGCATGTCGACCACCGCATTGCAGAGCATTCCGCCTGGCGTACCCTTGCGCGCGGTCACACGCTGAACCACGGAAGCGCGGGAACCGGCGCCCAGGAGGACCGCGACGTGCGGCGCGCTCATCGTCCCTATGCCGTCTTCCTCGAACTCGATGACAATCGGCTCCTTGATCTCCAGTCCCGGGGGGACCCAGAGCAGCGCCCCATGGCTCAGCCACGCGTAATGCCAGGCCAGGAACCGGTTGTCGGCATCCGCGAGGGCCTGCTCGTACAGGCTGTGAAGCGGCGCCTCGAACTCCTCCAGGGCGTTGTCGAGGGGGAGAAGGCGAACCCCCGCATCCTGCCACTTTTCGTCACACCCCACCTCGATGCACTTGTTCGCCTGGAACCGGATGTGCGCGGAGGTCCCGGCGCCCGAATCGGTTTCACGGGGACACGCGGGGGTGAGTGAGGGAATCGGGGTGTACGAATCCAGGCCGAGCCTGCTGACGTCCGTTCGCCTCCACTCTTCCTCGGAGGTGACGGGCCACCGCATGTCCTCGAAGCGCTCCCGGGCCTTGGAGCGCAGGTTCCGCATCCACGGCGGTTCCGCGGCAGCGGGCATCATCCGACCGTTCCTTCCATCTCCAGCTCGATGAGCCGGTTCAGCTCCACCGCGTACTCCATGGGAAGCTGCTTCACCAGCGGGTCCAGGAACCCGCTCACGATCATGAGGGATGCTTCCTGCTCGCTCATCCCCCTGCTCATCAGGTAGAAGAGCTGGTCCTCGCTGATCCTGCTCACGCGGGCTTCATGCTCGATGGAGACGTCGTCGGAGTCGATTTCCATGTACGGATACGTGTTGCTGGTGGATTTCTCATCGAGGATGAGCGCGTCGCAGACCACGCGGGAGCGCACGTCGTGCAGGCCCTCGTTCACCTTCAGGAGTCCTCGGTAGGTGGAGATCCCGCCGCCCCTGCTGATCGACTTGGCCGTGACGATCGATGAGGTGTGGCTGGCAGCGTGCACCGCCTTGGCGCCCGTATCCTGCTCCTGTCCCTTGCCGGAGAAAGCGATGGAGAGAACCTCCCCGTGCGCGCCTTCGCCCATGAGCCAGATCGACGGGTACTTCATCGTGCGCTTGGCGCCGATGTTGCCGTCCACCCACTCCACGATGGCGTCCTTGTGCGCAACGGCCCGCTTTGTGACGAGGTTGTACACGTCATTTGACCAGTTCTGGATCGTCGTGTAGCGCACCCGTGCCCCTTCGAGCGCGATGATTTCCACCACGGCGCTGTGAAGCGATTCCGTGGCATAGACCGGCGCCGTGCATCCTTCGATGTAGTGCACGAAGCTTCCCTCGTCGGCGATGATGAGGGTGCGCTCGAACTGCCCGAAGCTCTTCGCGTTGATGCGGAAATACGCCTGGAGAGGGATTTCCACCTTGACGCCCTTGGGGATATAGACGAAGCTGCCGCCCGACCATACGGCGCTGTTCAGCGCGGCGAACTTGTTGTCCAGGTAGGGAATCACGGTGCCGAAGTACTGCTTCACCAGGTCGGGGTGCTCGCGCACCGCGGTTTCGGGATCCGTGAAGATCACCCCCTGTTTGGAGAGGTCTTCCTTGATGCTGTGATAGACCATTTCCGAGTCGTACTGGGCGCCCACGCCGGCGAGGAATTTCCTCTCCGCCTCGGGGATCCCGATCCGCTCAAAGGTCTTCTTGATGTTCTCCGGCACGTCGTCCCAGCTGCGGGACTGCTGCTCCTGCGGCCGTGCGTAGTAGTAGAGGTTGTCGAAATCGAGGTCGGAGAGATCGGCGCCCCAATTGGGCATCGGCTTCTTTCGGAACGCGGCCAGGGAGCGAAGCCGGAACTGCCGCATCCACTCCGGCTCCTCCTTGCGGCGGGAGATGGCGTTGACGATCTCCTCATCAAGGCCCCTCCTGGTCTTGAAGACAGACTCGTCCGGGAAATGGTACCCGTGCTGATATTCGCCGACCAGCTCCCCGCGTTCAACGACGGGCGACTGCGCCTTCATTGGCTTCCTCCTCGATTCCATACTGCTGTCGGATCCAGTCGTATCCCCGGGTCTCGAGGGTTTCGACGAGCTCCTTGCCGCCTGAGGTGACGATCCTGCCCTTGTACATGATGTGCACGTAGTCCGGCACGATCTGGGTGAGGATCCGCTGGTAATGCGTGATGATGAGCGCACCGAAACCCGGTCCTCGAAGCCTGTTGACGCCCTTCGCCACCACCTTCAGCGCGTCGATGTCCAGCCCGGAATCTGTTTCGTCCAGGATCGCCAGGGACGGTGAGAGCATGAGCATCTGGAGCACTTCCATGCGCTTCTTCTCCCCTCCGGAGAAGCCCTGGTTGAGCGAGCGGTTGATGAAGCCCTGGTCCATCTCCATGAAATCCATGGCCTCGCGGAGCTGCTTGATGTACGCCGTGACGTTCATGCCGGTCCCGTTCCCACGGAGCTCGATCACGCGCTTGAGGAACTTGCCGACGGTCACCCCTGCGATTTCCACCGGGTACTGGAAGGCCAGGAACAGTCCCTTCAGCGCACGCTCGCTCGTCGTGAGTGCAAGATAGTCTTCCCCGTCCAGCGTGACGGTTCCCCCGTTCACCTGGTAGGAGGGGTGCCCCATGAGCACGTTCGCCAGCGTGCTCTTTCCCGACCCGTTGGGCCCCATGAGCGCGTGGATTTCTCCTGCGCGGATGTCGAGGTCGAGCCCCGAAAGGATCGGCTTGTCCCCGATCGATGCCTGGAGGTTTCTCACCTGCAGATGTTGTGCCATGCCACTCCCTTCAAATGGGATAGCCAAGGGCGACCCGCGCCTCTTCGCTCATCCGCTCGGGTCCCCACAGCGGGGACCACACCGTGGTCGCGGTCACGTCCACCAGCCCGAACGCGTCCCGCAGGGTCTCGATGATGTCGCGGCGGATGATGTCCTCCGCCGGGCACCCGGGATAGGTGAGGGTGAAATCCACCTCGATCGCGGTCTCCTTCACGTCCACCCTGTACACGAGACCGAGGTCGACGATGCTGAAGGCCAGCTCGGGGTCTTCGACATTGCGAAGCACTTCCATCACTTCTTCACGAGACACCACTGCTTGTTTCTCTCTCCTATAAGTTGACAATCCTGACTAAATTAGTCAAGATTAACCAGATGAAAGTTCTGGAGATTCTCTGCAATCCGAGGCCGGGAAGCTATAACCTTGCCCTCGCCGCAACCGCCCGGGAGAAGCTGGAATCGCTCGGACACGAGGTTTTCCTGCACGATCTGTACAAGGAAGGATTCGATCCGGTCCTGGAAGCGCCCGAGCTCACCCGCGGCTTCAGCCTCGAGGGGCTGGTGCAGGTGCACTGCAGGGAGCTTGCCGCCGCGGACGGGCTCCTCGTCTTCCATCCCGAGTGGTGGGGCCAGCCGCCTGCCGTCCTTAAGGGCTGGATCGACCGCGTGTTCCGCCAGGGCGTTGCGTACGACCTGGAGGGAGAGGATTTCTCGGAAAAGGGCTGGAAGCCTCTGCTTGCAGGGAAGAAGGGGCTTGTGTTCTGCACCTCTGATGCCCCCGAGGACTCTGCCCGCACGCTCGAGGCGCTGTGGACCCACTCCGTGCTCGGCCGATGCGGAATGTCCGCTGCCTGTCACGTCCTGCGCGAGATGCGCCGCATCGATCCTTCCGCCCGCCGATCATGGCTGGAGTTCGTGAACAGTACCATCGAGACATGGTTCCCGGCGGGATGACTTCGGCGCGGCAGCCCATCCTTTTCTTCAGATGACGTTTCGCCGATACTGAACAAGGGAGCCAACGTGGTGGACACATTTCTCGATCGCGTGAAGGACCTTCCTGTCATGCTCTTCCAGAGCGAGGAGCACTGGGTCTTCCATGTCGAGGTGGGAGACATGCCGTGCATCGGCGGTGAAATGTACGTTCTTCCCACTCACACCTGCCCGACTGTGGCCTTGTATGCCGAGGCCCACATCATCGGAGCGGATGGCCGGTGGCGGGAGAGCTGGGAAATCGCATCGCGCGCCAGAAAGCTCCTCATCTGATTGCAGACGAGGTGAACGGCGCTTCAGGCCTTCTTAGCTTCAGCCGTTCTTTGCTTCAGCCCTTCTTCGCCGCGGTTTGCAGCCTCTTGAGGGTGGCCGCGCCGTAGTACTTGCAGCCCCGCTGCACATCGTCGGGTGCGATCTTCAGTTCTTCCAGGAGTTTCTTCACCTTCCCCGGCGATACACCCAGTGCCTCAGCAAGCTTTCCCGAAGTGTAGAGCGTGCCTTTGTCTGCTGCCATGAAAGTCTCTCCTTTCAGTTGCGATCGAGAGTCGTCGCAAAATCGGATCCTACTCGAGCAGGGCCGCGGCCGCTTTCACTGCCTCGAGGTCGATCGTGCCGCTGACCGTGCTGGGCATGCCGGTCGGGTGCGAGCGTCCGAGGACCCACAGCTCGCGGGGCAGGGGGATGAAGACATCCTCATCGCCCCGCTTCTTCCCCCAGGCGATCCGCCGGACGCCGTTCGTCGCCTCCTCCACACCAATGTCCAGGAACAGGTCGGGAGTCTTCTTCGGCGGGGTCTGCCGTCTGAACAGGTAACCCGCATTTCGGGAGTTCCAGAGGAGGTGAATGGCCAGCTTTTCGCGCACGCCGAGAAGGGCATCCAGGGCGCCGGCGGGGGCCGCTTCGGGATTCACCCAGACCTCGACGTCCGAGCCCGCCGCAAGCGCCTCGGTGAGCGCGGCCGGTATGTCCGCGAACACCCGCGCGGCGGCGCGGCGGGCGGTCTCGTCATCGTGCCCTGCGATCCACAGGTCGGCTGCAGCTTTTCGCCGCCGGCGGTAAGCCTCGGTGAATGCTACATTGTTCGTGGCGCCGATGTCTCCAATCAGCAGGATGAGCTGCCGGGCGTCGTCGGCGCAGGCCGCTGGCTTTGCCGATGCAAGCTGAACCCAGCGGGGGTCAAGTCCTTCCAGTCCGGCAGCGCGGATGGGGATGCCGCGGCGTGCGGCCGCCTCGACGAATGCATCGATTGCTTCCCCGCTGAGATAGGGGGAGATGCGCATCACGGGATTGCGCGACGCTGCAAGCGCTTTGGCAAGCCGCGCCTTCGCCTCTCTGAGATCGACGGCGGCGGGCAGGGGGTCGTTGAGGAACTCGTGCCCGAACTTCCCCTTCTTGCAGAGCTTGCCATTGTTCGGCAGCTCGTAGCGCTCCGTCACCCTCGTGAAGAGGCTGCCGTGCCAGCGATAGTCGATGCTGCATCCGACGGAGCACCGGGTGCATGTCCCCTCGACTGCCTTTTCCAATAGGGGGACGTTCTTCTTCGCCGGCAGTTTCTCCGTGAGCGCCCCCACGGGGCACGCGGAGACGCACTGTCCGCAGGAAATGCAGGTCTGGTCCTCGCCGAACGGGACCCCGAATGACGGAGCCACGACCGAGGCGAAGCCCCGGTAGATGTAGCCGAATACCCCGATGCCCTGCACGTCCAGGCAGATGCGGATGCATCGGCCGCACAGGACGCACTTGGACGGATCCCTGCTGATGAACGGGTGCGAATCATCGATGGGGTGGATTGCCACCTCGCCGAGGAAGCGCTTGGCCGCCGCATCATACTCCGTTGCGTGCTGTTTCAGCGCGCACTCGCGCACGTCCTGGCACCCGCACTCCAGGCATCGCTCCGCCTCGGCCCGCGCCGCTTCCACGGGCAGGGTCGACTCGATTTCGGCGAAGCTCCTCCTGCGGCGTTCCGGCTCCATGACGGCCGGCCGCGCCCGCGGCGCGCGCGGGGTGTCGGTGAAGTCCTCCGCCACCGGCTCCTTGAAGTCGCTCTTCCTGCTGAGGAACTCCTTCGGCCGCTGGTAGGTTCTTCCCTCCATGGAGGCCAGCGCCGCGCGCGCCGCGTGCTTGCCGCCGGCAATGGCGCGTATGGCGATGTCAGTCCCTGTCAGCAGATCGCCCGCGGCAAACACGCCGTCGATTTCCGTGCGGCCCGTGTCCACATCGGCCTTCAGATTCCCCTTTTCATCGACAAGACCGGCAGTTCCGGAGAGGAGCTTGGTGTCCGAGTACTGGCCGACCGCGGAGATGATGGTGTCCGCGGGCACGGCGAACTCCGACCCGTCGATGGGAACCGGCCTTCGCCGGCCGGACGCATCCGGCTCGCCGAGAGCCATCCGAAGAAGGGTGAGGGTCTTCAGCCTGTCGGCTTCCGCCTGGATGGAGACCGGGGCGGCGAGGTACTGGATGTCGATCCCTTCCTCTATCGCCTCCTCGATTTCCGCATCGGAGGCCGGCATCTCTTCACGGGTGCGCCGATAGTACATCGTGACCTTCGAGGCGCCGCGCCGCAGTGAGCATCGCGCGGCATCCAGCGCCGTGTTTCCCCCGCCGATCACCGCAACGATCTTTCCAACCTTCACGGGCAGGCCCGCGTTGACGTCGCGCAGGAAGTCAATGCCGGAGAGCACGCCCGGATGCTCCTCCCCTGGAATCCGAAGTCCCCGGCCCTTCCACGCGCCGAAGGCGAGCACCACCGCGTCGTAGTCCGCGCGCAGCTTCTCAAGCGTCACGTCGCGGCCCAGGCGCACGCCGGTCTTCAGGGTCGCACCCATGCTGAGCATCTGCGCGATCGCCGCGTCCAGGACGGCAGGCGGCAGTCGGTAGTCGGGGATGCCGTAACGCAGCATCCCGCCCGCCTTCTCCATGGATTCCAGGAGCGTGACCTGCACGCCCTTTTCCGAGAGGTACCATGCGGCGGCCAGGCCCGCCGGGCCCGCGCCCACGACCGCGGCCTTCCTGCCGTTCGGCGCCGGCAGGGGCCTTTGCTCCATTCCCCCCGCGCCCGCCTCGAAGTCCGCCACGAATCGCTTGATGCCGTTGATGTTGAGCGGCTCCTCCACGAGATTCCTGCGGCACTTCTTCTCGCAGGGCCGCGGGCAGATCCTGCCGATGACGGCAGGCATGGGATTGTCGCGGCGGATGAGCTCCACCGCCTCGGCGAACTTTCCGTTGGCCACGAGGCCGAGGTAGCCCTGGATGTCGATGTTTGACGGGCAGGTGAGGGTGCAGGGCGCCGTGCAGTCTCCGTAGTGGTTGGAGAGGAGCAGGTCCAGCGCCATGCGTCGGGCGGCGATAACCTGGGGTGAACCGGAGGTGATGACCATGCCGGGGATCACCCGGGTGCTGCAGCTCGGGACGAATCCCTTTGCCTTTTCCACCTGGACGAGGCAGACCCAGCACGAGGCATACGGCTCCAGCCGCTTGTCGTGACAGAGCGTGGGAATTCGGATGCCCTGGCTCTCCGCCACGTCCAGGATCGTCTTGTCCGGCTCCACGAGGAGCTTCTTCCCGTCGAGGGTGATCTCGATCATCTCAGCGGCCATGTTCAGTCCTTCGCGGTCACGGTATTCCGTGACGCTTTGCCCGAGGTGATTTCGATTGCGTCGAAACGGCACGCCTCATGGCACAGCCCGCACTGGATGCATGCGTCCTGGTCGATCGTGTGAGGCTTTTTTCGCTCACCGCGAGCCGCCTTGGTCGGGCAGACCTTCGCGCACAGCATGCATCCCGTGCAGCTCTCCGCAGCCACGGTGAAGCGGATGAGCGCCTTGCACTTCTTCGCCGCGCACCGCTTGTTCCTGATGTGGTCGTCGTATTCGGATCGGAAGTAGCGCAGGGTGGTGAGGACAGGGTTGGGCGCGGTCTGCCCCAGCCCGCACAGGGACGAGACCCGGATCTTCGCGGCCAGCTCTTCCAGCTCGGCAATGTCCTTCTCCTCGCCCTTGCCCTCTGTAATGCGGGTGAGGATCTCCAGCATCCGCTTCGTGCCGATGCGGCAGAAGGTGCACTTCCCGCAGGATTCGCTCTGGGTGAAGGTGAGGAAGTAGCGGGCGATGTCCACCATGCAGGTGGACTCGTCCATGACCACCATACCGCCCGAGCCCATGATGGCGCCCGTTGCGGTGAGGGAATCGTAGTCCACGAGGACGTCAGCGAGCGCCTCCGGCACGCACCCGCCGGACGGCCCGCCCATCTGCACCGCCTTGAACTTGCGGTCCCCGAGGATCCCGCCGCCGATGTCGAAGATGACTTCACGCAGGCTGATGCCCATCGGCACCTCGATCATGCCCCCGCGCTTGATTTTACCCGCAAGAGCGAAGACCTTCGTCCCCTTGCTCTTCTCCGTTCCGATCCGTGCGTACTCGGCCCCGCCCATGCGGATGATGGGCGGAACGTTTGCGTAGGTTTCCACGTTGTTGATGTTCGATGGAGAGTCCCAGAGGCCGCGTGCCGCGGGAAAAGGGGGCCGCAGTCGGGGCATTCCCCGCTTTCCCTCGATGGATCCCATGAGGGCTGTCTCCTCGCCGCAGACGAACGCGCCCGCGCCTTCCTTGATATGGAGGGTGAACGAGAACGGCGTGCCCAGGATGCGGGTGCCCAGGAGATTGCGCTCCTCCATCTGGCGAAGGGCGATCTGGAGCCTCTTGACGGCAAGAGGATACTCGGCGCGCACGTACACGTACCCCTCGTCGGAACCCACGGCGAACGCGCAGATCAGCATGCCTTCCAGCACGGCGTGGGGATCGCCCTCCAGCACCGACCTGTCCATGAACGCGCCGGGGTCGCCCTCGTCGGCGTTGCAGATCACGTATTTCTTGCCCGTTACGGACTTCGCATTCCGGGCAAAGGTCCACTTCATTCCCGTGGAGAACCCCGCGCCGCCCCGGCCTCGCAGCCCCGAGAGCTTCATCTGCTCGATGACCGCTTCCGGTGTCATCGCGGTGAGCACTTTCTTCAGGGCGACGTACCCGTCGTGCGCAAAGTACTGGTCGATGGATTCGGGATCGATGACGCCGCAGTGGGCGAGCACGATCCTCTTCTGCTTTGCGAGGTAGGGATAGTCTGCCGGAATCAGAAGGTCCGCCACCGGCGCCCCGCCCTGGAGGTGGCCCGAGACGATCTTCTCGACCCCTGCCTCGTCCACGTTCCCATAGAGGAACGAGCGGCCGTCGGCCTGGCGCACTTCCACGAGCGGCTCCGCGTGGCAGGCGCCGATGCATCCCGTGGCGACCACGGACCAGGGCAGCCCGCGCTCCGCCACGTCCTTCTGGAGCTGGTCGAACACGGCCCGGGCCCCCGCGGCGATGCCGCAGGAGCTCATCCCGACAGCGACTTCAGGGTGCGCGCTCATGCTTTCGATGCTCCGGCTATTGTTCCGACTGCGGACACAGTTCTTCCCAGCTTGTCGCCCGTGAGCCGGCCGTACACCTCGCCGTCGATCATGACGACCGGCGCCAGCGAGCAGCAGCCCAGGCACGCGACGCGTTCGACAGTGAACTCCCCGTCCGCCGTGGTGCGGCCGGGCTTCACACCCAGCTTCTGCTCCACCACGGTGTCCAGGGAATCGGCGCCCTGCACGTGGCATGCCGTGCCATGGCAGACCTTCATCACATGCTTCCCCATGGGGGTGAAGCGGAACTGCGCATAGAAGGTGGCGACGCCGTAGATTTCAGCGGTCGCTTTCCCCGTCACGCGCGCGATCTCGCGCATGGATTCCTCGGGCAGGAACCCGAAGATTTCCTGGGTCTTCTGCAAGAGAGGGATGACGTTCCCCTTGACTCCCCGCCAGTCAGCCAGAAGGGCTTGAAACGCCTTTTCCATGCGGTCTCCTTCGATGCTCGTGGCTTGGTTTCAGGGCCGTTTTCGATAAGACGGGAGTTGAATGGAATGTAGCATGGAGCGCGCGGGGCATGCAACAGGCCTGGTGCCGACGCCGGCGTCGGCACCAGGCGGAATCACCCCTCCCGCGCGGTCAGACGTCCTTTCCACGGACCTCGCGCATGCAGGTGAAGCCTGTCCTCAGACACCAGTGCATGGATGGCGCGCTCGACCTCCTGTGTCATCCAGCCCCCGAGACTGCCCCAGCCGGGGATGCAATCCTGGAATTCGCGGACGGACCGCGGACTGGTCGAGGCGGAGAGTATGTCCGCAGCCTCCGTGGGCAGAAATCGCCTTCGGTGACGGGCGACAAAGGACAGGATCTGAAGCTCTCCTTCCGCAGGTGACCCCGCGGAGCCGTCGCAGACGTCGCACCCGGAACAGGCGACGTATCCCTGGCCGATCAGCGAGAGAAGCGAGTTGCGGCGGCACTCCTCCCTCTGCACCGCGTACGAGAGTATCCGCTTGAACCGATCCCCGTCACGCGCGTCAGTCAGCTGCACCCGATGCGCCTCCTCGGCCCTGCGGTCGAGAAGCAGAATCGCACGCGAAGCTTTGCCGTCCCTGCCCGCCCGGCCCGATTCCTGGAGGTAGGCTTCGACAGAGGACGGCACGTGGGCATGAACGATTGTGCGGATGTCCGGCTTGTCCACGCCCATTCCATAGGCGCACGTGGCAAAGAGCGCGCCGTCCCGGGCGCCCAGGAACCAGCTCTCCACGGAGGCACGTTCTTCCCGGGAAAGTCCCGCGTGGTAGAAAAAGGCCGGGCGCTCGATGCCGCTCCGTCGCGCCCACCGGCAGATCATCTCTGTGTCACTGCGGGTACGGCAAAAGACCAGGAGGGGAGGCTCCGCCGTCTGGAGCAGCCGGAACAGCGCCCGGCTGAGACAGAGCACGGGCTGGACGGCATACGTGATTCCCGGCCGGTCCGCATTCTCCCCCACGACCCTCACCTCAGCGTCCTGGAACAGCAGGGCGCGGATCCTCTCGATCACCTCACGCGAGGCGGTCGCCGTGAAGGCGCTGACCATCCGAACGCCGAGCCCGCGCACGAGGGAGCCGAGCTGGAGGTAGGCGGGACGGAACGTGTCTCCCCATTCCGAGATGCAGTGTGCCTCGTCCACGACGATGTGGCGGATTCCGCAGGATCCAAGGGCGGCCAGGTTTGCCTCCGCCAGGCAGGATTCGGGAGTTGCAAGCAGCAGACTGATGCGCCGGGCGCGGAGCCCTTCCCATAGGTGTGACTTCTCCGGGCTCGAAAGCCCTCCCTTGAGGACCCCAACGGGGATGTCCAGGGCCCGGAGCTTGCGCTCCTGGTCCGAGAGCAGGGAGAGCAGAGGCATGAGGACGAGCGTGGGCCCGGGCAGAAGAAGTGAAGGAAGCTGGAAGCACAGCGATTTGCCCGCTCCCGTCGGGAGCACGACGATCTGGGGGTTGCCCTCAAGCACGTTGGACACGACGAAACGCTGGATAGGGTAAAGGTATGTGATGCCGAACCGGGATTGCGCGAGGCGCTCGATTTCGTCCTGCCGCCCGCTGCCGCTGCGGGGTTCGTCCCCGTCCTGCCTCCCGCGGCCCTCAGGTCCCGTGCTGCCCTGTCTTGGACTTTCCCTGGATGCTCTGGCGGAAGAAGAAGTCATCGACTATTTCAATGAGCTCGGGGGTGAACTCGATTGCGATGGTGACGAGGATCGAGTCTCCCTCTCCCCGCTGCAGGGCGCTCACTTTTCCGTTGGCCGTGAACTGGTACACCTGGAAATACAGCTTCGCCGAGCAGGGCTCGCCCTCCGCCAGGCCCGGCGGCGTGGCGGACAATCGAAGCGAGAGGGAGTTCACCGCGAGCGCGGTCAGTGTTGCCCGTGCCTTGGTGGATCCCAGCACCAGCTCCACGTAATTGTTGAAGCGCATGAGCTTCGCGGCGGGCTCGTCCACGGGGATGGCCTTGCCGCTGAAGTTCTCGTACTGGTTCTTCAGCCCTTCGAAAGCGGTGATGTAGTCACCGATGATCTCCACGAGATCGTTCGGGCACGCCTTCAACTGGGCGTCCATCATGCACACGTTCTGCTTGCCCTTCACGGGGCCGATTCGCTCGATGGTCCCGCGGAGGAACAGGTTGAGCGGCTTCTTGTTTCCCGTTTTCTGGAAGGTGAGGTTGATGGAGCAGAGCTTCTTCTGGAACTGCTGGAAGAACGTTATCTCCTGCGCGCTCAAGACGACGAGGAAGATCCCGCGTTTCATCGAGAGCTGGAACGGGGCGCAGATGAGAAGGTAGTCCTCGATTTTCAGGAAGACCTGGGACTGCACGAGCCCGGTCTTCTTCAAGGCATAGGGGGTAAATCGGATCGGCTGATCGGCAAACTTTTCCACGTAGTCCTGGACCCGCGTTTTTGCCATGACTCCCATAGTAGAGCCGGTGCGGGCGGGAGTGCAAGCGCGCGCGGCACGAGCCTCCGTTGTCTTGACCTGCACCGGCAAAACCCCGATGCTCCGATCATGTTCCCGCCGCTGGCCGAAGGAAAACTGCCCACCGCGCTCCTTGAGCGCCTGTTGCGTCACACCTCCCGATCCCCCTTGCTCGCCGTGGGCGCCCAGCCCGGCGAGGACGCGGCTGTGGCGCCCGGTGCTGGGACACTCGTCATCACCGCCGATCCGATTACGTTCACCGACGAACGCATCGGCGCCTACACCGTGGCTGTCAACGCCAACGATATCGTGGCCATGGGGGGCACGCCCGTGTACCTTACCACGACGATCCTCCTGGCCCCCGGCGCAACGGAGGAGGACCTGGAGCGCATCTTCCTCGACATCTCCGACGCATGCGTGAAGGCGGGCATCCTCTGGGTGGGCGGACACACGGAGGTCACCCCCGTGGTGACGCGAACCGTGGTCTGCGGTCAGGCGGTCGGCTTTCTTTCGGGGCAGCCGTTGTCCACCGGCGGCGCACGGCCGGGGGACTGCATCTGCATGACCAAGTGGGTCGGATTGGAAGGAACGACGACAATCGCGCGGCAGCTTCCCGACGAGTCCCTGCAGGTCCTCGGAACGCGCTCCTTCGACGAGGTGCTGTCCTGGCTTGACACGCCGGGGATATCGATCGTGGAGGAGGGAAGGGCGCTGGAGGGCCTCCCTCTCACCAGCGGTCACGACCCCACCGAAGGGGGCGTGGCCATGGGGATCCAGGAGATCTGCCGTCGCAGCGGAACAGGAGGTGTTGTGCGGTCCGAGGCGCTTCCGATCAGGGAGGAGACACGCCTGCTCTGCGACCGCTTCGGCCTGGACCCTCTCGGCCTGCTCTCTTCGGGAGTGTTCCTGTTTACCGCCGAGCGGACGGTCGCCGAGATTGCCTGCAGCGAGCTGGATGCCCGAGGGATTGCCTGCGCCCGCATCGGGGAGATCCTCCCGCCCGGCGCCGGTGTCTGGCTTGAGAAGGACGGCTCACGTCATGCGCTCCCCTTCTCGGAGCAGGATGAGATCGTGAAGCTCCGCCGCGGGTGATCCCGCCGGCCGGCTACTTCGCCGGTGTCTCGTCCGCCTTCTTTTCCCAGATCTTGGCCTCGATGAAGATCTTTACGAGATCAGGATCCAGCTTCTTCTCCCTGACCTCCGCGTTGAGGATGTCCAGCGCTTTCTGGGCGGGTACTGCCCTCTTGTAAGGGCGGTCGCTCGCGGTCAGCGCGTCGTAGATGTCGGACACCGTCATCATGCGGGTCTGCACGGGGATCTCGGGAGAGTGGATACCGCGGGGGTAGCCATCGCCGTCCAGCTTCTCGTGATGGCCGTAGGCGATGGTGGGGATGTTGCGCATCTCCTTGGTCCACGGGATCGTCTTGAGGAAAAGGAACGTGTGGGTGACGTGGCTCTCGATCTCCTTGCGCTCCGACTCGTCGAGGCTTCCCTTCTTGATGCTGAGCTTGACGTACTCGTCGTCGGTGAGAAAGGGGACAGGCTCGCCCCCCGTCTCTTCGAAGGTCTTGCCGTGGATCTCGTCGAGGATCCGTGCCGGCTCCTCGGCGAGGACCGAGGGCTCATTCGCGGTGATGATGTTCTGGAGGAACTTCTCGATTTCGGCGAGGTATTCCGACTCCTTCCTGTCGAACTCGGCCTTCCTCAACAAGTAGTCGTCTTTTCCTTCCTTGAGAAGCGCCTCGAAGCGCTCCTTGAGAAGCGCATAGAGCATGGCCTTCTGGATGTAGCCGAACCGCAACTTCAGGAGATCCATCTTGTCGGGGTAGAGCTTCTTCGCCTTCACCAGCACGTGCTCGCGGACGCCGACTTTGCCGAAATCGTGAAGGAGGCTGGCGTAGCGGATCTCCTTGAGGTGCTCGGCGGTAAAATGCATCCCGCCGTAGGCGCCATCGCTGATCACGTCCACCGCTTTCGCCAGGCCCACCGTGTAAACGGCCACCCGGTAGGAATGACCCGAAGTTGTGGGATCCCGGGATTCGATGGCTTGCACCGAGGCTTTCACGAATCCCTCGAACAGCGTCTCGATTTCCTGGTACAGGAGGTTGTTCTCCAGCGAGACCGCGGCCTGGGAGGCAAGGGAGAGCACCGTCGGCTCGATCTCCTTGCTGAAGGGAATGACGAACGTATCAACATCCTCGGGCGTTTTCAGCAGGTTCGTCCGGACTACCTTGCAGTTGATGAGCTGGATCACGCCGAGGATCTCGCCCTTGTGGTCCTGCATCGGCACCGTGAGCATGCTCTTCGACCGGTAGCCGGTGGACTTGTCGTAGCTGATGTTGAAGCCGTACTCCTTGTCCGCAGGGATGTTGTATACGTCCTCGAGATTGAGAACCGTGCCCGTGGTCGCGACGTAGCCGGACACCGTCTTCTTGGACAACGGCATCACGAACTCCGAATAGTCCCGGGGGTTGGAATCGTTCTGCGTGATCTTGAACCGAAGCTTCTGCTCCCCGCTGGCTGCATCGCGCTCCAGCAGGTACAGCGTCCCCGCATCCGCGCGCGCAATGTGACGGAGCTGCTTCAGGATGTAATCGAGCAGCTTGTTGTTGTCCCTCTCCGCGGACAGCGCGATGCCCACTTGGAGGAGCTCGGAGTTCTCCGTCTCCCGGGCCTGCAGGAGTGCCTCCTTCTGGGCCAGCTCCCGCTCGAGGGAGAGGCGGCGGAAGAGGTTGCGCAGCGTCCGGAGGAACCAGGCAGGGTGCTTGAAGGAGAGCACCTCGTCGAACACGAGCTCGGCGGGGACGGAGTCCGCGAACAGGGAGCCGCCGCTCGGGTTCCAGAGGAGGAGTGAGCCGGGGGACGGCGAGGCAACCTTCAACTCATCGGCGTGGGCGGCGATGAACTCGGGATCGAGAAACCATGCAACGATGTCGTCACCGTTCGTGGAGCGGGTGAATGTCTTCACGCGCTTCACTGCCAGGCCCTTCTCCTTGCGGACTGCCGCGGGGAGGTCCGGCACGTTGTTCGACACCTTCAGGACGAGCTTGGGCACCGAGACTCCTTCATTCCCCTCAACCTATAGTTTAGTGAACGGCGTACAGCTCTTCAAGGATGGCGCGGACGAGAGCTGCGGAACGCTGCCGGGGACCCCCGGAGAGCGCGGGACTGCCTTCCTGAACAACAGTACCCGATGAATCGAGAATCGTCCAGCGGACCGCCCGGTCGCCCGCTGCGAGGAGGCGAAGGGAATACGGAAACCCTCCGCCCTGTCCCTCCACGCATTCCGATCGAGCGCGGTGGAGAAACCGGAGGACAAGCGCCTTCTCGCGACCCGTCCATGCGCCCCGGAATGAAACGGCGAGGGGCAGCCCGATGCCTGCCTGGGGAAGCGCCCCGGGATTGATTTGGTAGAGCTTCGCGATGACATCCCGCCGGCGCCCTTGTTCGGCCCCGCCCTTGAGGAGCGGCACCAGCGCAGCAAGAGCATCGGCGGCGGGTTCCTTCTCCCAGAATGGGTCGAATCCGGCGAGGCTCTGCTCGAGCAGCGGGGCCGAGTGCCGGAGCTTCCCTTCCTCCAGGGTGTAGTAGGCGGCGGCGTGCGGGCTGCGCGCTGTCTCCAGGTCGCGGGCCAGGCCGAGATACTTCAGGGCCACCTCGGAATAGGACTCGCTGCCCCTGTAGAACTCCCACCAGGCGTCCTCGTAGGAGCCCTGGTCGAGATACTGTGTCCCCACCTGGAGCGAGTACGCGCGGAATCTCTGGTCGTGGTACCAGGAGAGAGTCCGGTCGCGCACCGATACGGCGAGGGCGGTGAGCCTGTCGACGATCCCCGTGGTCGGCCGCGAGGCCTCGCCCACGGCGAGGCCTGCATACACGACGCCCAGGAGCTCGTGGAGGTCCTTGAGGTGCCGGGTGAGGTCGGTGCCGTAGTACACCAGCCAGGCGTAGTCCTTCGAGCCCAGGACCTCTTCGGCGTAGCGGCGGGAAAGCTCGAGCCGGCCGAACTTCTGGAACAGGATGGCGAGATTCACCTTGGACAGCGGCGTCGTGTCCTTGGCGTAGGCGTCCTGGTACTCCTGCTGAGCGGAGCCGAAGTCCATCCGGGACTGGAAGAGCTCTCCGCGGGCGAGATGGCCCGACGGGCGGTCTTCCATTGCGATCGACTCGTCGGTGTAGCGCAGGGCGGAGTTGAAGTGGAAAAAGCTGTGCTCCAGGAGGGAGAGATTGTAGTAGGCGATGGAGGCGAAGTTCCGGTCGCCGCCGCGGAGGGCGTCATCCACGGACTTCTGGTAGTACTCGCGGGACTTGTCGTAGCGGTTCATTCCCGAGTAAACGGTGCCGAGGGTCATCGTGAGGCCCCGCTGCTGGCCTGCCTTTGCGATGCCCTTCAACAGGATCTTCTCGCCCTTGTCCAGCTGGTGCGTCTTGAAATACATCCAGCCCAGGTCGTCCATCGTGTCTGTGCTGTCGGGGTACGCCTGGAGGATGCGCGCGAGGTACTCGATGGAGCTCTTTTCCTGGTTGAGCTTCCCGAAGCAGCGGGAGATCTGGGTGAGGGTGGCGAAGTCCGTCGCGCCTTTCTTCTCGGCCTCCCGGTACTCACCGAGGGCGAGGGTGTACAGCTCCTTGTCGTAGTACAGGTCTCCCAACGCGAGGCTGGCCCGGGGGGACGCCGGAAATCGGGACTTGGCCTCGGTGAGGATCTTCACCGCGGATTCATATGCGTTGCGGGTGATCGCGTCCCGGGCCTGTGAGGTGAGGTTTTCCAGCGTCTCACCCGGTGCTGCCTGGGCAGGCAGGGAGAAGGGCGCCGCCACCGCAAGGAGGATCGCCGTGAGCATTCCGGCCTGGACAGGCGCGCCTCTCACTCAGGGCCTCCGGGGGAAGGCGCCAAGAGGGTTCACCAGCCCGAGAAGCCGCAGCGGAAGAGGGACATTCCTGCGGAACGTGGAATCGAACGCCTCGAGGGCAGGGCGTGCCGCGTCCAGGTCTTCCCTGTCGAATCGTTCGCCAAAGGCCGCTTTTAGATAGAAGTCCACCACGGGCGCCAGCGCGATGTCGCTCTCTGTCGCGAGCCTCGCCGCGTGCTCCAGGGCGGATTCCGAAGTCCGCCGGGACCTTCCCACGCCCGCGCACCGCACCAGGCAGAGGGTGTAGTCAGTCCGGGCGCGCCGGCGCGCGTTGCGCGAAAGCAGGCCAGGGACCAGGGGAAGGAGCTTCGTACAGAGGAGAAACAGCAGGTACAGGCCGGGCAGTACCACGTACCACAGCCGCGCCACCAGCACGGCGATCCTCGCGATCTCCTGGCCCAGGCGGGATGCGGACGCTGCAACGGTTGGCACCTTCGGTGCCTGCTCCTCCTGGTCGGTCTGGTTCTTCACGATCTCCGCGATCAGCTGGGCCATCCTGTCCTTGTCCGGCCCCGGAAACGGCGCGAAATCCTCACCGGGGGCGAGGGTATCGGAAGTCGGATCGAACTCCACCCACCCGAGGGAGCCGAAATACACCTCCACCCAGGCATGGGCCTGGAAGGCCCGCACCTGGTAGAAGTTGAGCACCTCCGATTGCGGGTCGACGTAGAAGCCCACCGCGACGCGCGCGGGGATCCCGAGGCTGCGGCACATCAGGGCCATGGCGAAGGCGAAATACGAGCAGTATCCTTTCTTGGAAACGAAGAGGAAGTGGCGGAGCTGGTTGCCGTCCTCCGCGATGCCAGGTTTCAGCGAGTACAGGTAATTGGTCTTCAAGTATTTCTCGATGGCCGCAACCTTCGCGTAATACCCGGTTTCCTGGGCAGTCACCTTTAGGGCCAGCTGGTGGATCTGCTCGTCACTGCCTGTGCGGGTGTACAGCTGAAGATCCCCTGCGCGCATCGGGGGCGTGTCGATCTGGCGGCGGGGCCCCGCGGCGGAGCGCATCACGCGGGAGTCGACCCGGTAGACGCGGAGGAAGGAAGAGGATTTCCAGTTCCGCAGGGGTGCCACGCGTAGGGGATAGTTCAGCGAGATCAGTGACGAGGGATCCAGCGTGAGGAAGTAGTACTCCTGGCTCACCGGCTGCCGCTCGCGGTAGCCCGGATCCGGGAACGTCTCCGCAGAATCGGGCACGACCGAGGGGTACTCGTCGATCCCGACGCCATTTTGCATGAAGAATCCCTGGTTCGCCGCGTAGCCGGACAGCACGAAACGCCTCAGGAGGTACCTGTCCGCCTGTCCCTCTGTTCGGAAGAGGAGCACGGTCTGGTCGGAAGTGCGGATCTCGCTCTCCAGCCGCACATAGGGGGCGAAGTCGAAGCGGAACAGGGTCGGCTTCATCAGGCCGCCGCCGGCCATCACCGAGCTCTCGCCGTACTTGTTCAAAAGGAAGAGCAGGAAGACGAGGAGGAGGGGGACGAGCACCCATGAGAAGCTGGCAACCGCTCGCGCGTCGACCCGCGGCGCGCGGCGCGCGGCCAGGAGCAGGACGAAGAACTCCCCCACGATGAACAGTGCCAGGGCCCAGGCGAAGTAGGAGGGATGCGGGTAGAGGGTGAGCTTATATCCGGCCTGGGTCCAGAAGACCAGGACGAGGAGGAGCCCATTGAGGCCCGCCTCGATGAAGAGGAACGGCTTCATCCGCAGGGCGAGGAAGTTGAAGAGCCACGCCACCGCGTAGGCGACAAGCGCGGGGAAAAAATCCTTGTCAAAATAGAAGAAGAGGAAATCCGTGGCCGGGGCGGACACGATGGCGCGCTGGGTCCGGAAGATCAGGAAGAACAGCACACGCATGAGGACAGGAAGAGCCGCGGCCAGCGCCAGCGCGGGCAGTGTGCGCAACCTCGATTTCTCCATGGCCACGGCCGCCAGCACCGCGACAAGAAACGTGGCGCTCTGGAAGAACGGATCCAGCTGTTCGCGGAGCTGGAGAAAGGAGTTCACAAGGAGGAAATAGAGAACGAGGTTGCGCAGGATGAAGAGCACGAGCTGCCTCATCCTCTCAGATCTCTGCTGCATGTCCCACCCTTTGCGCCGTACCGCTGTAGTACGCCATGTCGCGAGCCAGCGCGTCGGCGAAAATCGAGCGCTCCCCCCTGCGGGGGATCGCGGGCTGCGGAGCCGTGCGCGGTCCGCGAGGGATCAGGATGAGGTCGCGGATGCGGCGCCGAAGGGCGCCGGGCGCCTGGGGCACCAGGTCCTGGAGGAAGAGGGCGGCGTTCCAGCCCCGGGCTTTCACCGCGGCCATGATCCTCGAAATGCCGGGGGAACCAGGAGAGGAAAAGACCACTGCTTGGAGGGCCCGGGCAGGAAGCTCGGGCGCCCATGCCTCGGTTGTCCACCACACATCTGCCAGCGCCGCGAGCAGCGCAGCACGGGATCCCTCGCCGTAGGATCGGCAGTCCCGTTCGCCGGGACGGGAGAGCGACACCTCGAGCCCTCGGCCTACCAGGTGCGCCATGATGGAGGCGCAGGATTGCACCAGCGCATCAAGGTAGTCGGAGGCAACGGCCCGCGGCACCAGGGGATTCGACGTCGTGTCCAGGACGAAGAGGATCCTCGATTCCGGAGGAGGCACTTCCTCCCCGATGCGGAGGAACAGCTCGTCCATGTGCGCAAAGACCTTCCAGTTCAGCCTCCGCACGTCGTCGCCCGGGTAGTACTTGCGCGCCTCCAGGAGCTCCTCGCTCCGTCGCCTCCGCCGCGAATCCACGGTGGCCTCATCCGTCTGCTCGACGAGGCCCAGGAGCTCCCGCACCGGGCGCAGCGTGGGATGCACGGTCAGCCTGTCACGGCGCGGGAAGGAGAGGCGGTGGGCCGTCAATCCCAGGACGTCGTGGGCTTCCAGCACCGCGCCGGTGCCTTCGTACACACCTCGGTGGCGAGCAACGAAGGTAAGCCGGGTCTGGCTCTGCCCGTGTGGCATGCGGATGTGAATGCCGTCGATGCGCCTGGCGTGCCACGAAAGTGGCAGAGAGAGGTGCACGGAGAATCCCGGCGGGAAGGTCCGGGGAAGGCGGACAGCGATCACCGCTTCATTCTCATCACCGGGGAGAAGCCCACCGGTCGGCAGGTGGAAGCTCATGCTGTCCGCGGTCCGCCGGCGGCGGACGGAGAGGCGAAAGAGGTGTCCTGCCGCGAGGGCGTACAGCGTGAAAAGCAGGAAGCTCGATCCCCAGAAGAGCCCTGCCAGGTCCGCGCGGGCAATTCCAACGGAGAGCAGGGCAGCAGCGAGGAGGAGGATCACCAGGCCCCGAACGGTGAGCGGAAAGAGCAGCCGTGAGAGCCGCGCCACTGCGACAGCAGGCCTGCGCAACGGGATCGCTCCCCTCAATAGGAAAGGCGTGAAAGCTCGGACATGACGATCTCCCGCACCAAGGCGGCGGCATCGGTGCGCGTGTCCTTCAAACGCAGGCGATGGGCGATGACCAGCGGCGCAAGGTCGATGAGGTCCTGGTCGATGACGTACTCCCGGCCCCGCACCAGGGCGAAAGCGCGTGCGGCCTGCACCAGCATCAGGCTGCCGCGCGGGGAGGCGCCGAGGGCGACGCCGGGATGGGCCCGGGTGGCGGCCGATACCCCCACCGCCGCGCGCAGAAGCTTCTCGTCGCAGTACACGGATTCCACCCGGGCCCGTGCGGCGAGGATCTCCTGCTTGCCGCACACGGGACGCACTCCGGGCATTACGCGGGAGGACGGGTCGTCGCGCACGATCCCGAATTCCACGTCCTTGTCAGGGTAGCCAATTCGCAGCTTCATAAGGAAGCGGTCGATCTGCGCGAGCGGAAGTGGATAGACGCCCTCCATTTCCACGGGGTTCTGGGTGGCGATGACGAAGAAGAACGGGTCCATCATATAGGTGGTGTTGCCCACCGTGACCTGGCCCTCGGCCATCACCTCCAGGAGGGCAGACTGCACCTTCGGCGTCGTGCGGTTGATCTCATCGGCCAGCAGGACGTTCGCAAATACCGGGCCCGGTGTGAACACGAAGCTGCGCGTGCCGGGATCGAAAACGTCGACGCCGGTAATGTCGTACGGCAGAAGGTCAGGAGTGAACTGGATGCGGCGGAAGATCACGTGGGCGCCCCTTCGGGAGCGGGAGACGAGCCGCGCCACGGTCTTCGCCAGGGTCGTCTTTCCGAGGCCCGGCACATCCTCGATCAGGACGTGCCCGCCGGCGAGGATGCCGGTCACCAGGTGCTCGAGGACGAGATCCTTTCCCCGGATGACGGACGCCAAGCCCTCGATAAGGCGCCGCGCGAGTGCATGTGCGCTCTTGAGATCCAGAGCCGCAGGGTCCGCAGGACGAGGAGCACGCCGATTGCGGACAGCCGTGTCTCCCATCCGTCCGAATGTACCACCTTACTGGAGGAAGGGATAGTACAACAGGAGAGAGGCCTTCAGCCTCTGCGTGAGCCGGCGCAGGCGCTCCAGGTTATACGGGAAGGTGAAGGCGACGAACTTCCTGATGATGTACTGCTGGGTGTCCCGCACGCGTTTCTTCGGGAAAAGCCAGGAAATCCCCAGCCGCTCCTTCAGGACCGGCAGGAGGAACCTTTTCACCGTGCGGCAGAAGGTTTCCAGCTCCAGGACTCCCTGGTAGATCTGCCATTCCTCCCCCGGGTAGAGGGACGTGAGGGACACGACCTCCCGGATATCGCGGACGGTCCTGAAGTCGATCGGCATCCCGTCGATGATGAGCGAAAACCACGTGCGGTCGAAATGGTTTTCGAACACGTCCTTCAGCTCGCCGAGGAGCTTCAGGATTTCCGTGTCTCGTGTATACTCTTGAGTGATCGGTTCGAGCGCTGTTTCGGACACCTGCCGTTTTCTCCGTCCCTTCTAGTGTCGGACGGCGACGAACAGGCCTTGAAAGCGCGATATTCTTTCTGCAGGGGGAAGGTGAGGGAGGTCACGACGGCCCTAACAGGCCACGATCTCCCGCGCAGGCCTGTCGGAGGTTCGACTCCTCCGCCCCCTAATGCACACCGCGCGCAGCGCGGTATCTACAGCTTGTCGGGTAATTTCTAGGTGCGAGGAACCCGTTTCCCGCGAACGTGAGCGGCTGGCGCCTTGCGCGCCGCGGGCGGCAGTTCCTTGAGAAGGCGGTCGGTGGCGCGCAGCGACAGG
>Ga0315279_10000882_pt1 | contig 53847 bp, 32 predicted proteins | sample YL17G06_20_MG_FD_203694 | JGI IMG/M metagenome (GOLD analysis project Ga0315279, IMG submission 203694) | Sediment microbial communities from Yellowstone Lake, YNP, Wyoming, USA - YL17G06_20 | ecosystem: Environmental > Aquatic > Freshwater > Lake > Sediment | place: USA: Wyoming | collected... | reverse complement strand
TCAAGATGCGTCTCATCAGATGCCCTCCTGTGCCGCACTAGCGGATGACGACGAACTTGCCCACGTGCGAGCCGATCTCGCTATCGATCGTGTAGATGTACACGCCCGTCGCGATGTACTGGTTGTTGGTGGTCTTCAGGTTCCACGGCTCGCTGCCGCCGATCGTGTGGTCGATCTCGTGGACGAGGTCGCCCGCCGCCGTGTAGACGCGGATCATGCACGGCGCCGGGAGGTTCTTCCACAGGACCTCATCGGTCCGAGCGCCTTGCGGGAAGTCCAGGCGGATGTTGTACGGGTTCGGCACGACCCGGATGCTGTCGAGGCCCGCCGGAGTAGAGGCGATCTTGCCCGACGGGCGCACGCCCATGTAGTACCATCCCGTCCAGCACCAGTACTGCCCGCTCTCCAGCTTCTTGCCGGCGTTCGACCAGTTCTGCGTGCCGTCGTCATAGGCCGAGACCGCGTAGTAGTACTCGAAGTCCTTCGACACCTGCCGGTCCTGGTACGCTGTGAGCGGGCCCTCGTAGATCAGCGTCCGGTCGCTATCAGGCGAGCCGATGGACCGGTAGACCCGGTAGCCGGCGAAGTCGTTCACGCCGGTATCGTGATCCTTCTTGTCGTTGTCCGTGAGCGGCGTCCACTGGAGATCGATCCTGCCGTCGCCGGTGTTGGCCCAGAGGCATGACGGTGGCGGCGGCGGATCCGAGACGTTGAACGGACGCTTCTGCGCAGTCGGCTTGTTCGCCCAGCGCGGAGTGCCACCGGGCGGGTTCGGATCGTAGCCGTAGACGTTCCAGAACGCGCGGTCCACGGTCTTCTTCACCGAGTCCCTGCCGGACTGGATGAGGGCGATTTCGGCCGGCGTCTGGACAGGGCTGACGGCGGCGGCCAGCCGTGCACGCTGCGTCCAGGCGAGGCTACGGCTCGTGCGGTTGTCGAGGCCGCCGACGGCGACCAGCATGATCGCGCGCGCGTAGTTGCCGGCCGTGCCGGTGCCGAAGGGTATCTGGCTGAAGTGAATGCCCTGCCACGGTGTCGGCTCAGGCTGTTGGAGGCCGTCCTGAATCTGCGTGATGTTCTCCGGCTTTCGGTACGGCACCTCGTTCGTATTGTTGTTGGAGACTATCCGCCGGTAGAGCGCCTGCCCGCCGCTGGCGCCGGCGGTGAGGCCAGTGTTGCTCTTTGCCCACTGGGTCGCCTCCGGCTGCCGCAGGTCGTCGATGCCGGACCCCGGGGTCTGCTCCGAGAAGAGCCAGCCGACCATGTAGTAGCCCTTGGCCCACAGGTCCACGCCCCACGTCGTCGTGCCGCCGCAGGGCGAGCCCCAATTCTCCGCCATGCCGGCCTTGTTGCCGTCGTAGAACAGGGCCAGCACATGGTGTTTGCCCGCGGCGTCCTTGTAGTTCGGCCACGGGTTGATGTACTCGAGGAGGTCATCGCCGCCGCCGTCGCAGCCGGGACCCCACTCGCTCGGCTGCGTGTTCTTGATGCGGAAGTAGTAGAAGTACCAGAAGTCGTTGAGCGGTCCGTTCCGGTTGAAATCGCGGCCCGACATGCGACCTCGTCGATCCATGTACCCATTGTTGACGAACGTGAAATCGTACAGGATGTAGTCCTGGTCATCCACCCCACTGTACGCGTGGTGGGCGAGCCATTCCTCGAAGCCCGCGCCCCAGCGGTACCCCTGGAAGGTCACGCGCTCGGCGTCGAGCGCTGGATCGAGGATGCCGCGGACGACGCCGAAGTTCTTCTCGCCGTCACCGTTGGACGGCGAACCCGGCGTCGTGCCGAAGCTGGCGCCCTGATCCTGAATCTGCACGCCATTCACGTAGGCCTGGGGCGGAACCCACCGCTGGATCTGGCAGCCCTCCATGGCGCTGCCCCCACCACCGGTGAGGTAGGGCTGGTCGAACATGGCGGTGGTCGATGTCGGGCTGAGGAGCGCCGCCGAGTCCAGGCCCGTGGGGTGTGTCCAGTTCTTGGTCAACCCATACCTGTACTGCTTCTGGGCCACCGAGCCGTACCGCTCGTTCTCGCTCGTGTTGGTCCGCCCGTTGACGGTGATGCCGCCGGGCCACGGCCACGACGAGCTCCAGCCGGTCTGGTTGGTCACGTCGGTGTTAGCCCACAGCCGCCCAATCCGCAGGTACGTGTAGTCGGACGCGAAGGAGTACGCGCTGTCGCCGGGCGCATAGATCTTGGTCTGCGTGCCGGCGATCGTCAAGTCATTCCACTTCGGCAGCGATAGTACGATGCTGTTGCCCTGGCCAAACGCCGGCGGGGCCAGCAGGCAGTACCCTGCGAGCGCCAGGAGCGGCGCGGCCGCCCAACCCGCGCCAAGACGCCCCCTTCGATCATGCTGTGCTCTCATGTATCGCCTCCAGGCGAGCCTGTGCCGTCAGGCCGCAGGCTCTTTTCGTCTAGGCCCACCCTAAAGGTTGACGCGCACGCCGAACTGGAACTCGCGCGGGTCAAGGAACAGGAGCCAGTCGTTGTCCCGAGCTTGTCGGCGCTGAAGGATGTCGTTGAACCTCGGGTCGCCCATCTTGTACACGAACTTCTCGGTACCGTCCATGAGCTGCTGCTTGTAGTACGTCGCCGGATCGGCGAGCGCGCCGAGGTTGACCCGCTCCTGGTTGAAGAGGTTGCGCACGTCCATGTAGAAGCTCACGGACCGGCCGCCGAAGTTGACGTACTTCTGCAGCCGCATGTCGGTGCGCCACGTGTCGACCCACCGGTACACCTTCGGGTTCGTCGTCACGCCTTCAGGGTAGTACGTGCCCTTCGAGCCACGGGAGTAGGTCTGCTGGACGGAAAGGCTCCACGAACCGGCCGCGGCACCCCAGTCGTTCGGCGAGCGCAGGACGACGTTCACATGGGAGGTCGGCTGGAACTGTGGCTGGTTGAGGAACGTCGTCGCGTCCGGATCGGGCGTTCGCAGATCCTCGAAGTCCACGCTCACGCCGTTCTGGCCGATCGTGATGACGCGGAAGTCGAAGTTGAAGGAGCCGGTGATAAAGCGACCGCGCGCCTTCTCGATGGTGAACTCGAGGCCGCGGTAGCTCTGATACTGGTTGTTGGCGAAGGTGTTGATCGCCATGCTCTTCCTGCCCGGGCCGCCGCCCATGCGCGAGCTGCCGAGGCCCTGAAGGCGGAGGCCCCCCGGCTCATCCTCGTCGTCCTTCGAGTAGCCCTTCGCACGCACGACGTAGGTGTTCTGCAGGCTCTGCTCGAAGCCCACCTCGTAGACCACCGTGCGCGGCGGCTCGAGGTTCGGGTTCGGCTCACCGCGAATCTCGCTGCCCGACGTGCCGATCTGCGCGTTCTCGGAGTTGTACCCGTACCGGTACCCCGCCTTCGGGTTGCTGTACATCCAGCCGAAGTTGAAGAAGAACTTCGTGCTCGTGCCGATCGGGTGGCTGATGCCGAGACGCGGTGCCACACGCCAGTAGTTCTTCGAGTACGCGTGCGGCAGCACCTGCTCGACCATCTTCTGGAGCGCCCAACCCGGGTCCACCGTGCGCGGCGAATCGATGTACGTCAGCTCGTCCCGCGAGTAGTCGCTCGGGTTGACGCCGAGGTCCCTGAGGACGCTCACGAGCATGCCGCGCTTGAACTCGTCGGGGTACCGTTTGTCGGGGAACAGGATGATGCCGTTCGCGTCCCACGCGTCGAGTCGGGCGCCGAAGTTGGCGACCAGGCCCTCGAACTCCATCTTGTCCTGAACGTAGAAGCCCGCCTGCCACGGCTGGACGTCGTACCGGTCCCAGTGGCCGTTCATGCCGTTGGACCGCATGATGCGGCGGTAGTCCTTGATCAGGTGCTGACGGTTGTACTCGGCGCCGAACTTCATCGCGTTGCTCGCGTTGATCTGGCTGAAGAAGTCGAAGCGGACCTGATCCGTCCACCACTCGGAGTAGTCGGACACCTGCCCGCCGCCCCGCATCAAGTAGCGGCTGAGGATGTCCGGGTTGCTGTTCTGGCCGCCCAGGAAGCCGTTCGGGGCCTCGTCGAGGCCGACGATGATCGTCGTGTCCCGCACGAGCGTCTTCCCGTCCGCGCTTATGTACTTGCCGTTCTTGGTGAAGCTCGGCGGGATTTCGCTCAGCGGCTTCCCCACGAGGTCCGACGCCTTGTAGGTGATGAACTGCACCCAGGGCGTGCGGAAGTCCATGGTGATCGTGGTGTCCTTCAGCATCGTCGCCGTTGCCGAGCTGCCCGTGCCGCTCTGGCTCATGTGCACGCCGTCGAGGAGCATGGAGCGAATCGCGATCGGGATGCTCGAGACCAGCTTGTTGCTGAACTCCGCGGCGGTGCGCGGGTTGAGCGCCGAGCCGTCCGCCTTGAGCCACTTGTTCTGGATCAGCCACGGCGGGATCTCGCTCAGCGGCTTGCCGACGAAATCCGACGCCATGAACGTCTCGTTGTCATGGTTGCGCGTCCGGCCGTGGTGCGTGTCCTGCGCGCCCTGGCCGTGCTCATAACTGAGAGTATAGTACGTCGAGGGCGAGAGCGTGTGCGTCAACCGCGCCCCGGCCGCCCAGATCGTCTCCTTGTACGGCACGTTCGAGGCGAGGTTGTACTTGTTCTGTCCGTCCTCGCCGCCGCCGTTGTTGAGCTTGCTCTGCACCGCGCCAAGGAGCGTCGTCCCGACGCCGCCGACAGAGCCACCGACCGTGGAGCTCTGGTCGCCGGAGAAGAAGATGTTGAGGTCCGCGGCCGAGGTGCCCTCGTAGCCGGAGTTGCTGCTCCCGTCGATGGTGGTGCGCACCACCTCGTACCGGGCGCGGCCCTCGAACTTGATCGTCGGCACGACCGCCGACTTCAGGGTGGCTTCAAAGAGACGATCGGTGAAGGCCTGCACGATCGCGGGGAACGGGAGCATCGACCGCTGATCCTTGAAGCCGACGACGAGGCCCGTTCGCGGCAGGACGTAGATCGGCAGCGTCGTGGCCACGTCGAGGTAGTAGTCGCTTTGATCGTGGTAGTTGTACGCACGGTGCTGCCAGTCCCACACCTGCTTCAGCGCGTCCTTCGTCCAGAAGCCACGGGTGGCGTTGATTAGGGTATCGGAGTTCTGCCACGAGGCGTAGTTCACCTTGTAGGTAACGTCGTCCCAGCCGATGAAGTACGGCGTCTTCTCCGCATGGTCGGAGAGAGTGCTGCAGAAGAAGACCGGCTTGTCCGAGTCGATCACGTCGGTGGTATCCCCGTTGGCGTTGATCCCGAACAGCCTGCCGTTCGTGCTCGTGCCCGCGGCGCTCGTGTAGAGGAGCCGGTCGAACTGGGTATCGGCGTACGCGTCGGGGCCGAAGTGCTGCTGCCGGGAAGGGATGATCCGGAAGTCGCCGGCCAGCGTGGGGATCTGCCCCGGGTCCTTCGTCACCACGTTCACCACCGCAGCGCGGCTGGCGTACTCGGCGTTGAAGGCGCCCGTCAGGAGTTGCACTTCCTGCACCATCGCCTGGTTCATCGAGGTGTAGGAGCGGTTCTCGATCGGGTTCCCCTGCGTGAACCCGTCCACCTGGAAGCTGATCTCGTCCGGCGTGCTGCCGCGGACCGAGATCGCCGTCTTGTTCACGATGCTGATGCCCGGTTGCACCGCCAGGGCGTCGAGCAGCGTGTTGACGGGCAGGTTCTGAGCCTGCTCCGTCGTGATGAAGATCTGCGACGATGTGACGTCCTGCTCGACGACCGGCCGCGAGGCGGTCACCGTGATCGCCTCGACCTCGATCGCCGACTCGGACAGGACGAAGTCGACGCGCGTCGTGCGGTCGAGGTTGACGACCACGCCCTGCTGGCGCACGGGCTGATAGCCCACCAGGTGGGCTTCCAGCGTGTAGGTTCCCGGCGAGACCTGAAGGATGAAGTACTGCCCGTCGGGATCGGTCGTAGCGCCGAGTCGCCGGCCTTCGACCACGACGGCAGTGCCAGGAAGCGGCGTGCGGTTCGCATCAGTCACACGGCCGACGATCTTGCCGGTGATCGCCGCTTGAGCCGCGCCACTGATGAGGATCGCGCCGGCCAAGGCGATCCCCCGCAACCAATACACCCATCGAAACAACGATCTCATGCAAGCCCCCTCCTCTTTCGAATGTGAGCCGATGGACGGGAACACACCGTGGGCTATGTGAGTGGGTGGTCTGGCCCTCCTCCTTGGTGGCACCGCTGGCATGGGGCCCGGCGTCTCGGTCGCAGGCTGCCTGCCCGCAGAACCGAGTACGGGCCGCCTGTCTTGCGCTGTGGTGGAGCGATGCTAGGCTGTGTCTGGCAAATGGTCACAGTAGGGGCATGGCGGCGCCATGCCCCTACGGGCGCAGATGCCCGTCGCACCAACATCTCCTGCACCGATCACAACGGCGCGAGCCAGGCCTCCCGTTTTGTCAGACACACCCTAGGAATGGACGCGGCAGGAGAGCGTCGTCGCGATCCCCCTCGAGCCGCGACGACTCCCGTGTAGCAAGGTAGCGCATTCGCCAGGTCCGGTCAAGGCCGTCCGCGGCCGATCTGCTGCGCCGGCACCTGAGATAATCGAGCATCGGTCGGGTCGGACGCCGGCGTCACCTCGCCGGTCGTGCTCCTGCCAAGGGTCCGCTCGTAGAGATCGCGCGCGGTGCGTGGCCTCGAGAGAGCGCGCTGCCGCATCCGGATGGCCGCGCCGCCGCGATCCTTGCCCGAAACCGTTTGCCCCGATGCTACTCGCTCGTACCATTCCCGGCGACGTGCCGGCGGAATGGACCGCTTTCGCTCATCTCCCCTTCGTCCGCCGCTTCATCCGGGTTAGCACGGAGGGACCGCGATGTCGCGTCCGACCACAGACCGCCCGCGGATCGAGGACTACGCCACCATCGAGGCGCATGCCGATGGCGTGCCGATCTACGCGTTCGGCTTCACGTACGTCTATGGGGTGAGCCCCGACCTCGTGCCCGGGGCGGCCATGCAGGAGGGCAACGCGCGTCAGGCGACGAAGGTGCAACCGAAGAAGTCGTGGGAGATCCGGCACAACCTCTGCGGGTCCACTCCTGCCCGCGAGCCGAAGACGATGTGGAACGACGATCAGCCGCTGCTGCCGATCCATCTCATCGACGGCGACCCGGAGACCGCCTGGTCGAGCCGCGGCGGGTGCGCCCCGGATCGGCAGCCGGAGTGGATACGCATCGACCTGGCGGCGGAGAGCACCGTCGCGTCGGTGGCGCTCGTGTGCAGCCAGCACGGCCCGGGCGCGCGCAGCACGTTCGGCGATGGCCTCAAGGCGGGCAAGGCGCTGCCCCGAGAGCTCACCATCCGCCTGAGCCGCGACGCGCGCGAGTGGGAGACCGTCTTCGAGTGCAAGGACTTCTCCGGCCCCGATGTCGGCGCGACGGTGATCGAGTTCGCGCCGCGCCGTGCGAAGCAGGTCTGGATCATCGGGAACAACCTGCCGCGCGTGCAGGCATGGGGTCACGCGTTCTCCATCGGCGAGGTGGAGGTGCGCGATCCGAGCGGCGTCAACCTCGCCCTGGCGTCGCGCGGCGCCGGCGTGACCGTGTCGTCCACGTTCTACGGGTACGGCATGGACCGGTTCACGCAGGACATGCTCTGGCCGATCCAGTACGATCTTGGGTTCACATGGACGCGCGTCGGGTACGACATGGGCGTGTACCTCTGGTCGTACGTCGAGCGAGAGCGCGGCAAGCTCGAGATCGACCGGCGCGCGGACGAGGCGATCACGGAGGCGCACGACAACGGCATGAACGTGATCCTCTGCCTCGACAAGGGGAACTGGCTCTACCACGATCCGCCGCGAAAGGTGGACTGGCAGCAGGCGCGCGTGCGGGAGATGATGGAGACGTACTTCGACCACCAAGGCTGGCCGAGCGAGAGCGACGAGGTCATGGCCGGGTGGCTGCGGTACGTGGACTACATGGTACGGCACTTCCGAGGTCGCGTCACGTATTTCGAGATCTGCAACGAGTGGCAGGGCATCGGCCTGGAGAACTACGTGAGGATCGCGCGGGAGACGATCCCGGTCATCCGCGCCGCCGATCCGGATGCGCGGGTCATGCTCGGCTCCACGGGCGGGTTCGACCGCGCGGCGATCCTCGGCTGCCTGCGCGCCGGGCTGGCGCCCGAACTCGACGCGGTCGGTTGGCACCCGTTCTACCAGGCCCGACCCGGCGACTTCGACTGCGCGAAGTACCGCGCCGCGGTCGAGGAGTTCCGCGAGGAGTGCGCGGCCCTCGGCTTCCGCGGGCAGTTCGCGGCCACGGAGTGGACCTGGGCGGCGCCGTATCCCGGCGCGGCGGACTGGTGCTCCGAGATGCAGAAGGCGAAGTACGCCGCGCAGCTCATGACGGCCCACTGCGGGATGGACGTCGTCTCCCTCTACAACGAGACCTTTCAGACCGGGCGGATCGACTGGGACTGCACGCTCCTGCGGAACGCGTTCTCCGTCGATCCGATCAGCGCCGCGCAGCCGCAGCCGATCTACTACGTGCTGCGCACCATCTCGACCGCCCTCGACGACTTCCGCGCCGCGCCCGTGTCCGTCGAGTTCGCCGGCAGCCGAGACGTCGTCTCGTTCACGTTCCGCCGCGGCGAAGGAGAGGTGCTGGTCGCCGCGTGGCTGCCCGGTGCGACCGTGGACGGCATCCGCGAGGAGCGGGCGGACATCCTCCTGCCGGAGGTCGAGGCGCGGCGCGCGTGGGCCGTGGACGTCATGAACGGCACGGAGCAGGAGCTCGACGTCGGCCGCGGCGATCGCGGCGCCCTGCTCGCGGGGATGCTGATCAAGGACTACCCGGTGTTCATCCGGCTCGCGACGTAGTCGCTTGGGAGGATCGATCCATGGCCAGCAGAGATGCCGTTCGTCCCAACATCGTGCTCGTGCTCGCCGACGACCAGGGGCACTGGGCGCTCGGCTCGGCGGGCAACGACGAGCTCCGCACGCCGCACCTCGACGCGCTGGCCCGCGGCGGCGCGCGGTTCAGCAACTTCTTCTGTGTTTCGCCGGTGTGCTCGCCGGCGCGCGCGTCGCTCCTCACCGGCCGCATCCCGTCGCAGCACGGACTGCACGACTGGCTCCGCGGCGGCAATTCGCCCGAGGAGCCGGCCCGGCCGGGCGTGGTCATCGAGTACCTCGCGGGACAGATCGGCACCACCGACATCCTCGCGCGCGAGGGCTGGGTCTGCGGCATCAGCGGCAAGTGGCACCTCGGCGACTCGCTCCATCCGCAGAAGGGGTTCTCGTTCTGGGAAGTCCACGCGATCGGCGGGGCGGCCTACTACGGCGCGCCCATGGTGCACGACGGCGCGATCTACCGCGAGCCGCGGTACGTCACCGACGCCATCACCGACAACGCCCTGCGCTTCCTCGACGAGCGCGCGGAGGAGGAGCGGCCGTTCTACCTCAGCCTCCACTACACCGCGCCGCATAGCCCGTGGGAGCGCGAGCAGCATCCCGCGGACATCTACGACTCGTACTTCCGCGACTGCCCGTTCGACTCGATCCCGCGGGAGCCGATGCACCCCTGGCAGGCCAACACCGCGCCGTACGGGTACGACGAGAACTCCCGCCGGGCGATCCTGAGCGGCTACTTCGCCGCGATCACGGCGATGGACGCGAACGTCGGGAGGGTCATGGCGCGGATCGACGCGCTCGGCCTCGCCGGGAACACGCTCGTCATCTTCACGAGCGACAATGGCATGAACATGGGCCATCACGGCATCTACGGGAAAGGCAACGGCACCTTCCCGTTGAACATGTACGACACGTCGGTGAAGGTGCCGATGGTGATCTCTCGCCCGGGCCACGTGCCCGCCGGTCGGACGTGCGACGCCATGCTCAGCCACTACGACGTGATGCCGACGCTCCTCGACTACCTCGGCATCGAGGGGGAGGCGCCGGACGGGCTCCCCGGCCGCTCCTTCGCTCCCCTTCTGCGTGGCAAGCCGCTCTGCGGCCGGCCGTTCGACGGGCGGGATGAGGTCGTGGTGTACGACGAGTACGGCCCCGTCCGCATGATCCGCACGCGCGAGTGGAAGTACGTTCACCGCTATCCGTATGGCCCGCACGAGCTGTACGATCTGGTGAACGACCCGGACGAGCGGCGCGACCTCGTCGGCGAACCGGATCGGCAGGAGGTAATCGTCGAGATGCGCCGGCGGTTGGAGGAGTGGTTCTTCCGGTACGTCGACCCCGCGGTCGACGGGGCGCGCGAGCCGGTGACGGGCCGCGGTCAGATTGGCCTGGCGGGCGTCCGCGCGTGCGGCACGCAGAGCTACGCCCAGGACTGGAAGCATCTTACGCCGACCCCGGCATGACCGTGCCGGGCGGCACAGACCAGCGGCTTCGGCCGGAAAATGCATCCTTCCACCGACCCCCCTCGTTGGGTCCTGCCGAGATCGGCCTAGATTACCCTAGTGTCTCCGGGCGTCACCGGTTCGGTCCGCCGCGCGTGGCGCGTGGCAGGGGGAGGGCTCGGGCCGCATCCATCGTCAGAGGAGGAGGAGCATGATGGTGGTACGCTCTATCTTGATCGCGTTGGTGGCGTTCGTCATTCCTGCGGCGGCGCAGTCGCAGAGCCAGGCGCGGGATGAGGAACAGCACTGGCGCATGGCACTCGGGCAGAAGGCGGATGTCATCCAGCAGAACATCCACCAGCGGCACTGGATCGAAGGGACGCACCCGTCGCTCGTGGTCGTCCCGTCCGACGGTGGGCCGGTGGACTATGGCACGACCGGCGCCTGCAACATCGCCCACTCGAGCACCTGGACGGGCTGCTACCTGGTCGGGATAGCGTTCCGGTACGGCTGGGCGAAGGAGCACGGCACGCCGGCCGACGTGGAGGCCGCGCTCAACGTCGGCGGTCAGATCGCCAACGGCCTCTACATGCTGAGCCACGTGAGCGGCACGCCAGGCTTCCTTTCCCGCGGCATCGCCTACGGCTACGGGCCGAGCTACGAGGAGCGCGGTGGCTCCGGCTCCTCGGACGCGTGGGCTCAAGGCGTCGGACCGTACTCCGACCGCCGGTTTCGCACCGGCCCGAGCCATCACAACTACCACCACGTCACGCGCGGCCTCTCGTTCTGGTACTACTTCCTCGACAAGTACAACCCGAACCCGACAGGCCGTGTGAAGGCGCAGATGGACAGCGTCCGCGCCACGCTGACCGAATTGTTCAACTACGCGTACAAGTCGCACGATCTCGTCGTGATGGACTTCGATGGGACGATGAGCACCACGCTCCTGGGTGGCAACGAGGGCCAGGGGTTCGCCTCCACCCGCGTCATGATGGTGTCGGACGCGCTCACGTGGGCGTTTTGGATCACCAAGGACCCGTGGTACAAGCAGCGGCTCCAGCAGATCGTCCGCGACTACAACTACCTCGGGCCGAACGCGGCGCGGCGCATGATCGCCGACAATGACGACACCGAGCACGTCTTGTCCAGCCTCTGGCTCGCGTACCAGGTCGAGCAGGACCCGCGGCTCAAGACGTTCTACCAGGCGGCGGCCACGTCGCTCTTCAACCGCTACCGCACGGATAGACGCTCGCTATACAACTACGTCTACGGGAGCATCACCGGCGACGCGGCGGGCGCGGACTACCCTGGCGCGCTCCGGACGCTCCAGGAGTATCCGAGCGTCACGTTCTTCTGGCCGGTGATGAACAGCATCCGCACGGACATCGAGTTCACGAGGGACACGACGGAACTCGACCGCCCGGCGAGGCCCTCCACGAGGGACGCGCTGCCCTTCTACGACGCGCCGATGGACAACGAGTACGACTGGAAAGGCAACCCGCACCAGCTCGACGGATGGCTGGCGCGGCCGATCACCTCCCTCGCCGTCTCCGGCGAAAGCCCAATGGTCTGGTTCTTCACCGACAGCACGAACACCCTCTACCAGAGCCTCGACGGCGGCCGGAAGTTCTTCGTCAACGACTACCGCTCGGCCGCTCGCATCCGCAGCATCACCTTCGCCGGAAACAAGTCCCGCATCGCCTTCATCAACTCGGGCGGCACCGTGCTCCGCACCATGCGCGGCGGGGACGCGAACATCACCAACATCGACTACTTCGGCAGGCCGGTTGCGGCGTGGGACCCGGTCCAGATCGGGCCCGAAGGGAACGTCTGCCGGCAGATCATGGTCGATGACGCGAACCCGAACGTCATGTGGGCGGTCATGGCCGACGGCGTGTACCGCAGCACCGATCTCGGGCGGAACGACATTGGGAAGCTGTGGCAGAAGGTGACGACGCCCGTGCCGGCGGACTGGTCGATGACCTACTGGGTCGCGACCGGGACCAAGCCGGTCGTGTACGCTCTCGGTCAGGGGCAGTTGATGCGTGCACAGCCGGGTGAGGCATGGACGATCATGCCGTCCGGCAGAGGCGGTGGGCGTGGCGGAGGCACCCGGCAGATCGCGATCATGCCGGGCAGGCCCGACACGGTCCTCTTCCTCTCCTCGTCAGGCGGCGGAGGCGGAGGCATGCGCGGCATGGGCATGTCGCGCGTGACGCGGAGCCTCGACGGCGGGCGGACCATGGAAGGCGCCGGGGCCCGTGGCATGGGCACGCGGGCGGCCCGCGGCGCGCCGGACCCGTCCGGCATCGAGCGCGGCACGGAGATCACCTCGCTCGTCTTCGACCCGGTGAATCCGCAGATCGTCTACGCGGCCTCGTCGAAGGGCTTCTACCGCTCGACGGACGGCGGCGTGAAGTGGACGCTCTCGAACAACGGGCTGCGGATCCCGCTCGTCTACGCGGTGTACGCGCCGAAGGGAGCGCCGGGCAAGCTCTACGCGAGCACGCCGGCGGGCCTTCACGTGAGCAGCGACGGCGGGCAGACCTGGAGCGCGCCGATCTTCGTCCCGAACGGCCCGGGCGTGGATCGCGTCGACCGTGGCGGCATGGGGTACATCTCCGCCTACTGGGCGGGCCGGTACTTCGGCAAGGTCACCGACGATCAGGTCGCCCAGCCGCCGACGGCGTGGGGCTGGTAAGCTTCCACATCGAGATGGTGCACGACGGGGGCCCGCCAGCGCGGCGGACCCCCGATTCATGTACCGTGCGGACGAACCATACCGCACTTCCCCAACGGAATCTTGACATCCCGGATTCCGCAGCTATATTCCCCCGCAAGGGAATCCTTTTCGCCGCGATGGACTCCCCGTCATTCGCGGTGGCCGCTCGGCGCACGAGAGGAGGAGGTGCCCGATGCGTTCATTCCTAATCGCTTCCGTGGTCCTGTTTCTAACGCCTCTATTGGGAGGTTGCGACCGAATTCTCGGGAAAGACGGGAACCAGGTACAGCGGTCCGGCCCCGAGTTCTCGTATACCCTCATCGACTCGTCAAACAGCATGATTTCCGACTCCACCACATGGACGCGGGCGAATGGGCCGTATCGCGTCACCACCGAAGTTCATGTCTCGTCCGGTGGAGTGCTGACGATCGAGCCCGGTGTTGACGTGCTCTTCGACACGAATGCAACGGTGGTTGTCTTCGGTGAACTCCGCGCATACGGGATGGTTACCGACAGCGTCCGTTTCCTGCCTGGCGACGCACAAGGCTGGGGCGGCATATGGCTGACCGGATATTCATGCGTCGGAAAAGCAACCATGCGCTACGCCCGTATCAGCGGCGCCGATCTTCCGGAATGGCAACGACTAGAGAACCTGGCGATCGAAAGACTGCAGGAGTCGGGCATCATGGTCAAGCCGCGCGTCCGATCCGGGGGTGCGGGAATCTACGCCAACGGGCAACGCTGCGTGCTGGATCTGGCGCACGTCGTCGTTTCGAATAACATCGCAGCGGCGGAGAGAGACGGCCACTACTCTGAATGGAATGGGGGCGGCGTTTACCTCGCGGACGGCGCGAAAGCGAGCTTTTCCGTCTGCACGATAAGAAGCAACGTCGCAGGACGCGGCGGCGGAGTGTCTGTCGTCGGCAGCACATCATCTGCGGTTCTTGATCGCTGCCTTATCGCAGACAACGTCTCGCGAATGGGTGGCGCAGCGTTCGATATTTCGGGTACGGCGATGCTCACGCGGTGCATAGTCGTCGGCAACACCGCCACCAACGTTCGAGGAACCGCGATCTATTCGAGAAGCGCGATCTATTCTTGTGGGACCCTTTCCATCCTGAACGGCACCGTCTTCGGGAACTCGACACTTGGTTCCGGACTCGGTGCCGGTGGCGCGATCTATGTCATCGGGATAACTGAGATCGCCAACAGCGTGATCTGGGGCAACGCGCCTGGGAGCTTCGCGCCTCGTCAGTTGCTGTCTCGACTTGACGTGCGCTACTCGGACATACAGTTCGATTCAGCCGCATTTCCAGGCACGGCAAACCTCAACGCTGACCCGATGTTCACAGATCCGGTGGATCGCGATTTCACGCCAAGCCCATATTCGCCCCTCGTTGATGCCGGCGATCCTGACTCCCCGCACGATCCCGACGGGTCGCGGACCGATATCGGGGCAGTTCCCGCCAAGCGTGTCCGATAGCGCGTCAGCGGTAGAAGAGGTCGTTGACTGTGCTCCATGGCCCGTAGCGCTCGGGCAGATCACGCCACGGCGCCCCGGAACGCAGAACTCAGAGCATGCCGTCCAGGACCTGCCGGTGATCGCGCCACGGCCGTCCCTTCCGGCGCCCATGCGGAAACAAGTCCGCGGTCAGTTCCCACTGCGCATCGCTCATACGCATTCGCCTTGAAAGCGCTACATGGGCGAACAAGGGGTTCGCCCTTATCGTGGGCTGTATGATACGTTTTCACAAGTAGTTGTAGGGGCGAGGCATGCCTCGCCCCTCCGGCCATGATGTAGCGTCCTCAACACGAAATCGTATCAGTTCATACCGCCCCATCCTCTTCCACCCATCTACCCGGCGCTTTCCCCTTTTCTACCAGTTATCCATAGTGCCGTTCCGTTTGCCGGACACAGCCTAACCCGGCCGTTCCATCTTCTTCCTCTCCGTGCTGGTCGCAGCCGGCCCTTGCGCCAACGGGTCGCCGTCGCGGTATTCCTGTCCGACCGGCCACGAGGCCGGCGTGGCGACGATTGCCAGGAGGACAGGATGGTGCTGCTGCTCGACGGAGAATGGCTGCTCGCGGTCGACCCGGCGAACGTCGGGCGCGACGAGCACTGGTGGGATGGTCCCGTCCCCGCCGCGCGGGCGACGCGGGTGCCGTGGATCATCCAGGACGCGTTCCCCGGCTACCACGGCGTGGCGTGGTACTGGCGTGACTTCCGCGCGCCGGCCAACCCGCACGCGGGCGGGCGGTACCTCCTGCGCTTCTGGGCCGTGGACTACCTCGCCGACGTCTGGCTGAACGGCGTCCATCTCGGCGGGCACGAGGGCGGCGAGACGCCGTTCGTCCTCGACGCGACGGCCGCCATCCGTCCGGACGCGGAGAACCGCCTCGCCGTGCGCGTGCTCAACCCGACCGACGAGCCCATCGATGGCATCGTCCTCGCGGAGACGCCGCACCGGAACAAGGTGGTCTCGTACTATGCCGGCGCGTCGTTCGACCAGGGCGGCATCGTCGATTCGGTGGAACTGGTCGTTGCGCCGCCGGTGCGGGTGGCGGACCTCTTCGCTCGGCCCGATCCGGCGACCGGCGTCGTCCGCGTCGCCGCGACGCTGTGCAACGCCGGCGTCTCGGTCGAGCGGGCGAAGGTCGAGTTCACCGTCGCCCCGGCGATGTCCGGCGAGACGCTCGCGCGTGCCGCGGTCGAGCGCGACGTCGCGCCGGGGGAGAGCGCCGTCGAGATGGAGGTGATGCTCGACAAGCCGCGGCTCTGGGACCTCAGCGACCCGTTCCTCTACCGCGTGACGGCCCGCGTTGAGGTCGCCGGCGCCGTGGACGAGTGCTCGACCCGGTGCGGTTTCCGGGACTTCCGGTTCGCCGACGGCGCGTTCCGCCTCAACGGCCGGCGCGTGTGGCTCCGCTGCTCCCACACCGGCAATCATACGCCGATCGGCCTCCAGGTCGCCCACGATCCGGACCTCCTCCGGCGTGACCTGCTCAACGTGAAGGTGATGGGCTTCAACGCGATCCGCTTCATCGCCGGCGTCGCGACGCGGTACCAACTCGACCTGTGTGACGAGATCGGCCTGTTGGTCTACGAGGAGTCGTACGCCGGCTGGCTACTCGGCGACTCGCCGCGCATGGCCGAGCGATTCGACCGCTCGACGGCGGAGATGATCCGGCGGGACCGGAACCACCCGAGCATCGTCATCTGGGGGCTCCTCAACGAGACGAAGGCCGACGACCCAGTCTTCGCGCACGCGGTGCAGTCCCTCGCGCTGGTCCGCTCCCTCGACGAGACGCGGATGGTGCTCCTCGGCAGCGGCCGGTGGGATTGTCGGCCCGACATCGGCTCCCTCGCGAACCCCGGCTCGACGGAGTGGCAGCATCTCCTCGGCGCGGAGGCGCCCGGCGCGCCGCCGACGAAGATGTCGTGGGGCGTCTACCCAGAAGGCATGGGCGACGTGCACGTCTACCCGCGCGTGCCGCACACGGCCGAGACGCTACGCCTCCTCCGCACGATCGGCGAGGGGGCGAAGCCGATCATCATCACCGAGTACGGCATCGGCAGCGCGGTCGATCTCTGGCGCGTCGTCCGTCACTACGAGCGGCTCGGCAAGATGGACGTCGAGGACGCGCGGTTCTATCGCGAGAGGCTCGACCGCTTCCTCGCCGATTGGGAGCGCTGGAAGCTCGGCGACCTCTTCGCCGACCCGGCGGACTACTTCCGCGCGTGCGTGCGGAAGATGGCGGCGGAACGGCTCCGCGGGCTGAACGCCATCCGCGCCAACCCGAACGTGGCTGGCCACAGCATGACGGGCACCGTCGATCAGGGCATGACCGGCGAAGGCCTCTTCACCACGTTCCGCGAGCTCAAGCCGGGGACGACAGATGCCGTGTTCGAGGCCTTCGCGCCGCTCCGCCTCTGCCTGTTCGCGGAGCCGGTTCATGCCTGGCGCGGCCGTCCCGTGCGCCTCGAGGCGGTGCTTGCCGACGAGGATACGCTCCCGCCGGGAGAGTATCCCGTGCATCTCCAGGTGATCGGCCCCGACGGCCGGCGCGTCTTCGAGCGGACCGTGGCCGCGACGGCGCCGCCGTTCGGGCCGGGACGACCGCTCGCGTGGTCCATCTTCGCGGACGATGTCCCTATCGAGGGCCCGTCGGGCGCGTGTCGTTTCCTCGCGACGTTCGAGGGCGGCGCCGCCCCGGCCGGCGGCGAGACGGTCTTTCACGTCACCGATCCGGCGGACATGCCGGCGATGCCCGCGGAGGTCGTCCTCTGGGGCGAGGATGACGAACTCGTGGCATGGCTTGCGGCGCGTGGCTGTCGCGCGCGTCCGTTCGATCCGGCCGCCACAGGGCGCGAGGTCGTGCTGGTTGCCCCGAAGGCGCAGGCCGGCGCCGGCGCGGAGGAGTTCCGGATGCTCGCGCGCCACATTGAGGCAGGGGCGACCGCGGTCTGTCCGAGCCTAGACGTCTTCCGCCGCGGGGACGACGCGCTCGGCTGGCTGCCGATCGACGGGAGCCGGATCGACGCGGTGTCGAGCTGGCTGTACCTGAAGGACGACTGGGCGAAGCGCCATCCCATCTTCGACGGCCTGCCGTGCGGGATCATGGACTACGATTACTACCGTGAGATCATCTCGGAGCGCGTCCTCAGCTTCGCCCAGCCGCCGGCCGAGGCAGTCGCGGGCGCGATCAAGGCGTCGCAGGACTACACGTCGGGCTTGATGGTATCGGTGCATCGGATCGGCGCGGGCCGGCTCGTGCTGAGCACGCTCTTCGTGCGGGAGAGCCTCGCGACGCACCCGGCGGCGGAACGGCTCCTCCGGAACATGCTTCGGTACGCGCAAGGGTCAGGCGACAAGTACCCATCTGCGTGAGAGATACTGCATCCAGCGCTTGTAGGGGCGGACCTACGTGTCCGCCCTGGGGCAGGCCGCGTCCTTTCAGGACGTCGCCGGATGGCGTCAACCGATGTCCGCGTGGTACTCCTGGAGGCTTTTCACCTCGCCGCGCCCCCGGCGGTACGCGGCGATGCCCTTCGCCGCGGCGATGGCGGCCGCGGTCGTGGTGATGTAGGGCACCTTGTACGTGATCGCCGCCTTGCGAATGTACGAGTCGTCCGTGATGCTGGCCTTCCCGCCGGGCGTGTTCACGACGAGGTGAATCTCCCGGTTCTTGATGGCATCGGCGATGTTCGGACGGCCGTCGCGCATCTTGAGGATGAGATCGGTCTGGACGCCGTGGGCGGCCAGGAACCGGTGCGTCCCTTCGGTGGCCCGGATGGCGAACCCGAGCTCGGCGAAGCGGCGCGCCGCCTCGAGGGCGCCCGGCTTGTCGGGGTCCGCGACGGTGATGAGGACCGTGCCCTCAAGCGGCAGGCGCGGCGTGGCGGCTTCCTCGGCCTTGTAGTACGCGAGCCCCGAGTTGCCCGCCATGCCCAGCACCTCGCCCGTCGAGCGCATCTCCGGCCCGAGGATCGGGTCCACCTCGGGGAACATGTTGAAGGGGAACACTGCCTCCTTGACGCCGAAGTGGGGGATGAGCTTCCGCTGCAGCTTCAGGTCAGAGAGCTTCTTCCCAAGCATGACCTGCGTCGCGAGCCGCGCCATGGGGATGTTGCAGACCTTGCTCACGAGCGGCACCGTGCGGCTCGCCCGCGGGTTCGCCTCGAGGATGTAGACGGTGTCTTCAGCGATGGCGTACTGCACGTTCATCAGGCCAACCACGTGAAATTCCACGGCGATCTTCCTCGTGTACTCCTCGATCGTGTCGATGTGCTTCTGCGGGATGCTGACCGGCGGGATGACGCAGGCCGAATCGCCGGAGTGCACGCCGGCGAACTCGATGTGCTCCATGACGGCCGGCACGAAGGCGTCCGCCCCGTCGGCGATGGCGTCGGCCTCCGCCTCGATGGCGTTCTGGAGGAACTCCTCGATGAGGATCGGCCGCTCGGGGGAGATCTCCACCGCCCGGGCGACGTACTCCCGCAGCATCTCCTCGTCGTGCACCACCTCCATCGCGCGTCCGCCGAGGACGTACGACGGGCGGACGATGAGCGGGTACCCGATCTGGTTGGCGACGTCGAACGCCTCTTCCACCGACCCGGCCATGCCCGACTCCGGCTGCGGGATGCCAAGATCGCGCATGAGCTTCCGGAACCGGTCGCGGTCCTCGGCAAGGTCGATGGACTCCGGCGTCGTGCCGAGGATGTCGACCCCGTTCGCCGCGAGCTCCGCCGCGATGTTGAGCGGCGTCTGGCCGCCGAACTGTACGATCACGCCCTCGGGTTTCTCCTTCTCGTAGATCGCCAATACGTCCTCGACGGTGAGCGGCTCGAAGTAGAGCTTGTCCGACGTGTCGTAGTCGGTGGACACCGTCTCCGGGTTGCAGTTGATCATGATGGACTCGTACCCGGCGTCGCGCAGGGCGAACGCGGCGTGCACGCAGCAGTAGTCGAACTCGATGCCCTGACCGATGCGGTTCGGTCCGCCGCCGAGCACCATGACTTTCCGCCGGTTCGCGCTCACCGGCACGCGATCGGCCCCGTTATACGTCGAGTAGTAGTACGCCGCGTCGACCGCGCCGCTGACCGGCACGGCGTCCCACGCCTCGACGACGTGAAGCGCCGTCCGCCGTGCGCGGATGTCGGCCTCGGGCACGCCGAGGATCTTCGCGAGGTACTTGTCGGCGAACCCATCCTTCTTCGCGCGGACAACGAGGTCGTCCGGCGGCAGGCCGCCCTTGAACTTTAGGATCTCCTCCTCGAGATCGACGAGCTCCTTCATCTGCTGGATGAACCACGGCTTGATGTAGGTGAACGCGTAGAGCTGGTCGACGTCGGCGCCCTTGCGCAGCGCCTCGTACATGAGGAACTGCCGCTCGCTCGTCGGCCAGCGCAGCAGGTCCATGAGCTCCGGGAGCGTCTTCCGGTTGAAATCCTTCGCGAACCCGAGTCCGTAGCGCCCGATCTCGAGCGACCGGATCGACTTCTGGAACGCCTCCTTGTACGTCTTGCCGATGCTCATCACCTCGCCCACGGCGCGCATCTGCGTGCCGAGCCGGTCCTCGACGCCGCGGAACTTCTCGAAGGCCCACCGAGAGAACTTCACGACGACGTAGTCGCCCCAGGGCGTATACTTCTCCAGCGTGCCCTCGCGCCAGTACGGGATCTCGTCGAGGGTCAGGCCGCCGGCGAGAAGCGAGGAGACGAAGGCGATGGGGAAGCCGGTGGCCTTCGACGCCAGGGCCGACGAGCGGGACGTGCGCGGGTTGATCTCGATGACGACGACGCGGCCGGTCTTCGGGTCGTGCGCGAACTGGATGTTCGTGCCGCCGATGACCTCGATGGCTTCGACGATGCGGTACGAGTACTCCTGCAGGATCTTCTGGAGGTCCGGGTCGATGGTGAGCATCGGCGCGGTGCAGTACGAGTCGCCCGTGTGGATGCCCATCGCATCGACGTTCTCGATGAAGCAGACGGTGATCATCTGGTTCTTCGCGTCGCGGACGACCTCGAGCTCCAGCTCCTCCCATCCGAGGACGGACTCCTCGACGAGGATCTGCCCGACCAGGCTCGCCGAGAGCCCACGGCTGGCGACCGTGCGGAGCTCCTCCAGGTTGTACACCATGCCGCCGCCGGTGCCGCCGAGCGTGTACGCCGGGCGGATCACGACGGGGAAGCCGAGCTTCGCGGCGATGGCCTCCGCCTCGTCCACCGTGTGGGCGATGTCGCTCGCCGGCATGTCGATGCCCAACCGCCGCATCGTCTCCTTGAAGGCGAGCCGGTCTTCTCCCCGCTCGATGGCGTCCACGCTCACGCCGATCACCCGCACGCCGTACTCCGCGAGCGCGCCGCTCCGCGCCAGCTCCGACGCGAGGTTCAGCCCCGACTGGCCGCCGAGGTTCGGCAGAAGCGCATCAGGTCGCTCCTTCCGGATGATCTCCGTCATCGTCTCCAGGTTGAGCGGCTCGATGTAGGTGACGTCCGCCATGCCGGGGTCGGTCATGATGGTCGCGGGGTTCGAGTTCACGAGGAGGATTTCATAGCCGAGCTTCCGGAGCGCCTTGCACGCCTGGGTGCCCGAGTAGTCGAACTCGCAGGCCTGTCCGATGATGATGGGACCGGACCCGATGATCATCACCTTCTTGATGTCGTCACGTCGCGGCATACGTGCATGTCTCCTTCGTCGGCTTTGGCGGAAGGACACGGTCCTTCCGGAACGGCCGCATGACGGCGCGGTCATGTGGCTGAGGGATGCGCAGAGCGGGAACCGATGGCCGCGCCAAGTGAACAAAGGTCCGCAAGTACCCGCAGGGTGTCAACGCCACCGGCGGGCGCGTCGCGGCTCGGGTCACCCCGTACCTTGGGGTCGCCGCACCGTCCGCCGTACCGTTCACGTCCTGTCAGGTGCCCTTCATCGCGTCACGAGGAGCCGCCTCATGGACACGATCCGCCTGGAGAACGACCTCGTCCGGTTCGCCTTCGACCGGGCGACGGGGAGCATCGTCGAGATCACCGATCTCGTCGCCGGCCGGCAGCACATCGGCGACACGGCGTCGGGTCGGCTCTTCCGCGTCGTCTGCCCGAGCGCGACGTGGATGTCCCGCTTCGCCGACTCGCACGTGGCCGGGCCACCCGACTTCGCGCGCGATGGGAGCGCGCTCGTGATCCGCTGGCCGCGCCTCGCGGCGATGGACGGGCCGATGGAGGTCGCGGCGACAGTGCGCGTCGAGCTTCCCGGCGCCCAGACCGAGGCGCGCTTCACCATCGAAGCGACGAACAGTACCTCGAACCGGCTCCACGAGGTGACGTTCCCGCGGATCGGCGGCTGGACCGGCCTCGCCGGACGCGGCAATGACCGCGCCATGTGCGGCATCTCGCCCATCGAGCCCTGGGCGAAGGAACCCGAGACGTTCAGCTACAACCTCATGGGCTCGCACCGACGCGGGTTCCACCCGTACCCCTTCATGCAGGTCCCGTTCTTCGACATCTCCGGCGGCGGCGCCGGGCTCTCGTACATCTGCTACCAGGAGCGGCCGGAGCTCGGCGGCATGTTGCTGGAGAACCTCGATCCGGAGCCGAACGGGTACACGCTGAGCTTCGGGTGGACGTCGTTCCCCTTCCTCCAGCCCGGCGGGACGTGGCGCTCTCCGGTGATCGGCGTCGGCGTTCATCAGGGCGACTGGCACGCGACGGCCGACCGGTTCCGCGCGTGGCTCGATACCTGGTGGAAGACGCAGGAGCCCCCGGAGCGACTCCGGCGCAGCATGGGCTTCCAGGTGATCCAGCTCCGCAACTTCGACGGCCTCCCGAACCACCGCTTCGCCGACGTCCTCGCGCTCGCCGCGGAGGGCATGCGCTACGGCGTGGACGATACCTGCTTCTGGGACCCCATCACTTGTCTGTACCTGCGGCCCGACGACGGCGACTTCTGGGAGGAGTACGACCCGTCGCAGTCCCTCGACGACCTACGCGCCGCGGTCGTGGACGCGCGGCGCATGGGCGCGAACGTGTCCACGATGATCAACTACCACCTCATCCGGCGGAACTCGGCCGTCTACGAGCGGATCGGCGGCGACGAGCAGGTGGCGCGGAGCATGTACGGCTCGCCCGTGACCGAGGACTGGTCCACGTGCAGCTCTGCGCACGCCGGGTTTCGGACGGGTTACCTCTCGCGGCAGGCCGTGGTCCTCTGTCAGAAGTCGGATGCCTTCCGCGCCCGGGCGCTCGACATCACCCGGCGGACGCTCGACCTCGGCTTCACGTCGCTCTTCATCGATCAGGCGTTCGAGACCAACCCGTGCTTCGTCGAGGCGCACGGCCACCGCTCGCCCGCCGACACGCACGAGGCGGCGCTCGAGTGGTTCCGCGAGGCATATGAGATCGTGCGGACGCGCGACCCCCAGGCATACGTCATCGGCGAGACCACCGACGTGTTCGGCGAGCAGCATCTCGACGTGGCGTGGAACTGGAGCTGGGCGCACGTCGCGCCGGAGGTGATCCGCTACACGCTGCCGGAGAAGCTCTACTGCTGGGTGGTCGACCATCAGGCGCACGTCCTCAACCGCGCGTTCGTGATGGGCTTCCTCATGGCGTTCACCACGTGCCAGGCCGAGCAGTCCATCGCCCGGTACCCTGAGTTCGCCGAGCGGGTCGCGCGGCTGGGGGAGCTCAGGAAGCGGTGCGCGGACTGGATCATGCGCGGCCGGTTCCGCGATCGCATCGGCCTGGCGGTCGAAGGCGCCGCGGCGTACGTGTACGAGTCGCCGGCCGGCCTCGCCGTGGCATTCGCGGATATCGACGGCGCCGCGCGGCACGCTACGCTCGCCCTCGATCCGGCGGCGCACGGCCGGCGCGCGACCGATCCCGGCATCCTGTACCGGCAGGATGGCTCCGCAGCACCGGCGCAGGCGACGCTGTCCGAGCGTCGCCTGCGTCTGGAGATGGACCTCCCGACGCTCGACGTCGCCGTCTGGACGGTCCCCTGCGGCTGAACGCGGCCTGTCGTCGCGCCATGGATGCGGCAAGGTCGAGGCATGCCTCGACCCTACGTTCGGCGTCTCTCCGCAGCAGCCTGTTCCCCGCGTCCCGGCCCTACCGGAAGTCGTGGCTCTCGACGCGCTCGGGTTCTTCCTCCACCTGCGGGATCCATAGCTTCTCCGCGACGAGGTGGAGGACGCCCGACTGCGCCTGGACCGTGCCGGTGACGCCGAGGAACGACGTGAGCTTCGCGACGAGGCGGTAGCGCGCGTAGACCTTCTCCCAGACGACGACGTTGACGAAGCCGGTCTCGTCCTCGAGGGTCATGAAGACGACGCCGTTCGCGGTGCTCGGCCGCTGGCGGCAGATGACGAGCCCGGCGTACCGCGTGCGGCGGCCGTTCGGCATGGCACGCACGGTCCGCGCGTCGGGCAGGCGGAGCGCGCGCAGAGCTGCCCGCAACGGCGCGAGCGGATGCGCCCGGGCGCTGTGGCCGGTCGTCCCGTAGTCCCAGGCGACCGTCTCCACCGCGGTGAGCGGCCGGAGCGAGGGATCGCGTCCGTCGTCGTCCACGTCGAGCGGCACGGGTGCGACGCGCGCCTCCTTCATGACGCGCCAGAGCGCCGTCCGCCGGCCGACGCGCAGCCCTTCGCACGCGCCGCTCCGAGCCAGCGCGACGAGCGCCCTCTCGTCGAGGCCGGCGCACCGCGCGCCGGAGCCGGAGCCGGCGCGACGCGCCAGGTCCTCCACGGAGCGGAACGGACCCTCCTGCCGCGCCTCCTCGATCCGCCGGCCGTCCTCTTCGCCGAGGCCCTTCACGTACCGCAGGCCCATCCTGACAACGTGCCGGGCTGCGCCCGGCTTGGCTCCGCCGGGCACGCCGTCAGGCAGTGGTTCGAGGGTGCAGTCCCACAGGCTGCGGCAGACATCGACGGGGCGGACGGTCACGCCGTTCCGGATGGCGTCCTGCACGATGGTGCCGGGGCCGTAGAAGCCCATCGGCTGGGCGTTGAGCAGGGCGCACGTGAACTCCGCCGGGTAGTGGCACCGCAGCCACGCCGTCGCGTAGCTGATGAGGGCGAAGCTCGCCGCGTGACTCTCGGGGAAGCCGTACTCGCCGAAGCCCTTGATCTGCTCGGACACCCGCTCGGCGAACTCCCGCGCGATGCCCTTCGCCATCATGCGCTCGATGAGCCGTTTCTGGTGCCGCTCGATGTTGCCGTGTTTCTTCCACGCCGCCATGTCGCGGCGGAGCTGGTCCGCTTCGCCGGGAGTATAGTCGGCCGCCACCATCGCCAGGCGCATGACCTGCTCCTGGAAGAGCGGGACGCCGAGCGTCTTCTCCAGCACGGGCCGCAGCGATGGATGCGGGTAGACGACGAGTTCCTCGCCGTTGCGCCGGCGGAGGTACGGATGGACCATGCCGCCGCTGATCGGCCCGGGCCGGACAATCGCCACCTCGATGACGATGTCGTAGAACGTGCGCGGCTTCAGGCGCGGCAACATGGCCATCTGCGCGCGGCTCTCGATCTGGAAGACGCCGACGGTGTCCGCGCGGCAGATCATGTCGAACGTGGCGGCGTCCGCCGGCGGGATCGTCGCCATCGACAGCTCGACGCCGCGGTGCGCGCGGAGGAGGTCGAAGGCGATGTCGAGCTGGGTGAGCGCGCCAAGGCCGAGGAGGTCCACCTTGAAGAGGCCGAGCGCCTCGACGTCGTCCTTGTCCCACTGGATGATGGTGCGCTTGTCCATCGTCGCGTTCTCGATGGGGACGATGTCGTGCACGGGCTCCGAGCCGAGGAGGAAGCCGCCCGGATGGATCGACAGGTGCCGCGGCACGCCGATGATCTCGTTCGCCAGACGCAGGAGGTGCCGGTGCGCGGGCACGTCCGGGTCGAGCCCGGCCTCGCGGAGCGCGTCCGGCACGATGCCGCCGTACGAGGAAAGCACCCGCGCCGCCCGGTCGATCGCCGTCGCCGGCAGGCCCAGCGCCTTGCCCACCTCGCGGATGGCCGACTTCGGCCGGTAGCGGACCACGTTCGCCACCATCGCCGCGTGCGCCCGGCCGTATGTCTCGTAGACGTGCTGGATGACCTCCTCGCGCCGGCCGTGCATGATGTCGAGGTCGATATCCGGCGGCTCGGCGCGCTCACGGGAGATGAACCGCTCGAAGAGCAGGCCCATGCGGACCGGGTCGATGGCGGTGATCTCCAGGCAGTAGCAGACGGCGGAGTTGGCCGCGGAGCCGCGGCCCTGGCAGAGGATGCCGCGCGATTGGCAGAACTCGACGATCTCCCGCATGGTGATGAAGTAGCCGGTGTAGTCGAGTTCGTCGATGAGGGCGAGCTCCTTCTCGATCTGGGCGACGACGTCCGCCGGCAGATCGCCGCGATAGCGCCGCTGCGCGCCGTCGAACGTGAGCCGGCGGAGCCATTCCGATGCGGTCATGCCGTTCGGCAGGCGGCCAGAGGGGTAGCGGTACCAGAGGTCGTCGAAGGAGAACGTGCAGCGCGCGGCGATCTCCTCCGTGCGGGCGACCGCGTCGGGGTCGTCGGCGAAGAGCTCGGCGAAGGCGTCGGGGGATTTCAGCGCGTGCTCGGCGTTCGGCCGGAGGCGTCGGCCCGCGTCGGCGAGCGTGGCGCCGTGGCGGATGCAGGTCACGACGTCCTGGAGCTCGCGCCGCTCAGGCGTGTGGTAGAGCACCTCGACGGCGGCGACGAGGGGCATGCCGAGCCGCGTCGCACGGGCGCGGAGCCGAGCCTCTCGAGCAGCCTCCTCCGCGCGTCGGTGCCGGGCGACGAGCGCGTAGAGCCGATCGCCGAACGCGTCGCAAAGGTCGGCGGCGACCCGACGTGTATCGCCGCCGGCCCGCTCGACGAGTGAGCTTCCGTCTCCGCCCCAGAGCGCGATGATCCCCGCGGCGTGCTCGCACACCTCGCGCCACGAGACGGCCGACGTGCCCTTCGGCGAGCGCATCCGTCCGACGGTGACGAGGCGGCAGAGGTTCGCGTAGCCGGCGCGGTCCTGGGCGAGGAGGAGGATGCTCGACCCGTCGTCGACCGTCACCTGGGAGCCGATGATGAGGCGCGTGCCGCGTTCGCCCGCGGCCGTGCCGCGTTCCCGCGCGGCGAGGTGCGCCTGCACGACGCCGTACACCCCGTCGCGGTCGGTGATGGCGAGGGACATCAGGCCGAGCGCGTGGGCCGTCTCGACCAGCTCCGCGGGGCTCGACGCGCCTTCGAGGAAGGAGAAGTGGCTCTTGCACCAGAGCGGGACGTACACGGCTACTCCACCTCGCCGTGGATGAACCATCGCGCCCGCGGACGGTCGTAGTAGACCCAGAGGAGTCGGCCGTTGCGGGAGCGGACGAAGTGGTACTCGCGGTGCACCTCGCGCATCCACCAGCCGCCGGAGACGATGTGCGGCCCCGCGGCGCGAGCGAACGTGCCGCGTACCGTCGGCGAAAGCGGCATCGGCCGCGTGTAGAGCCGCCGGACGAGCGGGCGCGAGGCGCTCGGCGACGGACGCGGCAGCCGCGTGGCGAGGAGCGGCTCCCATCGGAACCGCGCCTCGGGCAGGTGCGCGTCCTGGAGGGTCGCGCGGACGATCGATGCCTCGCCGAACTCGGCGCGGATGCGGGCGAGGGCGCGGTCGGCCGCCGCAAGATCGCGTCGGGAGACCGCGGCGAACAGCGCGAGCTGTCCCGCGCGCGCCGGGACGCTCCTCGCGACGAGCGCGATCCCCGTGACGCCGCGCGGCAGCTCGACCGATTCCAGCCGCAGCCGCACGAGCTCGATGATCTGCCGCACGTCGAGCGTCGGCGCCGCCGGCCGCACGCCATACCGCTCCGGCGCACCCCATTCGAACGAGAACGTCCACACGAGTTCGGCGAGCGCGTCGCCACGGCGTTCGAGCGAGCGCACGAGCGGCGCGAGGAGCCGTTCGACCAACGCGAGCAGCCGCGCCGCGTTGGTCTCCGCGTGGTCGAGGTCGATCCGTTCCTCCGAAGGCGGCTCGTCGCGATACGGCTGGAGCGGCGTCCAGAGTTCGCCCGAGGCGCGGCGATGGAGGGTGTACGCCTCCTCGCCGAAGCGCTGGCGCACGCCCGCCGCCGGGAGGCGGAGGAAGTCGGCGACGGTATCGATGCCGAGCAGATCGAGCATCCCGACGACGTCGGGCGGAAGGTCGAGCCGCGCGACGGGCACTCGCCGGGCCGCCGCCTGCTCCTCTTCCGGGCTCGCGAAGACGGCTGCCCCGCCGCGGGTCCGCGCGACGGCGTACGCGCCGAAACGAGTGAAGCCGACGGCGACCGCGGCGTGGTAGCCGCACCCGGCAAGATCGGCCGCCACGCCGTGCGCCCATGCCTCCTCGGAGCGGAAGAGCGAGGTCAGCCCGCCGGCATCGAGCCAGAAGACGCCCGGCGTCTCGCGCGATGGCTCCACATCGGGAGTGAACCGCACCATGCGCGCGGCGAGCGCCGCGACGCAGCCGTCGATCTCGCTCGGAGAGACCGTCCCCGCGCGCAGGTCGGCGGCGAGGCCGAGCGCGGCGGCATACCGCAGGCCGGGGTGGACCCCGGCGCGCCGCGCCTTGCGGTTGACGAGGACGATCTCGCCCTGCGGCGCCTCGCGCGCCACGACGGCGACGGGAAACTCCGCCCACGCGGGGTTCCCCGCGAGGAGGATCTGGAGCGGCAACGCGGGGACATCAACACAGGCCCACCGGTCCATGGTAGTCTTCCTTGTGCTTCCACGTGGGGCCCTGGTGCTTGTCCTTGATGATCCGGACCTCGCAGGTGAACAGCCCTCGCGCCGTCTCGACGCGCCGTGCCTCTCCGCGAAGGGAGACGAGCGACCCGATCGAGGCGGCGTCGGACGGCTTGATCGTCAGGCAGACCACGGCGGTGCTCCGTCCCTGGGCGAGCTTCACCAGGCGCGCCTGGAGCGGCGTCGGGATGGCCGCCTCCTCGCCGAGATCGAGGACGACGAGGGAGAAGGCGCCGGAGCGCAAGAGCGTGCTCGCCGCGCGAGGGATGCTCGCTGCATCGGGCACGCGGGCGACGACGAGGGCGGCGAGATCGACGCCGTGCTCGGCCACGTCGGGCGGGAAGAACGTGCTCTCCCGCGCCATGACCCACGCGGCGGGCTCGCCGTGCCGCTGCGCGTCGAGGACCAGATCGACGGCGACCGTGAGGGCGGCGGGTGCGTCGGCGCCGGAAAGCTCGACGAGCCGCCCGGCGAGCGCGGCGACGCTCCATGCCGGCGCGTCGGCGACGCCGTTAGGCGACGAGGCGGCGTTCGGGAGCGCCGAGGCGGGCATGAGCCCCGGCAGATGATCGGGCGCGGCGCGATCCACGGACGGTGCTCCTATGTGACATGCAGTGGAAAAGACCCGTTCGTACGGCCCCACGCCCCACGCCCCACACCCACTGTGGTATACAGGGGCGCGGAAACCGCGCCCCTACCGCGCGCATCGCTCACGTCGAGGGCACCCACGGCGGCACGTCGTCGAGGTACCGTCGGACCTCCGCGACCTTGCCGAGCAGGACGAGCTCGTTCGGCTCGGGCACAATCGGCGGGAAATCGGGGTGCTCTGCGCGAAGCTCGACGCGGCCGTCGGCGATCCACAGCCGCTTCACCGTCGCCTCGTCCCCCACGAGGGCGACGACGATATCGCCGGACTCGGCCACCGGTTGCCGGCGGACGATGACCACGTCGCCGGGGAGGATGCCGGCGCCGGTCATGCTGTCGCCGCGGACGCGGAGGGCGAAGAGCTCTTCTTTGGGGAAGCGGGACTGTACGGCGAGGTACCCTTCGGGCTCCTCGAACGCCGTCGTGAGCGCGCCCGCCTGTACGCGGCCGACCAGCGGCACGGCGACCGGCGTATCGCCTTCGGGAAGGCGGTAGCACCGCGCGGTGCCGGGCACCTTGACGAGGCTGCCCTTGGCGACCAGCGCCTCCAGGTGCGCGTGGGCCGACTCCACGGCGCGGAAGCCGAGGGCGCGTTGGACGTCCCGCACCGTGGGCGGCTGGCCGGCGAGGAGCCGATCTCGCACGTATCGGTAGACGCGCTGTCGTGTCCGACCGGGTGGTGTATGTGCCATGGCAAGGTCTCCTCTGTGGTTGATCACAATATAACAGACAAATGTCTGGAATGTCAAGAGGGCGCGACGACGAACGGATTGGGGTCCGGCCGCTGCGCTCCCCATGCTCGATCGATGATGTACGGCGCCCGCGTCGGTGGTGACTGCCGGCCAAGGCTGTCCGGTTGCGCTTCAGATCGCAAGGTGTTTATTCGTACATTGTCTGTATTGTCGCTTGCACCTCGGATGGTACGGGCGCTTCGGTTCTTCAGGATGGCTCTTGTATCACGTCGCAAGGCACCTCGTTTTGGTTGCTATGAGCAGTATCCAGGAGACCACGATGCAATCTTCCTCGAAGGATGAATGGGAATCGCCAGGCGCCGCGCAGGCCGACGCGGGCATCCCGGCCGTGGGTTCCCCGCAGGCGGGTGTCCCGCAGGCGGGTGTCCCGCAGGCGGGTGTCCCGCAGGCGGATTCATCCCGGAAGGAGGAGGCGCCGTCGTTCGTCGTCGGCATCGGCGCGTCCGCGGGCGGGCTGGATGCGTTCGGACGGTTCTTCGCATCCATGCCGGCCAATAGCGATGCCGCCTTCGTGCTCGTCTCCCATCTGGACCCGACCCATGCCAGCATGATGCCCGATCTGATCCGGAAGCAGACGGCGATGGACGTCCGCCAGGTGACCGAGGGGATGCGGGTGGAGCCGAACTGCGTCTACATCATCCCGCCGAACTACGACATTACCATCGTCAGCGGGGTCCTCCACATCGAGCAGGCGGGGGTCGATCACCCGAGGGTGCCCATCGACATCTTCCTGCGCTCCCTGGCGGAGGACCAGAAAGAGAAGGCGATCTGCATCATCCTCTCGGGCACGGGGACGGATGGCACCCTCGGCTTGAAGGCGATCAAGGCAGAGCTCGGCATGGCCATGGTGCAGACCGTCGATTCCGCCCAGTACCACGGCATGCCGCGAAGCGCGAGCAAAACCGGCCTCACGGACTTCGTGCTGGCTCCCGAGGACATGCCGAAACAGCTCATCGCGTACATGAAGCAGACCGATCGCCGCAAGGCGCCGCAGCGGAGCGCGACCCAGGAGAAGCTCCTGGAAGGGCTGCCGGAGATCATCGAGATCGTGGGCACCACCACGGGGCACGACTTCTCCCTCTACAAGAAGAACACGATCTGCCGCCGCGTCGAGCGGAGGATGAACATCCACCAGATGGAGAGCGCCTCGCGCTACGTCCGGTACCTGCGGCACAGCCCTCAGGAGGCGGAGGCACTCTTCAAGGAGTTCCTCATCGGCGTGACAAGCTTCTTCCGGAATCCCGAGGCGTTCGAGACACTCAAGCACGGTGCGTTGGCGGACCTTCTCAGGAAGAAGGACCGCGACGAACCGGTGCGCATCTGGGTGCCCGGCTGCTCCACCGGCGAGGAAGCGTACTCGCTGGCGATCATCATCCAGGAGCTCATGGACGAGTTCCAGGTGCACCACGAGGTGCAGATTTTCGCCACGGACATCGATGACATGGCCATCGATGCGGCCCGGACCGGCGTCTATCCGGCCGGCATCGCCGCCGACGTCAGCCCGGAGCGCCTCAAACGGTTCTTCGTCCGCGACGAGGAGACCTACCGGATCAGGAAGGAGGTCCGGGAGATGCTCATCCTCGCCGCACAGGACATCATCAAGGACCCGCCGTTCACCAAGCTCGACCTCATCAGTTGCCGGAACGTGCTGATCTACATGGACGGCGAGCTGCAGAGGAGGGTTTTGCCCCTGTTCCACTACAGCCTCAGACCGGGCGGCATCCTCTTCCTCGGCTCATCGGAGACGATCGACGGGTTCGTCGATCTGTTCTCGAAAGTGGATCGCAAGTGGCGGATCTACCGTCGGCGGCCGTCTACTGCGGCACGGGCGGAGATCGAGTTTCCCGTCTCCTTCATGAGGCGGAGGTTGGTCGAGCTCAAGGGCCGCGGCCGGCTGGACATCGGGTTCCCGCAGGCGGTGGAGGAAGCACGTTCGAAGCGTCGTCGAGGGAAGAAGACATGACGGAGATGTACCCACCGTGGCCGGACCGGAACCTTCGGGAGCGAGCCGAGGAGGCGCTTCGCGCGCTACCGGAGGAGAAGAAGGGCGTTCCCAAGGGGGATCTCCAGTGCCTGATCCACGAGCTCCAAGTGCATGAGGTCGAGTTGGAGATGCAGAACGATGAGCTCCGGAAGGCATTCCAGAGCTTGGAGGAATCGCGAGATCGGTACTTCGATCTCTACGATTTCGCCCCCGTCGGCTACTTCACGATGGGCGAAGACGGGCTCATCATCGACCTGAACTACACCGGGGCGGAGCTTCTCGGGTTCACGCGGAGTTTCCTCATCGGGCGGCGGTTCTCGGTGCTCGTCGCCAAGGAGTCGCGCGACGCGTTGCTCGTGCACCGGAAGAGCGTGTTCGAGACGGGAGTGCAGCAGCCGTGCGAAGTGGTGTGCGTGAAGAAGGATGGCGGCACGTTCCATGCACATCTGGAGAGCGTCGCCGTGGAGGACGCCAACGGGCGTCGAACGAAGTGCCGCACCGCGATGACGGACGTCTCGCGGCTGAAGCAGGTCGAGGAGGAGTTGCGGCGGTATCGAGACCGGCTCGAGGAGGAGGTGGCGGCTCGGACGGCGGAGCTCGGGGCCGCCAACGAGGCGCTTCGCCGGGAGATCGAGGAGCGCGAGCGTGCGTCGCAGGCCCAGCGCGAGTCGGAGGCGCGATGGCGGTCGCTCGTCGGCGGCGCGACGGATACCATCATCGCGGTGGATCGCACGGGCACGATCCAGTTCATCAATAGGCCGCCCGAGGGCGTCGCGGCGGAGGAGGTGGTCGGCCGCAGCGCCTTCGAGTACTTCGGCGCTGAGCACCGGGACGCGCTCCGCGAGGCGGTGGCGCGCGCGTTCGAGACGCGGCAGCCCGACTCCATCGACATCGTCACGCGAAGTTCCGGAAGCATCGTCTCGTGGTTGACGACGCGGATCGCCCCGGTGGTCGAAAGTGGGAAGGTGACGGCGGCGACCCTCGTCACGCGGGACTACACCGAGGCCAAGCGCCTGGAGGAGGAGCGCGGGCGGATCGAGGCGCAGTTCCGCAAGACGCAGAAGCTGGAGTGGCTCAGCGTCATGGCGGGGAGCCTCGCCCACGATTTCGACGACGTCCTCCAGGCCATCTCCGGCAACGCGGCGCTGGCGCTGGCGGACGCGGCGCCCGGGTCGCTCTCGCGCCAGTGCTTGGAGGAGATCGAGCGAACGGGCAGCAGCGCGGCGGACCTCGTGCGGCAACTGCTCGCGTGCTCGGTCAGAGACGTGTCGCAGGCGAGCGCGATCGAGCTCTCGGAGGTCGTGCGCGAGAGCCGGCAGGCGCTCGAGGCCGCCGTGGCGGGCCGGGCGACAATACAGTACCAGTTGGCGCCGGAGCGCCTCGCCGTCTGGGCGGACGTCTCGCAGGTGCGCCTGGCGATCACGAACGTCGTCGCGAACGCCGCGGAAGCCATGGGAGAGGACCGGGGCATCATCACCGTGGCCACGGGGAAGAGCGAGAGCCTGCGGCGCGAAGCGAGCGACGTCCGCGCCGAGGGCGTGGATCAGAAGGGGCCCTTCGTCTACGTCGAGGTGCGTGACACCGGGCGCGGCATCGACGAGGCGACGCGCGCGCGGATGTTCGAGCCGTTCTTCACGACGAAGCCCGAAGGCCGCGGTCTCGGCCTCTCTGCCGTTGCGGGCATCGTGCGCAGCCACAAGGGCGCGGTCGAGGTGGAGGCCGAGCCGAGCAAGGGCACGAGGGTGAGGATCTTGCTTCCCGCCGCGGACGAGCCGACGGTGCCCACTCACACGGGCGACGAGCCCGTCGCCGCGGCCCTCGGGAAGGGGACGGTCCTCGTGGTGGATGACAAGGAGTCCGTCCTGCGGGTCGGGAAGCTCCAGTTGACGGGTATGGGGTTCACCGTCCTGACGGCATCGGACGGCCTGGCAGCAGTCGAGGTCTTCCGCAAGCACGCCAAGCGGATCCGCGTGGTCCTCCTCGACCTGACGACGCCGGTCATGGACGGCCTCGAGACGTTCCGGGAGCTGCACAAGATCCGTGACGACGTCCCGGTGATCCTGACGAGCGGCTACACCGACCAGGAGGTCGCCGGCCGCTTCAGCGGAGAAGGCTTCGCCGGCTTCCTCCAGAAGCCGTACCGCGTGGCGGAGCTGCAGCGGAAGCTGCAGGAGGTATTGCGGCCCGAGTGATTGCGCGCGGGCGCGCGTCCCCATCAGCCGCCGGCGCCCCAACCGGTGAGGATGAGGTGCCCTGCTCCGCGAAACCAGATCGTGTCGACGATCACGCCGAGGGCGACGCCGAGAGAGTGTCCGCAGACCAGGCCGAGGAACAACGGCTTCGCTCGGTTCACGAGTCCGATCCCGCCGACCCGGGTGAGCACGAGCTTGGCGAGCCACGCGAGGAAGATGTTGATCGCCATGAGCCCGGCGACGGACGTGCTCGCGAACGTGATCCCCACGGGGTGAAGCCAGAAGTCGGCGAAGCGCGCGCGGACAAGCAGGATCGCCGCCATGAGGGCCATGCCGCCGCCGAAGAACGCGAGCCGGTACCAGTCTGGCCCGGAGGCATCGTCCTTGGCGCGGGCGAGGGTGTTGTACGCCTCGACGTGGCCGACGCGAAACGGGTGCGAGCGGAAGTTGAAGGCGCCGACCTCGTAGCCGATGGCGACCGTCGTCACCACTGCGACGATGATCGTCACGAGGACGGCGACACCGAGGACGGCGTAGAGCTTGCCCCGGGCCACTCGGTGCTCGTCGCCCATCTTCGCCGCGAACGCCACCTGTGGCATCATCATCCCCGCGTTGGAGCGGAAGACCGCGTACGAGAAGGCGAGCGCCATCATGCTGGCCTGTGGGATGTGCGCCGTCCCGAGCCCATTGAGGACGAGCGACTGCGCATTGATCGGGCTATCGACGTAGAGGAGGCACGACTCGACGACGACCTTGGCCACGCCGAGCGTGAGGATCACGAGGCCGAGCAGGAACAGCGCGATCACCGGCCATGACATGCCGGCCGTGTGGAACCAGAGCGCGAGGTACGCCAGGCTCGCCATCAGCCCCCATGCGGCGGCCCGGTACCGCCCGCGGAGGTGTTCCGGCAGGTCCGTCGGCCGACCGAACGCCGAGCGCAGCACCTTCCCGAAGTGCTCGCGCCCGATCCAGAAGCCCCAGAATACCCACATCGCGAGGCTGCCGAAGCACTGCCACGCCACCGTCTCGGAACCCCAATCGCTCCACGGCATCGACCCGGCGTTCATCCCCGTCCCGAACCCGAATCGGGTTCCTGCGCCCATCTCGACGCCGATGAGGAGCCGGCCGATCCAGTAGCCGCGGAGCACGGAGAGCGGCGCGAAGTAGGCGATCCCGATGGTGAAGAAGTCGACCTTGGTGTAGAAGTTGGGGATGAGCTTCTGGACGAGGGTCGACTCGTCCTGAGTGAAGGAGACGTGGGGAATCATCGGGCTGAACCAGTTCAGGATGTTCCACACGATGAAGGCGCTCGAGATGGCGACGCCGGTCCAGAACAGGCGGGAGCGCATCCACGCGGGCGCCCAGGCGCGATGGCCTCCGCGCGCGTCCTGTCCGACCAGCATGAGGGGGATCTCGGCGAGGGGGAACGTGAGCTTCTCGTGATCGTGCCATTGCTCGTGCACGATCGCCATGAGGCAGATGACGGCGCCGAGCGCGACGAGGATGAGCGATCCCCACCAGAAGAACGGGACGTACCAGATGCCCCACGGCACGCTCTGCCCCGGCCCCAGGCCGTTGTAGAACTGGCGGATGCCGCCCGCTTGGTTCGACGGGGCGATCCACGACGGCATCCAGGCGAGGTAGTAGTCGGCCCAGCGGTTCTCCGGCGAGGCGAAGTACTCGGGCGCGGAGATGATCGCGGGCGTGTTGCCGCTCAGGCCGATCTGGAACGCCGACGCGCCGAGCCACAGCATCGCGATGCTGACCGCGAGTTCGCCGGGCCGAAGCGCCCGTCGCGGCGCAAGGCGGCCCAGGAGGTAATTCGCGGCGAGCACGAAGATGGCGACGGCTACCACGCCGGGCGGGAGGATCGCGGCCGTCACGCTCGTGCCGAGGAATCCGCACGTGACGAGGCGGTAGTAGCTGTAGGGGCTGAACCAGGCGAAGAACGCCGTGAGCGCGATGCCGAGGATCACGGCGCGCGGCGTGAACGGCCGTTCCGTCGCCTCGCGTCTGCCGGGGACGGGCCGCGAAGGCTCGGCCACGCCGGCGGCGGCATGGGCCATGGATCATCTCCCTGCGGCGCCGGCCGCATGTTCGCGCGCCATTCCGAGGGCCACGACGCACATTCTGTACCGGCTTGGCCCGACCGCCTCGTACGCTCTCGTGTTGAAGACGCTGCATCGTGGCCGGAGGGGCGAGGCATTGTGCATACGCATCATATAACCGACGATATGGGCAAACCCGCGAACGCGAAGCGTTCGACCATGTTCGGCCATGTAGCGCGTTCAAGGCGAATGCGTATGAGAGGGCGCAGAGTGAACGACGACGGACACCACCGGCTGTCCTCCGGCCACCCGGATGCACGCGCGAGAGGAGCGGGACAGGCCGCCTGAGCGAATGCAATGGCGCTGCAATCGCCGGCACGAAGCGCATCAACCCGGCGCCGGCAGCGTCCCTTCGGCGATCCGGGTGATCTCGTCGGGCGAGAAGACCGCGTGACGCAGCCCGATCCGGTTCCACGTGTACGTCACGTGCACGCGCCGATCCGATGCCTGGATGACCGCCGGGTACGAGAGCTCGCGTTCGCCCGCCTTCCTGTCGTCAGTAGTAGGGCATTCCCAACGCACTTGCGTATGAGGTATCGCGCCGCGACGAGGCGCGTCAGCGGAGGTAGATCATCCGCTGGAGGCGGCGGTGGTCGCGCCAGGTCAGCTCGGCGAAGTAGAGGCCGGAGCTGAGGGACCCGCCCACGTCGTTCCGCGCATTCCACGGCACGGTGTGGACGCCGACGATGGCGGGGCCGTCGTAGAGCACGCGGACGGGCTGGCCGAGCATGTTGTACACCACGAGGCGGACGCGGTCGGCATCCGTGGCTTGCGACGGGATCGAGAAGGAGATCGTCGTCTCGCCGTTGAACGGGTTCGGATAGTTCTGGAAGAGGAGAACCTGGCTCGGCGCGAGCACCTTGTCCTGGCGAACGGCGCGCTGGTACGCCTCGTCGCCGATGACGACGGCGAGCTCGCGGAGGGGGAAGCGTCCCCCGTCGCGCAGGCGGAACGTCGAGGTCGTGCCGAGACGAAGGCTATCCTGCGTCATGAGGTCGATGAGATCGGCGACCATGCCGCTCGGCGGCGGCGTGAGGAAGTTCAGGCGCATGGTCGCCGCAGCGCCGCGGGTCATGTCCACGGCGATGCGCCAGATGCTGCCGTGTCCCGTGTGGCGGATATCGATGGCGTATGCGCCCGGGTTGTCGTCCCAGTCGGCATGGAGGAACCGCACGACGAGGGAGCTGTCGAACGTTGGCGGCACGGGCGCGTCGAATCGGTCGAACTGATCCCTCGCCCGGTCGTGCCAGCCGAGGGCGAGGTCGTGGAGGCTTCGCGCCTGGCTCTCGACCGAGATGGCGAGAAGGCATGCCATGTCCGTCTGCCAGCCATTCATGCGCCGGATGTGCGCGGGCACGCCCGGCCGGCCAACCTTCGTGATGTGCCCGCCGGGTGATGCGTCGCGCGCCGGCACTTCGAGGGTCCGGGAGCGCCGCGAGTTGAGGTAGACCCAGGCGCCTTCCCAGGCGTCCCAGACGTCGGCCATGCGGAGGCCGCGGCGCTCGACCCACGGGCCGATGATGGGCAGGTCGGGATTGGCGGCGAGGACGTCCGACCACGACACCGAGTACGGGAATGGCTGTCCGATGAGATTCCATTGCGGCTCGAGGCGTATCTGGCACGACGTATCGAGCTGGACGGTGCGCCCGGCGGCCACCTGGACCATCGGGGCACCGTCGGACCAGGTCACGGCGAACCCGCGGCCGATGGCCGGCGGGTCGACGTCCTCTCCCATGCGCCACACCTGCCGGTCGGCGTCGAAGCTCGCGAGCCGCACGGGCGCGGCCTCGCCATCCGCGTCGCCCCGGAGCCGCGCGAGCGGATCGCCGCCGCGCGTCACGACCGGGACCGCGAGGAGGGCGCGGCCCGCGCCGCGTTCGCGGGAGCGCGGCCAGAGAAGGCCGTCCGCCGGCACGAGGAGCGCCCACGATCTCCAGTCGCGCGGAAGTCGGTACATGCGGCGGTCGGTCTGGATGATCCACTGGTAGAAGATCCCCGACACCGGCGATGCGACGGGCGGCACGTCCACGTCCACCTGCCGGTCCACGATGGAGCCGGGGAGTTGGTACGTCGCGACGCCGCCGGCGGGCCGGACGACAAGGGTCGCGGTCACGAGCTGGCGGTCGGGCGGCAGCGATACGTTGGCGCGCACGACGCCGCCTCGGCCGAGTGCCGGAGGCGCGCCGCTCCATTGGACGACGGGCACCACGGTATCCGCCACTGTCGTGAACTGCCCCACCCATCGCGCAGTGTTCGGCGGCTCGGCCATGTCGGACGCCGTCACCCTCACTCGCACCGTGGCGCCGAGCGGCCAGGTCGTCGGCCGGTACGTGAGGCGGCATCTGCGCGAACCCGGTTCCAGGACGAGGCTTGCCCGCGGCACGGCGACGCCATCGATCGAGAGCTGGATGCCTTCCGCGAGGATGCCGGAAAGCGTGTCGCTCACGACGAGGATGATCGGTTGGCGAAGGTCCACGTCGGTGCCGTTTGCCGGCGGGTCGACGAGCGTCACCTGCGGCGGTGTCCGGTCAGGCCGACGGACGTGAAGCGTCTCTCCCGCGCGTCGGTTGCCGACGCCATCGACGGCGTAGACCGTGTACTCCCACTCATCCCCTTCCGCGAGGGTGGTGTCCGCCCACCGCGTGTCGAGCCCGAGCTGCCAGAGGTGCGTCGTTCCGCCGCCACGCCGCGCGATCTCGTAGTGATCGAGGTCGAGGGCCTCCACCGCCGGCCAGCGGATGACCACGCTATCCCTCATGACGGTCGCCACCGGTCGCGCCGCGGGAGGCGCGATGGTGTCCACCGCCGTCGCGACGATCGCCACGCCGCCGCGACGCAGCGGATAGACGAGCCGGACCGGGCCCACCGCGAGCGCCGTGAAGCTCACCTGAAGACGGACCGTGTCCTCGTCGGCCGCCGCACGCGCGATCGTCGCCCGCGCGCCGGCGCTCGACAGCGTCGCGAGCCGGTTCTCTGGCGGCGAGAGCCGCACCCACGGCACGCTGACGCTGCCGCGGACGGCCGAGTCGGTCTGGACGACCCCGAGGTCCACGACGCGTTCGAGGACCGCCGCGGTGTCCGGCACGCCGATGGTGATGGATACGGGGATGCTGGCCCGCCCGTCGTCGAGCTGGTCGCTCGTGGCGACGAGTTCGGTCGCGTAGGCCGAGTGCTGTCCCGGCGGGATGCGCACGACGAGGGAGAGCCGGCCGCCCGCGGGAATCCTCGTCGGCAGACTGAGGTCCGGGAGGATCAGCCGCTCCGAGGCGCGGAGGTCGGCGATTACGATGTCCCCGCCCGTGGGGTTGGAGAGCGTGATGGTCGCGTGCTCGCGCGGGCCGACGGGGCCAACCTCGATGCCGCCGGAGGCCAGGTGCAGGCCGGACGGCCGTCCATCCGTCCCCTGGTACACGTCGACCGCGCCGTCGGGCGAACGGACGAGGGCGTCGAGGCGGCCGTCGCCAGTCACGTCGGCGACGATGAGCCGACGACCCTCGACGGCATTCGGCGGCGCGTCGCCGGCCCATGAGACGCCGCGGTCGCCAATGGCCGCCGTCGCCGGCTGCGGCGGCAGGGCCGAGCGGACGATATGCCACCACGCGAGGTGGCCGAAGCGCGCCCGGTCGAACGTCGACCGCAGCCCCGAGGCTCCGAGCGCGCGGGATAGGCTCCGCACGGTGATCTCGCTGCCGTCGAGGCGGCTGCCACCGAGGACGAGGTCCGTGCGACCGTCGCCCGTGCCGTCGACGGGGACGACATCGACCGCTTCGGGAAGCGATTCGTGAGCCACGGGCCACGGCTGGAGCGTCACGGCGGGCGACGGCCTCGTCCACACGGAGACGGGTCCCCCCGCGTAGCTGAGGATGCACCGCTCGCCCGGGCCGAGGAGCCGGTCGGCGCCCCAGTCGATGAGCTGGCCGGTAAGGTCGAAGCGCACGGGCTCCGGCTCGCTGATCCTGCCCGTGCAGACCACCGACCAGAACTGCCGGTCGTCGCCGTTCACGGGAGAAGAGAGCCGCCAGCGCAGGTGCGAGCCGACTTCCTCGTTGAACCACTCCGCGACGACCTGTGCCTCGGGATGCCCCACGCGCAGCGTCGTCTCGCCGGTAGGAAGACGGCCCGCAAGGAGGCTGTAGCCGCCGCCCGGCCAGCGGATGATGACGCCGGTGTCGCCGTCCGGGACGACCAGTGCGGTCGTCTCGGACCCGGGCGGGTAGAGCCAGTGCGTCTGCGGTCCGACGGGCGTCGCCACGATGATCGCGGCCCCTGCCGACGCGGGATTCGCGCCCGTGCCTACGAGCCGCAGGCGCGACGTGCGCGTCGCGGGCAGTCGGTTAAGCGCGGTCCAGCGCCTATCCCATCCCGTCGCGGTACGGAGCCAGGCGACGCGGCCCACGACGACGTCGATGCGGCCGTCGCCGTTCGCGTCGCGCAGGCTCAAGCTGCCGCGCTGGGGCACCTGGAGATAGGAAAGGTCGTACCCATCCGCGTCGGGTCGTTCAAGGATCACGAGGGTGACCGAGTCGGTCCAGGCGGCGATGCCAGGGTACCCGGAGTTGCAGAAGTCCGCCAGTTGCGCCGACCGCACCGGGACCGAGAAGTGGTCGCTGAACGCCGAGTTGCGGTAGAATCTGCCGTCGCCGAAGTTCTGCCATAGCACGGGCGGCTGCCCGCGACGGATGGTCAGGACGTCGGGGGAGCCATCGCCGTTCCAATCGCACACGACGAGTCTGGGGAAGCTCGTGGCGGGCGGTGGAGTCGAGGCAAGACGCTGCCGCTCACCCCGGACGACGACGAAACCGCACGTCGATGCGGAGCTCGGCGAGAGCAGTTCGAGATGGTCGTCTCCATCGACATCGACCATCAGCGGCTGGCTCCGTCCCGGACCGACCACAGCCAGCACGGCCACCACCGTCGCCCACGCCCTTGTCGGCAGGCGCGCGAGGATAGGCCGGTGAGGATGATGATGGAGAGGAGCCGTTAGCAGTCGTCCCATTTGCCTCCCACGGGCTCGCGCCGTCCCGATCACAGGTGCCGCGATCATGAACGTCCCGCTGCTGCGTGAAACATACGAAATGGGCGCGCGAGGGGTCAAACCCTTACCTCCGGCGCCGCCGGCGCACGCGGCGCGTGCGGGGTGGACCGCCTGGCCGAGGTACACGTACATTTGTCCGTTTGATGGGCGATGGAGGCAGCGTCGCTCGCCGCGGCGTCCGCAGGAGGTGCGCGCCTGCATCCCGCAGGCGCCGGCGTCGGACGCGGGGAGCTCATGCTGACGGAAGGGAGTGGAAGGGTCGTGCTCGTTCTTCCGGCGATAGACCTCCGCGATGGCCGCGTCGTCCGGTTGCGCCAGGGCCGCGCGGACGACGAGACGGTCTACGACGACGACCCCGCGGCGGCGGCGCGACGCTGGGCGACGGCGGGAGCGCAGTGGCTCCACGTCGTGGACCTGGACGGCGCATTCACCGGCCACCGGGGCAACCTCGAGGCGATCCGGGCGATCATCGGCGCGGCCGACGTCCCGTGCGAAGTCGGCGGCGGCATCCGCGACGTGGGGGCGGCGAGCAAGCTCCTCACGCTCGGCGCCGAGCGGGTCATCTTCGGCACCGCGGCGCTCGCCGATCCGAACCTGGTGGCGCGGGCCATCGAGCGGTTCGGGCCGGAGCACGTCATCGTCGGCGTCGACGCCCGCGATGGCCGTGTCGCCACGCACGGCTGGACCGAGACGACGGACATGGCCGCGGGAGAGCTCGCCCTCCGCGCCAAGGCGCTCGGCGCGACGAGGATCGTCTACACCGACATCCGGCGGGACGGGATGTCCGCCGGGCCGAACGTCGAGGCCACCGTGGCGCTCGCGAGGGCGTGCGGGCTGCGGCTGATCGCCTCGGGAGGCGTGCGCTCGATCGGGGATATCGAGCGTCTCGCGCGACACGAGCCCGACGGGATCGAGGGCGTGATCGTCGGAAGGGCGCTCTACGACGGCTCCCTCCGGCTGGAGGACGCCATCGCCGCGGCGGAAGGCCCGGCGAGGAAGGAAGCGACCTCATGATCATCGTCATGCGGCAGGGCGCGACCCAGGCCGAGATCGATCACGTCTGCCGGCACATCACGGACCTCGGCTACACGCCGCATCCCATCTACGGGAAGGAGCGCGTCGTGATCGGCGCCATCGGCGACGAGCGCGGCAGACGGGAGGCGCAAGCGGCCCTCTCCATGCAGTCGGGCGTCGAGTCGGTCGCGCTGATCCTCAAGCCGTACAAGCGCGTCAGCCTCGAGCTCAAGCGGGAGCGGACCCTCGTGCAGGTGGGCGAGGGTGCCGCGGCGGCCGTGTTCGGCGGCCAGCAGTTCGTCGTCATCGCCGGGCCGTGCTCGGTCGAGTCGGAAGAGCAGGTGCTCGCCGCCGCGCGGGCCGTGAAGGACGCGGGGGCACATCTCTTCCGCGGCGGCGCGTTCAAGCCGCGGACATCGCCGTACAGCTTCCAGGGCCTCGCCGCCGAGGGCTTGCGTCTTCTCTCCCTCGCGCGCCAGGAGACCGGCCTGCCGTTCGTCACCGAGGTCGTCACCGTGCGCGACGTGGAGACGATCGCCGGCTGCGCGGACATGCTCCAGATCGGCGCGCGGAACATGATGAACTACCAGCTCCTGCGGGAGGCCGGGCAGACGGGCAAGCCGATCCTCCTCAAGCGCGGCCTCGCGGCCACGCTCGAGGAACTCCTCATGGCGGCCGAGTACGTCGCCAACGAAGGGAACGAGCGAATCGTCCTCTGCGAGCGCGGAATCCGGACGTTCGAGCCGCACACGCGCAACACCCTGGACCTCTCGGCGATCCCCGCGATCCACTCGCTTTCGCACCTGCCCATCATCGCCGACCCGAGCCACGCCACGGGCCGGCCGGAGCTCATAGGCCCGATGGTGCACGCCACCATCGCCTGCGGCGCGGACGGCGCCATGGTCGAAGTGCATCCGGACCCCGAGAGCGCGTATAGCGACGGCGCGCAGTCGATCACGCCGGAGGCATTCGCGCGGATCATGGACGAGGCGCGCGGCTTCGTCGCCGCGGCGGGACGGAGGCTGTGATGTCGGACGAGGCCGCCATCGCCACGAACGCATCGTACGATCTCGACGACAGGTACGATCGGAAGCCGCTCCTCCGTTCGGTGCGGCGCATCGTCCTGAAGGTGGGGACGCACATCCTCTCGCGCGAGGACTACCTGCTCGACGAGGAGTTCATCGAGGGCCTCGTCGTCCAGGCCGCCCAGGCGCGGGCTCGCGGCGTCGAGGTGGCGATCGTGACGAGCGGCGCCGTCGCCGCGGGCATGGGCAGCGTCGGCATGCGCGAGCGACCCAGGGAGCTCGACGTGCTCCAGGCCCTCGCCGCGATCGGGCAATCGGTGGTGATGTACCGGTACAAGCAGGCCGCGCGGACGCACGGCCTCCGCGTCGCGCAGGTGCTGCTGACGGCGGCCGATCTGAGCCGCAAGGCCGGCTACCTTCACGTGCAGAACGCCTTCCGCGCCATCTTCCGCCTCGGCGCGCTGCCGGTCGTGAACGAGAACGACTCGGTGGCGGTCGAGGAACTGCGGTTCGGCGACAACGACTCGCTCTCGGCACACGTGGCGAACCTCATCGGCGCGGACCTGCTCCTCATCTTCACCGACATCGACGGGCTGTACGAGGGGCCGCCGCACGGGACGCCGCCGCCGCCTCTGGTTCGCACGGTGCGGCGGATCGATCGGCGCGTCGAGCGGCTGTGCGGGCTGAGCGCGAGCGGCGTCGGCATCGGCGGGATGCGAACGAAGGTGCAGGCCGCGCGGACGCTCGCCGCCTCGGGCGTCCCGACGATCATCGCCCACGGCCGCCGCACGACGGTGGCGGAGGTGCTCGACGGCGCGCCGGTGGGCACGCTGTTCCTGCCGCAGGCCGACCGGAAGCGCGGGCACTACCGCTGGATCCTCGCGCACAAGGTCGCCGGCACGCTCGTCGTGGACGACGGCGCGGCGCACGCGCTCATCCAGCGGGGCACGAGCCTCCTGCCCTCCGGCATCCGCCACGTCCACGGCACGTTCGCCGCCGGCGACGCGGTCAGCATCGCCCGCCTCGACGGCGGCGAGATCGCCCGCGGCATCGCGCGGTACCCGTCGAGCGACGTCCGAACGCTGGCCGGGCATCACACGCGGGATATCGCGGGCCTGCTCGGCTACCACGGCGGCGACGAGATCGTCCACCGCGACGACATGGTGATGGTGACGAACGGGGATTCCTAGATCGAAGGACGAAGGGGACTGCGATGGATCTCAAGGCGTACGTCCGAGAATGCGCGCTCCGTGCCCGCGAGGCCGCGACGCGGATGGCCGTGCTCGGCCCGGGGACGAGGGAGCGCGCGCTCCTGGCGATGGCCACCGCCATCGGCGACTGCGCGGGCCAGATCAGGGAAGCGAACGCCAAGGACGTCGACGCGGGACGCGCGGCCGGCCTCCCCACCGCGATGATCGACCGCCTCACGCTCACCAACACGCGCATCAAGGGGATGCGGCGCGCCGTCGCCGAGATCGCCGCGCAGCCGGACCTCGTCGGCGAGATCGAGCACCTGGTCCGTCGGCCGAGCGGCATCGAGGTCGGCAAGATGCGCGTGCCCATCGGCGTCATCGGCATTATCTACGAGGCGCGCCCGAACGTGACGGCGGATGCGGCGGCGCTCTGCGTGAAGACCGGGAACGCCTGCATCCTCCGCGGCGGGAGGGAGGCCATCAACTCGAACGTCATCCTCGCTCGCGTCCTCGCCGAAGCCGCGACCTCGGCGGGGCTGCCCGGGCACGCGATCCAGCTCATCGAGGTGATCGACCGGGAGACGGTCATCCACCTCGCGCAGGCGGAAGGGCTCGTGGACCTGATCGTGGCGCGCGGCGGCGAATCGCTCATCCGCGCGGTGGTCGAGGCGGCGCGGGTGCCGGTGATGAAGCACTACAAGGGCGTCTGTCACACGTACGTGGATGCGAGCGCCGATCTGGCGATGGCGGAGGCGGTCTGTCTCAACGCGAAAGTGCAACGGCCGGGCGTCTGCAACGCCATGGAGACGCTGCTCGTGCACCGCGACGTCGCCGACCAGTTCCTGCCGCCCATGTTCGAGAAGTACCGCGCGGCGGGCGTCGAGTTGCGCGGGTGCGAGCGCGTGCGCGCCATCGATCCGACCGTCAAGCCCGCGACGGAGGACGACTGGTACGCCGAGTACCTCGACCTCATCCTCGCCGTGCGCATCGTCGATGCGATCGGCGAGGCGATCGAGCATATTCGGAAGTACGGCTCCGCCCATACCGACGCCATCGTGACGAAAGACGTCACCGCGGCGCGGCGGTTCGTCCGCGAGGTGGACTCGTCGAGCGTGATGGTGAACGCCTCGACGCGCCTCTCGGATGGCGGCGAGTACGGGCTCGGCGCGGAGATCGGCATCTCGACGGACAAGCTTCACGCACGCGGGCCTGTGGGGGCGGCGGAACTCACGACCTACAAGTGGGTGGTTTATGGAGAAGGAACGATCCGCGAGTAGTGTCGGGGGCACGACTTCCCGCGGCCGGCGACGCAGGCGTGCGGCGCTCGCCATCGGTGCGCTCGTGCTCCTGTATCTGTTCATCGGCGGCAGCGATGGGTTCTACGTGCAATGGCGCCTCCGTCGGGAGATCGCCGCGCTCGAGCAGGACACGCTGCGGCTGAAGAGGGAGAACGAGCTGGCCCGCCGGCAAATCACCCGGCTGGAGAGGGATATGGGGTACGTCGAGCGGATTGCGCGCGAACGCTATGGCATGGCGCACCCCGGGGAGCGGGTCTACCGTGTCCTTCCCCAGCGGGAGCGCGAGAGGGACAATGAGTGACCGGAACTCATCGTCGCGGCGCTGGCTCCAGCGCCTACGCCTGTACTTCTTCGCCGGGCTGGTGGCGCTGGCGCCGATTGTGCTCACTGGGTACATCTTGTGGAGGCTGTTCTCCACCATCGACAACTGGCTGGCGGGCGTGTATCGCCACGTCCCGTGGCTGACGATCCGCGGGCAGCCCATCCCGGGCCTCGGCGTCGTCAGCATCGTCCTCATCATCCTCCTCGCCGGCGTGGTCGGGCGCAACCTGGTGGGGAACCAGCTCCTGCGGGTGACGGAGCAGCAGTTGATGCGGGTCCCGATGGTGCGCGGGATCTACAACGCGTCGAAGCAGCTCAGCCACGCCTTCTTCGGCGACCAGCGAGCCATCGTCCAGAGCGTGGTGCTCGTCACGTTCCCCATCCCGGGCAGCTACGCCATCGGGTTCGTCACGTCCGATGCCGCGCCGGAGATCCGCGCGAAACTGGCCGACGAGATGGTGAACGTCTTCGTGCCGACGACGCCCAACCCTACGTCGGGGTACCTCCTCGTGGTGCCGCGACGGGACCTGATCGTGCTCGACATGTCGGTGGAGACGGCGGCGAAGCTCGTGATATCGGGCGGTGCCATCGTGCCGGCAAGCGAGGGTGGCGTCTACGCCGGGCGCCCGATCTCGGACGTCGACGGCGACAGCCACGCGTCGAGCTCGCGGCCGCACCCACCGGAGCGCGGCGCCGTCCCGTCGTGACGCCGCCGGCGACTGGGCGAGGGCCCGGGAGGACCCGGTGCCGACCCTGATCACCACGATGGCCCTCATCCTCGGCCGGCGCCCATGGTCGGAATCGAGCCAGATCGTCACCATGATGACGCCGGACCAGGGCCGGCTCAACGCCGTCGCCCGCGGCGCGCGGAAGCTCACGAGCGAGATGGGCCCGGCGCTCGAACCGATCACCGAGAGCCAGGTCATCCTCTCCCAATCGCCGCGCAGCGACATGGCGAACGTGCGCTCCGCGGAGATCGTCGAGCACTTCGCCGCGCTCAGGCACTCCCTCGTGCGAGTGACGGTCGCCTCCGCGGCGTGCGAGTTCGCCGCGCGGGCGCTGCCGGAGGGCGAGGCGAATCCTTCCGCATACGACCACGTCAGGACCGCCCTCGCCGGCATCGCCGCCACGGCGGATCGCGATGCGGTCAACTGGCTGTGGCGCGGCCTCATGGATCTGGCCGGCGACCTCGGCTACGCGATGCAGTTCGACCGCTGCGTCCAGTGCGGCGCGTCGGACCTGCCGCACCCGGCGTTCAGCGTCGCCGACGGCGGCCCGGTGTGCGAGCGATGCAGCGCCGCGACCATGCGGCCGTGGCTGCCGGAGACGCAAGCCGCGCTCATCCGGCTTGCCGCGGCCTCCGCCGGTGCGGTCGGCGCGGACCGCATCACGAAGCGCGTCAACCGCGACATCCGAGGGCTCGTCGAGGAGTACTTCCGCTACCACATACCCGGCTTCGACCACCTGCGCTCCCTCGACGTGCTCACAAGCCTGTCCGCTGCGGGCGCTGCGAGCGGGCCCGGTCCCGACGAATCCGCCGGGGTCGAGTGATCGGCGCGTACACGCCACAGGGGCGGACTCGCCTTCCTCGGTGGAGACGGACCCGCCCCTGCGGTATGCCGCGTGACCTCCTACGGGCCGCTCTGCCGGACCGCCTCGTGCCGGACCCGCTCGGCCTCCCACATCTCCCGCTCGTGCTCGGTGAAGAGCGTGAGGATGCGCGGCCCTTCCGGCGTCACCGCGACGGTGTGTTCGAACTGCGCGGAGAGCTTGCCGTCGGCGGTCACCACCGTCCATCCGTCGGCGAGGATGCGCACGTCGTACGTGCCCTCGTTGATCATCGGCTCGACCGTGAACGCCATGCCCGCGCGCAGCCTCCGACCGGTATCCCAGTCGCCGTAGTTGAGCACCTGCGGGTCCTCGTGGAACTGCCGCCCGATGCCGTGGCCGCAGAAATCGCGGACGACGCTGTACCCATGCGCCTCGACGTACTCCTGCATCGCCGCGCCGACGTTGCCGAGCCGGCCGCCGGGATACGCCTCCGCGAGACCGCGGTACATGGCGACCTCGGTGACCTGCGCGAGCCTTTCGCCGCGCGGGTTCGGCCGCCCGGGAAGGATGATCGTCGCGGCCTTATCGCCGTGGAACCCGTCCTTGTAGACCGTCACGTCGATGGTGATGAGGTCGCCCGGCCGGAGTGGGTCCGCGGTGGGGATGCCGTGGACGACGACGTGGTTCACGGCGGTACAGATGCTGTTCGGGTAGCCTCGGTAGCCCTTGGGGCTCGCCACGGCGCCGTGGGAGCGGATGAAGGTATCGGCGAGGGCGTCGAGCTCCAGGGTGGAGACGCCCTCCCGGGTCTCGCGCTTGAGGTGCTCGAGCGTCTCGGATGCGAGCCGGCACGCGGCGGCCATGCGTTCGACGTCGGCAAGTGTCTTCAACTGTGCCATTCGGCAAAGCTCTCTCCTGCTCCCGTCTCGGAAGGCGTACGGGAAGCGGATGGATGGGCGTTCCGTGTCGCTGCGGCCGAGAGCGACGGAGCCCTCGACAAGGGGAGCCGGCATCGTCGCCCACCCGAACGTCCGGTCGTCGCGTCAGCCGAGCCACGCGCGCAAGATCTCCGCGTTGGCCCTCGACGTTTCAACGCCCGGCTCGCAGTGGGTCTCCACCACGACCGGGCCGCCGTAGCCCATGGCACGGAGATTGCCGATCTGCCGGCGCCAGTTCACGCCTCCCTTGCCGAGGGCATCGAAGACGCGCTCTCCGGCGCGGATGGCGGTGTCCTTCGCGTGCACGTTGAGCAGGCGCGATTCGAGCATGAGCGGGCCGCGGTCGATGTCCTGGTCGTACGGCCAGGCATTGCCGGGGTCCCAGTTCGCGCCGACGTTCGGCATGTTCACCTCGTCGATGAGCGCGGCGAGGGAACGCGAGGTGACGGCGTGGAAGCCCGGTTCGTTCTCGATCGCTAGGCGCACGTCGGCGGCGGCGGCGAGGCGTCCGGCCTGCCTGATCGCCTCCACGACGAGTGGCGGCGGCGCGTCGTCGCCGGCGACGTTCTGGATGGAGAAGACGATGATCTGCCGGCAGTCGAACCGCGGGCAGAGGGCGATCGTCCGCCGCAGACGTTCGAGGTGCTGGTCGATCTCGGCCTGACACGGCCGGCACTTGAACACGCCCGGCGAGATGCTCGTCACCCCCATGCCGTGCCGCTGCACGAGGCGAAGCGCCTCGTCGACGTCGCCGTCGGGGATGCGCCCGCCGGTGATGCCGCGCAGCTCCACGTGCGAGAGACCCCATTCCTCGATCAGGGCGAACGCTCGTTCCTGTGCAACCCGCAGTTCGTCAGTGACGATCGACAGGACCATCTCGTGGCCTCCATGAACGGGAACGCCGTCGCCGCGCGCGTCCGTTCCGACGCGCCTACCGCGCGATACGCAGGCCCGCGCCCTTGACGGCGCGCTCCACCTCGTCAAGCGTGGTGAAGTTCAGGTCGCCGGGGATCGAGTGCTTGAGCGCGGAGAATGCCACGCCATAGTGCACGCCCTTCGCGACGTCGCCCTGGAGGTAGCCGTAGATGAACCCCGCGGAGAATGAATCGCCGCCGCCTACCCGGTCCACGACTTCGACCTCGTACGTCTTCGTGTCGTAAATCTTCCCGCCGGCCCAGGCGATGGCCGTCCACGAGTTCCGCCACACCGACGGCGTCTCCCGCAGCGTGATCGCCACGGCCTCGAACTTGAACCGGTTCACGAGCATGGCGGCGACGTCCGTGTACGTGTCGGCCTTCATCCCGAAGACGACGTTCGTGTCCTCCTCGGTCGTGATGAGGACGTCCACGTAGTCCATCATCGGCGTCTGCACCTGGCGGGCCCTCTCCGGCGACCAGAGCTTGCCGCGGTAGTTGAGGTCGTACGAGACCTTCACCCCCGCCTTCTTGGCCGCCTTGAGGGCGTCCATGGTGACCTGGGCGGCGCTGTCGCTCAGCGCGGGCGTGATGCCGGAGGTATGGAAGAGCTTCGCGCCCTTGAAGACGGCGTCCCAGTTCACATCGCCCGGCTCGATGGCGCTGATGGCGGAGCCGGCGCGGTCGTAGAGGACGCTCGATGCGCGCGGCGCCGCGCCGAACTCGAGGAAGTACAGCCCCATGCGATCCTCCTTCGACCAGACCACGCGGGAGGTATCGACGCCGAACAGGCGCGCCTGGTTCTGGACGAACCGGCCGAGGGGGTTGTCCGGCAGGCGGGAGACCCAGGAGGAGGTCAGGCCGAACCGGGTGACGCCGATCGCCACGTTGAGCTCGGCGCCGCCGGCGCGCATCTCGAGGCTGCTCGTCTGCTCGAGGCGCTGGAAGTTCGGGGGCGAGAGGCGGACCATGGCCTCGCCAAACGTCACGACGTCGCTCATGGCGATTCTCCTTTCGAGGGGGAATGTCGGGATCGCTGCGCCATCCCTCGCCCGTCTGCCGGCCGCACGGAGCAGGTAGCGCGAATGCCCTGGACATGGCGACCGCGACGGCCCGCGGCGCTCACCTACTTCTTCTTCATCGCGGCGCGCGCCGTCTTCACGGCGTCGATGAACGCGCGCGCCCGCTTGGTGATCGTCGCGTAGTCGCCCACGTCGATGAGCTTCTTGTCGACGAGGTTGCTGCCGACGCCGAACATCTTCGCGCCGGCCTCGAGGTAGGCGGGGATGTCGTCGAGCTCGACGCCGCCGGTCGGCACGTATACGACGTCCGGCAGCGGGCCGCGCAGCGCCTTGATGTAGCTCGGCCCGAAGGCCGACGCGGGGAAGATCTTCACCGCGTCGGCGCCGGCGGCGACCGCGTTCACCACCTCGGTGGGCGTGAGCGCGCCGGGGATCGCGACCGCGCCGCGGGCGACCGCCGCCATGATCGTCTCCCGATCGGTGTTCGGCGCGACGATGAACCGCGCGCCCGCGTCGATGGCGGCCTTCGCCTTCTCCATGTCCGTCACCGTGCCCGCGCCGAGGATGATGTCCGGCCCGATGCTCTTCGCCACGGTCCTGATGACGTCCACGGCGTTCGGGACGGTGAAGGTGATCTCCACGGCGTTCATCCCGCCGGCCATGACCGCCTCGACCGCCTTCAACGCGGTCTCCGCCGACGACGTGCGCACGACCCCGACGATGCCGCAGTCGATCATGCGCTCAAGCAACGCTTTCCGGTCCATGCCATCTCCTCACGTATGCAGGAGTCCGACCCCGGTATGTAGTGAACATGAAAGGTATTCGTTTTCTCGCGCACATCCCAAGGGGTGCGCGGCCGACGGAGGGATTGACCTCCTGGGCGACATTACGTATCAATCGGCGGAATGAGCCGCGTCCCTGCGGAGATCGAAGGAGGTTCGGAGGCATGTGGCAGGATCTCCCGCCGAACACGCGCGACTGGTCGGAGGAGGACTGGGAGCGTTTCTTCGAGGAGCAGGACCGCCTGTTCCAGGAGACGCACGCCCAGACGCTTCAACAGTCCTCCGAGGGCGCGGGGGCGGCGCCGTCGTGCCCTATCGAGGCGGTCGGCCCGGACGACGAGACCGACGAGGCGTGGCTCGACGATGATGATGAGGAGCCCGAGGACCCGCTCGATGCGCAGGTCCTCGACGAGCTCGACGAGATCCCCGCGTGGCGGGCGGGAGTGGAGCTGAGCGACCGGGTCTACACGTACGTGGCTCCGGTCTGCCGCGAGCAGCCGGGCGGTCCGGTCCTCTACATCGCGCGGACGCTGTGCCGGGAGAGCTATCTCGTGCACGACTACGTGGAGGCCGGGCACGAGATCGGCTACGACGAGGAGACGCTGTGCGGCAACATCGCCATGTGCCTGCGGGCGCGGCGCGCGATCGACCGGTGCATCCAGTGCCTTGAACGGCTCGGCGGCTCCGGCTCCGGCTTGGGCGGCGCGGGCGCGGAGCAGTGCCGGCGGCTCACGACCCGCGCCATCGTCACGCGCGTGTTCATCGACCAGCGGATCGCCGAGCTGCGCCAGAAGGTCTGGTGGCGGTAGCGCCGCGCGCGTCCCGACGCCGTCATGTCCCCCATCGTAGTCTCGACCCCGGTCCTTCCGCTCCGCGGTTCGATCGTCCGCCGCACGGATGATGTCGCAGAGAGGACGTATGAGACCCGGCCGTAGCGTGCTCGTCGTCGGTCAGGGCGGCCGCGAGCACGCGCTCGCATGGAAGCTTCGCCAACAGGGCCGCACGGGGCGGCTCATGGTCGCCCCCGGCAACGCCGGCATCGCCGAGATCGCCGAGTGCTTCCCCGTCGCGCCGACCGACCTCGACGGCCAGGTGGAACTTGCCCTCCGCGAGCGGCCCGACCTCGTGCTCGTCGCGCCGGACGATCCGCTCGCCCTCGGTCTGGTGGATCGTCTCCAGGCCGCCGGGTTCCGCGCCTTCGGCCCGACCGCCGCCGCGGCACGGATCGAGTCGAGCAAGGCGTACGCGAAGCAACTCATGGCCGACGCCGGCGTGCCGACGGCCGCGTTCCGCACGTTCAGCGATCCGGTCGCCGCGCGGGACTACCTCCGCGACGTGCAGCACCGCGTCGTCGTGAAGGCGTCGGGCCTCGCGGCGGGCAAGGGAGCCGTCGTCACGAGCTCGAAGGAGGAGGCGCTCGCCGCCGTGGACGAGATCATGGTGGCGCGCGCATTCGGCCCGGCCGGCGATCAGGTGGTCATCGAGGAGTTCATGGAGGGCGAGGAGGCGTCGCTCTTCGCGATCTGCGACGGCGAGCACTTCCGCACGTTCGTCGCCGCGCAGGACCACAAGCCCATCTTCGACGGCGACCGCGGTCCGAACACCGGCGGCATGGGCGCGTACGCCCCGGCGCCGGTCATGACGCCGGCCCTCGTCGCCGAGGTGGAAGAACGCGTCATCCGACCGACGCTCCGCGCGCTTGCGGCCGATGGGTGCCCGTACCACGGCATCCTCTACGTCGGCCTCATGATGACGCGCGAGGGTCCGAAGGTCGTCGAGATCAACAGCCGTTGGGGCGATCCCGAGGCGCAGGTCGTCCTGCCGCTCCTCGTGACGGACATGCTCGACCTCATGGACGCCGCCATCGACGGGACGCTCGACCGCGTCGAGGTAGACCAGCGACCCGGCGCGGCGGTGATCGTCATGCTGGCCTCGGCGGGCTACCCGGGCGGTTACCGGAAGGGCCTCCCGATCGCCGGGCTCGACCGGGCGGCCGTGCGCGAGGGCGTGATACTGTTCCACTCCGGCACGGCGCGGAAGAACGGCCAGGTCGTGACGAACGGCGGCCGCGTCCTCGGCGTGACGGCCACCGCCGACGACATCCCGGCGGCCATCGACCGCGCGTACGCCGCCGTCGCCGACATCCACTTCGACGGCATGCACTACCGGCGCGACATCGGCCACCGGGCGCTCGCCCGCCTCGGCCGGCGCTAGACGGGAGGAGCGATGAGCCAGACGCCGCTCGTGCTCATCGTCATGGGCAGCGCGTCGGATCAGGAGACGATGGCGAAGGCCGCCGCGCAGCTCGACGAACTCGGCATCCCGTACGAGACGGCCGTCTCGTCGGCGCATCGCAACCCCGACCGGACGGCGGCCCTCGCGCGAGAGGCCAAGGGCCGCGGCATCCGGGTCATCATCGCCGGCGCGGGGCTCGCCGCCGCGCTGCCGGGCGTGATGGCGGCGCACTCTCCGCTGCCGGTGATCGGCGTGCCGCTGGCCTCCGGCGCGCTGAACGGCGTAGACAGCCTCTACAGCATCGTCCAAATGCCGCCGGGTGTGCCGGTCGCGACGGTGGGGATCGACGCGGCGAAGAACGCGGCCATCCTCGCCGCGCAGATCCTCGCCCTCGGCGATGCGGCGATCGCGGCGAAGGTGGAGGAGTTCCGCCGGAAGCAGTCGGGATAGCGGACCGGGCGCCGACGCATACGCCGCCAGGCTGCGCGTAATCGTACCCCGGCAGCCGCACGGACCGGCGATGATGAAGGTGAGATGGATCGGTCATACGTGAATTGTCTCAGGGGCGATCCACCGG
>Ga0315279_10000881_pt1 | contig 53855 bp, 49 predicted proteins | sample YL17G06_20_MG_FD_203694 | JGI IMG/M metagenome (GOLD analysis project Ga0315279, IMG submission 203694) | Sediment microbial communities from Yellowstone Lake, YNP, Wyoming, USA - YL17G06_20 | ecosystem: Environmental > Aquatic > Freshwater > Lake > Sediment | place: USA: Wyoming | collected... | reverse complement strand
CAGCTAACGTACCGCAGGTGATGATAATGGAAAGTTTCCACCATAGTGTTGTGTCACCACCTATGTTTGGGATGAGGAAATAAGATGCCACAAATGTCATGATGACAGAAATAAAGGATGTAATCCACACGAGTGATGTTAACGGTGCTTCGAGATTCATCTTTGTAGCTTTCGTATAACGGGCCTTAGCAATGAGATCATTAATGAGATAAGAAAGACTACTTGCAACAATCATCAGCACGCGCATAATAAAGATCCAAACAAGTAAAGTAACTTGTATGAGCTGATCATTGATAGCAAGAATGATAAATGAGATGAGAGCGACTCCTGTGACCCCGTAGGTTTCAAAACCATCAGCGGTCGGCCCGACTGAGTCTCCTGCGTTATCTCCTACGCAGTCTGCAATAACACCGGGGTTGCGTGCATCATCTTCTTTGATTTTAAAGACGATTTTCATGAGATCTGAGCCGATATCAGCTATTTTTGTAAAGATGCCACCCGCTATCCGAAGTGCCGCTGCACCAAGTGATTCTCCAATGGCAAAACCAATGAAACAGGGACCTGCGTAATCACCGGGGATAAACAGAAGAATCGCAAGCATCATGAACAGTTCAACACTGATAAGGAACATCCCAACGCTAATACCTGCTCTGAGAGGTATTTGATTCACGGGTAGTGGTTTTCCACGTAGACTAGCAAACGCTGAGCGAGAATTAGCTAAGGTGTTGATTCGGATACCAAACCATGCAACCCCGTAGCTACCAGCGATACCAATCAAACTAAATAAAAGAATGATGATAACTCGGAAGATTTCAAATTTTAGTAAAATTCCAAAGTAAATGATAAGTACCGCCCCTATAAATCCCCAGAGAATCAGAAGGAACTTTCCTTGAGTGATCAGGTATGTTTTACAGGTTTCATAGATAAGCTCTGAGATATCCTTCATGGATTTGTGAACCGGGAGGTTTTTTACACGAAGGTAGTTAAATAAACCAAAGGCGAGTCCCAGTAAACATACGATGAGACCAATTCCCAGGAGTAATCTTGCGTTTATTCCAAAAAACTCAACTGTACTTAAATCTGGGACTATTAGGCTTGCTTCCCCACTGCCGGTCTCTGCCGCCATAGTTGTTGGGGCAATGAGCAAAAGAAGCCCAACTATAACCATTATGACAGCCGTTGCACGCAAGATCTTTCGCGATATATTCATATTCTCTATTAAACTACTCTGTGAATTAGATGTCTTTTCCATAATGCGCTCCTCCAACTTTACTACCCGAAACAATAATTTCTATTTTAACGTGTCGTTTTTCTATTATAACATATCGTTATCTTAAGTTACTTATTTACAAAAATTAAAATCCAACATTATCATTTCTGTATATCGATTCTCTATGAAGCGCTTGTCAAAATCAAAGTTTTCTACACTTGAAACTAGGAGGATGAAATGGATTTAGAAGATTATTATTCGATAAGTACTGAAGATTCACTTAAAAAACTTGGTTCTTCCATCAATGGGTTAACTCATGAGCAGGTCGAAGAGTTAAGAAAAACGCACGGCTTTAACGAGATTCCGCAAAAAAGAAAAAAAACTATTTTTAAAAAAATTATTGAAGCACTTATAGAACCAATGGCACTCATCCTTATCGTTGCTTCGATATTTGCTATACTTATTGGAGAACTTATTAATGGATTGGCAATCCTTGGCGTCGTCGCGATCAATACAATCATCAGCTTAATCCAGGATAGAAAAGCCGAAAAAGCTGTTGAGGAACTTAAAAAAATACTCTCACCTCAATCTAAGGTGATTAGAAATGGAAATATTGATGTTATTGCTTCTAGATTTCTTGTTCCTGGAGATATTATTATTTTTGAATCAGGTGATATTATACCTGCCGATGCTCGAGTGATTGAAGCTAAACATGTTTTGGTGGATGAGGCACATCTCACTGGAGAAAGCGAATCCATTTTAAAAAATCCAGAGTTGATTGCAACAAAAGACTTGAAACTCTATGAAATGAAAAACGTTGTCTTTACCGGAAGTAAGGTGCTGGATGGTCATGGCAATGCTCTTGTTATCAAAACAGGAGTAAATACCGAGATGGGCAAGATAGCAGAAACTATCCAAACAGAAGAAGACGAAAGAACGCCACTTCAAAAAAAGATGAATACAGAAATTAAATTCCTTGTTGTTCTTGCTGTTGTTTCTGCGTTACTTGTGTTTTTTGTTACATTAATACGAATCAATGGATTGGAAAATCTTTCAAAAGAGACCATTTTTGGAACACTTCTCATTGCAGTCAGCGTAATGGTGGCAGTTTTTCCAGAGGGCTTGCCAGCTTCGATTACAATTGCTCTATCATTGGCGATCGAAAGGTTGGCTAAAAACTCGGTCATTATAAAAAAACTATCGTCTGTTGAAACTCTTGGCAATGTAGATTTTATCTGCACCGATAAAACAGGAACCATCACCCAGCACAATATGACAGTTAAGGAATATTTTATTGGTGATAAATTCCACACCAATAGTGATATCTTTAAGATGATTGCCGAAGGCGAATCAGAAATTTTCCATGATATCTTCCTTACTTCAGTCAGATGCTCGACTGCACACGTTATTGAGAAAGAGGGAACGATCGAAAAGGAGATGGGAGATCCGACTGAAACTTCACTTATTAAAGCAGGAATTATAGCTGGTTTTAAACCAAATCAGTTCAAAACCTATCATTCACATGACAGTGTTCCTTTCTCGTCAGATTTAATGTTTTCCGCTTCTTTGATCACTGATGCAAAAAACGAAGAGGCAATTTTTATAAAAGGCGCTCCAGGAAAAGTCATCGATATTTGTGACACTATGTATTCACAAGGAAAAACCATTCCAATGGATGAGGGCTTGAAACAAACGATTAAAAAAGAACTTGCTACTCGTTCAGAAAGGGGATTTAGATTAATTGGATTTATCAAAAAGAAAGTAGCTGAAGACTACAAAAAGATCGATATCCAGAATTTAAGTGGTTTTACTTTTCTTGGAGCTGCTGTTATTTACGATCCGCCAAAAGATGAAGTGAAGGCGACTATTCAAGAAACCAAAGACGCACACATAAATGTCGTCATGATTACTGGAGACAGTAAAAAAACAGGATTCTCTATTGCAGAAAGTGTTGGAATTGCTTCTGAAAGCACTCAGGCAATCGAAGGTAAAGAATTGGAAAAATTATCTGAAGAAGAGTTTGCTAAAGAGGTAGAAAACTTTCGAGTATATTCCCGTGTAGCGCCGCTAGATAAGCTCCGTATTGTGAGAAAATTGAAAGAAAAAGGCCACATTGTTGCAATGACGGGGGACGGTGTCAATGATGCCCCCGCATTAAAGAAAGCTGATGTGGGAATTGCAATGGGGCGTGCAGGTTCGCAGGTTGCTCAAGAGGCTGCTGATGCTATTTTAACAGAGGATGATTTCTCTACGATTATTAAGGGGATTAAAGAAGGTCGAACGGTCTATCAAAATTTGAAAAAACTTATCCGTTACCTTATAACCAATAATTTGGGTAAAGTAGCTGGACTTCTTCTAAACCCAATCCTTGGTTTTCCGACCCCGCTTTTACCATTGCAGATTTTATGGTCAAACGTAGTCATGGAATCTCTTCCAGCAGTGGGTATCAGTACCGACTCACCAAGTCCAGATATTATGAAACAAAAACCTTCAAAACTTTCTGAACCCATTATTAACCGTAGGGACAGGACTCAAATGGTTCTTGATGGAATTATTTTTGGTCTTGCAATTTCTCTGGGATTTATCATAATCTATAAAATGACCAGTGATAACTATCATCTTGCAGTAACAAGTTGCTTTGTCATAACTCTTCTTTCCCCTCAAATCTACGTGTTTATGTTGCGTGAAGGAGGACTACTTCAAAAATTTAAAGCTCCCAATAAATTGTTGAAAGGTTTTCTCCTTCTAACAATCCTAATGATTCTGGGCATCGTGTATGTTCCCGCACTCAACGTTCTCTTTAAAACAACACCAATTTATGATGCAAAAATCTGGGTCATCATAATCGGCTTTTCCCTAGTGACTTCTTTATTTAGACTCTTTTTGGATAGTTTTACTAAAAGAAAAGTTCTTAGAACGCCAATACCAAAGACGACTCAAGAAGCATCTCCCCAAATATAATGGCTAGACGAAAATTAAGTTATTCTTCTACAACTTTTTTCTTATATTTTACATCAAAATATCGTGCCACCATGAAACACAACATTGCCAAGGCACACAATATCATGAATATGAGCACGCCCTGCCCTCCATAATTATCAGAGATTATAGCTATCGCAGGTATTCCTACGAACATACCTGCGCTGATCACAACGCTATATACTGCCATTGTTACTCCCCTCATATTCTTTTGTGACTCATCTGCAAGTGAGGAAAGTGCAGATGGACCAAATGCAAGAGCCATGAAACCGAAAATCCCTATTAGTGGCCAGAATTGTATTATGCTGTTTTTTAAGTCTTCTCCACTTGTTGAGGGTGAGAGTACATATCCCATTCCAATAACAAACATCAGACCGACAAAACCAATTGTGCCTACGGTCATGATGGGAATCCTTCCATATTTGTCCGAGAGTCTTCCATAAAATATCTGCGTGCTTATCAGCACTATTCCTACAGCAAATATAATGCCTGAAAGGAGTAGTGGAGATATTTGCAATGCCCCTTGGGAGGTAGATACCGTAAGAAATGTCATCCCCGCCCCTATAATCATGAATATGATGAACCAGGGCAGTGTGAGAAGAATGATAGAACGCTGTTTTAAAACCTTGATTATGTTATTAAACTTTATTTTTTCGGATACAAAATCTTCTCTTTTAGGCTCGGTTATATTGATATAAGAATACACAAATCCAAATGCAGCCATGGTTCCTGCAATAACAAATGCTTGCCAGAGCGCACCTCCTAAAAATTCAATAAAAAGTGCACCCATGGAATATCCAGTGACCCAGCCAAGAAGATTGACGGCATCAAATGCTCCCATTTCCCTTCCACGTCTGTCTTTTGGTGCGTAGTCAGCTAGAAGTGCTAAAGATGCTACCAGTATGGCGCCGGCAGCCATTCCATGAAAAGCGTTGATGAAGAATATAGTATAGAGGCTTTTTGTTTGTGATAAGAGGAAAAGAAATATTGTAGCGATTAGAAGTCCTGAAAGCATTGCCACTTTCCGACCATATCTGTCCACCGCTGCACCTATGAAAAGAACGGTACCTAGTTCGAAGAGAGGCGATGCGGCCGTAACTATGCCGTAGCCAGTGAATTCTCCGGTAATGCCGAGATATATTGGAAGTGTCGCCAGCATTATTCCAAAACTTGTACGGATAAGAAATGTAGAAATGTATAATGATGAGAGCAGACGAAAATAAAATATATTCTTCATAGTTGTTCCGCGTAGGTAAAAAACTTGGACTTTAAATATATTCGTCTAATGATTTACAAGACATCAGGCAAAGTAAAAAATTTGTCAGAAATTTAAGATATTATTTCTCATGACTTTTAACAGTCTCAACTGTTTTTCCAATTGTAATTTTATTGATTTCATGTTTTAAGTGCTTTATTGCTTCTTCTTTGTCTGTATCTAAACCTATTGCATCAGGAGTTATTTCTCCTTTTTGCAACTGTTTTAACCATTTTTCCAATACCTGTTTCTGATCCATCCTATCTCACCACACATATAGTATATGCAAATGGAAGTATATAAAATTAAAATTAGAGTAATAGAAAACTGATTATGTTGTATTTGGGTAGCTATTGTACTCCTTTATACTCTTCTGTTAATTATTATATAAGATTTATAAACTACTTCTAGATTTCTTAGTTCTTATTATAGGAAAAGTCAATGCGTTGACTCTAATCTTATAATTTCAGCGCAAAGAGAAGATAAGAGCATGCCCAATAATAATGATGAGATTAGTACATTCCGTAAGGTTCGAACGAAATTGATAGGCGGCCCACGGAATATCAACGACCCTTCAATTTTTCGCAAGATAACATTGATCGCTTTGCTTTCATGGATAGGACTAGGGGCGGATGGTCTTTCGTCCTCTTCATACGGTCCAGCAGAAGCTTTTAGGGTAATAGGCAGCCATGCCTATTTGGCTATTTTCTTGGCACTTGCAACAGCCATGACCGTCTTCGTCATCTGTTTTACTTATTCTCGTATCATTGAGGATTTTCCCCACGGTGGTGGAGGGTATATTGTAGCTACGCACACACTTGGTAAAGGGGCAGGCGTCGTATCTGGATCTGCACTACTTGTCGATTATGTATTAACCATCACAGTTTCTATAGCTGCCTGCGGCGATGCCATTTTCAGCTTTTTGCCATTAGAATACCAACAATTTCGACTTGAGTTCAAAGTTTTTTTAATTTTAATCCTTATAGTAATGAACCTCAGGGGAGTAAAAGAATCAGTAAAAATTCTTGCCCCAATATTTGTCCTGTTTATTATCACCCATGTACTTCTTCTAGGGTATGGTATCTTTGGCCATACAGCCAATATAGGCCCACAGATCAATAATTTTACCACGAGTTTTGGAAGTGATTTGTCTGCCATAGGATTAATTGGTGTTCTTGCTATTTTTCTGAGGGCATTTTCATTGGGGGCTGGAACTTATACTGGGTTGGAGGCAGTTTCTAATGGTCTGCCAATAATGCGAGACCCAAAAGTACAGACTGGTAAAAAAACTATGTTGTATATGGCAATCTCTCTTGCACTCGTAGCTGGAGGACTTTACGTCTGTTATTTCCTTAATTTCAATGTTAATACGCAGTTTCCCACGGGTCAGACCTTGAATGCCGTTCTTGCAAACACACTGTTCGGCGGTTGGCCAACTGGCATGGCGATTCCATTCATCATTATCCTCTCAGAAGGCTTATTGCTGTTTGTAGCAGCTCAGACAGGATTCATCGATGGACCTAGAGTTATGGCCAATATGGCAGTGGATTCATGGTTCCCAAAGAGATTTGCTGCTCTATCAGAAAGACTTACCATGCAAAATGGAGTTATGGTAATGGGTATTGTTGCAGTTATACTTATGATTTGTACTGGCGGATCCGTTTCGTTTCTTGTCATTATGTATGCCATCAACGTTTTCTTGACATTTTCACTTTCTCAATTTGGTATGGCTCGCTTTTCTATAAAAACTAGAAAGGGGAAAGAGCATTGGAAAAAACGCCTTTCAATCTTTGTTATCGGATTTGTTCTCTGCTTTACGATTCTTATCATTACGATTTATGAAAAATTCAGGGAAGGCGGTTGGCTCACCTTGATTATAACCTTAATTTTGGTCATGCTTTGTTATATTATCCACAGGCATTATGCAAAGGTCAAAAAAGCCATGCACAAGTTCGATGAATTGTTGCTACTTTCAAACATCCATCTCGCCGGCAAGCCAAACACTAAACCCACAGATCCCAAAAAAAATACTGCAGTTCTGCTTGTGAATGGATACAATGGCTTTGGCGTCAATACCTTTTTCTCGATCATTCGCAATTTTCCGAAACTCTATAAAAATATCATTTTTGTTTCTGTAGCCGAGATTGATTCAGGTGCCTTTAAAGGTGCTGAAGAACTTGAGGCGTTAAAAAAATCCGTAGAAGGATCATTGATTAAGTACGTGAATCTTGCTCGCAGACTTGGATTTTCTGCAGACTATAGAATGGATGTTGGTACTGATGTTGTAGATGTGGCAAGTAATTTATGTGAATCAATAGCAAAAGAATTCCCAAAGGCAGCTTTCTTTACTGGAAAGGTTGTTTTCCGCAATGAGACCATCTTCCACAAACTACTCCACAATGAAACTGCACTTGCCATACAGCGCCGTTTACAGTGGGATGGAATTCCTACAGTAATATTACCGGTACGTGTAGATATATAAACAAAAACTTTTTGTGGTGTTGAAATCCTATGAATCTCATATTCGAACTTTCTAAGGAGCATAAAACACTTCCAAAGGCAGAAATTGTAGCCTGTCTAGATGCAGAACACGTTTCCTATGGCGTCATTGATTCAAACGAAAATATCATGATTGTAAAAGCAGATATAAAAGAACAAAAGATAAAACGATTGGCACATAGATTATCAATGACATTTTTTTTAGATAAATTGTTGTTTTCCTCTTTACCGTCTATTAAAGAAATTAAAAAACACGCTGAAGCTAGCACTATTGAAAAGAAAGGTTCGATAGCCATAAGATGCAAAAATAGATCGGATAATATTGATTCACAGCCCGTAATTCAGACGTTAGCCAAGGTATATTCAAAGGATAGGGTGGTGGCTCTCGAAAATCCTGAGGTTGAGATACGTGGGCTAATTGATGACGAACAGACATATGTTGGTTTAAAACTAGCTGAAATTGATCGACAGCAATTTGAAAAAAGAAAGGTTCAATACCGACCATTTTTTTCACCAATTTCCATACATCCTAAGTTGGCACGTGCTTTGGTTAATCTCTCGTTGATAAAAAAAGATGAATTGATGTTAGATCCGTTTTGCGGGACTGGGGGTATGCTAATTGAAGCGGGTTTGATCGGTGCGAAGATTATTGGAAGTGATATCGAAAACAAAATGATTGAAGGCTGCAGGAAAACCCTTGATTTTTACGAGATTAAAAACTATAAATTGTTTTGCTCTGACATAGGCAGTATAAAACAACATGTCAAAAAGGTCGATGCCGTTGTCACTGATCTACCATATGGAAAATCGACTACGACAAAAGGAGAAGAAATAAAACAACTTTATGAACGCGCTTTTGAAAATATATCAAAAGTATTGAAAAAAAATGGCAGAGCCGTTGTCGGTTTATCAAATAAAGATATGATATCATTTGGTGAAAAGTATTTTTCATTGATAGATAAACACGAATTTAGAGTGCATCGGAGTCTAACCCGTTATTTTGCCGTATATCAGAACTAACCAAAACGCTTTTACAATGGAAATGTCATCACCTCTTAGAATGACGCAGCTAAGTATCATATTTCTTGGAACCGGCGGTAGCTGGCCAACAGTGAAACGTAACGTATCTTCGATAGCCGTAAAAAGAGGAAGTGAAATAATACTATTTGATTGCGGCGAGGGGACACAAAGGCAATTTCAAAAATCAAATCTTAGTTACATGCAAGTATCTAAAATTTTTATAACACATTTCCATGGAGATCATTTCTTGGGAATACCTGGTCTTATTCAGACAATGCAGCTGAATGATAGAGAAAAGCCGTTATACATCTATGGTCCAACAGGAGTTATAAAACTAACACAGCAGCTTTTGTCTCTCGGTTATTTTAGACCAGCTTATGAGATTGTCACACAGGAAATTGGAGATGGAGAAGTTATAGATTTTGACGATTATGTCGTACGCGCTCTTTCAGTAAAACATAGTGTTCCAACTTTGGCTTACTCGTTTGAAGAAAATATGCGACCTGGAAAATTTAATAAACCAAAGGCTCTAGAGTTAGGAATACCTGAAGGACCATTGTTTAGTAAACTTCAACATGGTGAAACAATAACGTTGAAGAACGAGAAAATCACTCCAAAGATGGTATTGGGGCCTCATCGCCAAGGTAGAAAAATAGTAATATCTGGTGATACAAGGCCCTATGATAAGCTTATAGACTTCTCAAAAAATGCAGATGTTTTAGTTCATGATGCAACTTTTGATTCTGAACTTGAAGATATTGCAAACGAATACGGTCACGCTACAGCTTACCAAGCTGCAGAGATCGCTAAAAAAGCAAAAGTAGAAAGATTGTTCTTAACCCATATTAGTCCTAGATATCTGGATCCTCTAGTATTGGAAAATGATGCAAAGAAGATTTTTAAAAATAGTTTTGTCCCAAAAGACTTCCAAGAAATCGAGGTTATACTAAAGAAATAAAATAAACATAAGTTCGACAACAGAAATTATAAAGAATTTTGCCTGTTTTAGCAAAATCATAATTTTATTAAGCACCACAACAATTCACTTTTTGATTTTTATGAAAAAGCGACCATCATACGATGAATACTTTATGGAAATGGCTCATGTTATAGCAAAGAGAAGCACTTGCATGAGAAGAAATGTTGGTGCAATACTCGTAAAAGATAAACACATACTTACCACCGGATACAACGGAGCCCCAAAAGGTCTTAAACATTGTTCTGAGGTGGGTTGTTTGAGGGAAAAACTCGATATCCCGTCTGGCGAAAGACACGAATTATGTAGAGGGCTTCATGCGGAGCAGAATGTGATTATACAAGCAGCCGTTTTCGGAATTTCGATCAAAGATTCTGTTTTATATTGTACTAATACTCCATGCGTTGTTTGTGTAAAAATGTTGATAAATGCTGGTGTTAAGGAAATAATTTTTTCAGGTGATTATCCAGATGAACTTGCTGAGAAAATGTTAAGCGAAAGCGAAATAAAAATAAAGAAATTTAATGGCAATACTCCACCTAAAATCGAAAAATGAGAAAAATATAAATACTCACGAATGATTAACAATAGCGAGGAGAAAATGAAGCCTAAAAGATCATTTGTATTAGATGAAAAAGACGATAAAGCCGTTGAATTATTCTCAGAGCTTGGTATGCCCAGAAATCTTGCTAAGACTTTAATGTATATTTCACAGGTTGAGGAATGTCGTTCTGCTGACGTAGAGCAGGGAGCAGACCTTAGACAACCAGAAGTAAGTGTTGCAATGCAAGAGCTTAGACGCAGAGGATGGGCAAAGAAGAGAGATCTGAAGAAAGAGGGAAAAGGAAGACCGGTTCACATTTACAAACTTACCAAACCATTGCCACAGATACTGAAGAGTTTCGAAGGCGAAAAAATGAAACAAGTAGACACCATAAAAAGTGACCTATCAGAACTTCAAGATATAGTCAAACAGTACAAGAAAGTACAATAAATTTTTTAACTTATACAAATCGACCATTCTTTTTATTTTGTTTAATTTACTGCGTATGAATTGAGTAATTTATACTGGTGGTATGAAATTGGAAAAAAGGATTAAAAAGATTTTTGACAAACTGGAAAAAAAGCTTGATGCAATAATAATAAAAAACTCTGCAGAACCTTATATTGACAATAATTTTTTTTATGTAACTGGTTTGGATAAAGGTATTTTTGAGGGATCAATGGCCATCTTACATCCTGATGGTGATATTGAGCTTCTAGTTTCCGAACTTGAAGCAGAAACCGCAAAAAAAGCCGATGCTAAAATTCATATTTATGAAAACAAGGAAGATTTCGATAAACTTTTTAAAAAACATTTTTCGTCTCTTAGAAAAATTGGAATAAACTCTGATGGACTTTCGCATAAAGATTTTTGTAAACTAACGGACAGATTTCCAAAGGCAAAATTTGTAGATGTTTCAGATGCACTTTCAAAAACAAGACTTGTTAAGGATGAATCTGAAATAGAAATAGTCAAGAAATCATGCGCGATAGCCGATAAAGTAATGAATGCAATTCCAAGTATTTTGCATGAAGGTATGTATGAATATGAGATGGCTGCAGAGATAAACTACCTAATGCAAAAAAATGGTGCCGATTACCCTGCTTTTGAAACCATATCTTCTTTTGGTAAAAACACAGCAGAACCTCATTATACTCATGGAGACACCAAATTAAATCAAGGAGATTTTGTATTGTTTGATTTTGGCGCGCGTTTCAGAAGATATAATTCAGATATAACAAGAACATTTGTATTTGGTAGAGCCGCCGAGAAACAAAAGGAGATGCATGAGGCTGTTTTAGCTGCGCAAGAGGTTGGTTTTGAAACTATAAAACCAGGTATAAAAGCAAATGAAGTACACAATGCTGTAAATTCATTTATAGATAGTGGTAAGTTTAAAGGTTGTTTTATTCACTCCACGGGTCATTCTCTAGGTCTCAATATCCATGATGGTGGAGCAGGATTAAGCTCTGATTGCGATGTCGAATTAAAAGATAATATGATTTTTACTGTCGAACCCGGCGTATATATCCCCGGTTTTGGTGGTGTAAGAATAGAAGACGATATTTTAATAAAAAAAGACGGAATAGAGTTATTGACAAAATCATCTCGAGATTTTGTAGAGGTTTAATCAATATTTTTTACTGTTAAATATTATTTTAGTTCCATTAACTTTTTATGAGATTTGTGGATATGGACTTTGGGGTTATTTCTATGAATTGGTATAATGAAGTCGAATATATACGAACACAAGCAAAGAAAAACAACGAATTCTTCGCAAATTCGCTCCCTATGATTGCAAGTGAAAATGTTTTATCACCGCTTTGTAGAGAGATGCTTATTTCAGATTTCCATGGACGATATGCAGAAGGTACACCAGGGAACCGTTACTATGAAGGATGTAAATATTTCGATCTTGTCGAAGAAAAAGCAATGGAACTTGCAAAGAAACTCTTTAGATGCTCGTATGCCGATGTCCGACCAACGGCAGGTACAACGGCAAATTTAGCGATTCTAAAAGCCCTCATTAAACCAGGAGAAACTGCAGTTGTTCTCGATCTTGCCAATGGGGCTCACATCTCCTTTGGGAAATGGGGCGCGGCTGGTGTGCGTGGCATTAATTTGGTTTCCTATCCGTTTAACGATGAAATAATGAATATCGATGTTGATGGTGCAGTCAAACTCATCAAACAAATAAAACCAACCCTTGCATTGAATGGCCAATCCGTATTTTTGTTCCCAAGTCCAATCAAAGAACTAGCTGAGGCAGCCCATGAAGTCGGTGCGTATCTTGTTTATGATGGAGCCCACGTGTTGGGGCTCATTGCAGGAAAACAATTCCAGGATCCTCTGCGTGAAGGTGCCGATGTAATGAGCGGAAGCACCCATAAGACTCTCCCCGGACCACAGGGTGGCATGATCGTCTCTGATCACAAGGGCGATACAGAGCAGGATAAATCATTTTTACGAAAACTTAGTTTCGGCGTATTCCCGGGAATTACATCATCTTATCATCTTCACCATGTGGCAGCTAAAGCGATTGCCTACGCTGAGCATCTAGAGTTCGGTGAAGCCTACGCAAAACAGACCATAAAAAATGCACAGCGTTTAGCACAAGCACTCCACGAACGCGGATTTAATGTGTTTGGGGAAAAACTTGGTTTTACCAAATCGCATCAGGTGTTAGTATCGATTGGTCCTGGGAAAGGAAAAGAAGCATCGAAGAATCTAGAAGAGGCAGGAATTGTCACGAACATGAATACGATTCCCGGCGATACCGATCCGCAGAATCCATCCGGACTTCGATTGGGAACTCCTGAACTCACGAGAATCGGAATGAAAGAGAAAGAGATGGAGGCGGTTGCTGAGTTTTTTACCAGAACGATACTCAAACAGGAAAAACCAAAGAAGATTAAGAGTGATGTGAAAGAGTTCCGCAAAGACTTTCAAGAGCTTCATTACTGTTTCAAAGAAGGATTCCGTGGATATGATTATCGTAAGTTGATATAGAATGATTATCGCTATAACTGGTACTCCGGGAACAGGTAAAAGTTTCGTTTCAACTGTTTTAAGAGAAAAGGGATATGATATAGTTGATTTGAACAAAGTCGCAACAGAAAAAGATTTTGTCATCGGTGTAGATAAAAAAAGAAATTCAAAAATAATTGATGTCGATAGATTAAACAAATACGTAAAAGAGAATTACGCAAAAAAAGACATCGTATTTGTTGAAGGTCACCTATCACATCTATTGAAAAGCGTTGATAAAGTAATCATTCTCAGATGCCATCCAAATATATTAAAAAAACGCTTGGCTAAAAAGGGATGGAAAACAGAAAAAATAAACGAAAACTTAGAGGCAGAAATATTAGATGTGATACTTTGTGAAGCAGTAGACATCCATCCCCAAAAAAACATCTTTGAAATAAATACAACGGATAGCTCTATAGATGATGTGGCCTCTTCAATTATGGAAATAATAAGTAATAAATTTAAACCTATGAAAAAATATAATATAGGATATATTGATTGGTCTGAGGAGGTATTGAAAGATTTTTAAATACAGAGCTGAGAAATATGGTCCTTGATACTCAAAGAGAAAATGTCGATCCATTCTTTATGGCAATTGCTAAGAGATTTTCAAATGTCGATCCTAATGTTCTAACTTGGTTATCTCTGGTTTTTGCTATTATCGCAGGTTTATTTTTTTATTTCTCTTCAAAAGAGTTTGAATTAGTTAACTTTTTTCTTTGTGCGGCTGTAATATTTGTTACTTTAAATGGACTTTTTGATGCAATTGATGGAAAGGTTGCAAAATTAACCAACAAGGTATCGAAAAAAGGTGATTTTCTCGATCACGCATTAGATAGATACGCCGATGTCTTTATGGTTGGTGGTCTTGCGTTGAGTTCATGGTGTGATACTAGAATCGGGCTACTTGCAATCGTTGGTATGTTGCTAACTAGCTATATGGGAACACAATCACAAGCAGTAGGGTACCAAAGGGAATATTCTGGGCTGTTGGGAAGAGCCGACAGGCTTGTAATCTTGATGGTAACTCCCGTGATTCAGCATATGCTTTTATACAGCGATATTCAAATGCCTTGGGGGGTTTCCTTGCTGAGTTGGGTATTGATTTACTTTGCAGTGGTTGGTAATATTACGGCCGTTCAACGTTTTTATAGTACTCTGAGATGGTTTGGTAAAAGGAAAAAATGAATGAAAATAAGAAAAACGCCGTAGTAGTTTCTTTGAATGAAGATATTTCTGAGATAGTACAATTAGCTGGTTCCCTTGGTTATGAAATTATTAAAACGTTTGTTCAACATAAAAATATTCCTGACACCAGCAGCTACATCGGTTCTGGTAAGGTAGAAGAAATTAAAAAATTCATTGAAGACTGTGAAAAAGATTTTATTGCTTTGGTCATAATTGATGGCGAATTAAAACCTTCTCAATGGTTTATGCTTGAAAAAGAGTTGAAAGTGGAGGTTTATGATAGAGTAAGGCTTATTTTAGCAATATTTGCAGAACGAGCAGATAGAAAAGAGGCAAAACTTCAAGTTAAACTCGCTCAACTTCAGTATGAAAGACCATTTGTTCGTGAACTAATTCATCGAGCACGAGCCGGTGAACATCCGGGTTTCTTGGCTGGGGGAGAATATCAAGTTGATGATTATTATGAAATGATTAAAAAACAGACGAAAAGAATAAAAGAAAACTTAGAAATGATTAGAGGTGAAAGGGATTTACGTAGACGACATAGGCATACTGGTGGTTTTTATTTAGTTTCATTGGCTGGATATACAAATGCCGGGAAGAGCAGTTTACTAAATGTTTTATCTGGTGAAGAGGTAAAAGTGGAGGGCAGATTGTTTTCTACTCTCTCTACAACGACACGCAAAATAACTGATAAAGCTTTCTCAATTTTGTTAACAGATACAGTCGGTTTCATTCAAAATCTTCCTGCTTGGATTATCGACGCTTTCCATTCTACTCTCGAAGAAATTGAAGTTGCCGATGTTGTTCTTCTGATTGCTGATGTCAGTGAGGATAAAGAAATTGTTGAAAAGAAATTAAAGGTATCTTTGGACGAACTTGTTGGGATAGGTGTGACTTCGCCGATTGTAATTGTATTGAATAAAATTGATTTATTGTCTGAAGATGAATTAGAAATTAGAATAAATTATCTGAAGAAAAGCGGATTGACAAAAAACAGAGAAGTTATTTCCGTTTCTGCAAAAAATAGGAAAAATATGGAGATGCTGTTGGGCATCATCCATGATTTGTTGCCAAATCTGGCTAAAATTAAAATAAGATTGCCTGCTAACGAAAAAACCCAATCTTTTGTATCTTGGATATATGAAAAAGCACACGTTTCTGACATTTCTTATGATGATTATGTTACTCTATGTGTTGAATGTAATGCAATGGTAAGAGACAAAATAATATCAAAATGTAAAGATCTCCAAGGTTCGATTATTTGATAGAAAAACAAAAGCTTTATACGAGGATATTTATTCCAACTAAAAAAGAGGGAGAATATTTATGAACGTAAGAAACTCATTGGAAGGAATTAAGAACAATAATAGGCTATTTTTAGATGTTCTACTGTTAATAGGATTTATATTACTGGGAACCCTGGGTCGAACCATACTTGTTGGATGGAATCTTCAACCATTTCCCAACTTTGAAATTATTATGGTTATGACCTTTTTGGCAGCTATTTTCCTAAGACCAACAATTGCATTTTTTGTACCATTGTTTAGCATGATTTTTAGCGATCTGCTACTTGGGAATCCGATTTTTGTAGGAAATCAGATGAACCGGATTGTGTTGTTTACCTATTCAGGATTCGTAATGATTGCTCTTGTAAACATTTTTAATAGAGACAGATTCAGAAAAGGTCTTGGCGAGTTAAAACTGAAAAATATTGGCATGGCTGCTGGTCTTGGAGTAGGATTCGTATTGATATATGACGTATGGACTAATATTGGTTGGTGGTATCTAATCTATCCGCACACGGCAGGCACATTGGCTACAGTTTTTACTGCAGGAATTCCATTCATGATTTACCATATGATATCTGGCGTGTTTACCTTCGTTGTGATAGCTCTACCAATCGTATCATATGTTTCCATGGAGCATAAAATTGAGATTCCGCGTAAGATAAAGATTACTCACAAGATACCAGTTGTAGCTATAACTATATCTTTAATTGCGTTATCTTTCACAGGAACAGCAATGCACGTTCCCGAAAAAAGTGAGGTGTGGCTGGAACAATCGGAAAAAACCAGTGTAACGATTGTGATCCAAGGAGATGGATGGACGGTTACCGATCATGTTGTAGCCTACGCTGGTGATACGGTTTTCTCTGTGGTGAAACGCTGTGCGGAGAGGCACGCGCTTGCCTTCAAATATACGTATTATGCATCATTTGATTCTACGCTCATTGACCAGATTGGTGACACAGCGAATGGGAACGGTGGAAAATACTGGCAGTACTACGTAAACAATGGAGAAACGCTGCCAATGATTGGATGCGACAAATACAAGGTTTCTAATGGAGACAGCATTGCATGGGTATTTGAAGTTGTATCCTATTAATTTTTGAAAAGGTTTATATTACAAAACAATATAAGGGTTAAAGGAGGAAGATAAATGGCTATAGGTTTCGTACTAATAAGTGCTGCACCTGCGCATGAACATGAGGTATACAACCAACTATCCAAAATACCCGAAATTGTTGAATTGCACCCTCTCTTCGGGGAATACGATCTTATAGCTAAAATAGAAGCAGATGACTTTGAAAAACTTGGTAACATAGTAGTAAACAAGATTAGATCGATAAAGGGTGTGATGGATACTAAAACCTTAACAGGAACAAAATTTTAGTAGGTGAAAAAAAAATGATAGAGTTAGAATATTTTATGAGCATGTTGACGCTGGTATTTGCTGTTGCAAGCATAATTGCTGGTATATTTACTGCATACTTTGGATCCGGTAAAAGCAGAGCCGTTGGAGCAATACTAATAGTTATAGGATTGATTGTGTTCGTTCTTTTCTTGTGGGGCGCTGGGCTCGTCACATTTTTAGGAACAGCACCATCTATAATGAGCTTTGAAGGTGTTATCGTCAACAGCATTTTGGCCGTTATAGGTGCTGTAATAGGGGCACTAATTGCACTAGGGATATTCCTGCTTGCAATAATGAAGGCCTAAGCAATCATATCTAAAAAATATCTGTGAATCCTTAGATCATCTGTAAGTTCCGGATGAAACGAAAGCGCTAGGAATTTATCTTGCCTAGCCATCACTATTTTTTTATCCATTTCAGCAAGAACTTCGCATTTTCCCCAAACTTTCTTAATTAATGGTGCTCTAATAAAAACAGCAGCATATGGTGAAGCAAAATCATTGATGTCGATATTTTTTTCGAAGGATTCCCTTTGTCTTCCAAAAGCGTTTCGTTCGACTTGCATATCCATTGCATGTAATAATTTTACATCTTTATTATTGTCAACTAATTCTTTAGCAAGTAGTACACAACCTGCGCATGTGCCCATTATTGGTAGGCTGCTTTCTTCTATTCTTTTAATGATGGCATCATGTAAATCTGATTTGTATAGATTCTTAGAAATGGTTGTACTTTCTCCGCCTGGTAGTATCAAAGCATCTATATCGTCTATTTCTTTTTTGTATTTGACAAAAAAAACTTCCCCGCTTGTATTTGTTTCTTTCAAAGCATTTGTCATGGAAGTGATATGTTCAGATATTGCCCCTTGTATCCCAAGTACGCCTATGGATACTTTTTTTACCATCCTCTCTCCTGTAAGCGTTGCTCTTTTGGTATAGTTTCAATTTCTATGCCAGTCATTGCTTCCCCAAGATTTTTGCTAACCTTGGCAATGATTTCTGGTTCGTTGTAGTGTGCCACTGCCTCAACAATGGCTTTTGCTCGCTCTCGAGGATTATCTGATTTGAATATTCCTGATCCTACAAAAACCCCATCGCTACCCAGTTGCATCATTATTGCAGCATCTGCGGGAGTAGCTATCCCGCCCGCTGCAAAATTAACCACGGGCAAACGGTGGTGGATTTTCTTTATATCATTTAAAATTTTATAAATATCCTTTTTTATCGCCCCGTAAGTATATTCTTCAAATACTATGACCTTTTCATTTACTACATCTATGTCAGTTAATATTTTTATAGAATTGGCATAGCTTTGAGAATATTCCTCAGCAAGTTTATGTAATACGATGTCATCCATATCTTTAAGTTTTTTAATCATACCTATAACCATTCTCTGATGTCTTATGGCTTCGATGATATTGCCTGTGCCAGCCTCACCCTTTGTGCGGATCATGGCCGCTCCTTCCCATATCCTACGTACTGCTTCACCGAGATTTCTGCAACCACATACAAATGGGACCGTAAATTTGCGCTTATCTACGTGATAAAAAGGATCTGCCGGGGTAAGTACTTCTGATTCATCAATCATGTCTACACCAAGAGCTTCAAGGGCTTGCGCCTCAACAAAATGACCAATTCTCACCTTTGCCATGACTGGTATGCTAACGGCATCCATTATCTCTTGAATGACTGCTGGGTCTGCCATCCTTGCTACGCCCCCATGCGCGCGGATGTCAGCAGGAACTCTTTCCAATGCCATTACAGCTATTGCACCGCTATCTTCAGCAATTTTTGCCTGCTCTGCGTTGGTAACATCCATTATAACGCCACCTTTCTGCATTTTGGCAAAACCTTTTTTCAATAGAGCTGTACCAAATCTTAGCTTCGGAGTATCTGGTTCTTTCATGAATTACGACCCCCAACGTGTCAAATTTAGACCTGATATCTATAACTCCTTATTAAGAACTACGGTCATACATAAATTTATTGGTAAAAACTTTTTTACTAGAGGATTTGTTCAAATTGCCAAATGTAAGCAATTTCTAAAAACAATATAAAAAATAATTTTTATCTATTGTTTTTTAAAGACTCTAATACTTCTTTTCCGAAAGGAGTTATTCCATAAAGTCTTATGTCCTTACCGCCACTTCTCTCTTCCACTATATCTAACCCAATGAGTGACTCTTCTGCCCTGTATCTAGATTCCATGCCTCGTATGGCCCCTATAACATTGGTAGGTGTTGTCTTAACATTATATGCTATTTCAGAAGTATAACTGCAACTGGGACTTATATCAAAAAGATATTCCGCAACCTTTTTTCTTACGTTGCTTCTCCTCAGTGCTCTTGCGACCAAAGGCCTTTTAATATCGAGAGAAAACTCTAATCTTTTCTTATCCTGCATCCCGTCCACTCACCTTTACAAAATGTATGCTCGCTCTCATTTATAAATTAGTCGCTCCATGAATAACTACCTGTATATGCGTGTGCATGTTCGGGTACATATATCGCTTTTACACAGAAGGATTCTTTTACATATACGCCTACATATTCATTTACATATACGAATGCCAAAAAACGATTTAAAAGAAAGTTATCCATATAAAGTATTTTTATTGTGCTTGTGCGAAAGATATACGATTGTTTTACATGATTCTTTCTATCATTTCCAAGACAAAGCCATCGCTATCTATTCCATATCGTGCTATGCCAATTTTCTTTGCATAGTTTCTCATTTTCTTGACAGATAAAAAACGTTCAAAAGTAGAACCCTTTTGCAAAACTTCGAGTTCCAAGACGCAATCAGCGATTCCTTCCATTTTTCTTTCAAATACGTCTCCATGTATGCCTCTGGTCATTATAATAAACAGTGCCCCTCTATTTTGGAGATTACTGATTTTAGCTGCATGTATTGTTCTTATCACTTCATCTTGGGAGTATTGACTTAGAAAGAAATCCAAGGAGTTTATTATTATCTTTTTAGATGCGGCCGTTTTTATCTTATTTGATAGAATGGCTAAGAAGTCTTCTCCTCCCTTTGTAGTTGGAGGCATGCCAGAGGAGCCTATCTTGATTAGTTCCTTAAGTTTTAATTTTGATCGTTGTTCGTAAATACTCACTCGCTTCAGTTCTCCAGTTAAAACACTTTTAGAATATTTTGATGCTATATCTATAAAATTTATCTCTGGAGGATTCCAGCCAAATCGCCCCATAGTTTCCAATACTTCATCTTTTGTTTCTTCTGTTGTAAAATAGAGTACATCACCTACTGTAGCAAGTTGTTTGCTCAATATTTCTATGCTACTTCCGGGAGTTCCAAGAATCAATGTGGTGAATCCTCTTGGTATGCCTCCTTCAAGTAATTTATCGAGCTTTTCTATTCCTGTACTTATAAATTCATTATCGGTCATTTTTATTCTTCAGATTTTTAGCATCAATATTAAAATTTTTTTTAACCCTTTCTCGTTCCAATTTATCCTCATCTGTCGCTCTGATCTTAAAAGTGAATTCAATCATTGGAGAATCCTTTGTCATTGCACTTTCCATGAGTATTTCTCCATCTGGAAATGCACTCAGAAACATCCCTCTCAAAAATCCGTATGTAAAAAGAGAAGCCATATCGGCTTCGCTTGATTCTTCTTTCAACGGCCATTTAAACACCAGCGATCTCGCTTTCATATCTGTGAGTTTTGTGAAATTTACCGCAGTACCCATAGGATTAAAGATATTTTCCACAACGGGTTTAACCCATTTTTCCATTGTCCAGTATTCTGATTCTTTTTTTATGAAATCTTCAAACAATCCTCTACCAAATGCCTCCGCAGTCTGCATAACTGTTTCGATCTTGCCACCGCTATCTATTAATTTTCCCTTCGCTACGTTGAAGGCAATTTCTCTTCTATTTAAGAGTACTTCATCTGGCCGCATAACACAAACGGCATCGTCCCTCAAATCTATTTTTTTAGATTGTTTGTCCATAAATGTTCCACCGTTTTGTCTATATAAAAGAGTCTCTCACTTTGAGGATTTTATCGTTTAGATAAAGTAATTTATTGAATTTGTCCATGCCTTCTTCCTCTATCGCCAAGGATATGATATGTATGTTTCTTGACCTTGTTCTATTTGCTAGGTGGTAAAAAAACTCTGTAACTATCTCTTGATCATTATATATTATTAGAGTGCTTAACGAATCTAGTATCAAATATTTGTTCGTTTTTTCGTCTACTGTTTTAAAGATGTTTATTATTTCTAAACCTAATTTTTCAAGCATTGAGGGGCTCTCGACATATACGCAATTTGGATCAGTTTTTGATATTCCGGCAGCACGAGAAATACAATCTACAAATCTGATATTTTTAGATTCTGCTAGTTCCCCAAATTGTTTAACGATGTTTTCGTAGGGCTTTGTTATTGTTACATAAACCCAAGCATCTTCAGGTCTGCTTCTTATGTATTCAAAAAATGCCTGTATTAGGTCAGAATAGTTACTACTTGGAAGTATTACTCCTACAGATTGATTGAATGCTACAGCTTTAGAAACTCTTTCTTTCAAGCTATCGATAAGAGCATTGACCATCTAATGGCTCACTCTCTTGATTTTAACAATGGCGTCAGTTCAACACCATTTTTTGAAGAGATGTTCATTGCAAATTTTGTTCGGCTATGAGCCATTCCTCGCATTTTTATCATCTGAAAAGTCCTGATCAAGTCTCCCTTTCTTTCAACATCTCCCAGAAATATTATACCATCGGCAATAAATTCCTCTATCCCATATTGAGAATATTGGAAAACTCGTGGCGGTACTTCTGAAGTCAAAAATGTAGTACATTTCATGGATGCCAAAGATGATCCGAGTTTAAATATGAAATCTCTGATCATTTCTTTTGTTTGCAACCTGTAGCACAATGCGGTTATCGAGTCTATTGCCAATCGTTTTACGTTCAATTCATCGGCTATATCTTTTAATACGTCTAATAGCGCAGCAGCGTCTTCAACAGTATATTTTTCGGTATCTAGTCCAAGTCTTTCACTTATGATTCTTAGATCTATCAGGTTGACCATTCCGGATTCGATTAGTTTTTTATCGTAAAAACTAAACCCTTCCATATTTTTTGTTAATTTGAACAAAGGTTCGGTTATGGTAAAAAATACTCCTCTCTCGCCTTTTCTTGCTCCATTAATCAAGAACTGCATACATAATGTGGTTTTTCCAGAACCACTACTTCCAACCATTAAAACAGTGCTACCTACTGGAATCCCACCACCAAGCTGTATGTCCAGCTCTTCTATACCTGTGTTACACAGTCCACCTTCAACCATAACTCTCTCCTCTTGCATTTTTTAACCGTATATGCACTTGTTGGATATAAAATTTAAGGTTTAATTTTAGTGCAGGGGAAGGGATTTGAACCCTCGGACTCCTTCGAGACAGGATATCTCATCGAACCCTTAGTTTAAGATAAGATCTTAAGTCCTGCGCCGTTGGCCATGCTTGGCTACCCCTGCATGTCATAAAAGAATGCGGGCGCCGGGAATTGAACCCGGGCAGAGGGCTTGGAAGGCCCTAATCATAGCCCCTAGATCACACCCGCAAAGTTAAGGGAAAAACGTTTAGGTGTTTTTGAAGGTTTTGGAAAGGCGATGTCTTTAAAATCAACTTTTAAAAGAAAATGTTTAATTATTGATTAAATATTCATAAACACATAGAGGAAAAAATGCAGAATATAAAGCGCATAGTTATTCCAGTTGATGATTCTGATATCTCGAAGGATATTGTTAAGAGAGGAGCATTTTTGGCTAAACTATTGGGTATTGATTTAAAAGTAATCTCTGTGAATGATACACATCAGTTCATGGCTTCGGTTATACTCGAAGAGAAATTTAAGAAAGAAGCTACAGCATTTCTCGAAAATTTCAAGAAAATCGGTCAAGAAATGGGGATAAAAATTGAAACAGAGCTCATTTCAGGAAAACCCTCTGAAGAAATCGTAAAATTTGTAAAGGAAGATGATTTGATTATTATAGCAAATAGTTGCAAAAAAGGCTTCGACAGATTTTTTTTAGGCAATATATCTGAAGAAGTTGTTCGTGACGCCCCTTGCTCTGTTTTGGTTGTAAAGTAAAACTAGCTATTTTTTAGTCTTCTTTTTATCGTCTTTTACCTTATAGTCTGCATCTATAGTTTTATCATCGTCTGATGGGTGACCTGCCCAACTTTCGCCCTTATTTTCATCAGAACTTGTTTGTTGTTGCTGATATTGTTGTGCTGCTTGCTGATATATTTTGGCTGATGCTTTCTGCAAAGCTTGTGTTAATGCATCTGTTTTTTCTTTTATTTTATCTGTATCATCACCAGTCAGCACTTCTCTTAGTTCAGTTAATGCTTTTTCTATACTCTCTTTATCTTCTTGAGCGAATTTATCTTTGAGTTCCTGCAGTGTTTTCTCAGTACTATTTATGAGGCCATCTGCATTGTTTCTAATCTCTACTTTTTCTTTACGTTTTTTATCTTCTTCTTCGTGTTCCTTTGCTTCTTTTTTCATCCGATCGATTTCCATATCCGAAAGTTTTGTTGAGCCAGTAATCCTTATGGATTGTTCTTTTCCAGTTCCTAAATCCTTTGCAGATACATTCAGAATTCCATCGACATCAATGTCAAAGGCAACCTCAATTTGTGGTATTCCTCGTGGTGCTGATAGGATGCCATCAAGATGAAATCTTCCTAGACTCTTATTGTCTGCAGCCATGGGGCGTTCGCCTTGTAATACGTTGATTTCTACGCTTGTTTGGCCATCTGCTGCGGTAGAAAAGATTTTACTTTTTCTAGTCGGAACAGTTGTGTTTCGATCGATAAGTGGTGTTGCTACCCCGCCAAGCGTTTCTATGCTCAATGTGAGAGGAGTAACATCAAGAAGGACGATATCTTTGTCAATATCGCCAGAGAGAACGCCTGCCTGTATTGCCGCTCCAATGGCGACACATTCCATTGGGTCGACCTCTCTTTTCGGTTTCTTGCCAAAGATTTTCTCTACTTTGGCAATTACAAGTGGTATGCGTGTTGTTCCTCCAACAAGAACTACATGATCAATATCTTCTGCTTTGAGCTTTGCATCTTTTAATGCTTGACGGCATGGCTTTTCTGATTTCTCTACAAATGGCGAGATAATTTCTTCGAATTTTGCCCTAGTAAGTTTCATTTCTAAGTGTTTTGGCTCATTATTGAAGACTGTAATGTAAGGAAGATTGATATCGGTTTGAAGTGTTGAAGAGAGTTCTATTTTTGCCTTCTCGGCTGCTTCTAAGATTCGTTGCATTGTTGCTGGGTCGTTTCTCAGATCGATTTTATGTTTCTTTTTGAATTCCTCAGTTATATAATCAACGAGTGCACGGTCCATATCAGATCCGCCTAGTTGTGTGTCACCATTAGTCGCAAGTACTTCAAAGACTCCACCACCTACATCCATAAGAGTGACATCAAGCGTTCCGCCGCCAAAATCATAGACCGCTATTTTGTGGTCTCCTTCTTTATCTAATCCATAAGCAAGAGCGGCTGCAGTAGGTTCGTTTATAATTCTTTTAACATTGAATCCTGCTATTTTTCCTGCATCTTTTGTCGCCTGACGTTGATCATCATTAAAATACGCAGGAACGGTAATTACCGCATCATTTATCTTTTCACCTAGGAAGTCTTCTGCATCCTTCTTTATCTTCTGTAAAATAAACGCGGAAATCTGCTGAGGTGTGTAGGTTTTCCCATGAATTTTTATCTTTTCGTTTGTCCCCATCTTCCTTTTGATTCGCTGGACCGTTGCTTGGGGATTGGTAACAGCTTGACGCTTTGCCGCTTCACCAACAAGCATTTCTCCGTCTTTTGTAAATGCGACAACCGAAGGAAAATACGGTTGCCCTTCTGCGCTTTTAATTATTGTCGGTTTTCCAGCTTCCACATAGGCGACTTCAGAATTTGTAGTTCCAAGATCGATTCCTACAATTTTACCCATTTATTTTCCCTCCGTTTATTTCATGCTTTCTTTTTTGCTACAACGACCTGTGAAGGTCTAAGGAGTTTCTCTCCAAGATAGTAGCCTTTCTTTGCTTCCTCAATGATTTCTCCATCTATGCAATTCTCTTTTTCAACCGTGGATATTGCATGGTGGATTGTATGATCAAATGTTTTTCCCACACAATCAACATATTTGACTTGTTCTCGTTCGAAGAACGCGTCAAGATGGTTAAGGAGCAATTTCAAACCCTGTTTTGGGTCGTTATCCTCATACGATTTTTTTAGCATCTCATAGAGATCTAAGATTTCTACGAGATATTTTTTCTTAATTTCATCTTCTAGAGCAGCTAATTCTTTTTCCATTCTCTTCTGGTAATTTTGTAGATCTGCGTAGGAACGTAGAAGTTTGTCATTTTTTCCCTTGAGCTCTTGTTGTAGTTGCTGTAACGTATCCTCAGGATTTTTTACTTTATTCTGAATGGAATTTTGCATGCCTTTCTTTTTTTCGCTATTTTTTTTTGCTGACATGCTTCTATAAAAATAAAAAAAGAAAAAATGGATGGACTTAGTAGTCGTCCATGCCGCCCATACCACCCATACCGCCAGGTGGCATTCCGCCAGGTCCCCCGGGTGGCATTGATGGTCCTCCGCCTCTAGATGCGATGACATCGTCGATTCTCAGTATCATCGTAGCTGCTTCGGATGCTGCCTGAATTTCATGTAGACTGACATTTAGAGGTTCGATGACCTTGATTTTCAACATGTCGCCGACTTTTCCATTGAGTACGTCAACACCAGCATTCTTATGCCCTTTCTTGTGTTCTCTTCGGAGCTCAAGCATCATGTCAATTGGATCAAGTCCTGCGTTTTCTGAGAGTGTTTTTGGTACTACTTCCATAGCGTTTGCGAATGCTTCGATTGCCATCTGTTCTCGTCCGCCAACTGTTGGTGCGTAGTCTCTTAGGGCCATTGCGATTGCGGTCGCAGCGGCTCCTCCGCCTACGGTCATCTTTCCATCTTCTAATGCGGACTTTACGACTGAGAGGGCATCATGCAACGCACGCTCAAGTTCGTCAACAACGTGTTCAGTTCCACCTCTAACAAGGATTGAAACTGCCTTTGGATTCTTGCAGTCAGTGACAAATGTCATTTTGTCATCGCCGAATTTTTTCTCCTCAACATTGCCTGCATATCCAAGGTCTTTTGCGGTTAAGTCATCTAAACTTGCAACAATTTTTGCGCCTGTTGCTTTTGCGAGTTTCTCCATGTCGCTCTTCTTTGCACGTCGAACTGCATAAATTCCTGCTTTTGAAATGAAGTGCTGTGCAAGATCGTCAATGCCTTTTTGGCAGATAAGAACGTTTGCTCCGCTCTTTTTGACTTTTTCTACCATTTTCTTGAGCATAGACTCTTCTTCGTCAAGGAAAGCCTGCAGTTGTGAAGGATCGCGAATCTCAATCTTTGCATCAACTTCGGTTTTTTTAACTTCAAGTGCAGCGTCTAATAGTGCGATTTTTGCGTTTTTAACTAATTTTGGCATTCCTTCATGAACTCGTTCTTTGTCAAGGATAATGCCTTTTATGATTTCTGTATCATTTATGGTGCCGCCTTGTTTTTTCTGAACCTGAATATTGTCCAAATCAACAACGGTTTTTCCATTAATTTTTTCTGCGATACTTGTTACTGATTCTACGACAACGTCAGCAAGGATCTTTTTTGCTGAGCTTGCACCCTTGCTTGCCATCGAGGTCATTGCAATGTCTTTCAGCGTGTTTTTATCGCCTGGCTTTATTGTAATTGCGATTTTATTCAAAACTTCTACAGCTTTCTCGGCTGCCATTTGGAATCCTCTGGTTATGACTGTTGGATGAATATTTTGGTCCAATAAATCCCCAGCAGTTCTTAGCAATTCTCCGGTGAGAATTACAGCTGTTGTAGTTCCATCACCGCATTCTTCATCTTGAGCTTTTGCAACTTCAACAATCATTTTTGCAGCGGGATGCTCGACGTCAATTTCTTTCAAAATAGTTGCTCCATCGTTTGTGATTACTACATCACCCATGGAATCAACTAGCATCTTGTCCATTCCTTTTGGTCCAAGTGTTGACTTCACTGCGTCAGATATGGCACGTGCTGCCATGATGTTGTTTGATTGTGCTCCTCTGCCTTTTTCTCTTTTTGTTCCTTCTCTTAATATTATAATTGGTTGTTGTCCTGCCATCATAATTTTCTTTGCCTCCTATTATACTTTAAAAGTAGAACTGGTATACAAACACTTCTATATAAAGTTTATTCTACATTCCTCTGTTGGTTTTTAAAATAGATGGTGTTTATATCAGCGATTTTTTCTTCAGCCAATCCAAATCACTGATGTAAAGTTTTCTTATGTCAGTTAAACCAAATTTGAGCATGGCAAGACGCTCCAATCCAAGACCCCATGCCAAAACAGGATTTTTAATTCCTATGGGTTCAGTAACCTCAGGTCTAAATATACCGCTGCCGCCAAGTTCCATCCACTTGTTGTTCCAGAGAACATCTACTTCCATGCTGGGCTCAGTGTAAGGAAAATAGCCTGGCCTGAAACGAATCTTTTCAAAACCCATTCTCTTGTAAAACTCTTTCAATACACCAATAAGTTGTCTGAAATTGGTATTTTCTTCGTGGATAATGCCTTCGATCTGGTAGAATTCAGGCAAATGGGTAGTATCAATATTCTCCTTTCTGAAAACGCGACCTATGGAAAAAACCTTGGACGGTGGATTTGGATTATTGTACAAATATCTAATTGTATTAACTGTTGTATGCGTTCTCAACAAGGCCCTTTCTCCTTCGGTTTTAGAAAATTTATATCCCCAACCGATAGAAGAAGTACCCCCACCGTTTTCATGAACCTCTGCAATCTTATCAACTAGATCTTTTTCTTTTATCTTAATCTTTGATGGGTTTTTACAGTACAATGTATCCTGCATCTCTCTAGCGGGATGATCCTGAGGTATAAACAGTACATCCATGTTCCAGAAACAGGATTCAACAAAATCTCCCTCTATCTCTTGAAAACCCATTTTAAGGAATATCTTTCTGATCTTTGATATCAAATCAACTAACGGATGGGCTTTTCCGCCATACATTGCCGGTGCAAATGCATGGATGTCATAAGGTCTAATTGTTTTGTTCTTCCATTCTCCGCTTTTAATAATTGCAGAGGTTATCTGGGAAATCTCGTCTCGGATCACTATACCTTTTTCCAGTAACTTTTTTCCGTCATCAGTCAGAAGTATTGTACTAGTGATGAGTTCTTTTTCTTTTAGTACACTTTTTCTAGACAGTAAATATTTGATTTTAGTTTTGTCAACTTCCATGTTAGGATTTTTATCAAGAAGTTTTAGAATTTTTTCTTCTTCGCTTTCGGTCTTTAATGCTTTTTTTCCTTTTTCTGTTATTTCTAAAATGGTGTCATCTTTTTCCTTTTTGATTGCTGCCCAGTCGTTTTTTCTTAACCAACCGACGGCGACTAGAGTTTCTTGTTCATCTAAAACAGTTGACAGATCTTTTAACGATGCTTTTCCTTTTTTACTTGATAGTACCTCTAATGCCCGTTTTTCGGGCAATCCTTTTTCCAAAAACTGTTTTCCTTCTTTTCCCAATGAGTAAACTGTTTTTATGTGGTCTTCTACAGTTACGAGTTTTTTTGATTGAAGCCATGATGAGGCATTCATAACTTCGACTTCTTGACTGAAATCACCATTTTTTAGAATGTCTTCTGGTGATGCTTTTCCTTTGAGTTTTTTTAGTGTAAGTAAGACTTTTTTTTCGTTTTGCGAAAGTTCCTGTATAGTCTTATCTATATCCATTGAAATCCCGAAATCGTTTAGTTGTGTATTAACATATCGATTAACGATAAATTATCTTTTTATAGGAAAACCGTAATACGTCCTTTCATTGGGCCCGTAGCTTAGACCGGTTTGAGCAACCGGCTGATAACCGGTAGGTCAAGAGTTCAAATCTCTTCGGGCCCACTAACCACTAATTGGCAGGCCGTTTTACAGGAGAAAAACAGACTGATTTCATTTCCAAAAAAAAAGAAAAGGGTTATTTTTTAAATCTTTCAATTGCGTAGCTTATTGTTTAGTCCTGCTATGTGAATAAGAGTATTTCTAATAATATTATCTTTTCTAAGAGTAATTCTAGAGTACGAACATTCAATGAAGTATATTCCTGTCAACACGTGCGAAATTTGGTTTTTCGAAGAGGTTTCGGTGCCTCCAACCGTGTTATCACTAGATCTTTTCAACATTATGCCACAAATACCAAAGTGTTCCTTTTTGATTTTGCTAAATATTATTTTTTTACCAGTTATAGTGTTGCCTTGGATAGAATTTTTGTTAGATTCTATGAGATCTATACCTCGTACACAGTTTGTAATGGTATTACCAGTTATGGTGTTATCATTAGAACCGGAACGAAGAGATACACCAAAATTGGAAGTTATAGTATTGTCTTTGATTGAGTTGTTATTGGATCCTTGATCGAGCGTTATAGTCCCTTTGCACATATTATCCGCTATGGTATTATCATTAGCACTGGTAAGAGATATACCACCCCCATCTACAGTATTGTCTTTAATTGAGTTGTTGGATCCATTGATCGATATAAGCCCACATGTATTACCAGTTATTGTGTTATCATTACCGTTAAGAAATATGAAAGAACGCAATGTATTGCCTTTAATTGAGTTGTTATTTGATTTTATTAGATTTATACCCGCACTACGCGCTTCTATAATGTTATCAGTTATGGTGTTGTAGCTAGATGGTCCCCGAATAAATATGCCATCAATATCTCCAATGATTTTGTTGCCAGTTATAGTGTTGTGATTTTGTAAAAGATATATGCAGTAACTCGCATAATCCGGTGGATTATAACCATTTATTATTGTAAAATCTTTTATGGTTATATCATCAACACAGGTTTGAACAATATCAGTATGTTTTAGGTCAATAATAGTATTATCTTTATCTTCACCTGCAATAGTTAGAGCTTTAGTTACCCAAAAACCTCCATAGTATGTTCCGCTTTTAACGTAGATGGTATCGCCTGGATTAACACTATCACTATCTATTGCATCTTGTATGGTTGAAAAATCACCTGGAACATACCACGTTGTTCCTGACTCTGCAGCTATCGGATCTACTAAAGTTATTAATGAAGTCGATATCAACATTATGCTGATTAATTTTACAATAACTTTCTTCATAACGTTTTCACCAAGCATTATATTTATTTATTCTAATATATATTAAGATATCTTAGTAATATATAAGTTTTATCAATCAATTGTTACCTTTTCGCAATTTAAAAATAACTTTTGTTAAACTGATTTAATTAATAAACAAAAAAGAAAAGAAAGAAATTGATAGACGTTTCTAAACCAGAGTTGCTAAAAAAGGCATAAACTCTGGTTGAAATTATAAGATATGGGAGAATGCAGTCCTCTTCGGGCCCATCTATTCAACAGAAGGAAAAATCATACTGATTTCATTTCTAACAAAAAAATAAAAAAAGAAAAGAAAAAAAAGATAATGTAACTAAGAGACAAAGAGAGATAATTGCGTATATTCAGAAGAACGGAAGAATAACAACAAATGAATGCGCAAGTTTACTCAAGATTTCCAATGATACTTCCCCCAGGGGGCTATCTAATTTGAGAACGCTTGGTTTAATTGATCGGAAAGGTGTTGGTAAAAGTACCTATTATGTCATTAAATGATGCGGCGCAAAATTTTAGCGGAAATATACCGGAAATTTCGCGGAAATGATCGCTACATCAATATGACCGATAGAAATAAATGATGTTATTTCCATTTCATATGTGCGATGGCGAACGAATGATTCGTCATCTAAAAGGGCGGAGATTATTTGACCATAAAAAGCGGATATTTTTCAGATGGTGGTGAAGAGATTGATCCTCTAACAGTTCCAATGCCATCATTATGTAATTCGTGTCTGAAGAAGAATGATGCGAAAGAAGAAACACCGTGTCTTCTGAATCGCATGGATCAGATGGAGGAAATGAAAAACGGAGAAATGTTTCTTTGTTTTGCGTATGAACCAAACGATCCTTCAATCAATAAAAAACAGGTACTACGTGATATGGACAAATATTGGGCTGAACAGAATCGAAAGTATTTAGCTCAACAAAAAAAGAAGAAAAAGGTTTAGTGAGAATAGATGTGATTATCGATTGGTTCAACCGGCCAAAAAATGGGGTACTATCGAGCCGTTTTCCTCCTGTTGAATCAGAAGACTTCTCCGGGCCCATTGTTTTACTCAAGTATTTGATCGAATTGATAATCATCCCAATTCTTTTCACCAAGTAAAATCTCAAGTTCAACAGGTGTAATAATAGGTACTTTATATCTCATATAATCGTCTATTGCAATTCTTGGGCAAGCAGTGGAAACAAAACAATCGATGTCTCTAAACCCTTGCAATTCAGATGGTGAAAAATTATTCAATGCTATGAAATATGATTTTTTTTGTTTTGAGTCCAGCATCTTTTTTATTTTATGTGTCAATTTCATACGTTGCTGGCCGCGTTTTATTCCTATAAGTATGCCAAATGTTTTTGCATCTTTTGAACGCGCAATAGCGCCATACCTCTGTCTTAAAATTTTGTCTTTCAATTCCTTGAGTTCTCTTTCTTTTACTATGTTTATATATGGATCAACGGCGACGACTGGTTTTTTAGTGGCCAGTAGTAAACCTAAAGGATGAAAATTACCACTACCTATAAAAAGAAATGAATCAATCCTGCTAGCTATTGATGTGGCTGCTGAAAAATTACACCCCAAAATCTGCCCTTTTAAAGCTATACGTTTATCTCCTTTGCCTATGACGGGTTTAAAATTATTTTTAACTAGTATCTTCTTGGCTTCATCTAGAGTATGAACATGTTGTGCTGTTGAAACCAACCCAATTTTTTTTCCTTTAAGTAGCGGGATTGCCTTTTCAACAACCTTGGAGATATCTAGATCTGACTCAACGTTAACAAACATTGTAGGAATCCAAAAATTTTCAATATCTGGCATTGGCGTATGTCCAATATGAACAACGAAATCTACATCCATGTTCTTGAGTTCGCAATTGGCAACATCACAAGCTCCAAAACATGTATCTGCAGAAACAAGAATAGTCGCATTGGTTTCTTTTTCAAGATAGTCAACAATAGCGAAAACACTTCTCTTCAGTCCCTCGGGAATCTGGAGAGCTACCGTCTTATATCTATTTTTTTTGATGGCACTTATTGCCTTTTCAATGTCAAACTTGTAACCAGAGAGTTCCATTACGTAGCCTCGCTGATATGTGAAACTAGTGATCTGAAAAATTTCATTTTGTAGTCATAGGATTCATTTGACGTATCCATCTCGATGTGTTTTTCATCATGGCCAAACGGTTCGAATGTCTTTTTTTGCTGGATGTAAATTTCCCATCGTCCGTCGGAAACTGATTTTTTTTCCAAGCGTTGTTCTAATCGTTTTTTCACAACTTCATCTGGGCAGGTACACTGGATACTTACTAAGTTGGCATGGTTTTTTGTTGCTATATGTTGCGCCATCTCGCGATATTTCTTTTTCTGGAAGGTAGCATCTAAGACAACGTTTTCTCCTTTTTTTAGTAAATTTGATGCTTTTTCCATTACTTTTTCATATGTGAAGTCAACATTCTTTGGATCATATAGGCCCGTGTTGAGTTTGTCATGGTGACGTTCGAATTTATCGATGCCTGCTAGCTCCTTTCTTACAACATCCGTATTAATTTGATGTGCATGGTAATCAACTGCCATTTTGAGCGCAACTGTAGATTTTCCAGTCCCAGTAATCCCATTAACAAGGAACAACAACGGTTTTGTGGAATGCAAATCTAGGGAAAAGAGAGATGCGTAGTATCCTGACAGGTCAAAGTATTTTTTCGCAGTTTCAATAATGCTGTTCTTTTTTACTGAATCTATATTTGGATCGCTTAGTTGGAAACCATTTACCTTTCCACGGACGTATGCTCGATAAGATTTGTAAAAATTTAACACATCAAAAATACCAGCATCATTACTTTTCTCCACATACTTTTGAATGAGATAACTTGAAAGATAGGGATGATTTAGATAATCCAAATCCATTGCTAAAAAACCAATATCTGAAGCAACATCGCAAAACCTGAATCTTTTGTTAAACTCAATACAATCGAATATGTGAATTTTATCATCGGCAACGACTATGTTTCCTGAGTGAAGATCACCATGGCAATCATGGATGCGTCCTTCTTTCATTCGATGGGAAAATATCTCTTTTTTACTTCCAAAAAATTTGGTGTTTGCTTCTTTGATATAATCGTATATATCTTTTGGAATTGTCACATCAATGACTGATTTTGTTTGTTCGAAGTTTTCATCAATGTTTTGTTTTACTGCTCTTAATTCTCCATATTTTGTAATATCTTCGGAGGGCGTCTGAGAATTATAAAAATCAACAAGAATGTTACACAGACGATCGACAGTTTCTTCATCGATTTTTCCTTGCTTGAGCAAGTTCGTCATTATTTGCTCTTGAGGAAATTCTTTCATTTTAAGTACATACTCGACGACTTTTCCACATCCATCCAACTCAAGGGTATCGTCTTTCTGTGTGATGGGAAGAACATCTAAATATATCTCCGGGCAAAGCCGTCTATTTAATCTTATTTCCTCTTCGCAGAAAAATTTACGTTTATCAAGTGTTGAAAAATCAAGAAATCCAAAGTTAACTGGCTTTTTTACTTTGTATGCAAAGGTTCCTGTCAAGATGACATAGGAAATATGAGTTTGAAGAATTTCAACAGATTCGACGTGAGATCCATAGAACTTAGGATTTTTCAAACATTCAAAGACTTTAGATTGTTCCATAGCAACCATCGGAAATCCTGGTTTTTATAAAAGCTTTATCATTTCAAATTAAATGAGAGAATACCATAACAAATACTACTTGTACAACAAGCAAGATCAGAGTTGCTGGAATAAACAGTTTGTATATTCTCGTTGTATCGGTTTTCAAATAATCGCTACTGAGAACATTGCACATATGGATTGGTGAAATGAGGTATCCAGTCAATGCGCTGATGAAAACGATGCTAGTTGAACCAAGAATGGAAAGCCCGGTAACAGAGAAAAACGGTTCTACAAGGAAATAAGATAATGCAATACCTCCTAAGTTATATCCGATGAGAAATCCCAACAAAAATGGAATTAGTATAATTATCGCAAGGGCAGGAAATGCAAAACCACCGATGAGATTAGCAATATCTACATTTGCCCCTGTAGCCTCAAACATCTCTCGAAAAATCATAATTCCAAAAATAGCGGCGATAAGTCTCCATGTAAACGATTTTTTTATAATGTGCAAATACTCTTTTACACTGATTTTTGTGAGGAAATACAACAGAATTACACTAAAGATTATGCCAATGAGAAAAGATCTTGTTTGAGAAAATCCAAAGAATTGTAAAACGATATAGAAGAATAACGGTACGATTGGTGGTAAGAGAAAGATTAGTCCTTGGTAATTTTTCATGGGTTTTATTTTTTGCTTTGTCGATTTTTTAACGAATTTTTTCAGAAGAACAACTCCAATAATTAGTGCCGCAATAAAAACAGGCATATCAATAAGTGACAGAGTAAAAACGTTAATATTGGCAAATGTTGCACTGCAAATGAGAATCAAAGCAGGAAATACAGGGTAAATGGGTTCCCAAATATGTCGAAACCATATGTTTAACAAATTTTTTTGATTTTTATCAAGGTTGTATTTGTCTCCTTCTTCGTTGATCATCGGCGCAGAGAAAATTGCACCACCAGGGTTTGGCATTAACCCATAAATAGCAGGTATCAATCCAAGAGTTCCACCTTTGGAAAAAAAATTCCGCAAGCTATCAATTAACTTATTGATACTGCCTGTTTCTTGCATAGATTTTGCTAAAATGAAGATTAGTGTTGTTAGCAATGCGAGTTCAATTGTGTCGGTAACGATTTGATTATCTTTAAATGAATAGATGCTTGCTTGGATTATTGCCTTTGGGATTTCAATTGGTTCTATTGTTTGCAATGAAAAGATGCCAAGAATTAATGCACCAAGGATGAGAAATAAACCAAACTTTATCTCGTTCAAGATCGGCAATAATAAAAAATTCGTTTTTTTACGAATCAACAAAATGAGTACAACGAAGGCGACGATAACTCCGAGAATGGTAGCAAGCATAATGACTCACCATCATGGTTCTATTTAACTAATTAACTCTTTAGCGCATTTTTCTGCATCTTCGATAGTTTTTTCACAATCAATGGTTAAAAACTTGTTCTCAAGCATGATTGGTTTTCCATTAACAATGGTGGTACAGATATCACTTCCACGTGCAGAATATACTAAGAGCGATGGCATATTGTGGCGTGGAGTAAGGTGCGGTTTGTTCAAATCGAGTATTATGATATCGGCTTTTTTTCCTTCTTCTATTGATCCAATCTCTTTTTCCATTCCAAGACATCTGGCACCATCAATTGTAGCAAAATCAAATACGGTATGTGCAGGAAGTACACTTGGGTCCCACCGATGCTGTTTATGAGCTAAAGCGCAGAATTTCATGGTTTCAAACATATCAAGTACATTATTGCTGGCAGCTCCATCGGTACCTAAGCTAACTGGAACACCCAAATCAAGCAACTCAGGAATCGGAGCAAATCCACCTGTTCCTATTTTCATATTGCTTACAGGACAGTGAGAAACCTTTGCTCCACCTTTTTTGATGTCTAGAATTTCATTTTTAGTGATCCATCCGCAATGTGCAAGGATCATTTTCTCACACAACAATCCATATTTTTTCAGTTGTTCAACAGGTCTTACGCCATATCGTTTTTGAACGTCGTATACTTCGTCTCGGGTCTCTGCGCAGTGAATTTGTAAAGAAACATCGTATTTGTCTGAAAGTTCAAATGATTTCTGAAGGCTTTCGGGCCCGCATGTATATGTTCCATGAGGAGCAACAACGGGTTTTATCAGGTCATTTTTATCCCATTTTTTTATAAACCGTTCACATTGAGAAAACAATTCTTTATGAGTATACTCGGGAGTATCAAAATCAATCATTGCAAAGCCAAGAAAACCTCTCACTCCAGCTTTTTCTGTCACCTTTCCAATGGTGTCTTCAAAAAAGTACATGTCAAGATACGTTGTCGTTCCAGAACCAATCAGTTCTAGAAGGCCAAGCTGCGTACCGATTTCGATATATTTACTATTTAGCTTAGCTTCTGCAGGCCAGATTCTTTCTTCCAACCATTTCTTTAAAATCATGTCATCCCCATAACCTCTGAACAGAGTCATTGGGATGTGCGTATGGGTATTTATTAGACCCGGCAAAACCAATTTATTTTCTCCATCTATTTTATAATCTGCTTCAGAAGAAATAGGTTTTTCAGAAATTTGGACGATCTCTTGATCATCAATGTAAATATCGCCCCGCAGTTGTTCTCTTTTTTTGTTTTGGGTGAGAATAACAGCCTTTTTGATGAGAATACTCATGTAATCATCATTTTTTTTCTTCTGGTTCCATCCTTGTTGCTTCGTCCCACAGATTTCTAAAGTCGCTGTTTAGTTTTTCTACGATTTCTTTTTCCACGGTCCAAAATCCAACTTCATCTTTTTTTATTGGACCTGCAAGAATGAGCACTCTGTCATCGCCTATGATGATGTTTCCTTTTACCCCGGCGTGCTCCTTTACATCTATTCCAGCGAACATATTTTTGTCTTTATATTGATTTACAATTACTTTCGAACCCTTTGGCAGTTTTACATCATCTCCTAAGTATTCGGCCATGATGCGCGGGTTGGAGATTTCTGATAGATTCCAACCTTTTGCCTCTTTAGATGTAGGTTCAACTTTCGATGTTTTCTTCATTCCGACTTCGATTGCAAGAGCAACTACAACTACGCCTAGGGCAAACCCTATCACAAGTGAGATTATTTCCATGCTATTCCATCCTCGATGGGTATATTTGCTATCATAGATATATAGGTTTTGTATAGATAAATATGAGAGCAATCTTTATTTTAGGCATCGTTATATTGGCAAAGAAAAATGGCTAGGCTTCAACATTATGGATAAAAAAACAATCATAAATAAGATAAATGATCTAAAGAAAAAAAATAACGCAATTATTCTTGCGCATAACTACCAGACACCAGATATTCAAGATATAGCTGATTTTGTAGGCGATTCGTTAGATTTATCGTTAAAAGCCACAAAGACAGATGCGGAAAATATCATCTTTTGCGGCGTGGATTTCATGGCAGAATCGGCAAAAATTCTCAATCCAAAAAAAACAGTGATACATCCCGATAAAAATGCAAAATGTCCAATGGCCGATATGGTGGATGCCGAGAGTTTGGGCTGGATGATGAAAGATAATCCAGATGCAGAAGTTGTAGCTTATATTAATACGACTGCCGAGGTAAAAGCATTAGTTGATATCTGTTGTACATCAGCCAATGGCGTAAAAATTGTTAAAAGTACATCCTCTAAAAAAGTAATATTTGTTCCAGATGTAAACCTCGGACTTTACATTCAAAGATTTGTCCCTGAGAAAGAGATGATTCTCTGGCCAGGTATCTGTTCAACACATCATAATATAACCAAGGAAGAAATTTTAACGTTGAAAAAAGAGCATCCTAATGTCGAAGTATTAGTTCATCCCGAATGCAGATTGGAAGTAATTGATATAGCAGATAAAGCGTTTTCAACAAATGGAATGGTTAATTACGTAAAACAATCCAAAACAAGGGAGTTTATTATTGGTACAGAGAAAGATATGTGTTACAGATTGAAAAAAGAAAATCCTGACAAAACATTTTACCCTATCAAATCTGCTGTTTGCCCAAATATGAAAAAAATAACTTTAGAAAAAGTCTTAAATAGCTTGAAAACCTTAGAACCTAAGACGATCCTTCCTGATGATATAATGAAAAAGGCCAGGCTACCTCTTCAGAAAATGATGGATGTCGGACGGGGAGATTAATGAAAAAAGTTTACATGGATTATGCAGCTACTACGCCAGTTGATAAAGAAGTACTAGATGTCATGCTACCTTATTTTACCAAGGATTTTGGCAATGCATCTTCCATACATGAATGTGGAAGAAATGCATTTGATGCGGTGGAAGCCTCAAGGGAAAAAGTAGCAGATATATTGCATACAAGTGCGGATGAAGTCATATTTACAGCTGGCGGTACCGAGTCAGACAATCTTGCTGTCAAAGGAGTAGCGTATAATAACAAGGACAAAATAGGAACAAAAGGACCGCATATAATAACAAGTACGATTGAACACCCCGCAGTTCTTGAGACCTGCAAACATCTAGAGAAACAAGGATTCAAGGTCAAATATCTTCCTGTAGACAAATATGGATTAATAAAAATTGATGAGCTGGAACAATCTATTTCCAAAGACACTTTTTTAATAACAATTATGTATGCCAACAACGAGATAGGCACTGTAGAACCTGTTGCAGAAATAGGAAAGATAGCAAAAGAGCATGGTGCATTTTTCCATACAGATGCAGTTCAAGCAATAGGTAAAGAGCCTACGGACGTCAACAAATTAAACATAGATCTATTGTCTATTTCTTCTCACAAGATTTACGGGCCAAAAGGTGTTGGAGCCCTATACATCAGAAATGGAGTAAAAATACAGCCCATAATACATGGTGGCGGGCATGAGAAAGGACTGCGTAGCAGCACTTATAACACACCGGGAATCGTAGGTTTAGGCAAAGCTTGTGAACTGGCACAAAAGAGGATGGAAAAGGACGTAGCGAATCTTAAAACTCTTAGAGATAAATTAATAAACGGAGTTTTGAAAATGGAGGAGAGTTATCTTAACGGCCATCCTCAGAAAAGACTTGTAAACAATGCGCATTTCCGTTTTACTGCAATTGAAGGTGAATCACTGAATCTCATGCTTGATGACAAGGGAATAGCCGCTGCCACTGGTTCAGCATGCTCTTCAAAAAAACTGCAGGCATCTCATGTGTTGCTTGCCATTGGTTTAGATCCTGCTCAGGCCCATGGTTCACTTAGATTGACTCTGGGAAGAATTAGTACAACGGATGATGTTTCTTATGTTTTAGATGTACTGCCTGGGACAGTTGAGAGTTTGAGAAAGATGTCTCCTTTATGGAACAGATAGGAGGTTATTGTATGAGTGGTATGTATAGTGATAAGGTAATGGAGCATTTCCGAAATCCAAGAAATATGGGTGAAATAAAGGATGCAGATGGTGTTGGAACAGTGGGAAATCCAATCTGCGGAGACCTTATGACCATCTATATTAAAGTTAAAAACGACAAAATTACAGATGTAAAATTTAAAACATTTGGATGTGCGGCCGCCATTGCCACAAGTAGCATGATAACTGAACTTGCCAAGGGCAAAACGTTGGATGAAGCATCAAAGATAACACGTGATAATGTTGCAAATGAACTTGACGGGCTTCCACCAATAAAGATGCACTGCTCCAATCTAGCGGCAGATGCACTCCGTGAAGCCATAAAAGACTATAGAAAGAAAATGAAAAAGTGAGTTTATGGATTCGTATATCTATATCGATGGATGGAAGTCAGACATCAGATTCTCATCTGCTCATATAATACCTGACTATGAAAAATGTGGCAGGCTGCATGGACATACTTATGCAGTTCATGTAAAAATTGTTGGCAAGCCCGATGAAAAAGGCATAATCATGGATTTTGCTCTTTTGAAAGATATTTTTAAGAAAATAGTTAATGAATTGGATCATAGGATTCTAATTCCTGAAAAAAGCAGCCTTGTTACAATTAAGAAAGAAGAGAAAAGTATCAAAATGGTTACCCTTAAAAAACACTATGTTTTGCCCATGGAAGATTGTGTTTTGCTACCCATTGATTCAACGTCGGCAGAAAACCTTGCACATTACATACTGAACAAAGCCTTGGAAAAAATTACTGCATCTAAAAGGATTAAAAGTGTAGAGGTAGGTGTAGATGAAGGTCTTGGTCAGGGTGCGAGGGTAACAAAAATATTGAAAGGATAATGAGTTTGTATGGCGGGAAAGGCGGTTTGTCTCATATCAGGTGGTATTGATTCTTGCGTTGCCACCTATTTGGCTAAAAATGAAGGCTATGAGATCCATGCTTTGTCATTTAACTATGGCCAAAGACATATGAAAGAGCTGGCATCTGCCAGAGCCATTTCATCTGCTGTCCGCGCAAAGGAACACATCATTTTTGATATCGATCTTAAAAAGTTCGGTGGTTCGTCTTTGGTTGATAGATCCATTACTACCCCAGATCATCCACTGGAAGATATAGGCAAATCTATTCCAACAACATATGTTCCGGCTAGAAATACAGTTTTCTTATCTATTGCTTTGGCCTATGCTGAAACTCTCGACGCTGATGCCATATTCATCGGCGTCACTGCCACTGATTATGCAGGATATCCTGATTGTCGACCTCAATACATAGAGGCATTTCAGACAATGGCGGATCTTGCAACGAAAAGAGGAGTTGAGGGAAAATCTATCAAAATAAATACGCCGCTCTTGCATCTCTCAAAGGCCGACATCATAAAGAAGGGGTTAGAGCTCGGTGTTCCTTTTGAAAAAACTTGGTCTTGCTATAGCGGTGGAGAAAAGGCCTGTGGTAGATGTGATTCCTGTCTTCTGAGATTGAAGGGTTTTAAGGAAGCAGGCGCTAAAGATTATATAAAATATGAGTTTCTACCAGATTGGTATCTTAAATAATTCTATCACAATTGTTGTTTCTTTTTTGTTTTATAATAGTCATAAAGGTCTAGTGAGATTGGTATTGATACAAGTACAGCTATCAGTATTATTAAACATGTTACACAATCTGATTGAACGTTGTTTATGGTAACTTCTCTTCCGTTCCAAAAGTTTCCATCCTTGAGGTCATTGTAAAGTAGGGATATGGTTCCTATCCAAGGGAGTTCCATTCGTGCTTTTCCCGATATCCATTCTAGTTTTATAAGCTCAGTAGAGATGCCGCCCATCTGATCGCATTCTCTGTTTGTAACTGGGTTGTCCCCTTTCGTGATGAATCCAGAATGATCCCAATTTGGAGTGTATGGTCCACCACTACTTTCTATCCCTAATTCAGGTATTAATAATGATGTTTGGTTGTAAATACCATATTCTGTTATTGTATACGTTTTTTCATTTCCATTATATCCAACTTCGACCCAGCACATTGCTCTATGGATTATCTGTTCTCCAGCAGAGTTGCCGTATTTTCGATATATTACAACATCTCCATAGTTTCCGTACGTCTGTGGGCCATCTTTTCCCTGTGCTTTTGCGCTGAAATAGGTTACTATGTCACTTTTTTTGTTCACTTTTACCAATAATACCATATCTCCAGCATCTATTGTGCCCAATCTCCCAAAAGGTTCGTTTGCATGCATCATGCTTCCTGACTCTATGACGACCATTGGTGTTGCAAACCATCGACCTGTATAAGCCCACATTAAAGTCAATATTATCAAAACTGCGATTACGGCAACCACAACATCTCTGACCAGTGATATCTTTTTATTTTCACTACGCCAAAACCGCAAAAATAATTTTTTAAAATCTTTAAAGTTCATCTATTATCACATTCTTTTCCAGCGATGTTCTCCCTGTGAGAGATAATATTCCTTGTTGAGGCTCCGCAAATGGGGCAGGTCTTTATATTCTCTTCGAATTTTTTGCCGCATCCAGAGCATCGATAAATCCATTTAAACTTTTTTGTTATGCCTCGTTGTGATACGGCCTCGAATTTTATTTTTAATTCTTGTGCTACATTTTGTATGGAGTAATCATCCGTGAGGATAACTGCTTCGCTTTCGCCGTTTTTGTTTACATCTAATGCTAGTGCTAGTATCTCTTTATCTGTCTCTGATAATCTTTCTTTGTCACCTGTTTTTAGTGAGATGTTGTCTATTTTTTTAATTGATCCTTTTGTTGGATCGTGAATTGTTAATCCTTTTTCTATGAGAAATTGGAAGTTTTGGTAATCTCTACCTCCCGGTGAAAATTCTTTGGCGACACCTGGCGTTGTAACCATGTTCGCATCTAAATTAATTGGTTTTCCTGAGAGAATAACCGATGTGTCAAGAATGAACATTCGTTTTTTTGGTATGGAATTCATATTAAAGCAAGATAAATATCCTTGTCCTATTTTATTTTAACGTGTTTTCTGAAAAAAGAAAAAGTATTTTTAGTTATTGTGGTTGGCTACCTCCGCCAGGCGGCCAGCATTGATTCCAGTTATTTCCACCATTTAGTGTATAATATAATGCAGCTTCTTCATATTCAATAAAGCCACCTTTTTGTATAGGATCTTCATTTGGATTTGGTGGCCATAGGTTCCATTTGATGTAAAAGTCTTCAGCGCGTATCCCGGGCGATACTACTTTTAGCCCTAGTTCTCCAAACATAAAAGAGAAGTTTATATCCCCAATAGTAACGTTATTTGTGTCAAAGTGGAATTCCCTGTATTCAGTTTGATTGACTATTAGTAGTTTACATTTAATCTCTAGATAATCTGCATAGTCGAAGTTTATTTCTGAATTGAAGGCTATATCGCCTATTTCAAAGGATAATAGTTTTATGGTCAAATCATCAAATTCATTTTCGAATTTGATCGTTCTAAGGTTGTTCTCGTTCTGGAAAGTTATATTTAGTCTTTCCCATTGGTCTGTCGTATAATTAACTAACCTCGAATAAGTGATATGATTTGCAATGTGAAGACTGCCATTTATCTCTAGTTTACCGCTAGTAGTGTTTTTCTTTATCTTGAAATTATCTGCTTCAAAACCACCTAATGCTATGCGTCTACCTGTTATTTGTGTTGGGTCTTGGTTTTTTCTTATCGATGTGAATGTGATAAAATCTACTAGTTGAACGCCGTCCGTGTCCAGGTATAATCCTGTGATCTTGTTGTTTGAATCGTTATACCATTCCAATGTCATTTTTTTTGAGTAATCGCTAACAAGGTTGAATAGATCTACTGATATTGTCTTGTTTTCGTCTTCGATTGTACATAATGGTCCAAGATTATTCATACTATTTTTCAAGGTTATTGTTTTGTTTTTAGAATCGCATGTTATATTGAATTTTCCTGGCTTGAGACCTATGTTACCAATTGTTAAGGTTTTATCAGCCCATTTTAATTTGATAAGACCTAGATTTGTTGTCTGGGTTCCCTGGTTTTTGCTTATGTGTAGCCATTTAATATCTGACAGTTTTTGCCAACTAACATTTAGTTTAACTGGTTGTATCTGTATATTATCTATCGAGAATTCAACAGGGTTTTGTGGGTCGCTATAAGTTAGTTTACATAATGTTAACGATCCCGGGACACCACTTGTAATGTTGAAATAGCCGTTTGAGTTTGGTTGCTCGCGTTTCCAGTTAAGAGTGGCTGATCCTTGATTTAAGGTCATATCACCAAGTTCTAATTCTAGCTGACCATGAATAACTTTTAGGCTATGGTGGATAGGTGTATTAACACCAATGGCAACTTGGCCTTTTATTCCTGGTTGCCACTCTGTAATATCCATTGTTCCAGAGCCAGAGTATGTACCATTTATGTTCCAGCTACCATACAAGGTGACTATGTCTACATTCCAGTTAAAAGCCACACTAGCTGCAACGTAAAAGTGTTGGCTATTAAATTCTGAGTGAATTAGACCTCCACTATTTACGTTAAACGAGGGTATGCTGAAATCAATGGTTCTATCGTTTTGTGGACCAATTGCAAAATGTAAGTTTTCAAGATTTAATGTGCTTGTTGAATACTGTGTTGAAATATCGAATTTTGGTGAGGGTGAATTAAAATCAAACCAAACGATACCATTATTGATTAAATTTAGAGAATCTATCCCAAAATCAGTATCATATTGATTGTTAGAACTATCGAAAATCAAACTAAAGTTTTCTAATTTTAAAAACTGATTCATGGTTAAGCTATAATATTTAATAGATGGCTCTAGATCGATATTGAAATTCCCTACGGATTTTGCGTAACCAATGGCGCCTGACCAACGCTTGATGGATACTTCTATGTTAGATAGTGTTATCTGGTTGGTTCCTCCAAGTTGTAACTGATCACCTGTTAGATCAAGGTTGAAGCTCGAGGAACTTGCAAAGAAGATATTACCAGCAGTTATGGTAAACTCTGGGGCACTGAAATCTAAATTACCGAAAGTGAGCGCATGAGTGGCATCAAAACTAAGAAAAGTAGACTGATCCCATTCTAATTTCATATGACCATCAGTACTAAAACTTAAGTCCGTACTCAAAGATGCAGTCGACTTTTTACCAGATACGTGTAAGAAAATTGCTCTTCCAGTGTCAATCTCTATTATTCCTTGTTCTCCAAATCCATTAAAATCAATGGTAAGACCATCCCCAGAACCTCCCGTATAATTACCATTAACCAATAAATTAAGATCATTTTGAGCATAATAGAAATCAAAATCTATTGTTGTCACACTTTTGCGTACTGCAAGATATCCATCGATAAAACTCCACTCAATTTCCACTTCTAGGTCATTTTGCAGGGTTCCATGGAATTCAATGGTTTGATCTTGTTGTGTCAGATCCTTGATTTCAGCATTAAGATTTAGACCAGTTGTATTGCTGCTTAACTTGATAGAATGTGGTGATGATAAAAGTTGCCAATCAATTCTTGTCTGTTGTAAAGAAGGATGAATCATATAGAGATTTATACTTGGTTCTTTAAGATCATTTTTTATGCCGACTTTGAATTCATCGCTCCCACCTTTTGTAACTGAGATATATCCATCCTCCAATTTTGGTAGGATATCAAGTGTTAGGCTTGATGGTATATTTTCTAGATAGAAATAATTTGATTTGTATTCGCCCCATGAGTCCTCGCTTTCTGCGAATAACACTAGATTCTCTAGCGGGTTATCAATATTGAATGATAAAGTACAGACCCCATTTGTTTTTTTAGTATATTCAACATGGGAAATAAAGTTTTGAATCGGATCAATTATTAATCCAAGTGTTGCTCTTCGTCCATTTGTCTTTCTTGAAATAGTCAATGTTAAACTTGTGTCGCCAGTTTGTTCCTGTCCATTAAAACCAATATCTTGGAATCTTTTGGATTTAATAGTTGAATCGACAAATTGATTGAAGGATAAATTTAGTTCTGTCTGAGTATAGAAATCAGCGAGTGGATTGTTACTATTTTCAAATGAAATGACCAATGAAAAATTGCCAACATCTATATTTTCAACCTTTACTTCTTGTTCAGGGTAAAAATCAGTTGGGTCAACAGAATTTCCATTGATTGTTTGTTGAATTGCTTGTACTTGTGTGGATTGTTCTGATTCGCTTTGCATCCCAGTATTTTCAATTGGCGCTGGATTAGGTTCATAATTGTTGTAGGTCTGTGTTTGTTGAGCCGGATATGCCTGTGTATTACCAGTATAGATCGTTACCTCGTTCACATTTTGGTTGTGCTCGTTAAATTCTTCATTCTGATTGTTTTCTCCTTCCTGGTTGTTTTGTGAGTTTCCATTTAACCCCAAACGCTCTAAAAGATAGGGTCTGATGCTGTGTGATATAGTAAATTCACTAGTTTTTTCTTCTCCCGCCTGCGACGTGTATCCTATTTGTATTATTGGTTCATCAATACCTAGAATTGATGTTATAATCGACCCAAAGGTGAATTGCAATAATATCGTGAAATTATCGCTTTCGTTAATACCTTCATATCCTTGTGGTCTAGGTATGATATACGCAGAGAAATTTGATTTCCACGAGAAGCTATACCTTCCTGTAAAATCGGAATAGGTTTTTTCAAGGGTAAAAAATGAGATATCTGTAACTTGGATATCATAATCGCCGTCGTTATCTACATCTATTTGTGGAAGGCTGTAACCATTGGGAACAGGGGTTGTAATTTTGTTCCCATTGTGTATTGTCACTATTTGTACATCCAATAATTGGAAAAGATACATATTCTTCAGTTTATCAATAAATGCTAAGATATCCTGAACATATGGGTTTGAAGTGGCAAGAAAATCGTCGTATGTTGATAATTTACAACCTATGTCAGCATGAAGAACGTCAAGTCTTTTATTTCCAGCGCTATCTTTAATTTCTAATTGTACAAGATAGGGAATCGATTCATTATAGGTGTGGTATACTTTTTTTCCGTATCCAACTGTTCCATCTCCAAAATACCATGTGTAACTTGTGATGGGTAGATTAGGATCTGTGCTTGTAGATTGCGATGCATCAAAAAGAATGGGCTTACCAACGACTCCATAGTAACAACATCCACCGTGGGGCTGTAAGTGGTTACTATCAATATCGGTATCGATAGTAACAGATGCCATATCAATGTAGGTTTTTCCATCATTTTTCGTAACTTTAAATGTAGCAAGATATCTACCTGGCTTGGAATAGGCATGTGTTGTTACACCACTATATGTTGAGCTCCAATCATAGATTTCATCTCCATCAAAATCCCAGCTGTATGTAGCTCCATTAAATAATAGATATGAGCTTGACCCAGAAAACTGAATTGCTTGTCCAACAGAACCAGAATACGGCCCATGGGCGTTTGCCGGGTATAAAAAGGCTTGTTGCTGCCCAGGGATAACTTGTTCTCCAGGTTGCACAACAATACCGCCGCTATTAGGTACGTTATTGATTACAGCATTTTTTTCATTTTGTTTTGTTATCGTAACTTTATTTTCTTCTAAAGTTGGTGTACTTTTTTCTTGGATTGTTGGTATGACTTTATATGTTTCAGGTGAGATGACATTGTCATTTTTGATTGATGTGGGGTTTATTTTTTCTATTGTTTTTTGCGGATTTTTGTTTATATTTGTAGATACTGTTAAAGCACTTGTTACAATGCTAAAGTTCGTTAGGATCAATAAACAGCCTATAAAAATTACAATTGCTGATTTTTTATTCATAATATCTTCTACTCCCTACTCGTATAGCAATCTATTACCGTTGCATATATAAGAGTTTCTTTCTTCTACAATTTATATATTATGTAGCTTATAATATATAATACTTCTTAATTTTTTCCATATTTTTCAAAAATTGGCTAAATTATCCTATTTTGTATTTCGTTTAATTTAACGGTTTCTTGCTCTCCGGTTTTCATGTCTCTGATTGTAACAGAGCCTTGTTCTAGCTCTCTTGGCCCCACTATTATGGCTTTTCCAGCGTTTATCGAGCTTGCATATTTTAGTGATTTGCCTATTCCCCTCCTTAATAGATCGATGTCTGTCGAAATTCCTTGCTCTCTCAGATTTTGTGCTATTTCTATTGATTTGTCAATTGTCCCTTCATTTACCGGTATAACATATACTTTTATTTTAGTTGATGGAAATGGATATTTTTCTGTTTCTAACGCTAAAATAGTTCGGTCAAAACCTATTGCAAAACCTGCGGTCGGTGTTTCTTTACCACCAAATAAAGACACAAGTTCGTATGCCCCTCCACCACATAGCTGTTTTTCCGCTCCTAGCAATGGCGCATCTATTTCAAAAACAATGCCTTTGTAGTAGTCAAGACCTCTCACTATACTCATCTTTATTTGATAGTTTTTAATGTTGAATGATTTCTCCAATAAATTCAATATTTTTTCTAGATAAGCCAATTCCTTTTTAGCCGATTCGTCTTTTTCAATAATCTTTGCAATCTTTTTAATGTCTGATGAATGAAGAATCTCCAAAAATTCGTTTGCAACTTTTTTTTCGACTCCAAAATCCTGTAAAAGAGTTAAAACTTCATCAAATTGTGATTTGTCGATGAGCGGTATCAGTTGTTTTTGTTTGTCTTTTGATATTTTGAGAGTTTCAAAGAGGGCCGATAGAATATTTAGATTTCCGATGTTTAATTTTACATCTTTTAAGCCAACGTTTTTTAATAGAGCGTAAGCCATTGCAATGAGTTCAGCATATGCCTCTGGCGTATCGGCTCCTATTATTTCGCATCCTGCCTGCATGAATTCTCTGTATCTTCCTTTTTGCGGTCTATCGTATCTGAAGCAATTTCCAAAGTAAAACAGCTTTAGAGGTTTTGTTTCCATCTGAAGTTTATCTACGTAGAAGCGTATTACGGGTGCGGTGAGCTCTGGTCTTAAGGCAAGATCTCTTCCGCCTTTGTCTTTAAAGGAATAGATTTCTTCAATAATTCCTTCGCCAGATTTAGCGGTAAAAAGTTCTAGAGTTTCAAACATTGGTGTTTGTATTTCCTTGTATCCAAATGTTTGGAATGTGGTTCTCAAGGAATCCTCTAGATATCTGCGTTTTTGCATTTTTTCTGTAGTAAAGTCTCTAGTTCCTCTTGGTATTTGATACATGTTTTGATTGTATGAAAACTATGTTTAATTAGGTTTCTGTAGTAGTTTAAACAATAGAAAATGAATTTTATCACTCATTCTAGATAAATTTATATACTAAGCTATATAACTATACCATTAGCAATATTGTTGCGTCGTCGGTAACAATATAAATTAAATCTTTGTTATAAACAGACGAAGGAAGGTGACAAAAGAGATGAGAAAATCCTTGACAATATTGATATCAGGCATCATGATCGCTGCTACATTAGGGATAACTGCAGTTGCTCTTACCCCGACAAGTCAAGAGTATGTTTTCACCGTTTATTACGGAGATGAAATAAATCTTACTCTAGGCGCCAAAGTCGAAATAAAACAAATAGGTGGACCTTTCCAAAACACAGTAACTGACGGTGCTGATGGTTCAGAGGATGGTATAATTCATGTTGCAGGCGTTAATCCAGGTCGCTACAGTATAGAAGTATATAAACCACATGACACACTTGGTAAAAAAATTGGTATAACACTATGGGGTTCAGCAGTTACCAACCAATTAAAAATAAATAGCGGAGAAACAATAAGTCTTAATCTCTATCTAGTTGGTGGTACGTTCGTACATCCAGGTGCAGCGCCACAACCACAACCAGGGCAACAACAGCAAATGCCGCTTAAACAGCAAGTATTACTTAGCAAGTAGAACAAAAAAATTAAAACTTTTTTTTATTTTTTTATCTTTTTTCTTTTATTGCTCGAGTGTTGCATGTCTTCTTCGCATAGATTCCTCTGTCTCATTTTTGCTTTCAAGTAGATCAGCAATAATGCCGTCCAAAAGAATCCACACGCTTGCTTCAAAAAGAGTGCCCAAGGGAGCATATCGTTTTCTTTCAAGATCGCTACAGCTTGCTGATAGATATAATGTTACATCTGCGTATTTTGCTATTTCTGATTTACTTTTTCCAGTAATTGATATTACTTTTGCACCTAGATTGTGGGCAATATCTGCAGTCATGACGGCCGGAATAGTTTCGCCTGATCCTGAGATGATTACTACTGAATCTCCTTTCTTTACGGGAGCAGTTATGGTTTCACCAATAACAAATGTTTGAAAACCTAGGTGCATAAGTCTGATGGCAAATGCTTTTGCAACTAGTCCGGATCTGCCTGCACCATAGACGAATATGCGGTTAGATTTTAAAAATAATTTTTTTATATTGTTGATATCGCTCTGTGGCACCAGGCTCAAGATATCTTTTACTTTATGTTGTATATAATCTATCGATTTCTTGAAAACCTCTTCTTTTGTCATAGAATCTCCGAGAGATCCTTGTAGTTAGCTGTCTCTTTTCCGGTTCTCTTCATAATGCCCTTTTCTACTTGGAGTCGTATGTAGACAGCGTCGTGCTCGAGGAGCGGTGATTCCGAGATTAACGTAACATTATAGTTGTTATCTAAAATGATTTCGACCAATGGCGCAAGAGGCATGTCTCCTTTTTTAATTGGTAGATGATAGTATTCACTTCCATTCTCATAAAGTACTCCTGTTATATGTATCAGATAATTTTTTAATCTCAGTTGTTTGAGTTTTTTAAAGATTGCTTCAAAATCTTCTCGTTCTTTCAGACAACCGTTACCTCTGGCGTGTATGTGGCCTAAGTCTATAACAGGTATTATTCCTTTTACGCTTTTACAGACCTCTACGATCTCATCGATACTTCCAAACACCTTTTGTTTGCCCATCGTTTCTAGACCTATCTTTGTCTTGATTTTTTCTTTAATAAAGATTTTTTGCAGTTTTTTTGTGTTTTTGATGACTTTTTTCATTGTTTTCTTCTGGCTTTCCTTTCCATAGTACCCAGGATGAATTATCACTGTTTTTGCTCCCATCTTGTCTGCAAGTCGAGCTGAAAACAATATTTTTTCAAAACTTAGATCTGTTTCATCGTCGCCAGCTAGATTGATATAGTAAGGTGCATGCACATGCAACTCTACGTCGTTATCCTTTGAATAATCCTTCATAAATTGTGCTTCTTCGTCGGTCATGACATATAGTCCACGGACGAATTGCACTTCCATGGCATTCAAATCAAGAACTTGTTTTGTATAAACGAGTCCGTCTTTATTGGTACGGCCTTTACATGACAGGGGTATGCCTGCTTGTCCAATTCTTATCATAAATATTATCTCCCGAAATTAAGCCTATATATTTTCCTCATCATCTATAATAAATTTTTTGTTTTTTATAAGAAGATAGTTTACGCCAATTCCTCTAAACGGCTCATGATGTTCCATATGAGGGTTCTGCCGTGTAGGGGTATATTTGGGTCGTTTGCCAATTCATCAAGGCGTGCCGTTGCAGTTGCAACCCGTACATCAAGAGGATTCGCTTCATTAAGTAAAATACGTTTGACATCTTCCGCTCCCCGTCTGATGTTTCGCGGGATGGAGTTGTCTTCATTAAGCATGTTTAATCCATCACATACTTGTGAGATTTTGTCCTCCTTCGGCATAGCTACATCACCTTTTTAATCAGCCATGTAACACAATAGGGGATAAAAATATTTGGTAGGTCAATATTATTCGATATACTTGGCGTTTAAAATCTCTAGTATTTCAGATGCGATGCCCTTTCCAATGCCTGCAACTTCTCGCAGTTCTTCATCCGATGCATTTACAATATCTTTTATGCTGCCGAAGCGCTCCAGAAGTCGTTTTGCAAGAACAGCTGATACATTGGGTAGTCCTTCTACTATGAACTGCTGCTTTTCCCTTAAAGACATGGGAGTTTTTTCTCCACGAACCGCTATAGGCCTTTTTTCGTCTCTCTGTTCTCTTTTGGCCATTATGTAAAGGAGATCTGCAGTTTCCAACGGGTTTTTGGTTGTGATTATGGGAACACCGAAATCTACGGTGATTGATACAATGCTTCCGAATATGGCGTTATGACTTATGTTGCGTTTTGTTAATAACCCGTCTCCCTCTATTATTAGGATTGGTCTTGGGTAGGCATCTCTTAGTCTTGATATCTGGTCAAACAATTTGCCATCTATAAGGGACTGGAGGAAATCATCTACGGTCTTTCGTTCAACTCCGATGCGAGTCGATAAAACGTAATCTCCCGTGTTTAGTTGTTGAGGTTCCACAAATGCATCTTTTATAGTGAGGTTTCTTACCACGGGTGAGCGGTATTCTCTGTGGTCTGCAATTATTTTTACCTGTTTTTCTTTCTCTTTCTGGTAGTCTGTAAGTGTTGTTTGACTTTGTTTCTCTTCCATTTTTTCTTTGTAAAATGAACCGGCGTCTTCGAATTGTTTACCCAGCTTGGATCTTAGTAGTTCGAGTTCACTTCTCATGCGTTTTTCTTTTCTTTTGGCTGCCCAATAATACGCTTCATCCTGCGTGTCTTTTGTTATGAGTATTATGACATTTCCGGGCATCTTTCGTCCTGTTCTTCCCCGTCTTTGAATGGCTCTTATTTCCGAGGGTACTGGTTCATAGAATACGACTAAATCTGTGGAAGGTATGTCCAAACCCTCTTCAGCCACAGAAGTTGCTATTAGTACGTTGTATGCGCCTTCTTTGAACTTTTTTATGATATCTGCTTGCTCCTTTTGTGTGAGTCCTTTGTCATCATCTCTTCCTGCTTGACCTACGAATCTTACAGGTATTGCTTTTTCCACGTTTTCCAGTTGTTTCACAACGTAAGATGATGTGTCTCGATAGTGTGTAAATATAATGATTTTTGAATCCGGTTTTGTATTTAACTGCTGTTGGACGATTTTTACGATTTCCTGTAATTTTGGATGCTCGACGTTTAGGGATTTGACGTAGGCAACTGCTTCTACTATGTTGCTATCAGACATGATTTCTCTTGAAGCTTTGCTACTCTCTTTTGAAACTGCCTCTTTTCCCATTCTTTGGAAGTAGTTTCTTAAAGCATTTACTCCCTGCGTTTGCAGTAGTTCTATGGCATAGTGTATTTTCATCGCTACGCTTTGGGTGGATGCTGCCTTGAAAAGTATCTTTGGCGGTTTCACCTGCGACCTTATTTCTTCTTGTATTTTCTTTTGTGCGTCTAAAAGTTTTGTGCGGTTTATCAAGGACACAGACGAAGACTCTACTGCACCTATTTCTTTCAATAGTTTCAAGCGTTCTGATAGAGCTTTTCTTAGTAGTTGTATTGTGTAAGAAAAATCCTTTGGTAGCGGTATTTCTCTCCACGTTATATTGAGATCATGCACATAAGGTCTAACATCTGGGTCGTATTTTGTGCGTATTTCTATGTTTGTGATGTCTAGGTTTTTGCATACTTCCAGTATCGTTGTGATATCGTTTCCTGGAGACGCCGTCATGCCTAAAACAAGTCTATCGTTTTCTCTTTGTTTTTTATGCATCTCTGAAACAAATACGTAGGAGTATTGCCCTACGGCGTGATGAGATTCATCAAATATTATGAATGAGACATCTTTTAGGCTTATTTTTTTAGATAAAAGATCATTTTCTATAACTTGGGGAGTAGAAACAATAATTCTGCTTTTATCCCACATCTCTGTTCTTTTTGCCGGTGATATCTCTCCAGTAAATACGGATATAGATTCTGCATCGACGGTTAGGTATTGCCTGAGGAATTGTGCATGCTGCAGTACCAATGGTTTAGTTGGTGCCAAGAAGAGTATTTTGTTGTTTTCCTTTTGCAGTTGTTTTTCTATTAAAAGGAGCGCTATGACGGTTTTTCCCATTCCTGTTGGTAGAACAACTAGTGTGTTAGCTTTGGCTGCTGAGTTGGCTATGTTGACTTGATATTCACGTCTTTCGACGCTTTCTGGTTTTATGAATTCTTGAGTTATGTACACGAAAAGTGGAATACTATGAGGGTTTTAGTATCTTTGTGGCATCATTGAAACTATTCTATGGCTTTGTCTCAAATTATAAATAATGTTTTTGTATTTCTATTTGCATGGATGGGATGCAAAATGGTGAGAATTTATAATTGGAAAAAACACAACAA
>Ga0315279_10000880_pt1 | contig 53861 bp, 42 predicted proteins | sample YL17G06_20_MG_FD_203694 | JGI IMG/M metagenome (GOLD analysis project Ga0315279, IMG submission 203694) | Sediment microbial communities from Yellowstone Lake, YNP, Wyoming, USA - YL17G06_20 | ecosystem: Environmental > Aquatic > Freshwater > Lake > Sediment | place: USA: Wyoming | collected... | reverse complement strand
ACCAGCCCGGTGAAACCCGAAAGCTCTGCCTCTTGCTTCGACTGGAACGGATTCTGCCAGCATGGCATCCCGGACGGGCCCACGAATCCCCCGGCCAAACCAGGCCAGGACACGCCCAACCAGGATTAGGGGTAATCCATAGGCGAACGCAAAAAGGGCCTTCGACACTCCGGTTAACAGGTAACCGCCCACTGCAATGGCTTTCCGGTGACCGAACCGATCCGCGAGCCAGCCAGCCCCGATCTTCATGAAGCTGGAAACCGCATCCGCCACGCCCTCAATCAGGCCCAAGGCGGCCGCGGACATCCCAAGCACCGCCAGGAACCCCGGCAAGATAGCCGTCGCCATTTCGTGTCCAGCGTCGGAGAGCAGGCTCGCGAGCCCCATGCCGACCACATTGCGATTGAGCCAGACGGGTTCTGACTGGATCCAGGATTGCTTGGCTACCTGCAAGCCTTCATTCAATGCTGCGCCTCCGTCGACGGACGAGCATTTTTCCGAATTCGGAGGAGGATAAGCAGCGTGCTCTCTTTCGGGAAGAATTGGCGTTCGGATTCTCCCGCGAACTGTCGCCGCCGAATTTCTTTTTCAACGAGGTGAGGTCCCACCTCGAAATGGGCCAAGAGGATCTCCTCAGAACTTGCCCGAACCCCTCGGCCCGAGGAATCGAGGAGGCGCAGTGCAACCTCAAAGGCTCGCTCCTGTTGCACACGGTTCCCTTGGGCAAGGACCGCCCGAGTAGCGTTCAGGCGAACTGCCTCCACGGAGTCGTCGAGCAGGTCTTCAATCAGGTGGATCTCGTCGCTGCGCGCGTAATCAGCAAGGATTTCGAGGATGCGAGCCCGGCGCCGCTGGCTCATTCCGGTTTCGCGGCCGTCCCGAATATGTTTCTCACGTAGCGAGTCCACAAGGGCAGGGAAGGCCATGCGACCGCAGGCGCGAATGGCGCGGCTGGCAGGTTCCGCGACGAAGTCATCCTCGAGCCAGGACACCAGGTAAGGAATGGCGCGCAGGTCTTTTGACTTCTCAAAGGCTTCTGCAACTCCAATCAGCGGCTTTCCTTGCAGAAGCTTGAGGAGGGCTTCTCGGGCACGGGGCTTCGGAAAGTCCGCCAAGGCAAGAGCGGCGCGACTGGCTACAGTCTCTTCGGCCAAGCGGACGACCGGATCGGGAATATCGTTGAGCTGTTGGCCGGCTACCCTGATCAAAGCGCCAAGGGCTTCAGGTCCTTTCACAATGCTCAGGCCCTCGACGGCCAACAATCTTGCCTCGGGCAAGCTCGAAGGCTTGGAAGAAAGGAGGAATTCCGCCAGTGCGCGCACCGCGTGTTCGCCCTTCACGAGCAGAGCTAGCAGCGCCTCGTTGCTTCGACCGGGGTCCTGCAGTTGGCTGACGAGGGCTTCGGTTTCTCTTTCAAAAGCCATTATCAGGCGTCTCCCTGCCAGGAAATCATGCCTCGCATCGAACTGCCTGTGTGCCGGGAGATCTAACCGTGCCCGCGTGGGTTCGGTCCTGTTGCCTAGACCTCAAATTCGATTCAACCGCCCACACCCAGCGCAGGGCATAGGGCTTAAGTCGGCCAGAAACACTCCAGGAAACATTAGCATGCCGATTGATCCCCCCAAGGCAAATCCGAATTGCCCCGCGATCGGTGCTCCTGGTTTCAATCCAGTCCGCCAGCTTCACACGGGCAAAAGGGAAGTACAGACTCTCGAACCCGTATTCGGACCAGCGATTACGACACTGGTCGGTCAGAGCGACAATCGCTCTTGAAGTCAACAAGAGCAAGAGATTAGACCATTCGGCCCCTTTGCGCCCCCCGAACACCATCCGGGGCTGATAGAACATTTCCAGCACTTCCCCGAGCTCCGGATGCTGTTCAATGAGGCGGGCGAACTTAGGGGGTAGCCCGGCTAGTTTGACGTGTTGTTCAGGGCGTCCGCGCTGTACACCGGTTTGGACTTCGCCCTCGAGCCAGCCTATGAGGACTTTGGCAAGGTCTTGATATTTCTCCTCGGCACGCGATGGAAAACGGACTTCAATCGGTGCGTCATCGTCGGTTCCTGGATAGACAGAGAACCAGCAATTCAAGAGGAACTCGGCACGCCCGAAACCGACAAAGTCCTCCTGGCGCAGTTGAAACAGCGAAACAGCGTCTGACTTATGGTCAAGGGAAAGCAGTGCTAGCGAATCACGGAAGACAAGCCACAACCGAGGAGGGGTCCAGCGTGACATGAGGAAATGGCCATCTTGCACAGCAGGTGAGAAGAAGGCTAAAACCGGATCACCCTCTCTCTGGGTCAAATCCCTGAATGCACTCTGGAATTCGAGTGGCGCATCTTCCAAACTCCGGATTCGGAACGCGAAGCGATATTCCCACGTATTGCTTAACTCGTTCATTCTCTCATCTCGCCTTGGCTCTTCTCGACCAGCATCGCCTCTACCTTGAGGCGCATGCGCTCGAGAATGGAGAGCAGTTCATCCACACGGGGATCAAGATAGGCCCGCAGATCGTCCGGCACAGAACCGAATGCCTTCAGAGAGTCGCTCTTCGACTCGCAGAGTGTTTCCCAGATGTGGGTCAAATAGGCATTGAGCCATCTCGGGAGGTCCACCTCCCGCTTTTGAAGACCGAGGTTCGCTTGAAGCTCGTCGAGGACCCTCAGAAACTCCGACAGCGCCAATTGAATCTCCTGCTTGGTCTCGTCGGGAAGCTGCCTCACGTACTCGTAATAAATCCCTTGGAAGCCCTCTAGACCCCGCTCTACCGTTCGGCAGTTTTCCTCGACGACCCTCAAGTACGCCGAAAGAGCATTCCGATGGGCATCCGAAAGAAGAAGCCGTACTGGGTTTGTGGGATCCTGGCCCAGTGTCATTGCCTTTCGCTCCGTTGCTCCCGCCATGTCAGCCCTCCGTGCAGTGCTGGCGCGCTCCGGCCCCATCAGCGCTCAGTAGTCACGTCAGCAAGCGGTTTCCCCAAAGCTCAGCTAATCTCATTCAGTAACCACGAGAGTTGGAAGACCTGCTTTATGACGTAGGAACCGAGAGCGCTGACATTGTTCGTTCCCCTTCGGAGTAACGCCCGAGGGCGGGATGCCTCATTTCACCACCAGCACGGAACAAGGAGAACTCCTTGTCAGGTTCTGCGAGGTCCCGCCCCAAATCCGCTCAAACACGCGGCTATGACCCATGAACCCGATGACGAGTAAGTCGAAATGGCCCCCGCGAGCGAAGCGGATGATGGTCTCAACTTCATGGCCAGGGAGGACAGCGCACCTCAGGTCTACTCCCTGTTCTCGGGCCCGCATAATCGCCTCGCCTGTAACACGGCCAAAGAACTTGTCCGCCTCTTCTTGCTCTTCCATCACTTCACCAACAGTCTCGGCGAAGTGACTGGGCCGCTCCTTGACAGAGATGGAATGAAGCTCGGCGCCAAACTTCTTGGCCATGACGATGGCTGCGGCGAGCGCTTTCTTGCCGCCGTCCGAACCATCGTTGGCAACCAGCATCTTCGTAAACACGGTTCATGCCTCGCTTTCCATGCTTTGTACGGTTGGAACGGCTGCCACGATCTCCAATTCCCTTTCGGATTCCATATCGGGCCGATAGAAACGTTCGGCAATGACCGTGGGCAACACAGCGCTCAAAATGACCACGGTAACCAGGACCGTGTATTGCGACTGGTCGATGTAGCCGTGCGTCAGCCCGAACAGCGCGGAGATGGTCCCGAAAGTCAGCCCGGTGGCCATGAGCAGCGTGGTGTACATGCCGTGCCGCCTGCCAAAACCGAACCAGAGGGTGAACGGCAGCACACCGCCCATCTTGGTCAGCATCTTGAGGCTGAAGAACGCGGCGATAAGCGCCACGCCGGCAAGCAGGGCTTTGAAGGAAACGAATGAGCCTGCCTTCAGAAAGTAGAAGGGCGTCAAAATGGAAAAGGCGATAGCCCGCATCCGGTGCATCAAGACTCTGTTGTGAAGGAACTGGCGTGCCAGGACTAGCCCGATGAGGTAGGCCGGCAGCACCGCCTCGCTGCGGGCCAGGGTGGCCAGCCCGCCCAGGATGAACAAAATGAAGAGCACGAGCTTGATCTCCGGCTCACTCACCCGGTTTCCAACCTTTACGAAGTACCAGGCGGTGAACCGCGGCATCACCCATAGAACAAGCGCCATCGCACACACGAAGAGGAGTAGCCAGCGGTTGTAGTTGGCGAAAATCAGTCCCAACGCCACGACAGTGCCAAGGTCGGTAACGAAGCAAGCCGCCAAAATCACTTTTCCAAGTTCCGTTTCGTTCAACCCCGACTCAATCATCACTGCATAGACCACCGCCACCGAGGTGGTTGAAAGCGCGATGCCCGCGATTTCGGCGGCGTGGAGATTCCACTTGAAGAGCCAGAAGGCGGCGGCGAAGGCGCCGACGGCTGGTGCGAGAAAGGAGAAGAAACCGATCAGCAGGCTTTCCTTTAGGTTGGCGCGGAGCACATCGGGATCGATTTCGGCGCCCGCGAGGAAAGTGAGCAGGACGCTGCCCACTCCTGCCAGAAAACTCACCCAGTCGTTGGCGGTGAGATGGAGGAAGTTGCCGGCCAGCACGCCAACCCCGATTTCCAGCAGGGCCACGGAGATGCCCAGCCGAACGGAGAGCATCGTAGCGACGAGAGCCAGCCCAACCCACAGCGAGGCGATTAGCCAGGCATTCACCTAGACCTCCGGTTGCAGGGCGGGCAGGGGAAATAAAAAAACTCCTGCCACGACCCGAAGTCGCAATAGGAGTTATCAGTCCCAATAAACTGGGACGGTTCGCTAGGCGAACTCCATCACCTAAATATTCTATACCACATGATGCGCAACGTCTGCAAGTGGTCTGCAAGCGGTATTCGCGCGCTCGCCAAGGGGCGCAAGATCGCTCCCCCACTACTCGTAGTTCCAAAGACCCCTGTCGTTTCTCAACCAGGATGTCGCGGACGCCTGGAACGGACCCGAAAACCTATTTTTTCCAGCGCGCGTACGCTTCCCGTCCTGCGTACTTTGCACTGAGTCCCAGTTCCTTCTCGATTTCGAGAAGGCGGTTGTACTTTGCGATCCGCTCGCCGCGGCACGCAGACCCTGATTTGATCTGCCCTGTACCCGCAGCGACCGTGAGATCCGCGATCGTGGTGTCGTCGGTCTCTCCGGAGCGGTGCGAGACCACCGCGGTGTAGCCGTTCCGACGCGCCAATTCAATGCATTGGAGAGTCTCCGTGACGGTTCCGATCTGGTTCAGCTTGATCAGGATGGAGTTGGCGATTCTCTCGCGAATACCCTTCTCGAAGATCGAAGTGTTTGTGACGAAGATATCATCCCCGACGAGTTGAATCTTCTGGCCTAGCAGTGCAGTCGCTTCCTTCCAACCTTCCCAATCGTCTTCTGCCAGGCCGTCTTCCAGAGAGTAGATCTCAGGGTAGCGTTTGACCCAGTCCACCCAAAGCGCAACCATGGCGCCCGGAGTCCTCTTCGAATTATCCGACTTCTTGAAGACGTATGAACCCCCCTCAAAGAACTCACTGGCAGCAGGGTCGAGGTTGATTGCAACATCGTCTCCGGGCTTGTACCCCGCCTTTTGAATGGCAACCGACAGGAGTTCCATGGGCTCCTCATTGGATCGCAATCGCGGAGCGAAACCGCCCTCGTCACCCACACTCGTCTCATAGCCCTTCTTATGCAAGATGTCCTTCAATGCCTGAAACGTTTCCGAAGCTGCCCGCAACGCTTCTGCGAAGCTTGGCGCGCCGACGGGTGCAATCATGAACTCCTGAAAGTCCACGTTGTTATCGGCGTGCCGGCCCCCATTCAGCACATTGAGCATCGGGACTGGGAGAACATACGTGTCCTTATCGGAAAGGTATCGATAGAGCGGGATTCCCCTTTCAGCGGCTGCGGCTCTTGCAGTGGCAATCGAGACTCCAAGGATAGCATTCGCACCCAGTCTTCCCTTGTCGGGGGTTCCGTCGAGAGCGACGAGTTTCGCGTCCAGCGCAGCCTGATCAGTATCCATGCCGACGACTGCTTTTTGGATTTCTCCCAGCACGTTCGAAACAGCTCGCCGAACACCTTTGCCGCCGTAACGCGACTTGTCTCCGTCACGCAGCTCCACCGCCTCGCGCTTTCCGGTTGAAGCCCCCGAAGGCACTTTCGCGACTCCGGAAGCGCCACTTTCCAGACGAACAGTGACCTGAATTGTAGGGTTTCCTCTTGAATCCAGGATTTCCAGTGCGTCCAACTTCCTGATTTTCGACATGAGATCACCTCCTGTGATTAAGCGTTGAAGAATCGGGAATGACTTCGGCACGTGAGATCGTGCTGAGCCCGTTCCGCACGCCAGCGGATATAGGCAGAGCCTGAATCCTGGAAATGGCGGTTTCGACGGCGTAAGGATAGAAACTCAATGTCTCCGCGGAACGCGATAACCGAGATTTCTGCGGGAGGCAAAAGTGTCTCCTGCCTGCAAATCCTTGGTAGGAGTTATCAGTCCCGATAACCGGAGACGGTTGGCTAGGCGAACTCCATCGCCTTTATGTTGTTATTATACCCAAACTGACAGCATACGTCGAGATGGGGCACGCTGCACCAGTCGAGTGACTTCTTGAGGCCCTGTAGGTTTGCCGACTGAAAAACGCGTGCGGCCTCAGGTACAGTTAGCCCAAAGCGGCGCGGACCGAAGACCAATCGCGTCCGCTTGCTCGCGCACGGACCTCGTAGCCACGCTTGATTCGCTTTCCGCAGAGCGGGACCAACCGTGGGTTCGTCTTATTTCTTAACCAGCTTCTTTTCGAGTTCGCGTGCCTGGGCGTTCAGCTCGCTCAACTGGCGGAGGTCATCGTCGGCGAGGGATATGGCGTTTTGGATGCGGGTCAGCGTCGCGCCACTGAAAACGTTGGAGTTTGGGTCGCGGCCCGAATCCAGCATGCCGCTCATGGCGCGGAATTCACTGGTGATGTCACGGTACCGGCGGATGATTGAAGTCAAATAAGCATCACGGCGGCGATCCAGATCTTGCAGGCTGGCCACGACGCGGCCGAATCCAGCGGTGCGGGCGGCGCCCTCGCTGTTCTCGCTCCTCAACTTCGTGTTGGTTGCTTCCAGGTTGGTGATGCGTTGGCGGGAAGCCTGTAACTCGGCTTCCGCGGAGTCGAGTTGCTGTTGCAAGGCGTCGAGCCGGCTCTGCCACTCCTCATGATCCTTTTGATAGCGCTCGTTGGCGCTCGTGAGTGCCTTCTCGTGTTCGTCGTTGGAATTCGAGAGTTGCGCCTGGAGCTGCGTGATGTTGGCCTCCGCTTCGCTCAGCTCGCGGTTGAACCGCTCAATCGTCGCATCGCGCTCGGCGAGTGCGGCGTGATTTTCACCCCCCGGAGTCCGGCCTTCGGGCACGGCCGGAGCCTTCTGAAGGTCACGTTGGCGGAGAGCTTCCCGCAGCTCGCGGAGCGATTGCAGGTCTGCGCTCCGCTGCCGCTGGCATTCAGCGAGTTGCCTGGACCGGCGGACGATCATACCCAGTGAGGCAACGAAGGCAACGCTCAGAATCAGCACGAGAGGAATCCGCAGACGCGCCAGCCGCATCGTCTTATCCTCCTTTCGGGTGAAAGTGCGTGCGCCAAGAGAGCCGTAGGTCTCCATCGCGGCACGGAGCACTCAAACGAATTTGGGTGTTGCTGTGAATCTTGGCCGGGACTTCCAGGGTAAGCCTCCAGGCGCTCGCAATTCGGGCAAATATCGCGGAGATTGCTTCCGGAATCTCGGCGACGGAGCGGCAAAGATTCGTCTTGCCGCCCGTGGCATCGGCAAGAGTCTCCAGGCCATTCTGGTAGATGCTGTTGAGCTGGTCGCGCCGGTAGTTGAGATGAACCACAAACAAGGGCGCCTGCAGCGAGCCGAGATCGTTGACCAGCTTGGAAATCTTCTCCCCAACGAGCGCCCCGGGAAAGCGCCGGCTGACGTCGTGTGGATCGCTGTCGTTAATCACGGGGTTTGTGTAGTCCTCGCGATAACTGTAGATGCTGCCGTCAGTGATGTACAGAACCGCGACGCGCACCGGAGCCTTGCGGAGGAGGGCGTCCGCCAGCGAAAGAGCCGACTGAACGGTTCCGAGCAATCCCGGTTCGCCGCTGTTGGACAGGGACTCGATGGCCTGGATGAGTGGCTGGCGGTCCGTACCGGGGTCGGCCAGTACATGCAGGCCGTCCTGGGCGCGCAGCAGCCCCACCCACGCGTTCCGGGGGAGCTTGGAGATTTCGGCAATGACGGCCTGCTTGGCAGCCTCGATGAGCGACAGATCGCCGGTGAGATCGAACACGACCAGAATGATCTGATCGCTGGTTGGACCCACCTGCGCGGTGACGGGCATCGGCTTGCCGTCGAGCGTGGCTTCGAACTTCGGATCGAGCGCGCAGTTGTTTCCTTCAGCCCACGCGGGAATGGAGATGCTGGCCGTTTGCGCATGGACGGAGGCGACCGTGGAAGCGGCAAAGAGAAACGCCGAGAGCACTGCGTAGGGTCGGAGCATCAGAAGCTGAACTTCAGCCCAACCTGGACTACGCGTCCGCCATGCGAGCCAATAATCTTGCCAGCGTTGACATTGGGAGCGCTGGCGGGACCGATGTTCGGATCGGGATAGTTCCAGTTGGCATGATTGAGGAAGTTAAGTGCTGTAGCGCTGAACTCGAGCGCGCGGTCGCCACCGACAGGCAGGCGCTTGGTCACGCTGAGGTCCAGCATATTGACGCTTGGGCCCAGTAGGTCCGGCATGGTCCGGGGACAGTTCCCCGGGGTGAAGTTCGGCGGCTGATCGAAGGCGGCCGGGTTGTACCACAGAGACGGCCCGGGATTGGGCACGTGTGGGTCCACGCCGGGCACCACGTTTACGTTGAGGGTGGAAAGCACGCCTCCGGTGTTGTTGAATACGGGATGAAGCGCCAGCGGCGTCCCGTCATTCCAGTACGCCGTGCCGCTGATCGACCAGCCGCTGACCAGCGGCGCCCGCCAGTCTGGGAAATGGAACAGCGGCGCGCCGGAGCCGAACGGCAGCTCGTAGACATAGTTGAGTTGCAAGTACTGGGGCGTATTATAGGCCGTGAGCCCCCAGTTATTGTGGCGGTTGTAGAAGTCCTGGTTCCCGTACGGGCCCGAGTAATCGTCAAGCTGCTTGGAAAATTCGTAGTAGGCGGTGAACGAAAGGCCGAACGACGCGCGCTTCTCCACGCGCACGAAGCCGGAGTTCCGCTGGTACCGGCCTGCGGGGTAGAGATCGTAAAGGGCGAAGCCCTTGAATTGCGGGTACGGTTGCAGCGTTCGCCGGAACGCTTCGTCGTAAAGCGCATCCCGATAGCTCAAGAAGCTGGGGTTAATCGCGTTGGGATTGGCGGCACTGTCGCCCACCAAGATGTCCCGGCCGCCACTGTAAGACGTACCCACGGAAAGCACTATGGAGAACGGTATCTCGCGCTCCACGGAAAGCGAAGCCGATTGATAGAGGGGCTCCCGCCCGCTCAGATCGACGAAATCCGCCACCGTATTATCGGCCGCCGAAGGGCTGAAGTCCGGCAGCGGCGTGGTGAGCGGCGGCAGGCTGGCCGTCAGGTCGAGCGCGGGGCTGAGTTGCGTATTCGGTGAAATGAAGGTCTGGCGGGCATTGAATCCCTGCGTGCCCCACTGGCCGTTGTAGATCGGAATCTGGCCGTGCCCGCGGCCGAACGAAGCGTGGATGACGGTTTTGGCGTTGCCGAGCGGGTTCCAGGCGATGCCCACGCTCGGGTCGAGATCAATATTGGCGGGGCGCATGCCGCGAGAAACCCCGTCGCGACCGGCAAATACCAGCGCGCCGGGGCGGCCGTTCGAGGGGTCGATTGCAGACGGATCGATCGTGCTCTGGCGATTGACCTTCTCCACCCGCGGCGTGCGGAGGCTGAGGTTGAGGCTGACGCTGATGGTCAGGTCTTTCGAGAGTTCGTACTTGTCACTCGCGGCGAGGGATTGGTACGAGTTGCGGAAATAGGATGGCGACGTGATGATGGTGCGTTCCCCGTACTGTGGCAGGCCCAGAAGGAAGCTGGCGAACGGGGAGCCCGTGTCGATAATCCCCGGCAGGCTGGTGAGACCCGTGCCAAACTGGAAATCACCGGAGGGATACGTCGGATTGAACGAATTCACTTGGTAAAAATCGCCCTCATACGTCAGTTGAAGAGAATGTTTGCCCTTGCGAGTCGACAGCCCATCGCGAACCACAAATACGTTCCGAGCGTTACGTGAATTGGGATAAGCGGTGCCCATCGAGAGATAGTTGCTGAGGAGTTGATAGAGTGGGAAGGGGGATTGAGAGCTATCGCCCGACTGCACCACTTCGGACACCGCGGTCAAACTGGCTGAGTTGACGGTCTTGGGATTGGCGGTAAAAACGTACTCGAGCTCCGTGCGCCACGTGGAGAAATACTGATCCGGCGCGGTCGGGCTCGCGATGTTCGGGAAGTATTTCGCGGGGCTGAGGAACCCGCTGGAAACGGTGGTGACGGAGGTAAGCCGATGCCGCGCGCCGATGGGACGCTCGAGCTTGGCAATGATCCCGTCGGCGGTGTCGATCTCTGGGGCGTTAACGAAGTAGTTGTTCTGGAAAAAGGGGCCGATGTCCGTGTTTGGCAAAGGATAAAGGGACAGGGCTTCTTGAACGTTTGGGGCCAGACGGTCTCGAGGGATGATGTTTCGGGGAAAGGGCGAGCGCAGGTACTGGAGATTGCGGGTGGAGACCGGGAGGCTCGGATTGTAAGCGGGATTGAGGGAAGTAGTGGCCGGATCGTAGATGGGCAGGAGATTGCCGGCTTGGTCCACGGTTTGCGAGAAGTCGCCGCTGCGTTCGGGGATTGTGGGGACGGTGTGCAGCGAGGCGCGTGAAATGCGTTCGCGGACACCCTCATAGGACAACATGAAGAACGTGCTCTTGGGATTCTCGATCACGTGCGGGATGAGCAAAGGGCCGGCGACGTTGAACCCGAATTGATTGCGGCGCAGCGGAGATTTGTTCTCGCCGTTCTGCCTCACTTCGTGCGGTATGGCATCGAGCACGTCGTTACGGAGGTTTTCATAGACACGGCCGTGCCAGAGCCATTTCGGGCCATGTTGCCCTCGCGCGGAGGGGGGGCTGCCTGGGCGCATGCCCAACTCGCGGGTCAACACCTTGAATTCTTCGGCCGCGCGGGCGAGCTGATCGGGCTGCTGGGAGGGCGATGTGCCGTCTTCGGAGGCGACAGCCGCTATGCAGCTAGCAGGCAGAGCAAGGGCGAGCCACAAGAGCATGTACACCCGGGGTCCCATCTTGGACTCCCGGAAACTTTCACCCGGAATTTCCGATTTGACCTTTCCCCTTTTTCCCCAAAGCATGTGCCCGCCGCCCTGCCGGGTCAAGTCAAATCTCCCTGGCCCCTTTGGGTAGCAGGGCGGATTGCTTTGGCCATTCGGCGGAGTCGGTGTGCGGGTTTTTCCAACCCCGTTCTCCCTCGGCACTTACACTCACTCCCTTGGGATGGCTTCTGAGCAGCTAGCGCCGTTCCAACTATTTGCAGCTATTTCCAATTGTAGCACCGCCAATAGATACTGCCGGCGGGTCGATGCAGCGACTCGGGAGATAAGTTGGAACGGCGCCAGGCGGCTCTCTCTCCCAATTCGCTACCCATCCGGATACGGCAGCGGCGCGGTCATGCTCAACCTGCTCGCGAAAGGTGGATAGGATCAGCCGGCCTTTGGAAGCTCCTCGTGATCCTTGAAAACCGATAGGTAAAAAGCTGTTGGAGGAGAGTCGAAATGGCTGATTCGGGCTCCCTCCCCGTGGGCTTCTACTCCCTGAAGACCGCATCGACACCGGAACCCGCATAGTCTTGACGCCACATTTCAGTATACGATTGGCTCTGACATTCGACAACAGAAATGCGGTTTTGGACATTTGTGCGAATCGAAACGACCAGTTCATCTTCATTTGGCTAGCTAGCCCAAATTGGCGCTACAATCCCTTCACGAGGAAACCAATGAGGCCAACTCTTGAACTGCTGGACGATGAACTAATCGGTCGAATCATCGCGGAGGCGCGGGAAGTATTGTGCAAGCTAGGGGTCGAGATCCATAACAAGGCCATACTCGCCATGCTTGCCGGCTATGGCGCCGCGCTGGACGAAGACAACTGCAACGCCCGCTTTACGGAAGACATCATCGACAAAGCGCTCGGGACCGTCCCCCACTCTTTCAAACTCTACGATGTCCTTGGGAACCAGACCCATGACTTCCAGGGCGACAACGTATACTTCACTCCCGGCTCGGCAGCGGTCCACATCCTGGATAGCCAGACCGGGGAATTCCGCAAGCCCACCACGGCGGACTACATCCGGTACGTCAAGGTAACGAGCGGCCTGCGGCACATCGCCTCTCAAAGCACCGCCTTGATCCCCGCCGATGTTCACGAAAGGATCTCGGACAGCTACCGACTCTACCTGAGCCTCCTGTACGGTGAGAAGGCGGTGGTCACCGGGGCCTTTACGGTCGAGGCGTTCGAGATCATGAAAGACCTGCAAGTGGCTGTGCGGGGCAATGCGCAGGCACTAAAAGCAAAGCCTTTGACCATCTTCTCCTGCTGCCCTACAGCGCCGGTCAAGTGGAGCGACGTGACCAGCCAGAATCTGGTTGACTGTGCCCGCTGGTCGATTCCGGTGGAGTTGGTGTCCATGCCGCTTTCCGGACTCGTGGCGCCCGTCACTCTGGTAGGGAGCCTTGTCCAGCAAACAGCCGAAAACCTGAGTGGTGTGGTGATCAGCCAGTTGGTGAACCCCGGCCATCCCATCCTGTACGGCGGCTCGCCGGCCATCTTTGACGTCCGGTTCGAGACCACTCCAATGGGCGCGGTGGAGACGATGATGCTCGACTGTGCGAACAGCGAGATCGGGAAGCGCTTGGGCATGCCCACCCAGGGCTACATTGCCCTCAGCGACGCGAAGCAATTGGACACGCAGGCGGGACTCGAGACGGGCATGGGCGCGACCTTGGCGGCACTGTCGGGAATCAACAGCATCTCGGGTCCGGGAATGCTGGACTTTGAAAGCTGCCAGAGCCTGGAGAAGCTCGTGGTCGACAACGAGATCTGCGGCATGACCTACCGCCTGCTGCGCGGGATCGAGCCGCGGGAAGACTTTCCGGCGATGCCCATCTTCCAGGAATTGCGGCGCGAGAAGCATTTGCTGATTGCTGACCACACCCGCCGCTACCTGCGCGAGGAAATTACTTTCCCTGGCGCGGTCATCGATCGCGCCAACCTTTCCCGATGGCTCCAGGGAGGCCAACGGACGTTGCGGGAGCGCGCCGCGCAGGAGGTTTCGCGGCTCGTGGAGGGATACACGCCCTCCCGTCTGCCGGAGCAAACCAAATTGGAGCTGACGCGCCTGATGGAGGCCGAAGCCCGGCGTTACGGGATGGAGGCCCTGCCCACCGGAGACGCATGAGGCCGAGTGCTCGTGTTCTGGCGAGTACGCGCCACCAGGGGATTTCATCCCGAACGAGCTGGAGTCGGATCACGAACTAAATCGCGCTTTCCACCCTACTCATATCGCAGGGCTTGAACAGGGTCCAGCTTGGCGGCGCGTGCAGCAGGGTAGAGGCTGGAGACCAGGCTCAGTAGGACAGCAAAGCCGACAGCGCCGGTGACCAGCCACCACGGCACCGACCAAATCCTTTCCGGAGGGAGCTCCTGGCGCTGGAGATAGATGTTCGTGCCGAAGTTGATCCCCCGCCCGATGGCCCAGCCCAGGGCCACGCCCACTACCCCGCCGACGAAGCCCATGGCGCCGGCTTCGGCAAAGAAGAGCCCTTTGACGTCAAAGTCGCTGGCACCAAGCGCTTTCATAATGCCGATTTCCCGCCGCCGCTCGAGGATGGCCATCACCAGAGTGTTGATGATGCCTAGCGAGGCGACCGCCAAGGCCAGGCTGCCAAACATGCCCAGGAACAAATCCAAGACGGCGAAAAAACGCTGCAGGTTCTGCGTAGCGTCGAGCAAGGAGAAAGTACTGAAACCCATTCGCTTGATGGCGTCCTGCGCCGCGCGCACGTGCGCCGGGCTGGAAACGCGGACGACCAATGCCTGGTAGGTGGAAGTTGTGGGCGAGGAGCGCAGCACGTCGAGCAGGTTGACAGGCTGTGCCACCTTCAGGTCTTCAGCCAGGCGCAGAGGAATGAATACCCGTGCGCGGGCTGGGCCCCGAAAGGCGGCGCCGGGCTCGGGCTCAATGATGCCCACGACGCGCAACGTCTTCTCTTGGCGGAAGGCGGAGAAACCCCCCAGACCGGCGTTTTCTCTCCGCTCCGAATCTGAGCTCGGGGGATTGTTTGCGGTGGCCAGCGCTCGCCGCTCGGCGTACCGAAGGATGAGCTCGCGGCCTATCAGCATGGACGGCTGGTCGGCAAGTTCCCGGGCAAACGCGCTTTGCAAGATGGCCTCCTCGGCTTGGGGCCCAGAGAAGAAGTGCCCTTGCATGCCTTCAAAGGCGTCGTTTTCGCGGGCCGAAGGTGGCAAGCCCGCCACGGTGACAAAGTGCGGACGCTCGTTGTAACGCACCTCAGTAGAAAAGCGGATCTCGGGATAGACCTCGACGATGTTGGGCAGGCGTGCCAATTCCTTGCGTACCTCTTCGTCCAACGCGCGCGTCTCCACGGGGTTGTTTCTCTGCTCTCTAGGGGTGAAAGGGCCGAACGTCCGGCCGGAATAGGCAACCACTGTATCAAACAGGCCCGAGCGCGCCAGGCGCCGGCTGGCGAGGTTCTGTAAACCGACGCCGAGCGACAGCATGGCCACGAGTGAGGCTACACCCACCGCGATGCCGAGCGTGGTAAGCGAGTTGCGGAATAGCGATTCGCGCAGGTTGCGTGCGGCGAGTTCCAGCAGGTCGTGCCCCTTCATGGAGCGCCCCCATCCCGCGCGTGCGGGACCAGCTTGCCGTCGGAGATAACCACGATGCGGTGAGCAAACCGCTCCGCGAATCCCCGCTCATGCGTCACCACGACCACGGTTGTGCCCAGCGACTGGTTGATTTCGGCGATCAGATGAAGAATCTCGTTGCCGGTGCGGCTGTCGAGGTTTCCCGTGGGTTCGTCGGCCAACAGGATCGAGGGCCGGTTCACCAGGGCGCGGGCCAACGCGCCGCGCTGCTGCTCGCCCCCGGAGAGTTCCCCGGGCCGGTGCGTGAGCCGGCCCCTCAATCCCACCCGCTCCAGTACCTCGCGCACTCTGGACTGGCGTTCGCTCCGCTCAACCTCGGCGAAGCGCAGGGGTAGTTCCACGTTTTCCTCGAGCGTCATACTCGGGATCAGATTGAACGCCTGAAAGACCATGCCGACCGTGTGCCGGCGGTGTTGCGCAAGCTCCGGCGGGCCCATGCGGGTAAGGTCGCGGCCGTGAACGAAGATGGCGCCGGTTGTGGGGTGGTCAAGTCCGGCGAGCAGGTTCAGCAAGGTGGACTTGCCCGATCCCGAACTTCCCAGCAGCGCCAGGAATTCGCCGGTGGGGATTTCCAGGCTAACCCCGTCGACGGCGCGGATCTTCGCACCGCCCATGGAGTAGTGCCGGCACAGTTCCTCAACGCGAATCGCCATGCTGTCGCTTCCAGCTATAGGCATACTCATCCATTTTATGACGTGTAAGGTACCACGGAAGTTGCAATCTTTCTCCCTGCAATCAGGGAGTGCGCCGGTCCCCAGGGACGAGGGCAACCGTGGTGCCGCCAGACGGCGCCGAGGACCAACCCCAGGCAAGCGCCCGAGGTCCCACCTTACTGAGGTCTGCATATTACGGTGACAACCTGAGCTGTAGCGCTGGCCGCGGCCAAGCGGCGCGGCACGCATGGTCCCTCATCGTTTTGCCGATTGACTGGGGGGCGGGATAGACGCAGGCGGAAGCGCGGAGGTGCGCCTTTCAGGCCTCGAGCTCGACGGCAACACACCATTCGGCGTCTATTGGGGCGGCATTTCCAGGGCGGGCGCAGAAGTCAAACGTCTATGATCGGGAAGTTCCTGCCTTTCCCTCGGGGAAATCGCAGACTGCAAGAATTAGCGATCTGCGCCGTTCAGCGCCAGACGCTCGAAATCTGGGTCATCTAAATCGAGGCGCCGCTTGAGCAGGCGCACCGTGACGAAAAAGAAGCGATCGGAAAGAAACGGGCGATCCCGCAACGCGGGACGACACGCCGCGAGAATACAGCTCCGTTGGCGGGGTGACCAGTCATGCCGCAGACTCCAACGGCGCAGGTCTGCCCTACCAGTTGGGCCACCCGCTGATAAGATGATCTTGACATACGATGAAAAAGACGTACAATACAGTTGACGTATGAGAGCAAACCCCGGTGGTACGATTGGGCTGACGGAGATAGTTGGCCGTGACACGCTTGTTAAATCGCTCTGGCGGATACTGCAAAGCCAAAGCTTGGTCCTCACTTCCGAGCGGCGCATTGGGAAGACCTGCGTTATCCGCAAGATGAAGGAGGAGTGCCCCGACCCAGGCGTTGTCTGCGTATTGCACGATCTTGAAGCACTGCGTTCGCCCCAGGAATTCGTCGAGGCTCTATATAACGACGTCGAGTGTCTCTTGCCCCGCGGAGACCGCGCGCGCCTGAAACTCCAGCGGCTATTGTCAAAGCTGGGCGGGCTTGAACTTCATGAAATCAAGCTCCCAAAGCTGACCCCACATTGGAAGAACTTGCTCTTCGCACTAATGGAAGATGTATTCGAAAATGACGAACGAATGGTTGTATTTTTCTGGGATGAGCTTCCACTCTTTATCTACAACGTAAGCAAGACTTCGGGCGAAGCAGCGGCTATGGAAATGTTAGATGCCCTGCGCTCCCTTCGCCAGCGGCACAGCCGCCTGCGGATGGTGTTCACGGGGTCAATCGGCTTGCACTTGGTCATTAAAGCGCTCCGACGAGGTAAGTACGCCAACGATCCGACCAACGACATGCAACTGGTCGAGGTTTGCCCTCTTGACGTGCCAGACGCGGTCAGGTTGGCAGCACTGTTAATTGAGGGCGAAGCTATTGGGACGCCTGACGCAGCGACTCTCGCTCGCGCAGTCAGCGAAGCGGCAGGTCACATCCCCTACTACATACATTGTCTCGTGGCACACATGGCCAGTTCCAACCTTCCGGTTACGGAACCGTCAGTCCAGCGGCATCTGGATTCACTCATTTCCAACCCCATCGACCCTGCGCATTTTCGCTACTATTGTGAGAGGCTCCAGGTATATTACGAACGTGAAGAGGAAGCAATCGCTCTAGCGGCGTTGGACGCGCTTGCAGTAGCTGACCAGCCGCAGAGCTTTGATGACCTGCTTAACCTCGTAAGGCACAAAATCCCAGATGCCGCAGCGGAGTCGGTCCGCGATACGCTAAACCTGCTTTCGAAGGATCACTACATCAGTCGCCAGACCGGCGCACGAGGATATGATTTCAGATACTCGATTGTGCGTCGGTGGTGGAAATCTGAGCGCGGCTGAGAGGGTCCGCCTATGATTCATTCCACTTTTAGCCCAGGCGGTATGTCTGCCGAGTTGCTTGAACAGACTTTCGTACAGCGGGAAGGTCTGGCAGAACGCCTCACGGGACTGTTCATAGAGAGCGCGCGTACCGACTCGAAGCATCACGTCCTCCTCGTGGGCCCGCGGGGCATTGGCAAATCGCACTTGGTGTCCTTGGTTTACCATCGCCTTCTCAACAACGCGGAGCTGAAGGATAGGCTCGTGATCGCGTATTTGCGTGAGGATGAGTGGGGCGTGACCTCGTTCTTGGATCTGCTTGTTCGAATTCTCCGCGAGTTAAACGTCCCGACCCGCGAATTGCAGAGCCTCTCATTGGAGGGAGCGGAAGAGCGGGCATGGAGAGTTCTCCGCGAGTTGGTCCAGGGGAAAACCCTTCTTGTGGTCCTGGAAAACTTGGACACTATCCTCCGCTCCTTGGGCGAGGAAGGACAACGAAAGTGGCGTTCTTCCACCCAGAACTCTCCAATCTGGTCGGTGCTGGCGACCACGCCATCACTTTCCGAAGACATCTCCGACCATGCCTCGCCGTTTTACGGCTTCTTCGAGATCCAACCCCTTGGGGGTTTGTCCGTTCCGGACGCGGTAACCCTGCTTAAGCGATTGGCTGAGTGTCAGGGGAGGCGTGACATCGCGGAGTATGTCTCTTCGCCCGCAGGCCGGGCAAGAGTTCGAGCTGTCCAGCACTTGGCGAACGGCAATCATCGTATTTTTGTGATCTTCTACGAGTTTTTGGCTCATGACAAAGAGGCCGACTTGGTCGAACCGGTCCTGAAAACTATCGATTTCCTTACCCCGTATTACCAATCGCAGATGAAGGAACTCTCCCCGCAGCAGCGCAAGCTGGTCGAGTTCCTATGCCGGTTCCGAAGCGCAGCCAACGTAAAGACGATTGCGTCCGCATGCTTCGTCTCGCATCAAACCGCCGCGTCACAACTTAAGCAGTTGCTTGAGAGCCGCTACTTGAGGGTGACCAGAATTGGACGGGAATCGTACTACGAGCTGAACGAGCCACTTTTAAGGATCTGTGTCGAAGCGAAATCTCACAGCGGCGAGCCCGTTAGGATGTTGGTTGAGTTCTTGAGGTATTGGTTTGCCCGTCAAGAACTCGAACAAAAGCTCACGGCAATGGAAGCAGATGTTCCGGAACGGGCGTATTTCGTTGCTGCCCTCCGGGAGTACGAAAACGTTGAAGGACACGCCCATTTGTCGCCTGACGTTTCGCGACTTTGCCAAGCGCTATCACACGCAATGTTCTCTGGCAACAAGGCCCTCATCACCTCGACTGCACTGGAATTGGCCCAGGTAAGCAAGATAGCTGAGGATTGGATTCACTACACAAAGGGGGTGTCATATTCGGGGGATTCCAAGGGCGCAATGGAAACGCTCCAGGGGGCAGTGCGGGAGCACCCTGACAATGCGGAGGCTCTCCTAGGTCTAGCGAGGGTCTACAATAAGACCGGCAAGCCAGAAGAGGCCCTGCGACTGATCGAGCGCGTGATCACTCTTGAACCCAACAGAGCATTGGTTTGGGTTGACAAGGGGAAAGTCTTGGAGAAACTCCAGAAGGACGGTGAGGCCCTCGATACTTACTCGCACGCCTCCGACCTAAGACCGCGTTGGGATGTTCCCGCTCGCGAACACGCTAGGCTCTTATTCCGGATGGGAAAGCACGCGGAAGTGCAACACCTGCTTCGGCCGCTTCTGGTGAGGCGAAAGTGCGACCCCCGCGCCTTGGTCACTTATGGAGGTTCCCTGGCACGCGAGGGTAAGCTCAAGCAGGCACTCGCATATTTCACGAAGGCAACAAAGAGATTCCCCCAATATCTGGATGCCTGGATCTTCAAAGGCCAGGCTCTCATCGATCTAAAACGCCCGCAGGAAGCGCTCGCCGCCCTTGAGAAGGCTTGGCACATTGCTCCCGAGGACCACCGAGCGCAGTCTCGATACTGCGAAGCCTTATTTGCCGTAGGGCAATACCAGCGCAGTCTTGCTGAATTGCCGGTGGAGGTGGTCGCGCACCGCATATTCCACGAATTCTTGGAATTGGCCAAGCGCGGCCACAACAAAGAAGACATCGAGAGCACGCTGCTGAGATTTCGCTCCGTCTTCGGGAAGAGTCCGGGCCCAGACGCGCTTGCCGGCGGATTAATCGAGTTCACCAGCCACATGTATCGGCACGCGGAGGCGGACGAAGTGCCGCTACTGCGAAGGTGGTTTGAGGCGATGTCCAGATTATTCTCTGCCGATCCTCACTTCCAAATCTTAATCAAGGTGTTTGAGATAATCGTGCGCTACAAAGAATCCCAGGATGAGAAGGTCTTGTTGGAGTTGCCCCTCGAACAGAGGCGACTCCTGGAGCCGCCGGAACCCGCTCCCGAGAAAACGCCGGCCTCTGAACCGGCCACTCCTAGCAAGCGTAGCGCAGACCTCCGCCTTTGAGGTCTGCGGTTCTTCCTCAGATTCGCGCTTCCGAATCGAAGGGCAAACTCACCCGGTTAATAGTTAACCCGCAGTGGCGCATTTGTTGCGCCGCACTCATGCCGGAATACTCGTTCACGCTGGAGCATCGCCAGGGAGGGGAAATCTGCGCCGCTTGAGTAGGCGCACCGTGACGGAAAAGAACCGATCGGAAAGAAACGGGCGATCCCGCAACGCGGGACGACACACCGCTAGAATACAGCGCCGCTGTAGCGCCGGTGTCCTCACCGGCCAGCGGCGATGAGACATCGCCGGTACAGAAGTCAAGCCGCAGGCCTCACCGGCGGAGGTCTGCGCTTCTGGTACAGACTGGTAGCCTCGGCTGATTGGTGGCTGGAGTTAACCGTGGGTTCGCCATCACGAGAAAAACCCACTGTTGGAACGGCACCCACGGTGCTTACCCGTTCCGGCCATCGTCAACCGCGCACATCCCAAAGTGCGCAATGAACGCGTCATCCCGCGGTTCTTACCGATGAAAAGGGCCACAGGGCCCCACCTCAGATCTGTGCTACCTGTTCTTGGAGTGCTTCTTCTTGCCTCCCGCACCAGTGGACCCCTCTTCGTCCGAAAACACCCAGTCGTCTTCGTCCAAGCCTTCCCTGGTGTACCGCTCGTGAAACGCCTTCATCGCAGCCCCGTATTGTGACATGATCAACACCACGTCGCTGTATTGGGGCAAGGTTTCATCATCTAACAGGTCGAGGTACTTACTATTGGATTCATCCTTGAGAAGTTCTTTCAGGTCGGTGAGCAAGCGGTTGATGAGAGCTACCTTTGTCCTGCTGAGGGTCGCTGCCGGTGTCTTTTTCGCGAGCCCTCTTAATTCCGCCAGCAAGGCCTGCAGGAGGGGCGCCGTACACTGGTACAGGTTAGCTTTTTCCGGCGTAGTCACCGGAACATCGTCATAAGGCATCATCACTCCTTTATCTTTGCGGGAGGAGCGGTGCGCACTTTTTGTCCTTCAGGCATGTCGTAATACCACAATCCGATTTCTTTCATGATGTGATCGCTTCGGTATTTCTCAATCGCCTCAAGGTATAACGACACCATAAAGGTTGCGTCGCTGTTTGACACGACTTCCTCGAGATCAAACGTGGCGAATTCTTTGAAGGGCCGATACGGATCCCCAAGGAAGGCGTTACACCGCTCAATCACAGTGTTAATGAATCCCAGTTTGAATTTGTTGACGCCGTCATTGGGTGACTTTTTTGATAGGGCAGTCAGTTCGGTGTGAATGCTCCGCAGCTGCCCCATGAGGATCTCCAGCTCGTCGACCTGCTCTTTGCTTATCATCTGGTCTCCACTACACGGGGCAAGCTCGACGAAACTCCCGGTATTTTTTGTTAACGACGTCAATGGGGAGTCGCTGCTTGCTTTCAAACAGCTCCACCATCTGGGCGATGTCGGCTTCCGTCAAAGCAATTATACAGCGGCGCTGGCCCGACCACAGGTCAATAGTATTCCTCCACGCCGCTTTCGGAAGCTCGTTACGTGTGACAAGCACGCCGAAGCGGCCGAACTCAGCCCCCATGTATCGGTTGAGCTGATTCAAGTGCTCCCTTTCGACCGCTCGCACATTCTTCAGCTCCATAACAAGCTGCTTTGATTGGTATTCATCGAACACATCTCGCAAAAAAGGATGTGCCCGATTATTGTAGAAAACTATGTCTCGAATATTAACACCTGAGTCGGTTCTGCTTTGCACGGCCGCGAAGTCTAGGTGCGGGTACAACATTGATGCGAGCAATTGGGTTGCGGCATCCTCGAACTTACGGTCCGCATTCTCGTCCTTACCTGTGGGAAGCTTTGATATGTCGGCCATCTTTCGCCGGGCAGACACCACAGGAATCTGCTGGAACAGCGGGTCGTTCTTGCAGTCCTCGAATGTTCGCTCCTTTTCGCGAACGTAGGCCTCCACAACGCCGTAGTTGTCCCGGTTGTACTGAAGTACATGGACTCGGGTCGGTTGTTCCCGAGGGTTTATCGCCTCATCGCGTGGGCAGTATGCCTTGAAATACTCATCGAAGTTGATCCAAGGGGAAAAACGAAGCCAACGCTTCGGAACAAGAAGGATCGGGGCTTGTGTCATTGGGTGGACGGGTAATCTACTGCGAACGTTTTCTAGGAACTTTCCGCAATCAAGATCGTAGAGACATCCGATCGTGCAGTCGACACTAGGAATCCCAAGCGTTTCACATTGGTCCATGGTGAAATCAACGAGAAATGACTTCATCAAGCTACATGCAAAATCGCTAATCCGATCCTTTGAGATCCCATCGACGAAAAACTGGATCTCTTCGAAGTGCCGAAATCCTCGACGGTCATACTCTGGAACGCGGCGAAACAGGTCCAATATCTCGCTGGCCTGCTGCTCACTTATGCGTGAGCCTTTGCGCTTCGCAGAAACGCCAAGGCCAACCTCCTCGCATTCTGATGCGATGACCAGTTGTCTGATCGCTTCGCCATCCTCTCCCTGCTTAGCGAGATAACCAATATGGTTGAAACTATTTAGGATCGACGTGTGCAAGGCCTTGTCCTGATACGATGGAGACTTCCACAGGAGAAACGGATCTACGTAGAGGGGGATATCTTCATCGAGAAAAGGGATCGCAAAGTCGAGCTCGGCTTGCGGGATGTACAAGCCATAGCATTCGGTAAGGCGCGGTCGGACAAGAGCCATACTTCATCACGCGGCCACGGCACGGCTGTCGTGCAATGGGCTTTCGGATCACGGAATTATACACTTCGCGAGTCCCGTAGGCACAGTCCGTTGCGGGGTGGAGCACAAATCGCTCCGTGATGTGTGTGATCGATAAGCAACCGTAGCGCAAACCTCCGTGTTTGAGGTCTGCAGTTCTTCCTCAGATTCGCGCTTTGGAATCCAAGGGCAAACTGGCAATCGTTAACCCGCAGCGGCGCATTGGTCGCGCCGCAGTCCTGCTGGAATGCTCGTTCACGCTGGACCGTCGCCAGTCCTCGACCCGACCGACCGGCTGGTAGCCGCGGCGTAGTCTCCATGCCGCGGGCTCGAAACGTTGGGGCATACAAAAGCCCACGGCACAAAACCCGTGCCGTGGCTACCAGCTTTTCGGAGGTCTGTGGCTTTGGTATGCACGAACCGCGGACCTTGCACAACAGGTCTGCGCTACCCTCATCTAAATTGTCCCGTTTGCTTTGAAGTGCGATACCCAGCGCAGGACGACGGATCTACCGTCAGCGCGAAACGCGCGGCAGGCGGAACCAGAAGCGCGCGCCACCGCTGGGGCGGGACTCGCACCCGACGCTGCCTCCCCAGCGCTCCACCGTAATCCGGCAGAAGTAAAGTCCCAGCCCGGCTTTTCCACCCCGCTCGCCTTTGCCCTTGGAAAAGAGCGCAAAGAGCCGCGCCGGTGTTTCGTCGGCAGGAAGGCCGGGGCCCTCATCGTCAACGCAAGCGCGCAAGAAGCTGTCCTCATCCAGAACTCCGAGTGTAACCGTCGATCCCGCCGGACTGTGGCGCAAGGCGTTTTCCACCAGATTCCCGAAAATCCGGAGCAGGCGCGACTCGTCCCCAGTAACGGTCCAACGGCGCGATAGATCGAGAGACGGGTCCACTTGAATCCGCGCGCCGTGTTCGGCGAAAGCGCTGGTGAAGGCTTCAACGGTCTTTTGCGCGCAGCGCGCAACATCCGGCGCCTTTTCCGGATCGCCACTAAACTGCTGCTGGGCGGTCAACTCGGCGGAGAACGCCTCCAGGATCCCACGGATCATCTCCTCCTGCTTGACCGACTGCCGTTGTGCAATCTCCACCACTTCCTTCATGTCCGGCGAGAGTGGGAACAGAGCCAGCAACGAAAAGCAGCCGCGCATAGCCGTAAGCGGCTGGGAAAGGTCATGGATAATGCAGTGCAGCAGAATTTCCTTTTTCTGTATTTCCTGGAGGAGGCGTTCATGCTCGAGCAAGGAGTTGCGGGCCGTCTGCAGGATCTGAACTTGCGCGTCGTATTTTTCCTGAGGATTGTGAATCAGCAGCACGCGCTTGCCGGCCAGCCACATCGCCGATGCTTCCAGGGCGTACTCGCGGCCACCCACAGCCTTCTCGATCCATGTGCCGGACTCGGCCGAGCCCTGGGATTGCTGAGTCCAGAATTCTTCCGCATCGAAAAGGAAGTTATCCAGGAAAGCGAATTTCTCCCCGAGCCTGACTACACCGTCACCCGCGACATCCGAACCGAGAAGTTCGTTCAAGAAGTCGGGCCATGCACCGGCGGCACGACCCAGGCCATCGCCAAGGTACTCGAACATCGCGTACCCTTGTTTGAGCAGTAAGGCGCTGATCAGAGACTCGTCGCTCATGGAGGAAGCATTGAGAAGCTATGCAGGTTTGAATGCCAACATCGCTTGGGTCAGCGTGCTGAAAGCCAGTTCCACTCCCTCACCCGTCTTGGCGCTGGTCCGGATCACATTCCAACCGCGGCTGATGAGTTCGTTTTCCTTTTCCGGCTCGATCTGCCATTGTTCGACCAAGTCGGTCTTGTTCAAGGCAAGCACGAACTGGACGGGGCCGAGGGCCTTCAGGGCTTCTTCCTTCATAGCGATCGCCTTGTCCAAGGTGGCCCGCCGGGTGCCATCGGCAACAAACAAAAAGCCTGAGGAGCCGCGCAGGTACGACATCCGCAGGCGCTGGAATTCGTCTTCGCCGTAAATATCCCAAAGGACGAGCGTCACTTCCTGCTCGCCGCTGCGCATGAGCTTCTTGTCGATTTTCACCCCGACTGTCGTCAGGTAGGCGTCAGAGAACATGCTCTCCACGAACCGGCGCACGAGGCTCGTCTTGCCGACTGAAAACGATCCGAGCATGCAGACTTTCTTCTGGAGCATATAAAGAGCCCTCTAATCGCTCCCCTCCGGTGACATGGAGATGACCCGGAAGGTCACGCTGCGGTTGTAGGCACGATCAGCTTCGGTGAGTTCGGGCCGGACCGGTTCTGTGATGCCCACGCCCCTGGCGCGCAGCGCGCCGGGGTTTATTCCCGCACGGACCAGTTCGCTCACTACCCGTGTGGCGCGCCGCTGGCTTAGCAGAGCGTTTAGGGATTCGGCGCCGGTCGTGTCCGTGTGACCGATAACCTCAATAACGAAGCGTTCCGAGAATGCTTCCGCACGAGCCAGCAGGATGCGAATGTCGTTGGTCACTTGCTGAAGGCGCGGCCTCTGGTCGCCTGCCACGCTCGCGTCACCGGTGGCAAAGAGAACGGTGGCGGACTCCACAGCGGATCTTGGGCCGTCCACGCCGTCCGGAACTCTCAGCGTCCTCTCATCCACGGCCCGCACCCCGGCGATGAGCCGCCCGCGTCCGGAGACTCGCCTGGCCCAGGCGTAAGGCGCCTCACCCGCCACGCTCAAAACACCGTCCTGCACGGTGAGGACCGCGGTCACCGGAGGCCGGAGTATCGCCACGGCACGTTTCAGGATCATCCGATCTTCCAGCGAGTAGTAGGGACTTAGCCGGAAATCGACCCGGCTGGGATCCAGGCCCGCCTTTTCGAGCAAAGCACCGGGATCTTCCGCAAGAGGATCACGCAACCCTTGAATGTGATACTGACCACCCTCTTTCGTGTACGAGGTAATCACAAAGCCCGGTTGCTGGTGTAGGTCACCGGCAAAACGCTCCCAGCGACGGTCCTGGTAATAGGAGACCGCCTTCCACGCCACCAGCAGGATCGCGAGGGCGGCGATCAGCACATGGGCGAAGGGCCGGGGCTTCCGTGGCTCTACTTGCGCGTAGCGCGCCTCCAGACAAGGGGTCAGGTCTTCCTGGAAGGCCTCAAAAGGCGCCGCGTCACCTTCAAATTTCCCCAGTGCTCCGCCAAACCTGCGATGAAAATCTTCCAACTTCTGGCGCAGAGTCACGCGCAGTTCCGGCGGCGGGTTGCCGCGAATGACCGCCGCCAGGATAGCATCCGGTCCATCCTCGACCCAGACAAGGAGTTCCCCAACCCGCAGGCTGTCCAGGGCCTGGGCCTGCGGCGTGCGGAAGGAATCGCGCACAAAATCCTGGATAGCCGAGAGCATCCCCGAAACCATGAAGGGATCCTGGGCCTCAATCGAGGGAGCAATCACGTGTTGCAGCAGAAGGCTGGTGCGTTTGTGAATGAGGAAGATCTGCTCAACCCGGTAAATGACGCTCCGCAGCAGGACTACCTCTGCGAACGAACGGCCGGTGCGGAGCGCTTCGATACGCCACTTGATACCACGGATGGAGAGGCTATTTTCGAGGGCTTCATTGAACGACTCCAGCATGGCGCGAATGGACTCCGTGACGGCTTTGCGAATGGCCGGCCCCATCACGGGGAACAAGGCGTTGGCCAGATGGCTTGGGTCCTTGCGCACGGATTCCTTCAGCGCTTCTTCGACGGGTGGGCCGAGAGCGTTGCTGATCTCCGCGCTGCCGCCTTCATCGCACCGGATACGAATGGCCTCGGCGACCACGCTGCTGACGTCGCGGGCCCGCGAGGCAGGATTATCGATGCGCTCGCGGAGAGCGCTAAGCTCCTGCTGCTCGGGTTTGACGAGGAGTTCGCGAAGTTCCTGGAGAGCTCGATCGCCCTCGGAAGGAGCGTCTGGCGTTTCCGGGTTTGCGATGCGGCTTGTGGAGTCGTCCGCCATGGAAGGTCTGCCCCTGCTGCAGAGGGGCGCGCCGAAGGAGCCGCGAGCCACGCCTCCTTCCGGAATCTACTTCGCCTCAGGGAGCGTCAGCTCCTCTTTCAGCCGGACTGCGATTTCCGTGAGCATATCCGCGAGCGCGGCGCGATCCGTCTTTTCGACGCGCAGCACCTGCAGTTCCCGCTCGAGGAGTGCGGAAAGGTCGCGGTGCTTCGACTGGATCTCCGCCGTGAGGGACTTGGATTGCTCGAGGAGGGCAGCGCGGAGTCCCGCCGTGGCTTCGGCGAGCTGATCATCAAGCTGGCCGATTTTCTTGTCCAGTGCTTTGGCGGCATCCCGCTGCTCGTGGGAGAGTTCCTTTAACGATTCTGTCCTCTCCGCTTTCTCGCTTTTGAGCCGCTGGCCAAGGGAATCAATTTCCTTTTGAATGAAGGCTTCGAGCGTGTCAAAACGCTTCTTCAAGTCTTCACGGAGGGATTCTGCGTCCCGGGTCAGGCGGTCTTCGAGACGCCCAAAGCGCTTCTCGTAATCGCGCATGTTGGCGCCGAAAAGGATGTCGCGGATCTTGTCCACATTTTGGGGCTCGCGTACCTCCGCTTCCGCTGCGGCCGCGCTCTTAGGATCTGTGGCTGGTGGCATTTTGCGTCCTCTCCTCTCTGGTTTCTTGGGGATTCTGGCTTGGCTCTTGCGTCTGGCTGACCTTTTCATGGTAAACACCGCTCAGTGAAGTAGCGGCGATTCCTCATCGCCAGGGCCGCAACGATCTTGCGTCGACGCAGATCCCGCCGGTTCAATTCCACTCTGCGGGATGGCGACGTGAAGTCGCCGCGACCCATTTTCCGGGATCACCTCATACGATCACTTGCAGGCCATCCGCCGCCATCGCGCATTCGAGCTTCATCCCATTCTCTTGCATGTAGGCGCGGCAGGTGGCGAGAATCCGGTCGAGCATTTCGTCATCATGGACCGGGTCATGGTGGTATAGGAACAAGCGGGCGGCCTTGGCCTGGTGCGCCGAGTTCACGGCATCCTTCCAGGTGCCGTGACCCCAGCCGCGCTTGCTGGGATATTCTTCTTCCGTGTATTGCGCTTCCCGGATGTAAAGGTCGGCTCCCGCCGCAAACGCGTCGATCTCACCGTCCAGCTTCCGGTTCTGGTCGTTGTCTCCCGTCAATCGCCAGTACGGTTCGTGATCGGTCACGTACACGACCGACTTGCCGGCAGCCTCAACGCGGAAGCCGATGGCCACACCCGGGTGATTGAGATAGACGTGCGAAACCTTCACTTCGCCGATCTGGACAGGGCCTTCCAGTTCGTTGAACTGCAGTTCCGCCTTCATCTCCGTCAGGTCCACCGGGAAATAGTTTGAATCCATTTGTCCCGTGAAGACCCTCTCGAGACTCTTATCGGAGCCTCGCAGGCTGTAAATGGAGACGCGGTTTCCGGGAAGGTAGGCAGGCACAAAGAAAGGGAACCCCTGAATGTGATCCCAGTGTGTGTGCCCGATGAAGATATGAACGTGCAGGGGTTGCCCTTTGAACTCGCGAACCAGCTCGAGTCCCGCTTCGCGCGCCCCCGTGCCGCAGTCACATAAAATCACCGTATCTTCGTAACGGACCTCGGTGCACGAAGTGTTGCCTCCGTAACGGAACGTGGCCCTGCCGGAGGTGGCAATGGAGCCGCGTGTGCCCCAGAACTTCACCTTCAAAATCGGGCCAGGAGGCACGAGCGCCTGCTTGATGGTGTCAACGAGCGCCTCCAGGTCATAAGGCTTGATGACGTAGGTGTCGGCCCCAAGCTCCTTAGCTTTTTTGATGTCCGCAGCGTATGCCTTGGCAGAACCGATGATGATGTAGGTGTCGCGGAGTTGCGGATCGCTCCGCATTGCCTGGCAGACCGCGAACCCGTGCATGCGCGGCATCATCAGGTCGAGCACGACGACGGGCGGCCGCTCGTTGCGAATCAGTTCCAGGCCGGCTTGGCCGTCGGCGGCCGTCAGCACCTGGAAGCCGGCGAGCTTGAGCCTCATCTCCACAATACGACGGATGTCCGCATCGTCGTCGACGAGAACGATTTTTGCCATCGGGCGGTCTCCCCACTCCTGCCAATGATAAGGCTAGCATTCTAAACTTGTGGTCGGGATTTTTCAACCCCGCGGGCTTGAACGTAGCTGCGTGTCTTCATCACATTAGGCGCTAATCTAGTATTACTCTGTTAGGTTAGATTTCCTGCTCCGCGACGCGAGCCTCCTCAAGCCCGTCACCTGACGGGCAGCAGATCCCGCATGCGGGACCAGGGGGCAACGTGTCCGGATGCTTTTTGTCGGGAGCCCTGGGTGAGACAGCATGTGTCCCCCAAGGCAGGATTCTCAATTCCGTCAGAGAAGGGCTCGCTTAGGTCTCGGTGGAGTTCCTTTTTTCGCTTTGGGGACGTATTCTCTCTTGGGCCCAGAAGGCAAGCCTGAAAGCGTGGCTCCGTTTGCTGGCTTATGCGGCGGCATCTCTGCGGGAGTTGCCGGTGAATACGAAAAGGGTGCTTTGGGCAAAGGAGATATGAAATGTGCGAGTTCTGTACCAAACACGGCGAGGGAAAGAAGTGGTACCTCGAAATGAAGAACTACTCCCGGGAGTTGCTCAATGCTCCCCTGACTCCAGAAGAGCAGGAGGCGAGCGGTGCTTCCACCCGCGCGGAGTATCTGGCGACGTTTTGTAAGCATTTCGTCCGGCCGGCTGCGACCGGCGAGCCGAAAGCGCTTGAAGAAATGGGATTGGCCATCCTGCCCGGAGCCATCCGCTGGGCAGCAGCGGGTGACCTGACCAGGGCGTTTGAAGACCAGAAACGAACGCATTTCGGGCAGGTGGTTACCCTCGAGGATGCGGAGCGTATCATCGACTCGGTGGATTCGATCACCCGCCTCCCCTGCGGCTGCCGTTACTTCACTACCGGCAAGACGGATAAGCGCTATTGTTTCGGACTGGGTGTAGGTGCGAGCGGAATGCTGCGCGCCCTGCCCGACGCCCGTTCGTTCGAGGTGCTCACCAAGGAAGAAGCCAAGAAGATTATTCGCGACTACGACACCGAGGGGTTGGTTCATACGGTCTGGACTGGGGTGACTCCGTTCATCTTTGGTTTGTGTAACTGTGATCGCGACTGCCTGGCTTACCGTGGATACATCGAAGAGCGCGGTTCGCCAAATTTCTTTCGCGGCGAATCAATCGGTGAGGTGGATGTAGAGCTTTGCTCGGGCTGTAAGGATTGCGTCAAGCAGTGCCAGTTCGGCGCCGGATTCTATTCGTCTGCCCTTGGGAGGGTCTACATTGACCCCACGCGCTGCTTTGGATGTGGGGCTTGCCGTGCCGCCTGCCCGACTGAGGCGATCCGCATGGTGCCGCGTTCCGCCCATCCGAAAGCCGCAAACATCTGGCTAAACTATCCTTAGGGGTAGCGGGCTTCGCCAACGCAGGAGGAGTAGATTCTTACCGCCAAAGTCTGTGCAGCACGTCGCACACATTTTTTGCGTACCGGGCCTTTCAACTTTCGACTCTCGACTTTCGACTGGCTCAGGAGCGGGCAGAATTTCAAATACGTTTGGCTAGAGATCTTATGACGCCAGCGGCGTTCTGCATGCTGCCGGTGCAACCCTTTGACCGCGCAGGCCCGCGCAGTGGCTTCCTTGCCGTGCTCTCTTCTGTCTTCCGCAGCGCCGATCACCTGGAGTGGAATTTCCGCTTCCAACATTACGAATCGAACGTCGGGTGATCCACCCACTCAGGCTGAGGGTGCGACAGCCTCTGTGGGGAATGAAACGTTGGCGTCTCGGGAACTAGTCCCGTGACCGCCTGATAAGTTTCCGGCCGTGCTTGTGTGCACCCCAAGCCTTCGCAATGAGCACGCTCCGCCAAAAGCACCTTTTTAGGCGGGCACGGGACTAGCGCCATTTAATCGCATCCTCGGATGCCTGGCGAGCACAGCCCTTCCCACTGGACAATCAAGATTGCTTCTGGCAAGTGGCTATCTCGGTTGCGGAATTATGCTGTTGACTCGCACCACGGTCGAAAAAGCCGAGGTTTTCACTGCGGTACTTTTCCTGAACCGTGGGTCGAGGGCTGGAATCCCTCCAGGCCTACCATTCTTCCCTGCCTGATTTCAGACGGATAGGCCGAGCGCCACCTCACGCCCTATAGCGGGTCGCCGCGGCTGCCGTGGGTTTTTGTCCGATGGGTCATAGGCCCCTCAGGCGCCGTTTGAACCGTAGTCTCAGCGCTTGTAGCTTCCCACCTTGCGCAACTCGATCACCAAGCGTAAGGCGTCGTTAACGGCTCTTTCACTGCGAAAGGCCTTGCGGACATCGGGGTCCAGGAGAACGAGATTGGTACCCGCGTGGTAGCGCTTCGCCGACTTGCCGCGTGCTCCTCCCTTACCTGTGGCGTCTCACGACTTGTTCGTGAGCGCCTTTTCTACCGCCTCCGGGTTTCTATCAATCACCGTCAAGTAGGCACGCACCGCGCTTTCCGGACGCCTAGGCCCGCGCGGTGGAACCTAGAAAGGCCTTTTCATTGCGAGGAATCTGACGCTTCGCGTATGCTTTCCACATGAGTACCATTCGCCTGACACCTCACAGCGAGGAGTTGCTACAAAAGCAGCTCACACGCGGTCCTTATCGCTCGCCCGAAGAGGTCATCGAGCGGGCATTAGAAACCCTCGCGCCAAAAGAGTCCATTCCCTTCCATCTTGGTCCCTCGACTAAATCTCCCGCTGAGGCCGTCGCCGACATCCTGGAATTGCGCAAAGGAGTGCGGCTTGGCGGGCTCAAGATCAAGGACCTGATCCACGAAGGGCACAAATACTGATGGCCCCTTCGGTTCGCCCCCCCTACAGTAATCACGCCATATCTTGCTAAATCATGCTACACTACCACCATGCGATCAACCAAGACCCTTTCCGTGACCTTGCCACCGGAGATGCTCTCGCGGGCCGCGAAGCTGGCTAAAAAGGAAAACCGTACCATGAGTGAGTTGGTGCGCGAAGCACTTCGGCACTACGAACGAGAACGCTGGTGGGAGGAAACCAACGCTTATGGCCGAGCCCGAGCCCAAGCGCTGGGCGTCCGCGAGGATGATGTGGATCGTCTGATCCACGAAGCCCGCCAGGAGAAGCGCCACAAACGGGCGCCAAAATAATGCGGATCGTCGTGGATACGAATGTCATTGTCTCCGCGCTCGTTTTCGGCGGTCTTCCCCGGAAGGTGTTGGAGTTGGCAGCCGAGGGTGTGTGTGCGATCTATTTCTCCGCGCCCATTCAAGCCGAGGTCGAACGCATCCTGGAAGAGAAATTCGGCTGGAGCCGTGAAGCAAGCGTAGCGCAGACCTGGTTTTCAAGGTCTGCGGCTTTTGTCACCGACCGCGCCCAAGGGCCGCGGACCTACAAAACAGGTCCGCGCTACTCGCTACATTTGATCACGCAGCGGCACTGGCGGTGAGGGCTCGATCGGTGATCTTGGGCCGCCCCTCAGGAGGCCGGGGCCATGCACCGTATGGTGCACGGCGGGGCAAGCCCCGGCCCTACAAGGCCCCAAGGCGTGTTTGCTTGCGGCCGAAGGCCGCGCTTGCGCTGCCTGACACCAAGATCTGGAAAAGCCGCAGGTCCACAGAGCGGGACCTGCGCTACCTGGCCCCAAGATCTGGGAAAGCCGCAGGTCCGGAGAGCGGGACCTGCGCTACCTGGCACCAAGGTCTGGAAAAGCCGCAGGTCCACAGAGCGGGACCTGCGCTACCTGGCACCAAGGTCTAGAAAAGCCGCAGGTCCGGAGAGCGGGACCTGCGCTACCTGGCACCAAGGTCTAGAAAAGCCGCAGGTCCACAGAGCGGGACCTGCGCTACCTGGCACCAAGGTCTAGAAAAGCCGCAGGTCCACAGAGCGGGACCTGCGCTACCTGGCTCCGAAAAGCGAGGCCTGCGCTACACGCTTACGGCACCGGGCGCGGCGGACGCTACGCGCGACGCACTTTTCACCTTCAACTTTCGACTGTCGACTTCTGCCATCCTTTTCTGGTAGTGATTCATTTTGATGTAGCGCCGCCGGGAACCTGTCCTGACATCGTCGGGACGGCGGCACATGCCGGGCTAAAGCCCGGCGCTACAAAACCAAAATGCGTCGCTACCCCATTTCCAGCTCAGTTGCCATTCCTACAGGTGGGACTATAATGGCGCACGAAAGGATATGTTTTGCCTCGAGGGCTATTCGTCCTCGAGAGAACCATGCCGTCCGGTAGATGTCACTTCAGGAAGGTGTCCGCATGAAAGAGACCATTGGATTCACGCTCAACGGAAAGGCTGTGAGTCTTGAAGTCGATCCCAGTCGCGCACTCCTGTGGGTTCTGCGCTATGACCTGGGGCTGACCGGCGCCAAGTACGGTTGCGGAGAAGGACTTTGCGGGGCCTGCACGGTGCTTGTGGACAAGAAAGCCATGCGCACGTGTCTGCTCGAGGTGAAAGCTGTGGCGGGCAAGAAGGTCACCACCATTGAAGGCCTGGCCAAGAACGGCAAACTTCACCCCTTACAGAAAGCCTTCGTCGAGCATGACGCCTTGCAGTGTGGGTACTGCACTCCGGGGATGGTCATGAATGCTTATGGCTTTCTGTTGAACACTCCTCGACCCTCGCGCCGCCAGATTGTCGAGCATATGGAGGGCAACTTGTGCCGCTGCGGAGCCCATAAGCGGATCGTCCAGGCAATCGAGACAGCCGCGAAAGAGATGGGAGGAGCTCAAAGATGAAACGTGATGACGACACGCCACGGACTGTTTATGACAAAAGACTGGCAGGTGACTTCTCGGACCTCGAGGAGGCGCGCCCGACCCTTCCGCTCGACCGCAGACAGTTCCTGAAACTGGTGGGGGGAGGCATCGTTGTCTTCTTCACCGTTCCCGATTCGCTGGCAGTTCAAGAGCGCGAGCGCCGCCGCGGTCCGGGACAGCAACTTCCAGGGGATTTCAATGCCTTTCTCAGGATCGGGGAAGACGGCCGAGTGACCGGGTTTAGCGGAAAAGTCGAGATGGGCCAGGGAGTCATCACCTCACTCGCCCAAATGCTGGCCGACGAGCTCGACGTTTCTCTGGATTCCGTGGACATGGTAATGGGCGATACAGACCTCTGTCCCTGGGACATGGGAACTTTCGGTTCCATGACGACCCGCTTTTTCGGTCCTCCTTTCAGAGCGGCGGCGGCGGAGGCGAAGGCCGTACTGGTGGAGCTGGCCGCCGAATACCTGCACGTCGCGAAAGAGCGCCTCAAGACCAAGGCCGGCGTCGCATATGAGGAAGCGGGACAGAAGAAAGTCACCTACGGCGAACTTGCCAAGGGGAAGAAAATCTTGCGGCACCTGAAGGGTGCAACACTGAAGACACCGGCGGACTTCACCATCGTCGGGAAACCCATCTTGAGAAGAGATAGCGTCGAGAAGGTCACTGGCAGAGCCAAGTATGCCGGAGACATCAGGGAGCCCGGCATGCTGCATGCCCGGATTCTGAGGCCTCCAGCTCACGGCGCCAAGCTCATTAGTGCGGATACCTCAGGTGCTCGAGAAATCGAAGGTGTCCAGGTCGTTCAGGACGGAGACCTGGTTGCGGTCCTCCACGAGTATCCCGACTTGGCGGAAAAAGCCCTCGCGAGGATCAAGTCTCAATATGATCGGCCAGAAGCAGGCGTGGATGACAAGACGATATTTGATCACCTGCTCAAAGTCGCGCCGCAAGGGCAGACTGTTGCCGAGGCTGGAAACCTTGTTGAAGGGGAAACCGCCGCCCACTTCGTCGTGGAGGAGACGTACCTGAACAGCTATGTCTCTCATGCCCCAATCGAACCGCATACGGCTCTCGCGAAAATCGAAGGAAATAAGGTGACCATCTGGGCCTCCACACAAACGCCCTTCGCCCTGAAAGAAGCTGCTGCGTCATTACTGGGCCTCCCTCCTCTGAATGTTCGAGTCATTACGCCCTTCGTCGGCGGCGGCTTCGGAGGGAAGAGCAACATCCAGCAGGCCCTGGAGGCGGTGAGGCTGGCCAAGCTGGCTGGAAAGCCTGTCCAGGTCGGCTGGACTCGGGCCGAGGAGTTCTTCTACGACACGTTTCGTCCCGCTGCGGTCGTCAAGATAAAGGCGGGAGTCACCGCATCAGGGTTGATTTCGTTCTGGGATTACGGCGTGTACTTCGCCGGAGAACGAGGCGCACTGCAGTTCTATAACATCCCGCATCATCGCACCGTCGCTTACGGTTCCGGTTGGACTGCTGCTCACGGCTCACATCCGTTTGCCACCGGGCCTTGGCGCGCTCCCGGCAACAACACCAACACCTTTGCCCGGGAGTCGCAGATCGACATGCTGGCCTCCAAGGCCGGGATGGACCCTGTCGAGTTCCGGCTGAAGAATTTGAAAGACGAGAGAATGCGACGCGTCTTGCAGGCCGCCGCGGAGAAATTCGGCTGGTCACCGGCCAAAGCGCCGAGCGGGCGCGGCTATGGGGTAGCTTGCGGGACCGATGTCGGAACCTGCGTGGCGCACATGGCGGAAGTTGAAGTGGACAAGAACACGGGGGGCGTCCGGGTGAAGCGGGTCGTGTGCGCTCAAGACATGGGATTGTGCGTCAATCCCGAAGGCGCCCGGCTGCAGATCGAGGGCGCCATCACCATGGGCCTGGGATACGGATTGACGGAGGAGGTCCGATTCACAGGCGGCGAGATCCACGACTCCAATTTTGATACCTACAAGATTCCAAGTTTTTCCTGGTTGCCGGAAATCGATTCGGTCATCGTCGATGCGAAAGAGTCGCCGCCCCAGGGCGGCGGGGAGCCGGCGGTCATCTGTATGGGTGGATTGATTGCCAACGCGGTGTTTGACGCCACCGGGGCCCGGCTTCTGCAGTTGCCCATGACGCCGAAACGGATCAAGGACGCGCTCTCGCGCGGCTGAGCCGCGAAGGGAGGAACCGTGAAGAAGTGTTTTGCACCGCAGAGACGCCGAGACACAGAGGCTGAAGAGAAACGCGCTTTCTCTGCGTCTCTGCGCCTCCGTGGTGAGCTGAGAAGATTATTTCACGCCTTCGGAGCGATGTCTGACCCAGCCACGGCATGAAGATCATGCGGTGGCTACCTGCCCTAGCGCCGACCGCCAAAGCCGCGACCTCCGAACCCGCGACCTCCGAATCCCCGGCCGTAGAAACCACGCCCGTAGAAGCCGCGGCCGTAGTAAAAGCGCGATCCATACCCGAAGGCGAAGCTGGGTCCCCAATAGTAGGGGTAGTAATAGGGATAGGGCGGGTAATATCCGTAATAATAGTAGGGAGGCGGGGGCGAGCAGTTATAGCCTACGCAGGGGATGCTGGGATGCGGCGCGGCCTCTGCCTGAGGGGGCCGCTCGTAGTCGTTTGTATCCACATAGTGGAAGGCTTGTGGCGCGCGTTCCGTCGAGATGGTGACCGGCGCCGCGATCCGGAACGTCAAGACCGACTCCGGATAGAGAACCGTCGGGTGGCCGCGTGTCAACAGCACACCCAGCGTTCCCACCACTGCGCCAGCTCCAGCGCCAATGGCGGCGCCCACACCCCCATTTACCGCAGCACCCACCGCCGCCCCGACGCCCGTTGTACTCGCAAGCGCGCCCGCGTCGCGGCCTACGGACTTGGGGCCCGTCTGGCCACTCAACTGCGTCTCAATCGGCACCTGTTGGCCATCCACCAGCGTCAGGTCGGTCAACTGAATCGCCAGCCGCGAAACACCCTTCACGCGGCCTGCTTTCTCTGCTTCAGCCACGCGGCCGCCGACGGTCTGACCCCGCTGCGCTACCACTACACCGTCAACCACCAGGGGTTGGACCAAAGTTGCGGAGAACGCGTCGCCAGCCCGGTTCCGGTCCGAAGACAGATACTGATCGACCCGCACCGTCACAAATGTGCCGGCGTTGATGGTCAATCGCGGCGGTGCCGTCGGGTCTTGCGGAGCGTTGGACGGAGGATCAGAGAAACGGTGCCAGCCCGGAGTGGGCGGTGAACTCTGCTGTTCGGGTGGCGCCGCGTTGGGCGGCGGAGCATCAGCTTGGTCTTGCGCAAATGCCCAGACAGACGCGGTCAGCAGACTCAGCAGAATGCAGTAAGCGACCGTGCGGATCGGCTTGATTGGGATGCGGCTCATGTTAAAAGCTCCTTCGCGTTTCCATGCATGAGACCAAGGGCATGTGTCTTGCCAAACTACGCCTGGCCACTAACCCTTTGAAAAGCTGATGCTTGAATTGGTCCGTTCCCATCTGTAACTCGCCACCCCTGGCCGTAATCCACCGCCCCCCTGGTGGATTTTGGCCATGCCGTCCATCCGGCCAAGTCTTCTCCGGCCTTGCTGCCCCTACCGGCGGCTCCGTCCGTGTGGCATTGGTCGATGTTGACCCTTATCCCGAAGTCCAACTCCCCGGCCCCGATCCCGAAGGCGAGAAGATATAATCGCTGCTGGCATCTTGCCTTCTTCGAGCGCTGCGCCTCGCGCCGTGAGTTTGAACGCCGGCTGCGGGTGTTTGACCCGGCGCACCCGTCGGTACAGTCCACTAGGCCTGGAAACCGTGGGGCGCGGACCTCGTTGCGCGCCGCACCGAGACGAAGAGCTGCAGACCTGAAAAGCCCACCCACCATTAAGATCGGCGGGCCCCCCTGAGCCCTGCGGGCGCCGGAGGGCGGGCCTCCGGCGGCGGCGGGCGCTACATGCTCGGCCCCGCGGCGCCGGAAACCGGGCTGCAGCATTGCCTGGGAGGCAACGAGGCGTATATCATCCACCAGCCAGGAAAACAAAATGGGGATCTCGTTAACAAGTGGCGCGGAATAAACCTCGTGCCTGCCAAATTGGACGAGGAAGCCGGTACCGCGAGAAGGCGCAGATTCTCCACTACCTACCCGGCCGCGTCCGGATCCCAGGAGGGAACAGTTCATGGCGAGAAGAGACTTATCGCGAAGAAATTTTCTGAAAAGCGCCTCGGTAGCAACCGCGGCGGCCCTGGGCAGTTCTCGTACCGCGACCAGCCAGGAGCAGCCTGGGGATTGCGGTTCAGTGTGGGAAAAACCGTCCAAACAGACCGGGAATAACCTCAACTTGATTCTCCTCGTAACCGACACGTTCCGCCGGGACAACCTGGAATGTTACGGCGGTCAATGGATCGAGTGCCCCAATCTGAACAACTTCGCCAAGGAGGCGATCATCTTCGAGGACTTCTACCCGGAAGGGATGCCCACGATTCCCGTCCGCCGGACGCTGTGGACGGGGAGGCGCATTGTGCCCTTCCATTACTATCGCCAACCGGAACCAGTGCAGCTCCCTGGCTGGCACTCCCTCTACAACGAGGACGTTACCTTGAGCGAGACCTTGCTCGAGGCGGGATACATTCCGGCGTTGATCGCCGACCTCCCTCATTTGCAACGGCCCGGCAGAAACTTTCATCGTGGTTACCGCGTTTACGAATGGATTCGCGGGCAGGAGACTGATTACTACGGTACCTCGCCACACCAACTGCTCGACGTGAGTGACATCGTCCCGGCAGATTATCTTGCGGAGATCGAAGGCCTGCATGAATTCCTCAGCCAATACAAGGCCAACCGGCGGCGCTGGCACAAAGCGGGGGAATCGCTGGTGGAACTCGTCGCCCGGGCAGTGATCGGCTGGCTGAATGAAAACCACGACCAACGACCTTTCTTTCTGCACGTGGAGGCCTTTGATCCGCACGAGCCCTGGGATCCGCCGCCGCCTTTCCTGAAGAAGTACCTGCCCGATGCCCACGGCTACAGTTGGATCGAGCCACCTTATAAGAACGTCCGGCTACCGGAAGAGGTCAAGCGACGCATGCGCGCCAACTATGCTGGGGAAGTCTCCTGCGTGGATTTCTGGCTGGGCAAGGTTCTGGAGACGATCGGAGAACTCGGGCTGTTTGATAATTCAATTGTTGTGTTTCTCTCCGACCACGGCGCATTGCTGGGCGAGCAGGGACAATTCCTCAAGGGCCCTGAGAAGCTACGGGGCCAGGTGACGCATCTCCCATTGCTCATCCGCATGCCCGGCAAGCAGCACGCCGGGAAGAGAGTTTCCGGCTTCATTCAGGTCCCCGACCTGATGCCCACCCTGCTCGCGCGGCTGGGGTTGAAGCCCCCGTCGCGCGTCACGGGTCAGGATTTCTGGCCGCTGGTGATCGGCGAGACACGCGCCGTGCGCGAGTGCGCCGTCCAAGCCTACGGATGGATTGCCGCCATCCGCACCCGGGAGTGGAACTACAGCGAGGTTTGGAAGCCTGAAGCTTACCAGGGGACATATCCCCCGCAGCTCTATGACCTGAGTAAGGATCCGGAAGAGTTGAAAAGCGTCGCAGCAAAGCACGCCGAGGTGATGAGACGACTTTCGGCCCAGCTCCACGACTACCTCCGCTCCGGAGAGGGAATCGCCCGCGGGAGCTTTCAGGAAAAAGAAAGCCTGCACGAAGGGACGGTGTACGTGAAGGAGGCCCGCTGAAGCACCTCCCGCTGCCGTGGCAATCGGCCGCGGCGGGCGCCGGAGGGCGGGGCGTCCCAAAACCGAGACGTTCCACCGGAACGTCTCTACAGGAGCGGGAGCCCGAAGGGCTCCCCTACCACGCTCGGCGGGAGGTCGCCGGCGCACGGCGGGCTGTAAAGAAGCCGCGGCGACTAAAGGTGCTCCCCTACCATTGTATGCGGAGGCGGTCAGGTGTACACTCCCGCTCCACCGGGAGATGAATAGGGAAATTCCCGGTAAGGTCCTTTTTCACTGTCCAGGATGGGTCTGGGCGCCCTCAGAAGGGAAGTGTTTCCGTGGTTGTGGGATCTCGAAGCCTTGACGTCACGATTGTGGGCGGGGGAATGATCACGAATGATTTGCTTCTCCCATCGTTGTACGACCTGCAAAGAACCGGTATTGTCTGTAAGATTGATATCTGCGCTTTGAACACTCCGCCGTTGAGGGCGTTGAAGGACAATCGAGAGTTTCAGCAAGCTTTTCCGGGACAGGACTTCACGCCCCATCCACCTCTCTCTGAGGAGCCGGACAAGCACTTTCCCGAGCTATACAAAGAGGTCATCGAGGCCATGGCTCCGGGCAACATGGTGGTGGTCGCCATGCCCGACGATCTCCACTACGCAGTCGTCATGCACGCCTTGCACCACGACCAGAATGTGCTCTGCGTGAAACCGCTGGTCCTCAAATACGAACAGGCGGCTCAAATCGAGAAGCTGGCAGCGGAGAAGGGACGCTTGGTAGGCGTGGAGTATCACAAACGCTTTGATCGCCGGTCGCTGGTGGCACGACGCAGTTACGCGCTGGGGCAATTCGGCACGTTTGTCATAGGGGAGGCAAAGCTCATTGAGCCTTACTATTACCGCTTCTCCAATTTCCAGAACTGGTTTACGTGCGAGCGGACCGACCCCTTTACCTACATCGGGTGTCACTATGTGGACTTGGTTTACTTCATTACCGGATTGAGGCCGGTCGAAGTGTCGGTGTACGGGGTCAGGGGTAGATTTCCCAACGGGAACGGAGCTTACCTTTGGTCACACGGCCGCGTGACGTGGGAAAACGGCGCCCTGCTCTCTGTGACGAACGGCTTGGGTTATCCTGATGCCGCCGCCGGGAGCAACGATCAGGGTTTGATTATGTATTGTGAGGGGAAGGATCAGACGGGGCTTATTGTGCACGACGACCACCAGCGCGGCGTGGCCTATTCCTACCTGGAAGGCATCGGTCCAGGAGGCTCGCAGTACAACTACGTCAGCCCGGATTTCTACCGGCTTGTTCCCTGGGAAGGGCCGGGGTATAAGCCGATCGGTTACGGGCACGAATCCGTCGCCGGCATTACCCAGACTATTCACCGGATGGAAAACGAGACGGCGGGGTTGGCGCCGGAAGCGGCACTCGAGAGGCGTCGGCAAATCATGTGCGAAGTGGACGCCAAAGGTCTGATCGCCACCCCAGCCAACAGCTACATCAACGAGCTGGTCGTGGAGGCGGCGCGCGCGTCAGTCCTGCGGGATGCCGTGCCCGTCCGCATCGTCTACGGCGACTTTCCACATATCGAAATCAACCGGAAATAGGGAAAGAAACATGGCTGGTTACGATCTGACACCTGTCGAAGTCCCCAGGGTGGAGACAAAACACCGGAGCATCAGGACCAAACTGCCGGTCCCGGAGTCTTTGCCGATCTTCGAAGCGCTGCGCCAATCGGAACCGCGCTCGATGATGGGGCAGCCTCCGATTGTGTGGGACAAGGCGGAGGACTGCATCGTCAGCGACCCCTGGGGCAACCGCTGGATTGACTGGTCGTCCGGCGTGCTCATTACCAACGCCGGACATGGACGCAAGGAGATCCGGGAGGCTCTCCGCGAAGTGATCGACCATGGGCTGCTCGCCTCTTACGTGTTCGTGCACGAGCGCCGCGCGCGCTTGGCCGAGATGCTGCGTGATCTTTCTCCTGATCCGCAGCGATACCGGGTCTTTCTGTTGAGCACGGGGAGCGAGGCGACTGAGAACTGCATTAAGCTGTCGAAGACCTATGGCCTGAAAAAGCATGGCCCGCACAAGAAGTACTTCGTGACTTTTCACTATGCCTTCCACGGGCGCACGATGGGCGCCCAACTCGCCGGAGGGATGGAGAAGCTGAAGGAGTGGATGGTCGATCGCGACCCCACCTTCGTGCAGGTGCCATTTCCTGACGGTTATAAGAACGAGGACACGTCGTTCGATCTTTTCCTGAGGACACTGGCAGAGAAGGGCGTTGCTCCCCGGGACATCGCGGGTGTAATGACGGAGACCTATCAAGGAGGTGGGCCGGATTTCCTGCCGGTGGACTACGCGCAGCGCCTGCAAGCCTTCTCGCGCGAGCACGACATTGTGCTGTGTTACGACGAAGTGCAGGCCGGTTTCGGCCGCACCGGCAAGATGTTTGGGTACGAACATTACGGCGTATGCCCTGACCTGATCGCCTGCGGTAAAGGCATCTCGTCATCCTTGCCCATTTCAGCCGTGATTGGACGCGAAGACATTTTGGACCTCTATGGCCCTGGCTCTATGACGTCGACGCACTCCGGGTCTCCCTTACCTGTTGCCGCTGCTATTGCCAACCTGGAGATCATACAGAAAGAACACCTCGTCGAGCGCGCTGCCCGCTTGGGTGAGATCCTCATCCCCGAGTTGCAGCGCATTCGGCAGAAGCATCCAAAGGTTCTGGGGTGCGTGCAAGGTAAGGGTCTGGTGGCGGGGATCCAGGTCGTGAAGCCCGGCACGAAGACTCCCGACCCTGACGTGGCTTTGCAGATCAACCTCGCCTGCTTTCAGAAGGGGCTGCTCATGTTTGCACCCGTCGGCGCGGGCGGAGAGTGCATTAAGATCGCCCCACCGTTGACCATCTCCGCGGAGGCGCTACGCGAGGCCATCCAGGTTCTTGAAGAAGCAATGGACGAGGTGCTGGCGGGGACGTAACGACCTTCGGTGCAAGCGCGCTTCCCAAGGCAATGCCACAATGCACGCGTCGCCGCCGTGACGTGCGCGCATGGCCGAGAGACAAAGCCGCAGACCGCAAGAACCCGCCCGCCATTAAGATCGGCGGGCCTTCGGCCACGGCGGGCCCTCCTGAGCCCTGCGGGCGCCGGAGGGCGGGCGCTACCTGCTCCCCTACCACCGCGCTAAATTCGAGGAATGTGCATGACATATTCTATGGCTGAGCTTATTGAAAAGCGACAAAACGATCAGTACGCCTTGCACAGGCAGTACATCAATAGCAGCCTGGCGCGCGTTCAGGCAATTATTGGCTTCGACAAGATCTATGCGCGGGGAACAGGCGCTTATTTGTGGGATGCCGATGGCGACCGCTACCTGGATTTGCTGTCCGGATACAGCGTGTTCAACTTGGGACGCGGCCATCCAGCGGTCAAGCAGGCGATCCAAGAGGTGCTGGCTCTGGACCGTCCCAACCTGGTCAAGATGGATTGCCCCCTTCTGGCCGGATTGCTGGCCGAGGAGTTGGTGAAGCGAATGCCGCCGGGTCTGGACGCCGTGTTTTTCGCGAACTCTGGTGCTGACGCCGTAGACACTGCACTCAAATTCGCCCGTGCAGCCACGCGACGCCCGCGCATGCTCTACTTGGACCACGCGTTTCATGGGTTGACCCTGAGCACCCTCGGTCTCAATGGCGGAAAGCAGTTCCGCAAGGGATTTGAGCCGCTGATGCCCGGGTTCGATGGGGTAGCGATGAACGATCTTGCGGCCCTGGAGCGACAACTGCGCCAGGGAGACGTGGCCGCGTTCATCGTCGAACCGATCCAGGGCAAGGGAGTGTACATCCCGGCCGACAACTATCTGCCAGAGGCCCAGCGCTTGTGCCGTAAGTACGGCGCACTTTTCATCTGCGACGAAGTCCAGGTCGGGATGGGACGCACGGGGCGCTTTCTCTGTGGTGAGCACTGGAATCTCGAGCCCGACGTCGTGACGCTTTCCAAGTCGCTTGGCGGCGGCTACATCCCTGTCAGTGCGACCATCACCCGTCGCAAGATCCATGACGCGACCTTCAGCCGTTTGGAGCGCTGCCAGGTGCATTCGACGACCTTCGGGCAGAACGAGCTGGCCATGGCGGCGGGTCTAGCCACCCTGCGTGTCCTGGACGAGGAACGGCTGGTCGAGCGCGCCGCAATGATGGGGGAGAAGCTTCTCAAAAGGCTGGCTGCCTTGCAGCAACGCAACGAGATGATCGCGGACGTACGCGGCAAGGGTCTGATGATTGGGATTGAATTCCAAGCTCCCCGATCGCTGGGGCTGCGTGCCGCCTGGACCGCCGCAGAGACCGCCCAGAGAGGATTGTTCGCCCAGTTGGTGGTGATGGCTCTGATGCAAGAGCACCACATCCTGACCCAGGTAGGTGGCCCGGACATCAACATCATAAAACTGTTGCCACCGCTCATCATCGGAGACGAGGAGGTAGAGATGATTGGGGCAGCATTTGATGGGGTGATGGCCGAGGCGGCAAACGTTCGCGGGCGCGTGTGGGCCCAGAGCGTGCAACTGATTAAGCATGCGCTCGGAGGGTAAACCTGCTGCTCTTTCCCGCGCAAGAGATGGAAAGATGATGCGTACGTTTGTCACCGGAGGTACGGGGTTTATCGGCGGCGCAGTGGTGAGGCGACTGCTTGAGGCCGGACATGAGGTAAAGGCCCTGGTGCGTCCGGGGGCGGACACTCGGCAACTAGACGGTCTGCCCGTGGAGCGGGTGGAAGGTGACTTGCGAGACCGCGAGAGCCTGCGCAGAGGGATGGCCGGCTGTGGCTGGGTCTTTCACGTCGCAGCCCTCTATAGCTACTGGGGGTACCGTTGGAACGACTTCTACCAAGTCAATGTGGAAGGCACGCGTCAGGTGCTGGAAGTTGCCCGGGAGGGAAGGGTCGAGCGCATCGTTTACACCAGTTCCATCTCCGCTCTGGGCGTCCACAAGGACGGCACTCCCGCTACCGAGGATACACCCGCTACTCTGGCCGATCGGATCGGGCCCTATCAACGCTCCAAGTTTCTGGCCGAGGAGATCGCCTGTAGCTTTGCGCGCCAAGGCCTGCCGGTGGTCATCGTTAATCCCAGCTCACCGGTAGGGATCGGCGATCACAAGCCCACGCCGACCGGCCAGATCATCGTGGATTTTCTCCGCGGGCGCCTATTCGGTTACGTGGATACCGGCCTGAACATCATAGATGTAGAGGATGTGGCGGCAGGTCACCTGCTGGCCGCAGAGCGAGGGAAGGTAGGGGAGCGGTACATCCTGGGCGGAGAAAACCTAACGCTCAAGCAAATCCTCGACCTGCTCGCCGAGGTTTCCGGCAGGCCTCAGGTGCGCCGGCGCATTCCCCATTGGGTGGCGCAGGGTTGGGCCTACGTAGACGTGACGATGGCTTGGTTGAACCGGCATCGCACGCCTGCCGCCACTCCCGATAAGGTGCGCCTGGCGCGCCGATACGAGTTCTTTGATCCAGGGAGGGCAGTACGAGAGCTTGGACTTCCACAGACCCCGGCCCGCGTAGCACTGCGCAAAGCGGTAGAGTGGTACCGAGCCCACGGCTATGCGGCGTAGGCCTCCACCGAGCTCCGACCCTCAAAATCCGCTGGCGTTGGTCCGGCCAAGCCCTTATACTAGAGGCCGTTAGAGGGACGACATCAGAGTATTCGTTGTCGGACCAAAGCCCATCGTCCCTTCTCAACACTGCGGTAAGCATGCCCATTAAATCAACATATGGGCGAGAACAGACACGCGGTGGAATTTATTCAGGGAGTCGAACTATGCATGGCCGACATCTGTTGCTGATGCTTGTTCTGGAGAGTTTGCTCGCGGTGCCACTCCTCGCCGTGGGGCCCACAGGGACCGTGGTCGGTACGGTTTCTGACCCCAGCGGCGCCGTTGTCCCAGGGGCTCGGGTCACGGTGCGGAATCAAGAAACCAACGCCACACGTGAGGTTTTGACCAATGGCGATGGCGACTTCAGTGTTCCGCTCTTGCCCCCGGGGGTCTATCAGGTTGCCGTGGAGAAGGAGGGCTTCCGCCGTAGCCTCTATAGCGACCTGAAACTGGATGTGGACCAAACGGCGCGCGTCGACTTTACGCTCCAGGTGGGCAAACTCAGCGAACAGGTGATAGTCGCGGAGACGGCTCCCCTGATCCAGACGGATACTTCCACCCTCGGCCAAGTTATCGACCGGCGAAAGGTAGGCGAGTTGCCCCTGAACGAGCGGAACTTCCTGACCTTCGCCCTGCTCGTGCCCGGAGGTCAACTCCCCGTTGCAGGCTCGCAGAACTCCACCCAGGGCGGGGCCATCACCGTGAACGGGGCGCGGGAGCAATCGAACGATTTCTTGCTCGACGGCGTGGACAACAACGATTCATACATCAACCAATACAGCGTGCTCCCTTCCATCGATGCCATTGGGGAGTTCAAGGTTCAGTCCGGCAACTATTCGGCCGAGTTCGGCAGAAGCGGCGGGGCGCAGATTAACGTCATCCTGAAAAGCGGAACGAACCAGTTCCACGGCAGCGCGTTCGAATTCATCCGCAACCGGCATTTCGACGCCAAGAATTTCTTTGACAAGCCGGACTGTACTCCCAGTTCCATTCCCGGCACTTGCGGTTCCATCCCGCGCTTCGACCGCAACCAATTCGGCGGAACATTTGGCGGCCCCATCCAGCGGGACAAGACCTTCTTCTTTGCTTCTTATGAGGGGCTGCGCTTGCGCGAAGCAACGACCCGGGGGTCCGTTGTTCCTTCGCAAATGGACCTTGCGGAGGCGAACGGGTTGTTGGGATATCTCGGCTTCCCTCAGAATCCCGCGGGCCTGGCCGTGCTCAACCTCCTTCCGGCGGCGAACGTCGGCCCGGATTTGGCCACCTCCACTTTCTATGTCTCCTCCCCGGTGATCCGAAACTCCGTCAATCTGCTGACGTTCAAGCTGGATCGCCAGACCGGCTCCAACAACACATTTTCAGCCCACTATTCACTGTTGAATGAGAACCGCTTTAATCCCTTCGATCCCGTCAATTCTTTCACCAACCTTCCTGGCTACGGCAGCTACACCATCAACCGCGGGCAGAACTTCGGGTTCACTTGGACGCACGTCTTCAGCCCTCACTGGGTCAACGAGGCGCGCCTGGGCTTTAATCGCCTGCGCGGCGCTGCTCTGCAAGAGCAATACGGTGTCAACGTCAGCCAACAACTGGGATTCCCGGTCGTGTCCGCCAATGCTTTGGACTGGGGCAACCCCAACGTGAATATCTATGGGTATGATGGCATCGGCGAGCCACTGAACTACCCGCAAGACCGGCATGACAATACCTATCAGTTTGTGGACAACCTTGCCTGGAATACCGGACGCCACCAATTCAAGTTCGGAATGGACATACGGCGTTTCCAGTTGAATTCCTACCTGGACTTCCTATCGCGCGGTGATTTTTTCTTCAATGGATTCCAGCAAGCAGGCGTTTGCTTCGGCGACCCCAACCTCCCCTGCCCGGTTGCGGCCTTGGCTTTGCTCATGGCCGGAGTTCCTGATTACGTGGTATCGGCACAGGGCAATACGGATAACGGGTTGCGCACCACAGGCTTTGGAACATATGTCCAAGACGATATTCGCGTTTTGCCGCGCCTTACGCTGAATGCCGGCCTGAGATGGGAGTACAACAGCCCGCCGGTCGAGATTCGCAACCGGTTCAGCGTTCCCGATCTGAGCGCCAATGCCGCAGCTTGCTCGAATCCGCCTGACTGCTGGTTCATCCAAGCGGGCACGAACGGGATTCCGCGGGCGACCTACAACAAGGATCTTCACAATTTCGCCCCGCGCCTCGGAATCGCTTGGCGGCCCTTGAAGACTGAGCGCTTTGTAGTGCGGTCTGCGTACGGCATCTTCTATGACGCGGGAATTCTCAACCTCAACATTCTGCCGCGCTTCAATCCCCCGTTTTCCGATATCGTCGCCTACCCCAACTCCGGAGCCAGTGTCATTCAGGACATCATGAACCCTCAGAATGGGCTGCCGTTCCCCCAGGCCAATTTCGTTTCCCGAGACTTGCGCAACGCCTACATGCAGGACTGGAACATCGACCTCCAATATGAGGTGCAACCTAACTGGGTGATTGACTTGGCTTATGTGGGTTCCAAGGGTACGGGTCTTCCCGCTACCCGCGACCTCAACCAAGCCGGAACTTACCCGCAGTTCTCCTCGGTTCTGGTAGTGGAGTCGCGTGCCAACAGCAATTACAACGCCTTGCAGTTCCGCTCACAAAAGCGCGTAAAGCAAGGCTTGTCTTTCCTGGCTGCCTACACTTGGGCGAAATCCATTGACGACGATTCAGCAGTGTTCAGTGGAAGTGTGGGTTCGGGTGTTCCGCAGGACTCGGCAAATCCCGGCCTCGACCGGGGGCTTTCGGACTTCCAAGTCGCACACCGCTTTTCCCTTGCCTACCTCTATGACCTGCCTTTCGGAGTCAACCGGAAGTGGCTCAACAACCCCGGGCTGATCAGCCGGGTGTTCGGTTCTTGGCAGATGGCCGGAATTGCAACCATGCAAACCGGCAGTCCTTTCACAGTCAACATGGGCGCCTCAGGAAATCAAACGTCCATCACCTCTTTTGGAGTCCCATACCGGCCGGACCTGATCGCTGATCCGAAGCGTGCTGGACCCGTAATGGCAAACTCGAATCCCCTCTGCCATTCAACCCTATCACAGGGAGGCATCGCCCCTGACAGTGTAAGCACGCCGGAGAGCTGGTTCAATCCTTGCGCCCTTAATTATCCCCAGAATCCCCTCCTCGGGACTGCGGGCCGGAACATCCTGATTGGACCGGGGCTGAACAACCTTGACTTCTCATTGCTCAAGGATTTCCCGTTTCGGCGTGAAGGCCACAAGTTCCAGATCAGGGCTGAGTTCTTTAACCTCTTCAATATTCCACATTTCGATATTCCCGGTCGAACCTTTGGGGCGTCGTCACTGGGAGTGGTGCAATCGGCCAATGCTTACGGCAGCAGGCCGCCTCGCCAGATTCAGTTGGGCCTCAGGTACGTTTTCTAGACGGGGCGACCCGGGGCCTGCCGTGGGCATTGCAAGGCGGACGGCGGAAAGCCCAGAGGCCCGAAAGCCTGCCGACGTGCTCAAAGAGATTCGGACCCTAAACAACTCTTGGTCGGTTTGTGGCATCCTGGTAGCCAGATATTGACCACTAGATGAGTTGGGTACTATCCACCCCCGTTATGGGGGGTTGAATCACGCAGGACCGGGAGAGCCGAGGCAGAGACCCACCTAAAAAACGCCTCGGCTCCTCCCTTTAATTGCCCATCGGGTTGTGAGCCCCGATCCCGAAGTTAAATTCCCTTGATCTTGGCTATCGTGTTGCCCGCCAGTGGGCCAGATTCGGGAAACCGAAATCCGCCGAAGTTCGGATTGTTGGTGCGGCCCCAGGGCTGAGGATCGCAAATCTCTTTGCGATGGTTCGCCGCCAGTGCCTAAGACTCCGGGGAGCTGGACTTCGGGATCGGGATCAAATCAGGTTTTGCGCCGGAGCAAGTGCGCTATTGTCAGGGGGTTGGCGTTGTGTTATATACCGTGGGCTTCAGATTTTCCTATACCCCCGAAGACCCGCGCTCTATGAGCAGGCAAAGAAGCGGGTTTCTTCCAGGCCCGCGGGGGTGTTGCTCAGCAGCGTTGTGGATTCGGAGAAGGGAATTTTAGCACGTGAGTTTCATCAATTTCGCTGCCCGAGAAATCAACTGCAAAGTTGTCTACTACGGAGCCGGCTTGGGCGGAAAGACTACTAATCTCCACTGGATCTTCGACCAGACGCTGGCGAAGACCGGTGGCAAGATGATTTCGCTTGCCACCGAAACTGACCGCACGCTCTTCTTCGACTTCCTCCCTCTCGACCTCGGCACGATCCGGGGCTTTAAAACTCGGTTCCACCTTTATACGGTTCCCGGCCAGGTCTTCTACGAAGCCAGCCGCAAGCTGATTCTGCGGGGTGTTGACGGCGTCGTTTTCGTGGCCGATTCCCAGGAAGAGCGGATGGATGCCAACCTCGAAGCCCTGGAAGACTTGGAATCCAATCTCAAGGAGCACGGGTACGACTTAAAGAAGCTCTCTTACGTCCTCCAGCTCAACAAGCGCGACTTGCCCAGCGCCCTGCCCGTCGAAGAGTTGAAGAAGGCTCTCCAGAGGAAGGATGAAGCGGTTTTGGAGGCGATTGCTTTCAAAGGCGTCGGCGTGTTCGAGACCCTGAAGGAGTGTGGCCGCTTGGTCCTCGGCGAACTGAAGAGGGGCTGAGCCACCATGTCCTGCGTTTTGCCCTTCCCTGTTTCCCTTCCTTTGACCGTGCCCACCAGTTCTTCAGAATTTTCGGCCGCAGGCTCGGACGTCGAAATGAGGAGGCCAAATTCGAAGACTTGGTCATCGGTCTGCACAGCTCGCGTCCCCTGGATATCGTCTTTATGAAGCTGGCTGCCCAGCGGGTTGCTGAAAAACACCCGAGATGTCATGCCGATCCCGCTCTGCGGGAGCGCCTCGGCGCGTATCCATCCGCATCCTCCAGGTTTGCCGTCTGCTTCTGATGCTTATTGAGGTTCAAGTAGCGAATGGAGAACTACGCGTCCGATGGTCCAAGAAGAGGAGAAGCGTGGCTGCTCCTCAACAGGCGAAGCAGCAAGGCTCCCTACCCGCTATTCTTGGGGGCGGTGAGTTCGAAGAAGTGGTGACCCATGATGGCCAGGGTGAAGGCCTTGTCGAAGTGCTGGCGGTGGCGGCGCAGGGCCTGCGCGATAAACTTCCAGTACTCCCGGCGATAGTTACTGCGCAGTCCCTGGCGCCAGAGCGAGCGCACGACGGCCATCACGTCGGAAAAGACGACGGGCGCCTTGGCGGCTGCGCCCAGTTGCGCCAGGAAGGCCGAAGCCCGCTCAAAGTATTCCTTGGGGTGATAAATGGTCTGGAGGATCCGCCGGTAACCCTCCAGAAGCTGCTGCGCGTCCATCTTGGGAATGAAGTTGAGGTCGAGGAGAGTGTTATTGCCCAGGCTCTCCTTCAACAGTCGGCCCTCGCTCTTCAGTCGCCGCCATAACTGCGTGTTGGGAAGCGCATTGAGCAGCCCGACCATGGAGAGGGGAATCGCCGCGTCGCGGATGAATTGGATCTGGCGGTCGAAGACGTCGGGCGGGTCGCTGTCGAAACCCACAATGAAACCCGCCATGACTTCGATGCCGTAGGACTGGACCAGGCGCACGCTCTCCAGTAAATCTCCACGCAGGTTCTGGAACTTCGTGGCCTCTTTCAGGCTTTCGGCCACCGGGGTCTCGATGCCCAGGAACACGCGGGTGAAGTGCGCCTCGCGCATGAGCCGCAGCAGGTCCGGATCCTCGGCCAGATTCAGGGTGGCTTCCGTATAGAGCGAAAACGGGAAACGGTGGTCGCGCATCCACTGGACCAGGCGCGGCAACAGGATTTTGACATTCTTCTTATTGCCAATGAAGTTATCATCCACCAGGAAGACAGACCCGCGCCAGCCCAGGCGATAAAGCCGGTCGAGTTCGCCGAGGATCTGCTCCGGGGTCTTGGTGCGCGGTCGGCGGCCGTAGATTTCGATGATGTCGCAGAACTCGCAGGTGAACGGGCAGCCGCGCGAGTACTGGACCGCCATGGCGCTGTAGCGCCGCATGTCGGCCAGGTGTATGTCGGGCAGGGGGGACTGCGTGAGGTCGGGTAGCCGGACGTTCTTATAATGCGGCCGGCCCACGCCCCGTTCCAAATCCGTGGCCAACTCGGGGATGATCTCTTCCGCCTCGCCCTCTACAATGTGATGCGCCTCGGCGATGGTTGGAGGTTGCGCGCTCGAAATCGGGCCACCCACCACGGTGCGCAGGCCGCGACGCCTCGCGTGCGCAATCTGCGCCGCCATCGCAGGGCCTTGCACCATCATGCCGCTGAAGAAAGCTACATCGGCCCAATCGAGGTCGGCATCCCGGAGTCTGCGGACGTTCAAGTCCACCACGCGCTTCTGCCAGCTTTGCGGCAACAACGCCGAAACAGTCAGCAGCCCCAGCGGGGGATACGCCGAACGCTTTCCCTGGAAAGGCAAGGCGCGCTTGAAGCTCCAGAAAGTGTCCGGGAACTCGGGATACACCATCAAGACCTTCATCCACAACCTCCTCCCCGCTGGCCTCGAAGTCGAGTTGCTTCGCAGGCGCCGGGGCGCGCTCCTCGCACCGCTGTCAGGAGGGACTAGGCAAGTCCCAGATAATCTTCCGGTAGCCGCGCACAGCCGCCGGTCGGCCCGGTCAATCGCCCTGAGTTAAGACCTGGGTTGCCTCCGTAGAAACTCACTGCGCGCCAGACTCTGGCCGAGCCCCTACGGCCGCTCAGAGTCTAACACCCGAGGCTGCGACATGCCAGAACAAACCACGCCTGCCGGTCCTTTCGAGCGGCGGATTTCGGAGGCTCGTCGTAGCACCGGCCGCTGGCCGGCCATGCCCCGTCGCCCTTCGCGCGAGGGCATGGATTGAAACAATCTTCCGGCCCCGAGTCCCCAGCCCCGAGTCCGTTCGCCCTCGCCCGGCCCGTGGATTGAAACCAAGTCGTCTGCGCAATCTGCGTAATCTGCGGACGTTCGCCCTCGCCCGGGCCGTGCATTGAAACTCCCTGCGAGTTCCCAATCCCCAGCACCTAGCACCCAGCACCTAACACCTTTCTTTTCATACATATTCTGGCTTTCGAGGGCTTCCTCGGTCTCGACCCTTTGTTTTCAACAACATTCTGGCTTCGTTCTCGCACTGTGGAAAACTTGCCCTTTTTTTTCAATGACATTCTGGCTTCGCCCATCAAAAAAAAGAGTTCCTACGATTTCTTATCTTCCAGACACCCTCGGCGGGCAATTAGCCCGAGAAACGGGCGTCGACGGGAGTTTCATTGCACGGTCGCCACCACGTCGGAGAGTGAACACCAGTGGTCGCATATCTTCGCCTATAGCCTACACTATAAAGCCTACATTGTCAAGAGAAAAATGCTTGCCCCGATCGGTCGACAAAGGGAGCGACCCCGCCACCGGTGGGGCCAGAGGACCGCGCGCCACCTCTGGGACCACGAGACCTGGTCGTTTGCCGACGGATCGGGGGCTTCTCTCTCGCGCTGGCGTCGCCGTCGTAGCAGCGGGGCGGGAGGGAGATGTCGGCCCTGCGGCTGAGCTGCCCGCTGGAGGGGAGTCAGGGGAGGGAACCCACACGTGAGAGGTGGCGGACCCGGCCAAGCAGGCGGCTACGCTCGAAGAGTTGCCAGTCGGCGGTGACAAACGGGCAATCCAACTCGACCGCCAGGGCCAGGAAGGAGGCGTCGTAGAACGTGAGGCTAAGCTGGCGGCCTAGCCGGGCAGCGCGTTTTAGCAACGGCGTAGCCGGCGGAGCCACCACAAACGGGAGCCCCTCCAGGCCCTCAAGGGCTTCGTCCAGCGCAGCCAACCCTAACCGGGTCTTGAGCAGCAGGATGTTGCCCACCTCGTACAGGAGCAGGGCTGGGACGTGCACTTCCGCGTGCTGCGCCTCAATCTCCTTAAGAAGGTTCAGGGCCTCGCTCAAAAGCTCTTCGTCACGCCTCTTGAACCACTTGATGAGGACGGAGGTGTCAACGACGATCTTTGCTCCCATACCGGGTATCGCGATAGTAACGGATGATATCGGTCGAGTCCCACTGGCCCACCCAATGCTCCTCGAGGCCTCGCAAGGGGGCGATCGCGTCCTTCCACGACTGCCGGGCGCCCCCCTCCCTGAGCACGGCCCTGAGGGCCTCACGGATCAGCTCACTGCGCGACCGCCCCTGAGACCGTGCAGCGCGGTCTACTTTCCTGAGAAAGTCACTAGGGAAAGAAACCATGACTTTGGCCATGGGCCTTCGACCTCGTAGCCAAGCATAACAGCCCTGCTCCGACCGGGCAATACTTTTTATATCCCGATCCCAAAGTTAAAGGGCTCTGATCGTGGGTATTATATTGCCTACCAGTACATTAGATTCTGGAGATCGAAATTCGCCCAAGTATTGTCCGCTCGGCCCGTCCCGCCATGGCGGTACGGGCCGAGCGCTTTTCCAGAGGAGGCCATCCGTCAGCCGACGGACTGGCAGGCGCGGGAGTTACGAACCCCGATCCCTCGCCCCGATGCATCGGGGCGAGCTTAAAGGGCTTTCGTCGCAGCGATTATATTCTTTCGCCTTCGGGATCGGGGCCAAGGCTAGGAGGGGGATTGAGGTTCGGGGCAGCGGGAGTCCCCTCTTGGTTCAGGAGGGGTGTCCGTCAACTGACGGACGGGGTGGTCCCTCCGAAATCGCAAATTAACCCACGACCCAAAATTAGCGGCTTCTCCAGTCCTTTCCTGTGGACACCCGTCCGATGAGGGGCAGACGGCGTCCGTAGGGTTGGTGTTCCAGGAAAAGATTTTGAAATGCCGCCCGCCAAGGCGGCGAGAGCGTTCGCCCTGGCTAGCCCGGATTTCTCATTAAAAAATTGAAAAAGGCTGTCTCTTCTGGCATAAGCATTTTGGGAAGAATAACTTGCGCCAGAGAAGGGAGACAGCCTTTATG